>WNGI01000256.1_pt1 | contig 38220 bp, 43 predicted proteins | sample 5400621 | NCBI WGS metagenome assembly WNGI01 (sample SAMN13153374, study PRJNA577476) | soil metagenome | isolation source: 20 cm soil or saprolite under Garry oak tree replicate 1 | place: USA:California | collected 2016-06-15
CGACACGGTTTCGACGGAAGCTGTCGCGGCCCGAAGGCATGCCGGGACCCACCTGCCCGTAACTTGGTGGAAACTAGAAATGCCAACAACAACTTGGCACTTGCTGCTTAATTAATTAAGCGCACGCTTCCCCGGGCTTTGCTCATGGGCCCGGTCAGAGGCGTCACACAGTGAGCTGGCCTGAGCCTTTCGGTCCGTAAGGCTCGGGCGAGAACCATCGGACTAGCCGGCTGCGTTTCTTGCTCATTCTGAGCGTGGCGGGCGAAACAAATGGAATTGAGCTAAGCATGTAGGCTTCGTGTCGTAGGGCTTTTCGGACGGGGGTTCGACTCCCCCCGCCTCCACTTCTCTAACTGTTGAAACTAAAGGACTTATTTTACGACTTTGAGCCGTGTGCCCAAGGCGTGCCCACGTTTTTCACTTTCCTTCCAAGTACGCCGTACATCCTCTTCAATCTGCTCTTGACGCTCGCGTACCCAAGGCGAGTAGTGTTTCTCGGTGACTTTCACGCTTGAGTGACCCAACAGAATAGAAACGCGCTCCAGCGGAATCCCTGCGAGCAGCGCCTCAACTGCGAACGTATCACGGAACCTGTGCGCGTGGCCGGTCGGAACTCCCGCGAGTTTGAAGAGCTTCTTCAGAGCACGTTGCCAATTTCCGACCGTGCTCTTCACCTTGCCATTGCCGGTCCAGAAAAAGTACCGTCCGTTTTTCGGAGTCGCCTTTAGAGCATCCATCGCCACTGGAGGAAGCGGGCAATGGATGTGAACCCCGGTCTTGGCTGTGTAGAGTCGCAACCTGTCTCCCTCGATGCGGTCGCGCAAAAGAGTAACGCCATCGCCCAGGCGCAAGCCGGAGTGACGAAGGAGCATAACGAGCCCTAGTAGTCGCACGGCATTTCTTTTGTCAGGATACTTGTCGCAGGCCGCTAGGATTTTCTCAACTTCGTCTCTGGAGAACGGCAGCGTGGGGCCGCCGGTAACTTTTCCGGGCTTCAACTTCGTCGCTGGATTCGACTTTATCCATTCTGATTCTTGACAGAAACGCAGGAACGCGCGGAAGTGCTCTAACTTTTTTCGACCGGCTATATTTTTATTGGGCCAAGAAGCGCGAAAGCTGCGCGCCTCTTCAAGTCCGAGGTCGCTGATGAACACCAGCCCTTTGTCCTCAACGAACGCCTCAAGCTGACGGAAAAGCAAGTCGTACTTGTAAATGGTTGGCGGCTTCAAGTCGCGCGCCTTCGCGTCCGCTCGAAAGGCTTCGCACGCCGCGTGAACAGTCTGCGGAGTAGTGGTTCCTGACATTCCCTCAGCTTCCCATGTGCGCGCGCGCTGCTGTGCTAGTTGCCAATCGGATGGGGCACTTGCATTTGAGGCAATCGCGCCCCTCATCCTTGTACTTGCATGTCTTGGTGTGCCGTCGCCATAAGTTGAGCATGGTGGCGACGATATCACGTTCCCCCACCGTCACCTATAGGCCGAAAGTACTGTACTGGTCGTTCACCGAGATTCAGTGGCGTGAAATGGCGTCGCGTGGGGACAGCCGGAAAGTCGGAAAAACCTAAAAAACCCTTGCATTTGGCCGAAAATGTAGGTATAGTTAGTAAATAAATTGAACGCTCTATAGAGAGCGGGCAGACTGGGAACGGACGTGCAAAGCGACCCCGCCCTGTCTCTGGTCCTGTTAAGACCATCAAACTGTGCCCACGCAAGCCAGGGAGCGAAGCGATGGGCGTAACGATTGAACTGCGATAGCGGCAATCGTTAACCGGCCTCCGCGCGCCGGGTCCCAAGAGCGGAACCCCCATGAAATCAGAATCGAGGTAAATGTATGGGTGCAGTTGTGTCCGTGGAGTCGCAGAAAGCCGTTGAGCAGCATTATCAAATTCCCCAAATAGCGAAGCTGTGGAATCTTTCGGAAGACACGGTGCGGACGTTGTTCAAGGGCGAGCCCGGCGTACTGGCAATCGTTCGCCCAGGGCACGCGCGAAAGAGAGCCTACATCTCGCTTCGTGTCCCGGAGAGTGTCGTTAACCGTGTTCACCGCCGGATGTCGGCATCTTCGAGGCTCGCGGCGTGAACGCGCTAGAAACGAAAATCTCCGACAGTCTGAGAAAACAAGGATGGACCGTTCTCAAACGGGGATGGCCTGATTTTCTAATCTATCGCGAACAGGCAGGCCGGTTACTCGTGGCAGGGGTCGAGGTTAAGTCCGACCGCGACACTTTGAGCGAACAGCAAGAAGCCATGCACCGCATTCTCCGCGCGGTCGGATTGCCAGTTCATACGTTACGTCCAGAGTTTGTTAGCAAGAGCCGGATTGGAAAGACGCGCGCAGCGCTGACCGCGACAGAGAGACTTGATGCTCGGTCGCAAATCTCTGAGCTTAGGGCCGAACTCGGAAGATTACAGCAGCGCATCCAGGAAGCCGAGAGCGCCCTTGAGGAAACAATCGTGGTGTTCAACGAGCCCGAACGCAAGACCGCGGTCTTAGGAAACAGCGGCATTACACAGCCAACGAAAGAGCAAGCCATGCTCAACGCCGCGACGCAACTTGAAGCATTTCTCGAACGAAAGGAAGCGGCGTGAGCGCCGAAAGCAAAGTGTCGCCTCAAGACCTCGCGGCCCTGGAGCATGCGCGAAAGACGCTTGCAGCACAGCAAGAAGTCGAAAGCCTGCTGATAGAAATCCTCGAAGATAAGCCGCCCACGAACTGGCGAGACCTGGCGAACGGGGCACTGTCCGAATGAGGCCGACAGCGCGGAAGCGCCATGTCCGTCAACTGAATAAACTGATGTGGGCGAAGCCTGTGCCCATCAAGTTTTTCAGAAGCATTCTCGCCAACCCGGACCTGTCGGACGTAGAGTTTGCCGTTTATATTCACGGACTGCTCCGCTCAAACAGGAACGGTGAGTTCTTTTCCAGCGTTGAGGGTGTTGAGCGAAACATTGGACACGCCTCGAATCAGATAAGTGCTGCACGCAAATCACTCTGCGACAAGGGGCATTTTGCCAGGACCGGTAGATACGCTGCAAAGAAATACCCTGTGTTCCGTGTTCCCTTTCCAACAACCAGGCAGGAGAGCCGGACACCTATCCCGATTGGGCTGCGAGAAGAAATTCACAAGTTAAGTCCAAGCGCGCTGCGATTGCTCTTGGCATACATCGTTCGGGGCGGCTGGACGCTATTTGGTTGCATTCTGAAATACGAACCAGCCGACAAGTTTATGACGGAAGCGAGGTTGTCTCGAACCAGAGCATTCGCGGCAGCAGGCGAACTTCGAGAGCACGGTTGGATTGCTATCGGGATGCTTCAAGGAGAGCTACAAAGAAAATTCAGAACGTGGGATGGAGTGATTCTGGTGACGAAGAAAGCGGGCTTCGTGAAGCCTCCCGAGGTCGCGTCTTGGGAGCGGCACACCTTTCTTACGATTCTAGGTTCTGGAGAGCCATACAACGACTTCGACCTCCGCGACCGGCGACTATGGAGAAGTGTGCAGGGTGCTTTGCTGGAAAGGGTTAAGCCTGCAGTCCAGTCCCAAAAACGTGGGTCGTGATGCGTTTTCAGTCCCAAAAGCATGGGTCGTTAGGTCCCAAAAACGTGGGTCGTATTAGTCCCAAAAGCAGTGGACAGAAGGTAGTCCATTTTGAAGGGAGTCCTGTTCAAGTTAGTCCAATTCAGAGAAGGAAGTCCGAGAGGAAGGTAGTCCAGCCGCATGCGCTGCGCGCTGCGTCCGCAAAGCGGACTCTCTCTCAAAACCTTTTTCCGATGAACTGACCTGACTTGAACAAGGCGCGGCAATGGAAAGACCTATGGTGAGAAAAGAACACGGAGCCGCTACCGAGACTCTCGGGGAACACTTCCGGGAAATCCCGGATGCTAGCCTCGAACGCACAATCGAACTACTGAGCGACGGAGAACTCCAGCTTAGGAGCGTCAAAGACTACCAGAATTGGGAAGAACTCATCCAAAGCTGCCAAGACACGATTGCCGCAAGGAAGAGCTTCCGCTTCCCTGGCACACGCCGGGCCTGCGCTGATTTGATGGACGCGGTTATGCAGCATTTGAAGCGAGAGCGTGGCTGCCGCGCGCCGAAGTGCTGGCTGGCCATTATTCGAAAGCTGAGAGACGAGGACGGTCCTGTGCTCATTCAGCCGCGAGACCCTGAGCCGCCAAAGCCTCCGTGCCCGTACGGCGGTTCCCTAGATAGTCTGCTGTTTCAGTTGAACGGCTTCGCGCCTTACGACGTTCACGCATTGCTGACGGAGCAGGCCACGCGCCTGCCGGTGCCCGAATGCTGGACCGAAGCATTGATATTCGTCGAGGACTTGCAGGCTCGCCAGCCTTCCCTGCCGCGCCTTCTCACGAAACTGCGAGATGAATTGCGCTCGCGTGTGGACGGCCTGCCTTCTGAGATGCGACAAGAGCAAGAGGAAGCGTACAGAAAGCGGAAAGGCAGCCGTCGCAGCTTGACCTAGGGTAGAGGTGAGCAGATGAAACAACTCAGGATGATTACACCAGAGGAGCAAGCCGAAATCGAACGGCTCATGCTCGACAGGTCTTGCTCACGCGATGAAGCAGTCCGGCGGCTGGCCATGCCAGAGAAGAAAGTCGCACCGAAGGTTGTTCCGGGACCGGCGCATTGGATTGAGGGAAACGAGGAGGATTGAAAGTGGAAACGAACTGGACGGTAGAAGAGGAACAATCAATCACCGAAGCAATGACCGGACTTAGCCGGATTCAGGCGATACACCATCTCCGAAGACGCTGGATGGTCGGCGAGACTAGACCGCCAGGATGGAAGGCGGCGCGAGCGATGCCGAGAGAGAATCCACGGTATGGCCGGACGGTCGAGAGTGCGACGCAGGACCGCGCAGAAGCACCAACGCGGCCCGACTTCCGGGGTTCTAAGGCATCTACATCGTCCGGCAAGGGGTTAGAGACTACCACGGATAAAGCGTCTACAAAGTCCGTCCGGAAAGCGGCAAGTGCGCGTCAGGCCAGGTGGAGAGCGAAGCGAGCGGGTCAGATGCCGGAACAGATTGCGGCGTAGTCCGGGAAGTGTCCCTTTGTCGGAAACCGACAACGGAGTGTCCGCGTTTGGTGTTTCCGCACCAGTCGAATAACCCTGCCTTCAACGTACCCTCAGAATCAATAGCTAAGAAGTTTGTGCTAGAATCCTCGGCGCGTGGAGGAAAAATCAATGGCAAAAATCACAGGAGACATGATGGACGGAAGCGCCACGATAGTTTTGGCAAGTGGCACAAGTGTACGTTTGCCCGGACTAAATCCAGCGGGGCGGGAGCCGAACATTCAAGACATAAAAAACCTGGCCACGGCGCTGCTTGCGCTAGTGCAAGATTTGGACGACCGGCTGGCCAAACTGGAAAAAAAATAGCGGCGCACAGAGTTGCCTGGATTGCAGTGGTAGAATCCGCCCCACGGAGGTAGCTGCTAATGGCATCTTTCCACATTTGGCTTGAAGTCTTATCGTGGACCAAGGCGCTGTTTGAAGCAACTGTCCTTGGGGCCGACCTCCGCAAAGCGTACGAACAACACAGACAAGAAAAAGCTACCATTGGCGAAGCCAAGAGGGTCAGTCACACTTTTTCCACGTATTCGGAGGAAGAGGTTGAAGCACTGCTTAACCGCCTGAAGCAGTGCAGAGACCGTTTCATCCAAGAAGGTAGCGGTCCTAATCGTGCGAAGTGCTTGTGCAGTGTGTTTGCTGATGCGATGGTAGGAAACGGCGGCAAGCTTCCTCTTATAGACGATTGGGGGAGATTCTACAAACAGTTGAACTGTTCAAAGCGGGGCTGAAGGAGTTGGACAGTTGAGTGGCGGTCTGCCGGACGCGCGCAGCATGGAATTAGGCGGGCCCGGAAGTTCCAGGAGTAAGGCGAGATGCCGGACGACAAGAACGAACTCCAGCACAACGTTTTTATCAGTTGGTCGGGTGAGCGCAGTCGCTATGTCGCCGCGGCCCTACGCGATTGGCTTCCGATGGTGCTCCAAGCGGCGAAACCTTTCATGTCGAAAAAGGATATTGATAAAGGGAGTCGCTGGCACATCGAACTCGCTAGGGCGCTGGAAGTCACGAAGGTCGGAATTATCTGCCTGACGCCGGAAAATCTGTCGGCAAGCTGGCTGCTGTTTGAGGCAGGCGCGCTGTCGAAAACAGTGGACAAAGGTACGCGCGTTTGCACGTATCTTCTTGCGGGACTCCAGCCGCAAGGGGTTTCTCCTCCCTTAAGCGAGTTTCAGGCAACTAAGGCCGAGAAGGAAGAGACCCGGCAAATGCTTCAAGATGTGAACAAGAGTCTTGGGTCTCCGGTTGCTGAACAGCCATTGAATAACCTGTTTGACCTGGCATGGCCGAAGTTGCAGGAGCAGTTGTCCGCGTTGCCCGGGCCTGAAACGAAGGTGCCGCCAAAGCGTGAGTTGGCAGACATGGTCGCAGAAATCCTAGACGTGAGTCGTGGGGCAGCGAAGACCGGGCAGGTATTGCAAGAGCAGGTTTCACACGTTCAAGATGTGCTGAGCCACGCGCCTTTCGCGAATTTGGCCGCGTATGCTCCTTGGATGACACCTGGCGGTTCCGTCTACGTCAATTGGGCGCGACCGACAGCAGCAGGAGTCAAAGACTACCTCGGAGACCCCGAGGCCCCGAAGAATAAGGAAAGCGAGATAGAAGAGTAGCCAGGCGATAGAGCAAGTGCTATAAGCCCGAGAGGTTTGTCCATTTTGCGGACAAAGCCGGAACTGGAGAGACAAGCGTGCTTTTTTTCATCGTTACGCGAGGCAAGAACCAGGGCATCCGTCTAACTCCGCATAGATTCAAGGACGGCACTTACCATGTTCTGAGGAAGAAGGGGGACACGCCAGTCGCGCTCAAAAACGAAGAGGACATTCAGCCTTACCTCGACCGGGGTTATCTCCTGCGCATGAGCAACAAGCGAGAGCATCATCGTCCAAGCGGGATAGCGCCAGACTCGATTCGAGGACAAAGAAGGAGCTAGCGGCCTGACGAGGAGAAGGGATTCAATCAGGGAGCCGCGCTATCTGGAGTGAAGAAATGGGCCAGTGGGAAGATAGAATTCTAAACCACGGTGTTTGGAAATCCTTGGAAGCCTTGGGGCCTGCGATAGACAAGGCAGTAGCACGCGAAGAGGTTGACCCATCAACCATTGACGGTCTTGAGCGTGTTCGCACTGTCCTCACTTTTGCTGGAAAAAGACTGGCAGGTGCTGACCCGCGGCTGATGGACACCGGGCCCTTGGACTCGATTGACGGCAGCTTGGAAAAAGCTCTTTCAGAAATTCTAGCCTTCGTTGAGAACGGAGGCAGCAATCATGTTGTAAACGCAAATTCCCAAGCAGACACGATTTTGATTAACCTTCCGACAATAAATTACCCCTTCGTCGCTGACGACTGGAAGGCATTAAGTGACGCGGGGAAAGAATACCGAAAGACCCTGGAACAGTATCTCAAGCGGGTAAATGAGACCCGCTCCAAAGCGCTCACCGACCTTGAGGACCTCAGGAAGGCTGCCGCCGACTTACAATCACTGTTTTCGAAAGAGCAAGAATCTCGTAACCAGGAATTCTCAAAGCGTGTGGAGGCATCTCTAGCACAGATTCAATCTGACTCCGCGACCGTCCAGAAGCGGCTCGGGGAATTGGCCACCGAGATTGGGAATGAACGCACTAGACTCACGAGCCTCACAAGCGAGTTCCAATCACAGTTTTCCACGGCGCAGGAAGCCCGAAGTCGGGAGTACGCAGAAGTACAAACGAGTCGTCAGGAAAAGTTCGGTAATCTCGTAGCTGAATACACTCAACGCCTGACAGAGCAGAACGCCGCATTCTCGAAACAACGCGATGAGGCATTTCAGAAGTACGAGGGAAGCGTCGCTGAACTAATCAGCAGATATGATGAGTCGGCGAGAAAGATTCTCGACGACATCGAGGGTCATAAGAAACAAGTTGAAAAGCTCGTTGGGGTTATTGGGAATCTCGGCGTTACCTCGGGGTATCTCACTACCGCCAATTATGCGAGAAAGATGACTTGGTTATGGCAGATTGGTACCGTATTCGCTCTAGTTATTTTCATACTTTTTGCCTTTTTTGCATTTCTACCATCACTAGCACAGGGAACCTTCCATTGGGAAAGCTTTGCGGGGCGAGTGGTCCTATCGCTAGCGGTTGGTGTGTTTGCCGCATACTCGCGCTCCCAAGGTGATAAGTATTTCGAGCTTGAGAGGCGCAACAGAAAACTCGCCCTTGAACTTGAGGCCCTGGGGCCCTATATCTCCACGCTGCCTGAAGCCAAGCAAGTGGAATTCCGTCTTCAAATTGGGGAGCGGTCTTTTGGCCGAGACGATACTGGTCTAGGTCACAAGGCTGACAAGAGCCCCGCGACCCTTGTAGACGTTGTAGGGTCTGAAGATTTTCGCAAGCTAATTACCGAGATAATTTCAGCTGTCTTTAAAGCCAAAGGTGCATAACAACAACGCCAAATAGAAAAAACGCAGACAGCTTTGGGCCATCGGCGCTAACTGAGTCGGCTTCGAATAGCTAGGTTAGCCGTGAGTATGGCCGAAGAGCCGCCTCCCGCTGCTCCCAGTCCGGCAGATAGGCATACATGAAACTCTTGAAGACTTTTCCGTGGTTGGGAGCCAGTCGATGCACTAATTCGTGGACAATAACGAACTCACCCAATTCCTTCGGCAATCCAAGAAGTTCGGTATTCAGCGTAACTCGGCCCACCCCGGAGATTGACGCCCACTTCCGGCGCATTTCCCGCAGATGAACTTGCGGAGCCTTGACTCCGATGCGAGCAGCCCAATGCTGGACAGCCCACCGGAGTTCCTCGGCATCCTGCCAATGGCCCTCCGCTTTTACCATCTTGGTCGCAGCGGCCTTCATATCCTCTGAAGCCTCATCAGGCGATTCGCCACTTCAATCATTTTTCCAGTTCCCACGAGTGGCCGCAAGGTCTTATAGAGTTCCGTCCGTAGCTTGCTCTCTTGCTGCTTGTTCCAACGGTAGTCCGGCAACTGGTCGAAAAGTGCATTGATGCCCTTTGCTTGCTTTGCGTCAAAGCCGTTGTCCGCTTCGGCCACGGTCTTGTGGATGGCAAAGGAGTTCTCGTCCAATCCCAACTTCTGCCGCTCCACATCAGCTTCGGTCGCCTCACGTGCCAGCTTTCCAAATTCCAGTAAAGCCTGCTGAGTTGTTATCTGGCGGTCTTCATAGGCTTCGGCTAGCTTCTCGGCACGCTCCCCAATCGAGAGCAGGAACGGTTTCGACGCTCCGCTGTCCTGAACTGTTACCGTAAGAATTTTCCTCAAGTTGAGAATCTTCGTGTTGTCGGAGGTATCGCTTTCCCGCAGCTTTGCCAACTCCTCCGGGCCGAGGGCGTGTATCGCACCGGGCAATTCCAACTGGCCGCTAATCGTGTGCTTCTGGAGCAGGTCGCGGGTCTTGTTCGAAATCTCTCTGTCAACGTAGATTCGGTCGCCATAGGCGCTGCGAATGAAGGCGTAGAGTTCGGAAAGCGACAGATAGTCGTCTATGAAGGGACGCAGGAAAGCGTCCGGGGAAATGATTTCATAAAGGTTCTGAAGCTGGCGGAACCACTTGAAGAAGTCGCCTCGCCTGTTCTTCTCCTCGAAATGGGCAATGGCTCTTTCCTTTGCTTTGTCGTCCCATCCCTTGGCAAACGGCAGATAGTTTGGGGCCTGTTCTTTCATCATTGTGGAGAAAAGCTGCTTGAGAACGTCGATGTTTTGGATGACGGACGTGACCACGTCCGAGTCGAATGCCAGCGCCTTTTCCAGCTTCTCGAAGATGCCGACGAAATCAAGCACGAAGCCAAAAGGCTTCACCAGACCCTCGTTGTCCTCGTAGGGCCGGTTGACGCGAGCGATGGCTTGAAGCAGAACGTGGTCGCGCATCGGCTTATCGAGGTACATGCAGTACAAAATCGGTGCATCGAATCCTGTCAGCAGTTTTTCAGTGACGATGAGAACCTTCGGCTTTTCGGTTTTGCGAATAAAATCCTTACGGACCTTTTTCTCCTCGACCTCGCTCAGATAGAACTCGCGCAGAAGCTCCCTGTCTCCTTGTGCCGGTGAAAATACGACGCGGGAGTAATCGGCAGGCAGATGCCTGTCGAGGGCCTTCTTGTAGAGAGCGCACGCCTCGCGGTCAACGGCCACGAAGAACGCCTTGAAGCCCATCGGCTCTACGTTTTCTTTGAAGTGCGTCGCGGCATACTCCGCAATCTTCTCGATGCGGTTCGACGCCTTCATCATCTCCTTGAGTTCCACGGCCCGGTCGAGAATGGCGTTTAGTTCCTCAACGTCGCTGATGCCTTCCGTCTCAGCCAAGTTCAAAAACTTCTTTTCAAGCAGGTCCCGGTCAACCCGCAAGCTGGAAGGTGCGAGGGCATAGTTGAGCGTAACCGTCGTGCCATCCTTGATTGACTCGGCGATGGAATACTTGTCGAGGTAGCCTTCCTCATCATCGCCACCAAAGACCTTGAATGTCCCCTGCCCTCTCGAAATCCGGTCAACCGGCGTTCCCGTGAATCCAATGTAGGTCGCATTTGGCAGAGCGCCCATCAGGTAATTGCCGAGGTCGCCTCCGGTTGTTCGGTGGGCCTCGTCCACCAGCACCACCACGCTTTTACGTGTATTGATGTTTGCCGGGATGTCGTCGAACTTGTGAATCATCGAAACGACCAGCCCGCGATAGTCAGTAGTAAGGATGTCCCGCAAGTCTTTTTTGCTCTCGGCAACCTTGGCGGAGAGTCCGTAACCGATGATGTTCTTGTGGAGTTGTCCTTCGAGTTCATTCCTGTCAATCAGCATAAGCACGGTCGGCTTCTCAGCACCGGGCGATTCCCTGAGGAGCTTCGTGGCTACCATCAACATCGTCAGAGTCTTGCCACTTCCTTGCGTGTGCCAGATAAGCCCGCGCCGTTTCGCCGATTCTGAAATGCGCTGCACAACCTTTTCGACAGCGCGAGTCTGATGCTGACGGAGAATCTTTTTCGTCAGTTCGTCATTCTCGGTGACAAAGACGACATAGTCTCGGAGTAGTCGCAAGAATCGCGGACGATTGAAGAACGCTTTAATCTTGTTTTCGTAGTTGCCGGACTGCTCATCCCGCCAGTTGAAGAGGTTCTTTCGGCTGGTGCTCCACGTCACGCCATAAAAGAAGTCGAGAAGCTGAGTCACTTCGAAGACCTGCGTAGCGACAAACATCTCCGGTGTTTCTCGGTGGTAGCGACGGATTTGGTCAACACCCAGGGAAAGCCCGTCCTGCTTCCCGGCGTCCTTAGTCTCGGCGAGTGCCACCGGGATGCCGTTGATGAGGAAAACCACATCAGCCCGGTTGCGATAAACCGTGCTCTTCTGCCACCACTCGTCCGTTACATGAAACAAGTTGTTTTCAGGATGCTCGAAGTCAATCAGACGGACATTGCGCTCTCGCTTTTCCTCGGGGGCAAAGACGGACTGTTCGCCCCGCAACCATGAATGGGCTTCGCGGTTACCTTCGATATTGGGCTTGAGCGAGTTCAGCCGCCGCAGGATGTCCCCGGTGCCGCTCCCGTCCACGATGCCGAGATTCAGGCGGACAAGCTGCGCTTCGAGAATTCCCGTGAAATAGAGACCGGCGTCGCCGCTTCGCAGACTTAGGGAATCGCCCGGGCGGACGTACTCCCACCCCATTTCCTCGGCATACTTGAGCATAGGGTTCTGCACCGCAGACCGTTCGCTCATCGGAGTTGTTGCTCCTCAATCAGCGGGACTGTTGAGAGCCGTCCGTTCATTAGTTCCTCAAGCATGGCGAGAAATAATTCATCGAGAAATGTCATTTCGCGTTGGCACGCCAAAATCTTACCCGAACACGTACGCAGGGACTCGGCAATTTCGTGTTGTTCTTCCGAGCTAGGCAGAAAAATCGAGATTCCATGTAGGACACTCTGAGTAACCAGCGGTTGGGCTGCCTTCCTCTTCAAGCGATTCAGGTCTTTGTATTCAAGTTGGACTGCTAAAAACTCAAGTGAGACATCTCTTAGGAATTGGCTTGAGTACAAGGCATTGTCCGTAATCCAATTCGGGCTGGGAGCGATATGGACACAACCGCAATACGCACCAACTCTACCAACCACGAGGAGGGTGTCTCGCGAGAAAACACGACTCGTAAATCCCATTACTCCATTCCCGCCATAAACCGGGACGACCCTATCTCCTTTGGGCATCTCGGTCAGGTCATCGGGTCGGGATTCGCCGCTCTTGAATTTTACGGCCCTTCCTAAATCCAGCACTTCCCAGCTTTCGGGAATCTCGCCAATTTCCGTGCGTTTGGTCGGCTCGCCGCGAGTGCCATGTGTGAACAGGTATTCCATCAAAGCGGCCTTGCGCTCCGTCTCCAAAGCCAACTCACGCCTCCGCGTCTTTGAGGCTTCTTGCACGGCATCCAAAGCCTGTACAACCGCCGCCTGTTCGACGGGAGTTGGATAAGGAATTTCAAGATTTTCCAGAATTGGGATGTTCACCCCACCTTTTAATCGCCCACCTTTCTGGCTGTTGATGTGCTGCCAATATTGCGAGGTTTGAAGACAATAATTCAGGAATTTGGGCAGTAGCCCCGGCCTAGTTCTTATACGAATAAGGTAGGACGCAAAGATTGCTTCGGGGCATTCCTGTATGAGGTAAGCCTTTCCGGTTGTTGCCCCAATTCGGGCGATTACGATGTCACCCGCTTCGAGGAAATATTTGTCGTCAACTTCGTCTGGTTTCTCCACATGAGGAACTCTGTCCCAATCGACTTCTCCATTCTGTATATCCGTTATTCGGAGAAATCTTGGGCCAAATTGTTTTTCTGATGCGCTCGCCGTATATCCGTATTCGGGTCTGAAACAGCAGTGTTGCAGAGTCACTCTCTCCCATTCTGATGATGAGTGCTGATTCGTCATCATAATCCTCAGCGGGCTTGGAGCCGGGCGAGCACTTTGTTCAATTCTAAATCGGCTTTTTCGCGTTCCGAACGAACTGAGTCCAAGTCGGCGAGGATTTGAGATATGGTGCGGTGATGTACCTTCTCATTTGTCTCCACGAAAAGTGAGGGACTAATGTTGTAGTCGGCCTCACGAACTTGTTCGAGCGTAACCACACGGCTCAACTTTTCCCGTGTCTCCCATCGCAGGAAAACATCGGAAACAGCCGCGATGCCTTCGTCACTAAAGGCATTCTTGGGCTTTCCCTTGACGAAGTATGCCGAGGCATTCACAAGAATGAACTGGCCCTTGCGTGCTGCGGGTTTATTGCGGCTTAAGACCATGACGATTCCCGGCGCTGTCGTGTTGTAGAAAAGGTTTTCGGGCAGTAGAACGACGCCTTCGATGAGGTCTGCCTCGACAAAACCTTGCCGAATCAGTTTTTCCTTGTTCGAGGACTTGCTACCTGAGCCGCGAGAGACAGCGCCCGTGTCGAGCACCACAGCAGCCCGGCCATTGCCATTGAGCGAAGCCGCAATGTGCTGGAGCCAGCCCCAATCCGCCGAGGAAGAAGGTGCCGCGCCGTACTCGAACCGCTTCCACTGGTCGTTCTCGTAAAGCGTTTCGTCGTAGTTGTCTTGATTCCACATAGGATTTGCCACGACGTAATCGAACTTCCGCAAACCTGCGCCTTCAGCGGCAAAGCCCGGCTTTGTGAACGTGTCTCCGATGGCAAAAATGGAATCCGAATAGTCGTGCAAAAACATGTTCATTTTTGCCATTGCGAACGTCACGGCGTTCGTTTCCTGGCCAAACAACTTTGGCGACCTGCTCTTGTGAGTCGGATTCCTCTCCTCAAACAACAAACGGGCCTTTATCAACAACCCCGCTGAACCACAAGTCGGGTCGTAAACAGTCGTGTACGGCTGAGTGTCAATCAGATGTGCCATCAGCCAGCCGACTTCCTTGGGCGTGTAGAATTCGCCCGCACTTTGCCCTTGCCCCTCGGCAAACTTTCGCAAGAGGTATTCGTAAGCGCGTCCGAGGATGTCCGGCTCAGCGTTCCTCAGCCCTAACCGATGGCGGCTTATGACTTCAATCAGAATTGCAAGGCGGTCGTCATCGAGCGTACGCTGGCCGCTCTGCCGCTCGTTGTAATCCTTGATGTCGAGCACGCCCTGAAGGTCGGGGTTGAGCCGGGCGACCTCACGCATGGCATCCGTGATGAATTGGCCTAGTTCGCCGTTTGCCGGACGATTGCGAATGACTTCCCAACGGAATGGGTGAGGAACGAAGAAACGGACAATCGGTCTTCGCCCTGTTTTCAGCGCGTCTTCGTGGTCGGCCTGAATAACCTCGCGGGCAGTCTCCTCGTCGCCAAACTCTTTGACCTGCCCGGCGAACTCGTTGTCGAACACGTCCGAGAGCCGTTTGAAGAAAATCAGCGGGAGAATGAAATCCTTGAACTTCGGCGCATCCGTGGCCCCGCGAATCGCGCACGCTGCATCCCACAGCCACGTCTCCAACAGCGAAATATCAAGATGCTCGCCCTCCAAGGCGGGCATCGGCAGCATCGCCGTGTCGTTCGCCTCAGTCTTCTTTCGCTGCTGCTTTTTTCCGGTCTTCGCCGCTTTCGCCATCATCCTCGCCTGAACTTTTATTGGATTTGTGTTTGAAGCGTACTCTCCGCATACAAGTCCGGTCAATCTGCGAATCGTCCCGATGGCCGCAATCGGCAACGTCGAACATCCTTGGCAAAACAAACGGGGCGTACCTGAATCGGTAGTATTGTAACTTGTTACTCTTTCAGACAGTATTCTCGCCATGGTTCTTGCTTCAAATGTCCGTCAAGCGGACGGTTAAGCATTTGGCAAACTTGGCTGAACGAGGTGGTGCGTTCCAACTGGATGGTCGCCATCTAGAGTGCAACTTAAAAGGGAGCTGGAAACGCGAAAGTAGGGAGGCGTGAATGGGTCAGTCCCGCTATGAAAGGCTTCCCAAGAGCCAGAACTGGCAGAACGTTGTTGCAGTCTTGTCCTCGCCGACAACTTCGGTCGCGCAAGTCGCCGGTGCAACGGCAAAAGCGTGCCGAATCGCCCTCAGACGTCATTCCGACGATATAGTTCTCGTTAACGCAGTCTATCTTCTGGCACATTTACCCCTTGCCGCAAGACAAGAGAAAGCACAGCAGTTTCTGGCAGGCGCTGGAATCGAACCGGATGCCCTCTTTTCCCCTACGTTACTCGTAGACGAAACGACCGAATTCTTGCAGAGGCAGAACTTCAACAACTCCGAACCGAGCTTCGTCACCGAAATTGCGCAAAGCGCGTTCCAGGAGACTTTGGCCAAGCTGATGACAGATTCCAACCTTGACCTCTTTGCTGACCAGCGAGGCCAAACGGAGAAGGCGCTAGCGGCCAACGGTACTCCACGCGGGTTTGCGAAGGCTGCCCGACTTTTTTTCACGTCCTTCTTTCATCGGACGCTCTCCTACTTCTTGAGCAAAGAAACGGTAAACACTTTCGGGAAGGGTGAAAGATTTGACTCGCCCGAGTCATTGCAGCGATTTTCGGGAGAGTTGCGACGCTACTGTTGGGAAAGCTCCGAAATTATCGACAGTTTCGCAGAAGAATGGTTCTCAAAATACAAGTGGCAGGAAAAGCTGGACTTTGAGCATTTCTCTAACTTCACCTGGGCCACACTGAAAAAATTCTCCGCAGAGATTGGCCGGGAGCACGAAGGGGCATGAAGAAGTCGCTCGTCATCGTGCACACTGGCCTCGCGGGAGCGTTGCCACGCATCAAACGGAAGAAGTTTGACCAAGTGGTGGACCTTCATCTTGAGGGCGATGAGCAAAACGTCGAAATCCGGTTCCAAAATATAGAAGAAAAAATCATCGCTAAACTCAAACCGGAAACGAAGGACTTGCTTGAGATTGCAGCCGCTTTATACGTCGCAGACACGTCCATTAGTCGGGGACAAACCGACGTTTACGGTCGCGACTGGCAGCGGAGTATCCATTTTATCTTGCCCGTGCGCCGAGTAACGAAGTGGCGAAAGGTCGCTTCACAACTTTCGGAGCTGGTGACTTACCTCTCGGGGGACGCGAGCATTACATTTGATTTTCGGAGACACAAGCAGAGCGAAAAGGGCCAGAAATATTTGGAGTTTCCAGCGTCTGCGCCAGGGTTCCAAGGAGCGGGCCGAATTGTGCTCTTTTCGGGCGGATTAGACTCCCTCGCTGGCGCAGCCAGCGTGCTTTCAAGCGGTGAAGTACCTCTGTTGATTAGTCATCGCAGTTCTCCGACAAGAACGCAATTGCAGGAATCGCTTCCTGAGCGTCTTCGGCAGAAGACCGGAAAGCGGCTGCCGCTCATCTATGCATGGGTCACAAGAAAGGGTGAGGAAGCGATTGACAACACACAACGACTTCGTTCCTTCCTCTATATGTCGCTCGCGGCGATAGCTGCCACCGAATTGAAAATCGAGAAAATCTTCTTCTGCGAGAACGGAATTACAACCTTTAATCTTCCACTGTCTGAGCAGAGAATCGGAACAAGGTCTACCCGTACGACCCATCCCCGTGTAGTTTCCCTGTTTTCACGGTTCATTGAGCAGATTTTGAAGACCAAGCTGGTGTTTGAGAATCCATTTCTACTCAAAACTAAGACCGAAGTGGTCGCGCGATTGGTCGAGCTGGGATACGGGAGCCTAATAGCACAAACACTCTCATGTACTCGCACCTTTGCTGTCGAAAAAACGAAAAGGCATTGCGGCGTTTGCTTTCAATGCTTGACCAGGAGATTTGCGGTCGTTGCAGCAGATGCGGAGAGCGATGACCCAGTTGATGACTACGTAAAAGACATCTTCCGGGATGGCCTCGCCAAAGGTGTTGAGCGAGGAAATGCAATTGACTGGCTGAACTTCAACCTTGAAGTCAGCGATTTTTCGCTGGAGGGTTTGTTCCTGAGATTTCCGCAACTGCACCAAGCTCTCAGTAGCGTTACCGGAGATTCGCAAAGCAACTCGCGGGCCATCTACGACATGTACCAACGGAATGCGGAGCAAGTCCAGACAGCAGTAAAATGCAAGCACAATCAGTATTACGATGAGTTCCTCTCTGGCAAGCTTCCAGCCGATAGTCTCATTGGCCTAGTCGGCTCTAGGGTTCATCTACGGCCCAGGATTGTGGACTTCCTTGAGGACATTGAGTCCAAGCTTCTGCCTCGTCTACGCGAAGCGTTCGCGCAAAAGCAACCGAACGATGAGGCAGAACTTCAACGGGAGTCAGGAATCATCCTTCGCGCGGCGGATTACAAAATCGAACCCGAGTCACCGCAGTTTACATTCTCAATAGTTAAGACTCGGCCCGACTTTTCGTTTCCGGAATCGGGAGTTTTTCTTGAAATGAAGCTGTTCAAGGAAAGTGGCCAACGCGCCCAAATTGTGGACGGTATCCTCGCTGATATTCAGAAGTACCGAAAGAAATGCCAGGGCATGCTCTTCGTCATCTATCAGACTCACCTATTCATCACCGACGCTATGCAGTTCGGGACAAGCCTGACGAAAGACTCGATGGTCAGAATAGCGGTGCTTGGCTGAGGTTTGCTCGTAGTTTGTCTTAAATCTTAAAGTTCGGTTTCTTCGAGAATGGCGCTATCAGTTCATTTTTGACCCGAGGTGATTCGCAATGGTTAAATCGACTCCTGAAAAAATTCGTGCAGGCAAGGGCAAGAACGAACTGACTCCGAATGCCGCCTCGGTGCTGTCCGGAAAAAGTCTTTATGTAGTACGCGCCCGCGAAGCGTTTCCGATACTCGTCCGCCAAGCTCTTGCAGGGGAAAAACTCGCCTATTCCGACCTGGCCGATGAAATGGGTATGGCAAATCCTCGCAATCTGAACTACGTCTTGGGCGCAATCGGAAAGGCAATCAAAGAGCTATCCGCCGAATGGAGCCAAGAGATACCGCCGCTTCAGTGCTTGGTAGTAAACAAGAATACTGGATTGCCCGGGGAGGGCGTCGCATGGTTTATCAGCGACCTGAAGGACTTCACAAAGCGGACTCCCGAGGAACGAGAACAGATTCTCGGCATTGAACTTATAAAAGTCTTTAAGTATCCGAAATGGGAGAAGGTGCTCGGCGCGTTCGGACTGAAGCGCGTCAACAGCAACCCTGTGGTCGATACTCTGATAGATAAAGCCCGATCTGGTGGGGGAGTCGGAGAAGGGGAAGACTATCGAAAGCTGAAGCAATACATTGCCGACAATCCAAGGGTCATCGGCCTGTCCGGGTTCGGAAAGGGCGATACCGAATATTGCTTTCCGTCTGCTGACAGAATTGACGTTGTTTTTCGAAAGCATGACCGTTGGGTTGGCGTTGAAGTGAAAGGCCCATCTTCTCCGGATGAAGACCTACTCCGAGGACTATTCCAGACCGTAAAATACGCAGCCCTACGTGAAGCTGAACTAAAGGCGAAGTCTCGGATGGGAAAGGCGGATGTGATTCTTGTGCTAAGCAGGAAACTCCCGGCTGGCTTGAAAGTAGTGAAGAATCTTCTAGGGGTGACCGTAGTCGATGGCATAGTCGCACCTGAGTAAGGCCAATGAAGCTGGCATAGCTCTAGGTCCCTCGCAATCGAGGCCGATTGCAAGACCGGCAAGAACTCACATCCCGGCAACTCACGATTGATGAGAGCCGCTAGTCAGTACAGGAACCCGGTTGCCGTCTTTTTGTATCAGGCGACCCGCAAGCTAAAGTTGCTGGACACATCCGCAACCTCTGGACCAAATTCCGCGCCGCAATCCGTCCATCGTGCGGAGTCTCTCGTGCTTGCTGACAGATGAACTCGAAGCCCTTGCGACGATTAAACCGTGGACAAACATCCGGAAAGCGGAGGGGACGCCCTCCGGTTACTGACGAACAGAAACGTAAGAAAGCAACCGCAAGGAAGGCGCGCTGGCGTACAGGGGTGAGGGAGCGAAAGGCCGCGTAAAACCCTCAGCGCGCGCATTTCGGGTGTATGGGGTGCAACGAACTCCCCGGATTAGGGTACGGGGCCTAACACGGACTTATCCGCCTCTATGTTGCGTCCGGCTGGCGGACATAATTCGCTGGAGGGAACCTATAAGCTGAAATCTGATGGACTGACTGGCCTCATTCATTCTTTGCAAGTCACTTCAAAGTCATAACCGCCAGGGTATGTGGTTGTTCCATACGCACTTGCTTTTAACTTACCCTCACAGGTGACCTTGTCAGCTGCTCTAACCACTGGCGTCGGGTGAAACAGTGGAGCCATCGCGTTGAACCAAAGGCCAAGCGCGATGAGAGCCAAAAGTATCTTCGTAGTTTTGTCTGTCTTCATTTCAATCCTCGTTTTAGATTTGTTCCTTCCCCGAATGTACCACCGCGGCGGATGTCCGGAAAGCGGACGCGATGGTCCGGTGCTAGAATCTGCTGAAGGAAGCCGCGATGGACCTGCTCACCAACGCAATCGAGTCAATACAGGTCGGAGTGGAAGACTACCAGTTGGGCACGCGGCCCCGGCTGCTCTCGGCTGTCCGCAATATTCACGCGGGTATTTTGCTCCTGTTCAAAGAGGCTCTAAGAGAAGTATCGCCGCCGGACAGCAACAACGCGCTGATGATGGCGGTCATAGCACCGTCCCGGAGCGGCACTATAAACAAAATCTCTTTCGTCGGGGTCGGAACCAAGACTGCGAACACGTCTCAGATTGAGGAGAGGTTCAATGCCTTGGGCATAAAGGCCGACTGGGAACGTTTTCGCCACATCAATCGCATTCGCAATGAGGTGGAGCACCTGTTTCCCGAACTAGACCAGAAGGCTTTACGTGGCCTAATCTCGAATTCCCTTATCGTCGTTCGGGGGTTTATTTACGGTGAACTCAATCGCAATCCCGCGGACCTTCTCGGCCAGAAAACGTGGCAGGCGATGCTCGACATCGCCGAAGTCTACGACGTGGAACGGCGTGAGTGTGACGAACTGATTGCGAAAGCGAATTGGAAATCGGTCGTAATTAAGGCGGGAGTGCAGAAGATGGCCTGCCTAAGGTGCGGCAGCGGCCTCCTAGAGCCGTTTGAGGACTCGGATTATGAGGTCTGGCTTAGTTGCAGGTCGTGCGGTTGCAATTTTGCGCCGACCGACTATGTACCTTGGGCCGTTATGACGGAACTAGAGGCGGAACAAATAGAAGCGGCCAGGCACGGACGCAACAGCCTTTACAATGACTGTCCTTCCTGTGGTGAAAGAGCTTATGTAGTCGAAGAAAGACGATGTGCGTTTTGTGAGTTCGTGCCCAAACGCGCATAGAGCCCGGGGACGTGAGGGAGGGGCTATGCCAACGAAACCCCAAATGACCGGAATGCAGGGCGTATATCTAGTTGCTGCCGAACTAACAAAGCGCGGGCTCATTGTGTCGCCCACATCACGCAGCGCCTTCGGCGCTGACCTTCTTGTCACGGACCAAAAATGCAAGCGGGCGTGGTCAGTGCAGGTGAAAACAAACGCCGGTCGTCCTACATTCTGGCTCCTCAATAAGCACGCATCCGAAACGAAGTCAGCCACTCACATTTATGTGCTCGTTAATCTTGGGCAGAAGAATCCTCGACAGAGGTATAAGGGGCCAGACTTTTACGTCGTACCAAGCCGCATCTTGTCTCGCCGCATGCGCACGACGCCGCCCGGAGGACGCACACATTCCATCTTCTACTCTATCTTCCGCGATAAGGTTGAGAGTTTCAAAAACAAGTGGAACATTTTCGGAAGAGATGCTGGACATTCCTTGCCAGATTAAAGGGTGCCGGTCTGCCGCTATTCGGGTCAGTTCGCCCGTCAGGCCGACAACAATCTCTCAGCCCGCTGTCCGCCGAGCGCGGACACAGACTGTACAACGCGCAGACCGCTCATTTGGGAATGCGCCGGGACCCTTGGTCCGGCCACACTCAACACACTTGCGCTTGCTTCGCACGGTCGGCGCGGGCTCCAGGTACTCGCGCGCGGGAACTTTCCAAAGCCCTGCTTCGCGCAAACTTCGAACGTGGTGAGAAACAGTGCCGGTGCCCTTGTGGAGTTGGCGCGCTATGGCAGCCTGAGACATTCCTTCGCACAGCATTCGGAGTATCTGCGCCTGTAGGTCTGGCCTGGCAAGATGGTGGATGGACACGGCAAAATTGTAACGCAAGGTGGGCTCCAGGGAACTACGGCGCGGGGTGCCCCGTTCACTTTCCGGACACCCCGCACGAGGGTAGGTCAGGCGCAGAGGGCTTCCCGGATGGCTAGCTCCAGGTTGTCAATTTCCGGCCAGGGCATCGCGTCTGGGTGCTCGTCCTGTTCCTGAACGGATTGCAAGAGCAACAAGGCATCCTTGGCAGCGGCAAGCAAACTCGGTGCGGCTGCAATCAGGTTGGCGTTGGCCTTTCGCGCGTCCCGGCTCTCACCGAAAACATCAGCCAGTAACCGTCCATCTGCCCACACTTGCGCGGGCACATAGTTGGTTTCGGGCTTTGCTTCCCACGGCCCCGGCGTGTGCGGCACTTTCATTTTCTCGCTCATGCTTCCTCCCTTTCCGTCTGAGTCTTGCCAAGAATGAAATCGGCAGCCTTTTGCGCGGCAGATGCGGCAGTTACGATTAGGCGAGAATCGCTCTTGAGGCGCTCAATCCACGTCCGGAGGTACGCGGCAGAGTTTTCGATGGTCCGATTCTCAATGCCAGTGACGCCGCAGAGCATCGCGGCACCCATTTCCGCTACCAGTTCCTCTTTGCTGTAGGATTCGGAGCCGAAAGACTGAACAGCCTCGAAACCCTCGCGGCCAAGTCTGCTTTTGTGTCCGGTTGCGTGAGTAAGCTCATGGAAGAACGTCGAGTAATACTCCTCACTAGAACGGAACAAGCCGATTGACGGCATACCGACCAAGTCCCTGCTAGGCGCGTACCATGCACGGTCGGATTGCTCGAAGGCGGGTTTGTTCGGCATTTCCGCAACGATTTGCTCGCAATCTTCTATCGGGTTGTTGGTGCGGGCTTCATGCAAGGCCGATGCAGGCAAGTCAATGCCTTCGGTCTGGGATAGGTTGAAGACGTTCGAATAACGGAGCAAGAATGGTTTAGAGACTCGCGTCTGACCGTCTCGCGTCGTATATTCGCGTTCTTCGCCGATGTTCCAATAGATGACGGGTGAAGACTTCTCGCCCTTGCGAATCCTCCCGCCCAGCTTGTTTGCCTGGTTGAAGGTCAGCCAGAAACGAGAAGGATAGCCCTGTGACGCAAGGGTCAGGACGTTCAACCCCCGATAGGGTTTCTGAGAGATGAGATTGACGGGTAGCTTCGCCGACCACGGCTTGCGCCAGGGCGCTACCCCCGACTCCAACTGCTTGATGATTCGGTCGGTAATGATTTCGTAGACGTTCACGACTGCACCCCCTGTTTGAATTGGCGGGCGAAGGCGCGAATCTGCGATGCCCTCTCCCGTGCCCCCTTGATTTGCTGCGTTCTTGTTTTCATCGGCTTTTGCCCTTTCTCGCATGTATGCACTACGCGGTCAGTAAGAGCACCTCAAGTGCCAACATGCGATTTACTGCAAACATGCGAGTTAAGTCAGGCAGGGCACGGTAGGAAGTGCAAAAAGGACGGAAAAGGTCAAACAATTTCCGTCACTTGGACAATTGGTGCCAACATGCGAGTATCCGGAAAACGGATGCAAAAGGACGAACAGCGGACCGTAGGTCAGGGGGGAGAAAGCACAGCGCGCTAGAACGAATGTTCGGAAAGTGAACTCTGGTAGAATCGCGCGCATGGAAACTGCGCGCCCCGGCACCGGCGAGTAGTTTAAGGAGGTAATCGCAATCCGTCGCTTTGCCAAAATTCTCGGAATTGTTCTCGTGGGCTTCGGAATCCCGCTCGCGGCTGTGCTGGCATGGCTCACGGTAGCGGGACTTGGGGTGGACCTCCCCTTCTTAAAGCAGCCTCTCGTAGTTTCCGCCGGAACAATCGCCTTATACGTGGTTCTGCCAGTTGTGATTGTCGGCATAGTGTTAATTGTCCTAGGCAGGAATTCGACGCCAAAAGGAACTTAAAAGGGAAAGGCGAGAGAACGGATACTTTTGGACGCTGGGTGAATTGGTGGGCCTTTTAGAGCATAATTCGGCTGAGGCAGCAGCATGACCCACGATGAATGGCGATTACTTGGGTATGGGGTGCTGACAGCTTTCCTAATGGCACTCGTTCTCATGCCAATTTTCCTACGCAATATAAACCTCCCGAAGTCAGTAGCCGAAGGAATTCTAGGCGCTATCGCTTTGGCCGTCTTCCTGCTGTCCAAGTACATGGAGCACCGCAAGAAATCAAAGCGACCCACTACAGAACGCTAAGGAAAATTTGCCCGAACGAGGAAGCTCCGCAGGGCATGGATAGCAGAGTCCGGACGAACGCGAAGCAAGGGAGAACAGAAGGCCAGGCCGGAGGTGCAAACGACAAACGACCGGAGGCATGGCAGAAGGAAAGCCGGTAACGCCCAGAGCGAACGAGAGGGCAAATTGATGCCGTGTGTAAAACGGAAGGGTCAGTCGTGAGGCTGGAGCGGCAGCCGAGACCGGAAGAGAGTCCATGTGCGTGTGTAAAAGTGGCACGTTGAGTTGCGGAGAGAGAAGCGTAGCCAGTGTCGGAAAGTGACTGGAGACTCGCCGGGAAGGGCAACGCGCCGTGTGCAGAAGTAGCGAAGAACTTGCTGCGCATCCCGGGAAGCGTTCGTCCGACGACAAAGTGAATCAATTTATTTTTGTGTTCGCGCAGTTTTACACACCAAATCGCGAAATTTCTGTGAGCGTGTGTGCAAAACTCACCATTTCAAAATCCATCGGCGAAGACACCTCGCAAGTTGCTGATTCCGCGTGTGCAAAACTCGCGTTTTTCGCCTGTCACAAAGAAATAATTTAGAAATGAGACCGCGAGCGCTGGCCGGGCAAGCTCGCAAACTTCGCAGCGACGCAATCGCGCGAACGATAGAAGGAGAAGGGTTTAGGTGGATTCGCTCGCTCTCCCAGAATAGGCCGCGCGCTTGCTTGTTGCGTCTCTCTGCGCTCTCAGTCCCAGGTTTCTGGACTTGGGTCCCCTTTGGCTTTTTCAGGCTAGGGAGGGGGGGCCTGACCCCGGCCTTGGGTCCCTCCCGACCGTAGCCTACCTGACGAATTTCTCGTTCCATGTCCACATGTCCCGCGCCATGTCCCCGAAGATGTCCCGAGACATATGTCCACCAACTGGCATCTTCACCGAGCCGTCACAGACTCAACCTATGAAGACGCCATCAGAAAAGGATTTCATGCCACGCAATCACCGACCGGCCCGAGTTCGCCCCACTACCATTGCGGCTCGCCTCCGCTGCAAGGAACTTCGCCGCACTATCCGCAACCCGCGGACCGCGCGCGCCGAACGTGAGAATGCTGTCGTGGAACTGGACAAGCTAGCGCTCGTTGTCGAGACGCTTCCTCAAATTGAACGGCGAATCCACTACCTGAGGCGAAGGCTTATTGCTGGAGGCTTGACCCCTGGTCGCCGCGCCGGACTAGAAGCGGAACTCCGAATGCGCGAGGCTAACACTTCCGCGCGCGTCCCTGAGAGCGCGCAATGAGCAAGGGACGCCGCATCAAGCCATCCACAAAAGAAGGTCGCCGCCGCAAAATCGAACTTGGTCAAATCATCGCAAGCCCTCGGACCTCGAAGGCCGAGCGCGAAGCCGCGATTCGGGAGTTAGACATCCTTGCTCCTGTCGAAGGCTCTGGGACCCCTATCAAAAATGAGGACTCCCGGCCCCTGACGAGAGACCTGCTTGCCCTCTGCGACCGGGTCGAAACCCGGCGCGATGGAACCCCTTCCGAAAAAAGCATCCCTTCGTCTGGGACTCCTGTTTCCGCAGACCCGGTCGATGCGGGGCGGAAAGGACTGGCGCGGCAACTGGACGCGGCCAAGCGAGCACTTGAACCTCAACTCAAAGCTAAGACCCTTCACATTGACGATGCGCTCTGTACTATCGCGGAGGCGCACGCGAAGTTCGGCTATGAGATTTGGACGGGTCGCAGGGACTGGGAGGAAATCCCCCGAGAAGGCAAAGCGGCTATTGTCACCTGCCAAATAAAGCATTGGCGCGGCGAACCTGTTTTCGACAAGCCGACGTGGGGCAATGCGGCGTGGGATTATTTCATGCAACTCCCTGCCGTCGAGAAGTTGAAAGCTCGCGGCGCATTCGAGCAGTTCAAAGCGGGCACGACTCCTGAAAGCAGGAAGAAAATCTTCGAACAGTTGAAAATCGCCGAACGGATGGAAAAGCCGATGCCCGAAAGATACTGGACGGAACCGCCAGCCGCATCGCCAGCAGTCGAGGCATCAAAGCCTGCCCCGATGAATGCGGAGCCGGAGGCTGCGCTGAATCCCATCGCACGCGCCGGAGCGGACTTAGCCAGCCGTGCCGCGCTAGTGTTGCAGACAGACTCATGGCTTTCTCGGCTGTCTGAGCACAGCGAGGATATGCGGAATCGGATTATCGCCAGCTTGTCCGACGAACTCTTGAGAGCGGGATGTGTGTCTGGAGACTTCTGCGCTCGTACGTACAATTCGCTCCGTCCAAAAAGTGTCGCAGCATTTCAGGAGAGAAGGTTCTGACTTTCGGCTCGCGCGTTAGCTTCACTTTCGCGCAACCGATGGGGAGCGGCAGGGTCACCCGCTCCCCTGATATTTCGATGACCCAAAAAATACACGGAGACCCTATGCCCACTGACCCACAGATACAAGAGCGAATCGACGCCGGTGACATACACGGAGCGGCGAAACTCGCGGTCAAGGAACTCGTACCGTCAATAAGACAGGCGACGGCTCAGGCAACATTGGATGCAAAAACCGCCGATGCTGCAACCGCGTTTTTCGCGCGGCATCCCGAATTCCAGTTCACCGATTCGCAAGCATTCGAGTTCGGAAAACAGATTGGGCGGGTTATCCGCAGTCTGAACGTAGACGGAACTTCAGTTGAACACTGGGAGAGCGCCTGGACGATTGAGCAAGCGAAACAAGCACCTGCCCGTCCTCGCCACGAGACTTCGGTGCCGGTGCCAAAGCCCCAAGTAGAACCTCCACAGCCTGATGACCAATTGACAGCAGCGGCGCGCGCGCTCATTGCTAGCGTTGGCGGGACCGACGCATTCAAGCAACTGGTGAATGGACTATCAGCGAAAGAGATGGAACGCCGCATGCGCGATTTCGTTTTCCAGAAGGCGTGTGAGGTTGCGTTCCCGTCAGCAAGTCCAAGTCCGAGCATTCTGACGCGCGGCGAATTCGTACGCGGTTCCAACGTTGTGCGTTCGGCAGAGTACGCAGGTGTCGATGTGGCGGGTGCTCAAGCTGCCGTGGCCGCGAGTCGAGAAATGCACGCCAGCGCGTTCGCAAATTACCGCCCGGCCAAAACGACTCAAGATGTGAATCCGCATTACATAAATCCGATGGCGCGCAAAGGCGCAACGCCCGCTCGCAAGGCATACTCACCCGCCGAGTTGAAGCGATTCGAAAGCGCGAACGCCGCACGCAGCACGCAGCCGGGGAAACCGCGCGCCGACGCAGTTCGTGAGCAGCAAGAACTGGAAGCAAAAGCAAAACAAGACCGCTGGAACCGCTAAGGGAGAATAAAATGTCGAACAACTACGAAACTGCGGAAATTGAATTGAGCCGCCTCGAAAGCAGCATCCGCTTGGCGAACGCCCGCACTGCGCCAGCGGAACTCGCGCGCTTGGTCAATGAAGAACTCCGCGCGCAAGGAATCAACCCCGCCGAACTCCGTGCGCAAATTGCCGCACGGAAGGAAGCGGAGACAGCGGCGTCACGCGAGCGAATCTTCGCCGCCGCAAAAGAGTTCCTGGCGGCACATCCTGAGTTCTTACCGAGCGAGGCAAATGAGAAATTGATGCTTGAGCACATCTTTTCCAACGGGATGTCAGGCGAAAGCGCACATCATTACGAACTCGCGTACGCAGAACTGCGCGACAGACTTACAGAGCGCACTCCGGACCGGGCGCACGCTGGCGAGCCTAGACTTGAAATCACGAAAGAATTTGTGGACAGGCTGAGCGCGCGGGAAATGGAAAGGCGGATGAACTCCCCCGCCTTCGTTCAGGCGGTCAATCAGCTTTACGGGGCTTGAACGGTCGGCCTTCCCCCAGCAGGTACTTGACCCTATCCAGTGCCGGACGCAGGGACACCTGATTCCTCAGGTCGTGGTCCTGCGGCTCCCACCCGAACTGCGCCCTCCAACTCGCCTTGAACTCCTCCACCTGCTCCGGTGTCAGTTCCTGCCTGTGCGGCAACGGCACGTTTGGCGTCTTGATGGGCAAATCGGTAGGTTCCACTACATAGTATATCAGAAACTCCTAACAGCATAACGAAGTGCATGAGTTACGTCGTTTGGTGTCCGCCGTCTCAAGGCAACATCACGAGTTTCGATTACCACCAGTTTGCGAACCGAAAAGGGTTTCTCAATGACTCCGAACTGGCATTCGCCGATATGCAGAGAATGCACGTTCTGCGTGTTGGTGACCGGAAGGCCGTCCGCCGGTCGCCTACGCCTGCCTGGGTATTGCGTGATGAGCAGGTCCGCGAAGTTCTGGTCGCATATTTGGAAGGGCGCTTCTACATCCGTGAACAGCAGGGAACACTTCAAGACCGAATAGCGCGCTGCCGCGTCAAAGCTGAATCACAGTTGCCCCGCAAGCGAGAGAAACTTCAGGAATTGATTGAGTCTTTCCGCGAACTGTCTCGATTGCCTGGCACAAAGCCCAGCGCGTTGCAGTTGCTCGAACGACAAATAATGAACATCGATACTGACATTTATTTGACGACGAAACTTCCCGAGATTGCGGCGGCGGTTGCATATCTTTTCTGGCGCCTGAATTGGAACAGCGTGTCGATTGCGGAGGAACTTCAGCTCAAGAGTCCTCACATTCGCCAGCTTTTGTACCGACTAAACCCAACTTACGAAAAAATGGAACGGCTGGAATTGCGCGAAATTGGTCCCAGCAGTGGCAGGCGTTCCTCACGTAGTCAGGACAGCCGTCAGGACCCTGTATTCGCAAACAGATGTAACCGGCGCTCCCGTGAATCCCCGTCAGGTAGATAAGTTCATTAAGACCTATCACCCAGGACGACCTGAACCCGCGAATCAACGAGAGTACCTTGGCAAATGTTCAGTTATCTTATCGTCCGCTGACAGCACAAGGGACTGCCTGGGCCTGCTCCTCTAGGCTCCCTCGGAACTAATGAAGGTTCGCGTACTCAGCTTTAGCAGCGATGAGGACGGGAATGTTCGGGTCGGCGTGTTTCCAGAGCGTGAGGAAATCCTGATAGGCCGCCGCCGCCTTGGCTCTGTCGGCGTTGCCTTGCATGGCATAGGCCCTGCCGATTTGGAGATGCGCGAGTGCACCGATTGGTTCGTTCATGACAATTCCGCGATGGTCGAGGATTTTCTGGAACTCTGCTGCTGCCTCGCTACCCTGATGTGCAGCAAGATAGGCTTCCCCGCGCACATAAACGGGGTACAAATTGGGCCAATTGTAAAGGCCAATCGCTGGCAAGCCAAGTTCATACGGAGCAGCGCCCCTAAGAACATCAAGCCCCTGCTGCGGATTTGAACGGAGGAGCGCAAGCTTTGCGCGAAGAGTCGGCAGGTAATTGAACTGCATAACCGTATCTTCGGGGAACCTCTTGGCCAAATCATCTGCAAAGGCTTGCGCTTGATTCGCGTCCCTCGCATAGGCAAGGGCTAGCGCCACCCCATAATCCACATCCCGCCCAGCCGAAAGTCCCTTTGCGACCCTGGCTTGCTGTCGCGCGTTGTCCGCATTGCCGAACAAAGCTTCCCGCAAGGCCGACGCAGCATAGTAAACTGCCGCAGTTTCTCTCTCCGCTGCTAGCCCCGCAGCATTTGAAGCCCGGTGTGAGAACTCACGGGCTTTTCCAAGAAGTCCGAAATAGGCAGCCGTGTCGGCCTGTAATGCCAATAGCAAGTCTTCGTCTCCCGGTTTGTTCGCGACACTAGCCACCTGTCGCGCCATTTCGGCGGTGTCATCCCGATAGAAGGCAATTCCATAAAGGGCAGCTGCAAGATTAGAGCTCAGGCCGTTTTTTTGCGCCTCTTTGGCCGAAGCCGCAGCGTCTTCGACTCGGTTTAACAATGAATATGTGAAGACGACATTTCGATAAAAGAAACTGTTGTATGGGGCCAGACGTAAGCTTTCTAAATTCTCTTTGAGTCCCGTCTCGTACTGTCCGAGAGCATTCGCGGAGACTCCCAGGAAGTTATGAAAGAAAGGGTTGCGCGGATAGGTCTGTGTTCCAATTTCACAGCTGCGCCATGCCTTCAGGAGGTCGCCAGTTGCCAAATAGTAGTCTGCTTCGATGGCCAGCCTTTCTGGCTCACTCACTTCTGCACGCAACTCGAAGGCCTTCCGACTGTTTTCAACCGACAGGGCGGTTTCGCCGAGGTTTCCATAGGATGTACCCATCGCCGCGTAAGCCACTGCGAACTTCGGGTCGAGCTGCGTGGCTCTTTGCAAAAAGGGCAAGGCCGCCGCGGAACCGCCCGCCCCCCAGGCCTCATAACCTAAGCTTAACGCTCGTAGTGCTTCAAGAGATGGGGTAGTCGCTTGTTCGAGAGGCGTGTTGTATTTTTGCATGGTGCCCAAGGATTCCCCGAGCTTCCTCCGCATTTCTGAAGCCACCTTCCCAAGCGCATCAAGAACACGGCTTTTGTCGTTCGCTTGCACTCCCGTGCTGGCCAGGAAGTCTCCGCTTGCACAGTTGACCGCTTTGAGAATCAGGTTGTATTGCGTGCCAATCTGCGCAATGGAACCGTCGAGGACTGCCGCACTGCTGGTTCGCTGGCAGATTTCCCTGGCAATTCCCGGCGTGAGCTTCGCATCGGGTGGTTGCTTCATCATCCGCAGCGTTTGCTGAATCTGTTCGTCGGATACGAGGCTGAGAAAAGGCGACTGTTCCAACTGCACCGCGAGGCCCTGGCGGAGCGTTCCATCGAAGACCGGGTCGCCGGTAGTGTTCATGAAATCAGCGAGGACAATGGTGTCTTTGTCAGTCAGCGCGTGGGCCTTGCGGGAGAAATAAAACCGACCAGCCACGGCCAGTCCGATGACCAGCATTGTTGCGCCAGCGACCGCCGCCCATCGAATAGATTTACGGGTGGGCTTCAACCCAATCTCGCCTGCAGCAGCGACGGCCCGGCTCGAATCTGAATCTCGCTTCAGGCGCTGCAAATCCGTGCGAATATCGGCAGCGTTCTGGTATCGCAGTTTCTTGTCTTTCTCCAGCGCTTTGTTGATGACCTCTTCTAACTTTGGGGAAAGGTCGGGATTCAGTCGAACTGGCGCAACTGGCTTGCGATTCAGAATCGCTTCCGCAATCAGGCCAGAGGTCTCACCCCGGAAGGGCAGAACTCCGGTCACCATCTCGTAGAGCACCACACCAAGCGAAAACAAATCCGTGCGCGCATCCAGCTCTTCGCCTCGCACCTGCTCTGGTGACATGTACATGATGGTGCCAATCGCCGTACCAAGTCGAGTGAGCTGGTCTAGCTCGCTGACCGTGGGCATCACAGAAAGATTCTTGGCACCGCCAGCTGGTGCCAGCTTCGCTAGACCAAAATCCAAAATCTTGAGGTGCCCGCGCTCGGTGACTAAAATGTTGGCTGGCTTGATGTCGCGGTGGACGATTCCTTTGGCGTGCGCCGCGTCGAGTGCGTCCGCAATCTCAATCCCCAACTCCAGCACTTGCTCAAGCGGTAGCGGCTTGCCGGAAATGCGGTTCTTCAGGGTTTCGCCGTCGAGAAACTCCATGGCAATGAATTGCTGGCCGTCCTGCTCGCCGATGTCGTAAATGGTGCAGATATTCGGGTGATTTAACGCCGATGCTGCCTGCGCTTCCCGCCGGAATCGTTCGAGAGCAGTGGCGTCGTGGGACATCTCGCTAGGCAGGAATTTCAAAGCGATGGCGCGATGTAGCCGCGTGTCCTCAGCCTTGTAAACTACACCCATGCCACCGCCACCGAGCTTTTCGATGATGCGGTAGTGCGAGACTGTCTGTCCGATGAGTGACGAGGAGTCCGCCATTTGCCGGACATGTTAGGTTGGGGACAGAGACAAGTCAACGAACGGAACTCAGGTGGATAGCTGTGAACAGGGCTTTCCACCAGCCAGGTGGACCCAACGACTGGTGAACGCCGAAATCGTGCAAGTGAAATTGCTAGTCTCGGCACATCTCCGGTAATGCGATTTATTTCTGACTCAGAAGATAAAGGTCGGCGTGACCGCCGGGACGCGCATAGACGATGGTGGAAAGGTCCCTGGAAAAATCGTAGGCGGTACCGCCGTAATCCAGGGGAAACGCGAAGGGGACCTTCAACGCGACCTGGGGCGCCCCGATGGTTTTACCTTCTCTCCAAGGTTGACGGAAAATCGTGACCTCACCACGGGAAGCAACTGCATATAAGAATGACTTGCCATCGCGGGCAAAAGTTACATTTTGCGTTACTACGCCGGGACGCAATGAGATGCACTTCCTGTCTGAGATAGACACCTCGTAGATTCCGGTCTTTTCTTCACCATATGCCAAACTCAGCAAATATTGCCCGCCGGGGTCGATGTCGGTAGCTGCGCCACAGTTGTCCGCGATCTTCTCCAGATTGGAACTGTCCGTGTTCACTCTCCAGACGGTTTCTACCGAACCTTCCTTCTCCCTGTCAGTCACGTAAACGGATTTCTGGTCAGGGCTCCCTACTAGCGAGTAGATAGGTCTCGTCCATGGGAGCCGACGAAGACCGCTGCCATCAGCCCCGAGGATGTAAGCTTTGTCACCTATGCCGGTTCCCCCCTCGAAAAAAGCCAGGTGAAAATTATCCGACGCCCAATTCCCAGCGCCCAGGAACACTCCCGTCGCGAGTTTCAGCTTATTGCCCCCGTCAATGTCCGCTACCCAGAGTTCATTCCGCTGGGGTGCGGGGAACGTGACGTACATCACGCGCTTCCCATCTGGGGAGATAGTGGGTTGACTTGCGTCCACGGACACAATGTCCGTCGATACCCTTGAATGAACGTTGTATGCGCACAGCGACCCGGAGGATTTGCCGTTCAAATAGTAAATCCCCTTTCCTCCCGGGTCTGGCATGGGCGAGAAGTCCGGTCCAGTTCCGAAAGTAATCTGCGTTAGACTTCGGTCTTGCAAACTGTACTTCCAGATGTTCGTCAGCCCGCTTACTGTCCGGGGGAACAGCACGGTTTTTCCTGGCTCGGCCCACACGACGTCAAACGGACTCTCGAACACCTCACTCTCACCTATATCAATCGCCTCATGGCTCGTGACGTTTATTCTGTAAAAGTGGACTTTTGACCCACCGCCTCCTGGAACACCAGCAGCGAGCATGTCGTTGCCGCCTGGAAATAGCAGAACCGGAATGAAGTGGAGACCACTGCCTTCGGACTTGTACACTAATTCCTCGTTCAGTCCGGATTTTTCCGCACGAAAAATCCCGGCGCTATCAGACTTCCGATAATAAATGAATGCGCCATCCGGCGAGGGAAGTACATAGAAGCCAGACACCACACGGCGGGGAGTCCCCCCGAGCGTAGGCACTGCCCAGACCTCGGCGCGATCGAGGTCCCTCACGTAATAGATTTCTTTCCCATCGGGCGAAAAATTGCCCACGCCACCCTTGCCGCCTTCGTCATTCGTGAGCTGAAGAGGCTCGCCACCAGAGGTAAGCATCAGAAACACTTGGTCGACGCCGCCTATCAGTGAGTCGAACGCTACGGCGTGGCCGTCGGGAGAAAGCCTCGCCCAGTTCATCGGTTTGTTCCACTGGCTGATTTGCGTAATCTTTGCGGGGCCGCTCGGAGTGTTCGAGCGGGGCCAAAAGTGATACGCCGCAAGGGCTGCCGCGAGGAGTGTGCCGCAAACGGCCAAAGCGATGTTCCGCATCCGTGCAATCCCTGACGACGGCTGAGCAACCGCCACAGGGCGAATTGCAGGCTCTGCAGCGAGTTCGTGAACTGCCTGGCCTCCCGATGACAAAATTCGGCCCGAATCCGTATCCCGCCTTAGGCGCTTTAGGTCAGAGCGAAGTTCCGAGGCATGCTGGTAACGCAAGTCACGGTCTTTTTCCAGCGCCTTGTTGATGACTTCTTCTAGCTTCGGCGGGAGGTCGGGGTTCAGTCGCACCGCTGGAACTGGTTGCCGTTCCAGAATGGCATTGAATATAACTCCAGAACTTTCCCCACGAAAAGGCAACGCACCTGTCGCCATTTCGTATAAGACGACTCCGAACGAAAACAAATCCGTGCGTGCATCCAACTCCTTACCCCGCACCTGCTCCGGCGACATGTATGACACTGTGCCGAGTGTCGAGCCAGGACTGGTCAGATGTTCTGGACTCACGCTCTCGGTCATTCCTCCTGTAACGGTCGCTCCCGAAGAGCCAGTTCCCGTATACTTGACCTTCGCCAGACCAAAATCGAGAATCTTGGCGTGACCGCGCTTCGTCACGAAAATATTGGCAGGCTTGATGTCGCGATGAATGATACCTTCAGCGTGAGCAGCGTCTAGGGCGTCAGCGATTTCAATCGCCAGAGGGAGCAGAACTTCGGTATCGATGGGCTTTCCGTTGATGCGATGCTTCAGCGTCATGCCGTCCAGTAACTCCATGGCAATGAACGCCTGCCCGTCCTGCTCGCCAATATCGTGAATCGTGCAGATGTTGGGATGATTGAGCGCTGATGCGGCTTGGGCTTCGCGTTGGAAACGGGCGAGTGCCTGAGGGTCTCGGGCAAACTCCTGGGGCAAGAACTTCAGCGCAACGAAGCGATGTAGCCGTGTGTCCTCGGCTTTGTAGACGACACCCATCCCCCCGCCGCCGAGTTTTTCTAGGATGCGGTAGTGCGAGATGGTCTGTCCGATGAGCGCGTCGGTGCCTGGCATGTGCAGCACATGTTAGGTTGGGGGCTGGAGGCAAGTCAACGAAGACAAACCTAAGTCTTGGTAAACGTCCTAACACGGTTATCAGAGAAGTGGAATCGCCCTGTTATGTTCTCGGGAGTTCCGCTGCGAATTTGAAATTCACCCGTCTGGATGCCGTCGCAAGATTGCCCGAACCAAGCATATAACGACCCTCTTCGTTGGAGAAATCCAAGCCTCAGCGCCCGAAAGCGCGTAGCAGTGCCCCGTCGCACGCTTCTGCGTCACGCCGTCGCTTGGGTCGAACGCCATGCACTGGCAGCACTGACGCCGAGAGTCTTTCCGATTTGCTCGTAGGATTGCCCAGACTGCCGTAGCGCCCGAACCTTCGTTGCGTCAACGGCAACCGCGGGCCGTCCGAGTTTCTTGCCCTTCGCCCGAGCGTGAGCTAGCCCGGCCCGGACACGCTCCGAAATACGGATGCGCTCCTGCTTGGCGACGGTCGCGAGGATGCTGATAACCGCATCTTTGAAAATCCCGCAACTGTCAAAATACTGTTCCGTGTAGCTCCGATAGTTCACCCCGTAAGATGTGAGCCGGTTCAGATGTTGAAGAGTTTCGAGCACTCCCTCGCGCGAGAGCCGGTCGAGGGACCAGAAAAGAAGAATGTCGAACTTCCGCTGAGACGCAGCTTTGAACATAACCTGAAACTGTTCGCGGTCGCTGTTAGAGCCGGTCTCTTTGTCCGTATACTCAGCGGTGATGCTCCAGCCTTGTTTCCCCGCGAAGTCCCGCAGTTGCGCGAGTTGATTTTCGGTCTCCTGCCCTTTGTCGCGGGTCGAGATTCGGGCGTACAGTGCGCAGTTCATTGTTGGTCTCCCTTTTTCCGAGCCTTCACAAATTCAGCTAAAGCCATGCGAATCACCTGAGCGGTTTTCAAGCCCAGGCTCTTGCCGATGGCCTCAAGCTCTTTCAGGATTTTCGTGTCGAGGAAAACGTTGCAGCGTTCCAATCCCGACTCAGCCGCGCGCGTTCCTAGCCGAGCGTCCACAGCATTCATCCCACCGGTTCCGTACGTGGCGCGGGTCCGCAACTCGTGCATCCAGAAGTTTCACGGTCGATGGACCTTTCGTAGGCTTCCTCGCGGGTCCGACCGTACACAATCTCCAAGCGTTCGAGGACGAATGCGTCGCGCCCATGCTCCCTGAGTAGGTTGTCAAACGGGATGTCGCCCGTCAGGTGCGCTCTGCCTCTTTGTTCATGGTCCCAGGCAGTGCCCACGTAGACCGGTTTGGCTGAGCCCTTCCAGCGATACCAGTAGACGACTCTCTGGAAGTTCACTGTCCCTCCCGCTTCAAAAACTCCTCGACCGCACGCCGGATGAGTTCGGCGACTCTGACATCGAGCTTCTTCGCCAGCTTCCGCAGCCGGTCCATTTGTTGCTTCGGGAAAAATATGCTTGTTCGTTCCATCAAAAAGATTATATATCAGACAGGCATACGTGTAAAGTGTATTTTTGGTGTGCCCCAGGCGTGCCCACGAATGTCTTTTTGATAGGTTTTTACGGTTATAGTACTTCTATGTTTCCAATAACTTGCGTGTTATCATGCAGCCCGAATGGTTCGACTCCCCCCGCCTCCACCGTTTCTCGAGATGTCTACGCCCTTTCATGATCTCGCGGTCGACCCTCCCATTCGAGGATTTTTGCATCTGCCTTCCCGGCCAAGCGGCAAGGCCATCGTCCTCACCCACGGTGCCGGGGCCAACTGCCAGTCGAAGCTATTGATCGAAGTGTCCGAGGCGCTCGCCGCCTCCGGTTTCTCCGTGCTTCGTTTCGATTTGCCATTCCGCTCCGAGCGTGCGCACGGACCACCCTCGCCCAACAGCGCAGCGCGGGACCGCGAAGGTCTACGCCGGGCAGTCTTACTGATGAAAGAAAGACAACGTGGGCCCGTATTTCTCGGCGGCCATTCCTACGGCGGGCGGCAATCGTCCATACTCGTTTCAGAAGATCTTGGGCTCGTCGACGGTTTGCTGCTTCTCTCTTACCCGCTGCATCCTCCTCGAAAGCCTGCCCAGCTTCGCATTGCCCATCTCCCGAAGCTGTGCAAGCCAGCTTTTTTCGTCCACGGTGCATGCGATCCTTTCGGAACGATCCCGGAAATGAAATCCGCCTTGAAACTGATCCCTGCCCCGCACGCCCTCCTCGACGTCGACGGCGCAGGCCACGACCTTCTTGCCAAGAAGATTCTTGGCGAATTGCCAACCCGTCTTGTTAGCGAGTTTTGCAGCTTCCTCAGCAAGTCCGCTGCTTGAGTATTCTTTGAACTTTTCCGACCTCAAGTTGCAAATCGTACTGCGCCCCGGGCCTTCGCCTTTGCGGCTTCTACTTCCCGGTTTTTCGGTGGTGCCGTCGTTTCGAGGGAATGAATGAGTTGTGCCGAGATTCGAGCGATCTCATCGATGGCAGCAACGAACGAAGCTTCATTCGCTTTCGCCGGCTTGTTGAACCCGGTGATTTTTCGCACGAACTGGAGAGAGGCCGCGCGCACCTCTTCGGGGGTGACGGGCGGATCAAAATTGAAAAGCGGTTTGATATTCCTGCACATGTGATTCGGCCTCTGAGTGATTTTAACGATGGAGGACTAGGTAGTGCCAGCGGTTCTTGCTTTGGTGCCCGCGAGTCGCTGACGCGCGTATCCGCACCAAGGGCTTGAGGGATCGAGCGTGATGTACGCTTGCCAATGTCGCTGCGCTTCGTTGCGCGCGCCGAGCTCTTCGCAAACAAACGCGAGGTTGTAATGTGCGTCGGGATAGCTTGGATCGAGACGCACGGCGTTGCGAAGATGCAGTCGCGCCGCCTCGAGTCTGCCGACCTCTTCAAGAACGCTGCCTAAATTGAAATGGGCCAAAGCATTCTCGGGATCGACTTGCAAAGCACGCATGAAATACTCGGCTGCTTTTTTCAGGTTCCCTTCTTCGTAGCAAAGCGTTCCGCAATTGAGCAAAGCATCGACTTTCTGTGGATCAATGCTCAAAGCATGATCGTACGCTTCGATTGCTTGCTCCCTAGCATTTTCCTCGGCGTCATATTCGAGCGCGGTGGCTAGCCAGTCATCGGCATTGGGCCCGACCATGACGCGCACTTTCTCGCCAAGCTCGCGAGTCTCAAAATTCAATACAAATTGGCCCGACAGCGGTTCCAGACGGGCGCCCTCGCTTTCTACTACGACATCTTTACCGTCGGAGAGAATACGAAGCTCCGACAGAGGCATGTGAACCTGGGCAAGCTTTTCGCGAAGAGCGGCGAGGGCTCGCCGCAAACGGTTGGCAGGCACTCCCTGGTCAATCAATTGCTTTACGGTGCGGAGGCTGATCAGATCGCGGAAACTGTAGAAGCGGTTTCCTTGCTCTTTTCGGGGAGAAACAAGGCGCAAGCGGTCCCAATATTCCAGCTGCTTCCCGGTCAGACCCAGAATGCGCTGAACCTCCTCCGGGCTGAATCTGTCCGTCGCGCCCATCGGAAATTAGCCGGCTATCTTCTTTCCTGCCCTTTTCTGCACGGATGAGATCGGTTGCACGGCTCGAGTTGGAGGCTTCTTGCCCACCGGCACCGGCGCCGTGGAGGACGCAGGAGCAGCTGGCGCTTGCTTTTCCGCGAGACTCTTCTTGAGGGCTTCCATCAAATCAATCACGGGAGCCATATGAGGCTGGGCGACTTCGGTCACCTCCTGGCCTTTGAGCTTCGCGGCGATCATCGACCGCACATTCTCCTGATACTCGTCTCGATATTTTTGTGGCTCGAAAGGAGCCGCAAGACTTTCAATGAGTTGTCGCGCGAGCTTCTTTTCCTGCTCTTTCACTTCGATCTTATCGGTCGGAAGGGATTCAGCCGCGCGAATCTCATTGGAATAGAACATCGTGTGTAGAGTCATGCCCTTGGTCCCTGGCCGGACAATCACGATGTTTTCACGCTGATGCATGGTGAGTTTTGCGATTGCTCCGTAACCGGACTCTTCCATGGCCTTCATGAGCAGTTGATAAGCCTTCACGCCGGCATCCTCCGGTGTGATGTAATAGGAGGAATCGAAGTAGAGTGGATCCATCTCATCCAGTTTCACGAACTCCAGGATCTCCATCACGCGCGCCGAGGAAGGCTCGATCTTGTCGAGCTCCTCTTCGTTGAACAGAACGTACTGATCCTTTT
>WNGI01001376.1_pt1 | contig 38216 bp, 40 predicted proteins | sample 5400621 | NCBI WGS metagenome assembly WNGI01 (sample SAMN13153374, study PRJNA577476) | soil metagenome | isolation source: 20 cm soil or saprolite under Garry oak tree replicate 1 | place: USA:California | collected 2016-06-15
GAACTGGGCGTCGGCGAACGGCAGGGCGAGGGCATCGGCCGCCACGGGGCGCGCGGCCGCGGCCTTGCCCCGGCCCCGCACCAGCATCGGCACGACGAAATCGGCGCCGACCACCGTCCCGCGAAACCCCGGGGTGCGCGCGAGCGTCGCCGCCAGGTCCAGCGTCCCGGCGCACACGTCGAGGTACACGCCGTCCGGCTTCGCCTCCCAGCCGAGCCGCGCCACCGCGGCGCGGCGCCAGCGGCGGTCCACGTTGAGGCTCAACAGGTGATTGAGGAAGTCGTAGCGCGGCGCGATGGCGGTGAACATGCTCCGCACGTAGGAGCGTTTCGACTCGCCCGCCTCCCTCCCTCCGCGTGCCACGGCCACCCCCACTGCGGGAGACGGAGTCATAGGCGCGAAAGATAGGCCGTCCAGGCTGGCGGGCGCCAGCGACCAGGAGCTCGCGGCACGCGCGAAGCAGGGCCACGAGGCCGCGTTTCGCGAGCTGGTGCGCCGTTACGAGCGCCCCGTGTTCTCGCTCCTGTACCGCATGCTCCGCGACCGCGCGCTCGCCGAGGACCTGGCGCAGGAGACTTTCATCAAGGTGCTGAACGGCATCAGGTCATATCGCCCCGAGTTCAAGTTTTCTTCCTGGATCTTCAAGATCGCGAACAACGCCGGCATCGATCATCTCCGCAAACGAACCGTCGACACGCTGTCATTGGACGGCGCGCCCGACGCCGTCACGCCTGATGCCGTTGCCGCGACCGCCCTCCAGATCGGCGACCAGCGCGAAACCCCGCTCCAAGCGGTCGAGGCGCGCGAGCTTGGCAGCGCTATCGAGCGCGCCATCGGGCGGCTGCGGCCCGAGTACCGGGCGTGTATCGTGTTGCGCCACGTGGAAGGGTACGCCTACGAGGAAATCGCCGAGATGCTGGACCTGCCGCTGGGCACGGTCAAGACGTATATCCATCGCGCGCGCAACGAATTGCGCGGCTACCTGGAGGATCGGCGCGAATGAAACCGGCACGGCCCGTGGAGCGTAAGGCAACACGATGACCGAACGCCTCGAGCATCTCACTCCGGACGAAATCGAGTCATGGGCGCAGGGCTTGTTGTCCGCGGCCCGCGCCATGCACCTCGCGGATTGTCTAGACTGCCTGGCCACGGCCGAGCGGGAGCGCAAGCTCTTCGTGCAGCTCGCCCAGCTCGAGCGGTTCGCACCCTCGGCGGAGTTCGCCGAGCGCGTCATGGCGCGCGTGCGGCTCCCCACACCCTCAGGGGACTTCACGTCGTAGCGGCGACGCTCCTCAGGCCCGCACCTCCGCACCCACGCCCACACCCAGCAGTCGCGCGGCGCTGCCATCCCGCACCGCGATCTCCACGGCCGCGCCGCTCCCCACAAACGCGACGAGCTGGCCGCGAGGCACGTCGCCGAAGGTGCGTTGCAGGGTCCCCACGTCCGTGCCGCCCACCTTGACCCGCACCCCCGGCTCCACGTCCGCACCCGGGATGTTCGTCACCAGGGTCCCGAACCGGTCTACATAAATCACCTCGCCCACCCACACCGCCCCGTCCCACTTCGCCGCGGGGAGGGGAGCAAGGTGGGGGTCGCTGATGACGTGGCCCAGGTGCGTGAGCGCGGTCCCGTTCGCGAGCTGCCCGGCGGCGGGGGCAAACAGGTCACGGGCGTGGAACGTGGGCGCGACGCCGTCGCGCACCGGCAGCTCGACGAAGCGGGCGTCGGCGGGCAGGGGCGAGAGCAATCCGTTGTCCGGCGCAACGAAGAACTGTCCCCCCGCTTCCGCCGCGAGCGCGCGCCGCGCCGTTCCCACCCCCGGGTCCACTACCACGAGATGAACCGAGCCTTGAGGGAAGCGGTGCCAGACTCGCGAGAAGATGTATTGAGCGGCCCGGACGTCCCCGGGCGGCACATCGTGCGTGATGTCGATCAGCAAGGCGGGATGGGCGTGCGACGCGAGTACGGCCTTCACCTCCCCGACGTAGTTGTCGCGAGTGCCGAAATCGGTGAGCAGCGTGATGATGGGCGGCATACCGTCACGGCACCTCCCCGCTCAGCGCGGGGCGAGGCGCTCGATCAAGCGCGCCGCCAGTGCGGCGAGCGCGACAGCGGCAGGAGACGAAGGCGAGCCGACGACGATCGGCGTCCCTGCGTCCGCGAGGTCGGCCATCCCGGCCTGGAGGGGCACCTGGCCCAGCAACGGCACCCCCAGCTCGTCGGCGAGCCGCCGGCCACCGCCCGTGAGAAAGATCTCGGTCTGCTCGCCGCAGTGCGGGCACACGAAATAGCTCATGTTCTCGACCACGCCGATCACGGGCACGCCCACGCGCTCGAACATCTTCGCGCCGCGCAGGCTGTCGCCCACGGCCATCTCCTGTGGCGTCGTGACAATGACCGCTCCGCGCATGTGGATCGACTGCGCGAGCGAGAGCTGGGCGTCGCCCGTGCCCGGCGGGAGATCGACGAGGAAGTAATCGAGCTCTCCCCACGCGACGTCGCGCAGGAACTGCTGGATGACCTTCATGATGATCGGTCCTCGCCAGATGGCGGGCGCGTCCCGCTCCACGAGGAAGCCGAGCGACATGAGCTTGACCCCGTGCCCCTCGAGCGGCTGGATCTTGCCGTCCTGCACCTCGGGCTTGTGGCCGACCCCCATCATGCGCGGGATGTTGGGGCCGTAGATGTCTCCATCCATCAGTCCCACGCGCCGGCCCGCTTGCGCCAGAGCCGCAGCGAGATTCGCAGACACGGTGGACTTCCCCACCCCGCCCTTGCCGGAGGAGATCGCCAGTACCACCCCGAGATTCGGCTGCTCGATTGGGGTGGGCGGCGGCGGGACAGCGGGGCGGGCACCCCCCTTCCCACGTCCCGGCTCCTTCACGTTGACTGTCACGCCCCTCACCCCAGGCACCGCCTGGACCGCCTTTCGTACCTCCCTCGCCAGCGAGCCGGGATCCTCGCGCGCGAGCAGGAACGTGAACGTGACCGCGCCCGCGCCCTCGTCGACCGCGAGGTCCGCGATCATCCCGGCCGAAAGGACATCGGTGTCGAGGCGGGGATGCTTGAGACCGGCGAGGGCGCGCTCCACCTGCGCCTGGAGTGTGTTGGATGCGGGCACCGGCGGGAATGTACGCGCGTCGGCGGCGGGGGGTCAACGAGACCTGGAACCGGGCTACCGCCCGCGGTGTTGGCTCATCATATGAGGTGGGTGATCGTTCCGCTCGCGCTGCTCGGCGCCTGCACACCGCTACACCCGCGGGTCTTGCTCGAGCCCGGGGTCTCGCTGAGGACGTATCACCTCTTCGTCGTGGAACCCGTGACCGATGCAACCGGCGCGGCGTTCAACTTGAGCGTCAGCGATTCCCTGCGTCAACAGCTCGCCGATCGCCTCAGCTCCCACAGGCTCAAGGTCGCCGTGGCCCGCGGCGACAGCGCCGGCCCCGCGCTCGTCATCACGAGCACTCTGGAAGGGTTCAAGGGCATGCCGCTCACGCTCCAGCTTCCTAGCCCTGGCGAGACGATGTGCGCCCTGCGGAGTGTGCTGCGAGACCGGGACACCGGGCGGCGCCTCGGGGAGATCCTCGCACAGGACCTGGAGGAAGGCATCCGGCCCATGACCGTGCTCAACGAGTGTGCGCGCGACGTGGGCGACGCGATCTATCGCCAGCTGCATTAGCGACCCATCCGCAGATGGCGTCGCGCCGCCTCCAGCACCCTGTGCTGCACCTCGGCCATGGAGCCGTCCACCGACGCGCCGGCGGCCTTGACGTGCCCGCCACCGGCGAACTCGTGCGCCAGCTCCGCGGCATCCACGGTGCCGAGCGACCGGAACGACACCTTGATCCGGCCATTCGCCAGCTGGCGGAACAGGAGCGCGAGCCGCACGCCCGCGATGGAGCGGGGGAACTCGACGATGCCGTCCAGGTCGTCCGCGGTGGCGCCGTGCCGGGCCAGAGCGTCGGGGGGCACGGTCACCCACGCCAACCCGGCCTCGGGCTCCACCACGAGCGTCTGCAGCACCTCGGCCGTGAGCCGGACGCGACCCTCGGGTGCACTCGCGTACACGGACTCGTAGATCGATTCGGGATCGACGCCGCGGGACAGCAGCGCGCTCGCCACCTGGAGGACGCGCGGCGTCGTATTGGCGAACCGGAACGCGCCGGTGTCGGTCAGGATGCCGACGTACAGGGCGCGCGCGGCGTCGGGGCTGAGCTCCCACCCGAGCGCGGTGGCGAAGTCGAAGACCAGCTCCGCGCTCGCGGACGCTTCCGGAGCCACGAGTCGGGGACCAGCGGGCAACGAGCCTGGGCTCACGTGATGATCGATGCACGCCGTGGGGCCGCGCGCCTTGCGGACGCCCGGCGCCAGGTCGCCGAGACGCGACAGGTCCGAGATGTCGATCACGACGATGACGTCGGCCGCTGCAAGCTCTTTCGCCGCGCGATCCGAGTGGTCGGCCCCGGGAGGCACGAGAAATTCGAAACGCGCGGGGATCGGCGTCGGGTTGGCGATCGTGGCGGTGATGCGCCGGGCCGTGAGCAGGTGCCACAGCGCCACCTCACTGCCCACGCCGTCGCCGTCGGCGTTGACGTGCGTGGTGAGGGCCACGCGGCGGCCGGGAGCGAGCATGGCGGCGATGTCCTGCGCACCACGCGCCCGGTCAGGGGGGATCGGGACGGTCATGCATCAAGATACGTCTTCGCTTATAACCTCTGCGCCAATTTCGAGCTCCGCACCCCGTACGCGAAGTAGATCACGATCCCGAGTACGAACCAGATGATCAAGCGCTCCCACGTGCGCCAGGGGAGCGAGGCCATGAGGTAGATGGCGGACACTGCGCCGAGCGGCGCGACGGCCCAGACGAGCGGCGTCTTGAAGGGGCGGACCAGATTCGGCTCGCGCACCCGCAGGAACACGACGCCGACGGAGACGATCACGAACGCAAGCAGCGTACCGATCGAGACGAGGCTCCCTGCCTCCCGCACGGTGAGCAGCGACGCGACGATGGCGACGGCGATGCCCGTGATGATCGACGTGATGTAGGGCGTCTGGAACTTCGGATGGACGCGGTTGACGATTTGCGGCAGCAGGCCGTCCCGCGACATCGAGTAGAACACGCGCGACTGCCCGAGCAGCATGACGAGGATCACGGAGGACAGGCCCGCGATCGCGCCCAGCTTGATGAGGGTGGACATCCAGCCGAGCCCCGCCCGGTCCGCCGCAACCGCGATCGGATCGGGGACGTTGAGCTCCTTGTACGAGATCACACCCGTCGCGATTCCGGAGACGAGGATGTACAGCACGGTGCAGATGAGCAGTGAGCCAATGATGCCGACCGGCATGTCCTTCTGCGGGTTCTTGGCTTCCTGCGCCGCGGTACTGACCGCGTCGAACCCGATGTACGCGAAGAACACGATGCCCGCCCCGGTCATCACTCCGGTCCAGCCGAACTCACCCCGGGTACCCGTGTTCGGGGGCATGAAGGGATGCCAGTTGGCGGGATTGATGGCGTGCGCCGCGCCGACGATGAACAACAGCACCACGGCGACCTTGACGAACACGATGACGTTGTTGACGTTGGCGGATTCCTTGATGCCCACGACCAGCAGCGTGGTGACGATCGCGATGATGATCACGGCGGGCAGGTTGAAGACCGCCGTCACGTGCGGCAGGGTGTTCGGGTCGATCCCGCGTGTGGACAGGCTCTGCAGCAGCGCGTCGGTGATCGCCTTCCACCCGCCTTCCGGCACCTGGATGAGCGGCGTGCCGCGCGCCGCCGCGAGCGCCCCGGGGACGTCGAGCCCCACGTCGTGCAGGAACGACACGACATAGCCCGACCAGCCGATCGCCACCGTCACGGCTCCGAGCGCGTACTCGAGGATCAGGTCCCAGCCGATGATCCAGGCGACCAGCTCGCCGAGCGTGGCGTAGCCGTAGGTGTAGGCGCTCCCCGCCATCGGCACCAGCGAGGCGAACTCGGAGTAGCACAGGGCGGCGAAGATCGACGCGACGCCCGCCAGAACGAACGACAGCACGACCGCCGGCCCGGCGTTCAGCGCGGCCACCGTGCCCGTCAACACGAAGATGCCGGTCCCGATGATCGCCCCGATGCCGAGCATCGTCAGGTTGAGCGCGCCCAGGGCGCGCTTCAGGCTGTGGTCGGTCAGCGCCTCGGCCTGGAGGTCGGTGACGCTCTTGCGTCGGAACAGATCCATGACAGCCTCGCGGGCGAGGGGGGCGAGCGGGCGCATCCCGGGAAACGGGCGCTAGAGTAGGCCCGGCCCCGGAGCCTGTCAAGCAGCTAGAGGCTGTAGTTGGGCGCTTCGCGGGTAATCGTGACGTCGTGGGGGTGCGATTCGCGCAACCCCGCCGACGTGATCTGGATGAACTCCGTCTCCGCCGCGAGGGCCTGGGTGTTGCACACGCCGCAGTAGCCCATGCCGCTGCGCAACCCGCCGACCATCTGGAAGATCACGTCGGCGACGGGCCCGCGGTACGGCACGCGCGCTTCGATCCCCTCGGGGACGAGCTTGGTCGCCGAGACCTCGCCTTCCTGGAAGTACCGATCGGCCGACCCCTCCTCCATCGCGCCCAGGGACCCCATCCCCCGGATCACCTTGAAGCGGCGACCCTCGAGCAGGAACGACTCGCCCGGGCTCTCTTCGGTGCCCGCGAGCATCGAGCCCATCATCACGCTCGCCGCACCGGCGGCGAGCGCCTTCACGACGTCGCCCGAGTACTTGATACCGCCGTCGGCGATGACCGGGATGCCGCCCGCGCCCGCCACGGCGTCGACGATCGCCGTGATCTGTGGCACGCCGACGCCCGTCACCACGCGCGTCGTGCAGATCGAACCGGGCCCGACGCCCACTTTGACCGCGTCGACGCCCCGTTCCACCAGCGCTTTCGCGCCCGCTTCGGTCGCGACGTTCCCGCCCACGAGCTGGGCGTCGGGGAACGCCTCGCGCAGGCAGGCGACGGTGTCCAGCACGCCGGCCGAGTGCCCGTGCGCCGAATCCACGACGATCACGTCGCATCCCGCGTCGAGCAACGCCCGCGCGCGCGGCAGAGCGTCCTTGTTTCCGCTCACCGCCGCCGCGACCCGCAGCCGGCCGTGCTGATCCTTGTTCGCATCGGGATGCTGCCGGCGCTTGAAGATGTCCTTGACGGTGATGAGTCCCTTCAGAACGCCGCGCTCGTCCACCACGGGGAGCTTCTCGATCCGGTGGCGGCCCAGGATGCGCTCGGCCTCGTCGAGCGTCGTACCGACCGGCGCCGTGATGAGATTCTCCTTGGTCATCGCGTCGCGGATCGGCCGGTCGAGCTGGCGCTCGAACTGGAGGTCGCGGTTGGTGATGATGCCGACGAGCTTCCCGGCGCCGTCCACGATCGGCACACCAGAGATCTTGAATCGGCTCATGAGCTGGTGAGCCTCGCGCAGCGGGCGATCGGGCCCGAGCGTGATCGGATTCAGGATCATCCCCGACTCGCTGCGCTTGACGCGGTCCACCTCGGCCGCCTGGCGATCGATCGGCATGTTCTTGTGGATCACGCCGAGGCCGCCTTCGCGCGCCATCGCGATCGCCATCTCGGCCTCGGTCACGGTGTCCATCGCCGCCGACACGAGCGGGATGTTCAGCGGAATCTGGCGCGTGAAACGGCTGCGGACGTCCACGCTCCGGGGATGCACGCTCGACTGCCGTGGCACCAGCAGCACGTCGTCGAACGTGAGGGCAGCGGCGGGACGGAAGGTACCCATGGCGAAAGTTATGCGGGTGGCGGAGGTTCCTCAACGGGCGGCGGTTCGGCCGGCTTGTGCGTCGCTTCCTCTACCGCCGCCTTCCCCGCCGCGGCGACGCGCTCCAGGAACTTCCCCGCCTTCGAGACGGCGTCCATCGTCCCCTTGATCATCGTGACCGGCACCCGCCCCGCGCGCAGCGTGTCTTCCAGGCTCTCTGCCACTCTCTGGAACGCGGCGGCACCGGCGGGCCGCTCCGCGTACTTCGACTCGAGGAACTCGATGAAGTCCAGTACCTGGTACGCCCTCTCATCGGGGAGCGTGTCCAGCTTGCGCCGGAGCCGCTCCAGCAGGATCTCGTTCATTGGTCGGGCTGCACCTCCAGCGCCAGCAGGTCCACCACGGGATTCCCGAGGAAGCGGCTGCGCCCGGCACGCACGCGCGCGGTCACTTGAATGACTGTGAGGGGCGTGAGCGCCTCCACCAGGGGGCGTTTCGCATCCGTGACGAAAACGTACGCGAACCCGCGCTCCGGCAACGGCCCCCGAACGAGCAGGTAGGTGCCGCCCGCGGGGATCTCGGGGCGCAGCTCGTCGGCCTTTTGCACGGCGATGAACTGGAGCGTCCAGCGCAGCGTCTGCCCCACGTAGCGCTGCGGGTCCGTCCGCAGCTCCGCAGCGCTGACACCCACCAGCACCCCCGGAGGCGGCGTCGTCAAGTCCGCCGCCTTCACCCATCCCTCGAACTGGACCCGCGTCCACTCACCGGATCGGGACAGCACACGCATCGGGGTCGAGGGAGCGATCATGCCCGCTTGGGGGCCGTCCGGGGCACGGTACAGCGTAGTGCGCCGCGCCGGCTGGGCGCGCGAGCTGTCGGCGGCGGCTGGAGGGGACGTGGTGTCGCCAGGAGTCCGCCCCGGAGTTGGTCTACCTGGGCCGCTGTCCGGCGCCGCCGCGCTGCGCGCATCGGCGACCACCGCCACGGGCTGGAGCGATCCGCTCGGCATCCATCCGGTGCGCTGCACGTGCACCCAGCGGCGGTCCTCCCCGATGCGCGACAGCGCGAAGCCCTGCGGGAGCTGCGCGATGAGCGGGCCGCCCGGGCTCGCGCGCAGGTTTTCGCCGGGCGCGCGCGTGACGGCGAGATCGAAGCCCGCGCGCGTCGTCGAGCCGACCGAGGTGAGGAAGATCCAGCCGTCGAGGGTCACGCCCCGCCAGTCGCCCTGTGTCTCGCCGCCCAGGACCTCACTGCCCGGCAAGACGCGAGCCAGCCGCTTACCGCTCGGCTGCTGATAGAACCACTCGCCCCCGCCCCCCGCTCCCACTCCCCCTCCCACGTCCCCGACCACGCGATATCGCGCCTGCGCCACCCCGCGGTGAGGAGAGACGAGCGACTGCAGGAGGCACAAGACAACTGGAAGAGCGCGAAGGGCTTGGCTAGATTGCATCTCTTCCAATATGGCGAAGCCGCGCGGGCAGCGCACCCCAGTCGTCCTCATCGTCCTCGACGGCTGGGGGATGCGCCCAGGGCGGGAAGGCAACGCCATCGAGCTGGGAGAGACGCCGACGTGGCACCGCTTGTGGGCGAGCCACCCACGCACGCTGCTCAATGCGTCGGGTCTGGCCGTCGGGCTCCCGGAAGGCCTCATCGGCAACAGCGAGGTCGGGCACCTGAATCTCGGGGCCGGCCGCGTCGTACCCCAGGACATCGTCCGGATCTCGCGCGCCATCGAGACTGGGGAGTTTTTCCACCTGCCGCCGCTCGTTGATCTGTGCCGCTCACTGCAGCACTCCGGCGGCACCCTGCACCTCCTCGGCCTCATCGGTACGGGCGGTGTGCACGCCGTGGACACGCACCTCGTCGCCGCCCTCAAGCTCGCCGCCATGTTCCAGCTGCCCCTGGCCGTGCACGCGTGGCTCGACGGGCGGGACACGCCCCCGCGGTCGGGACTCCGGTTCATGGAGGACCTGGTAGAACACCTGGGGAAAGGGGAAGGGGGAAAGGGGAAGAGTGTCGTGGCCAGCGTGATCGGCCGGTACTACGCGATGGACCGCGACAAGCGCTGGGAACGGACCAAGGCGGCGTACGACGCGATGGTTCACGGTGTCGGGGCGCCGGCGCCCGATCCCCTCACGGCCGTGCGGCAGGCGTACGGAGCGGGGGAGACCGACGAGTTCGTGCGGCCACGGGTCATTACGGGCACACCGCGTATTCGCAGTGGAGATGGCGTCTTCTGCGTCAACTTCCGGGCCGACCGGATGCGGCAGATCCTGCGAGCCTTGGCCGTTCCAGGGTTCGACGCCTTCGACACGGGAGCCCGGCCCACGGTCGGGATCGTGACGATGACGCAGTACGACGAGACCTTCCCCTTTCCGAGCGCGTTCCCCCCGATCGTGCTGTCGCGGATCGTCGCCGAGGTGCTCTCAGGGCGCGGGATGACTATGTTCCGGACGGCCGAGACCGAGAAATACGCCCACGTGACGTACTTCTTCAACGGGGGATTCGAGACGCCCTACCCTGGAGAAGAGCGCTTGCTCGTGGCGTCGCCGAAAGTGGCCACCTACGATCTGATGCCCGAGATGAGCGCGGCGGGCGTCACCGACGTACTCTGTAAGGCGATCGAGACGAGCGCGCACGACTTCATCCTGTGCAACTACGCCAACGGGGACATGGTGGGACATTCGGGGGTACTGAGTGCGGCCGTGAAGGCCGTGGAGACGGTCGATGCCTGCCTGGCCCGCGTGCTGCAGAGTGCGGAGCGCCGGGGCGCGCGGGTGCTCGTCACTGCGGATCACGGCAATTGTGAATTGATGATCGATCCGGCGACGGACGGCCCGCACACGGCCCACACCACAAACCCCGTCCCCCTGGTGATCGTCGGGGACGACGGCGGGAGGCCGCTGCGTCATGGCGGGGCGCTGTGCGACGTCGGTCCGACCGTGCTCGGCATGCTGGGTATCGAGCCTCCGCCGGAGATGACGGGGCGGGATCTGAGAGAACTGACATGACGCCACGACGCCACGTTGCACGTGTGAGCCGACCCGCGACCCGAGCCGCCGCCCTCGTGGGGCTTGGCGTCCTGGCGTCGTGGAACGTCTGCACTGCACAGGTGGGCCATCCCCCCGACCGATCACCGTTCCACGACATCAAGGTGGGAGGCACCCTGGTGCTCGGGTTCGGCTATTTGAGTGGCGGCCGGGGGATCGTGGGTGTGGGCCCATCCAACGGCGATGCCTTCGCGCTGCGCTTTGAGCGGCCGCTCTCGCACGTGCTGTTCGTGGCCCTCGGCGCCGCGAACGTGACGACATCGCGCTACGTCGTGGACCCCACCAAGGACTCGGCGTCTCGTACCAGCGGTCCGGTGGACAACAGCCTGGCGATCATCGATGCCGGGCTGTACATGCTGCTGACCGGCAGCAAGACCTGGCACGGCGTCGCGCCGTACTGGGGTATGTCCGCCGGCGTCGCCCTGGGGAGGCGCGTGTCCTCGGACCCGAGCGCGTACGATTTCGGAACCCGGCTCACGTTCGGACCGCAGGTCGGCGTGCGCTGGTACCTGGCGCGGCGCCTCTCCGTGCGGGCCGACGCCCGGATGCTCTACTGGCGCCTGACGTATCCGCTCCAGTTCCGGGATCCGTCTCCCGTGGACTCGACCCGGGCGTTGCCCGCGGACGGCGCGTTGCGCGAGTGGACGCGGCATCCCTGGCTCAGTCTCGGCGTCGGATGGACTTTCTAGCCGACGGCTTCCGCCGGGCCGTCGCGCTCCTGTTCTCGGGCGACGCCGAGATCTACGGCATCGCTCTCCTTACGCTCAAGGTCGCGCTGATCGCCACCGTGATCGCGTGCGCCGCCGGGATTCCCGCGGGATTCCTGCTCGCCACGCGCCCGTTCTGGGGCCGGCGCGCGGCACTCACCGTCGTCAACACGGCGCTGGCCTTCCCCACCGTGGTCGTCGGCCTGCTGCTCTACGGGCTGCTGTCGCGGCGCGGGCCGCTGGGCGCACTCGGGTTCCTCTACACATGGCAGGCCATCGTGATCGGCGACGCCTTGCTCGCGTTCCCGGTCGCCGCAGCGCTCTCCGCCGCCGCCGTGCAGGCCGTGGACCCGCGCATCCGGCGGACCGCGCAGACCCTGGGCGCCGGTCCATGGCGCACCGCCTGGACGGTGGCAGGCGAGGCGCGCTTCGCGCTCGCGGCCGTCCTCACGGCAGCGTTCGGGCAGACGGTGGCCGAGGTCGGGGCGGCGATGATGGTGGGCGGCAACATCCGCGGGTCCACCCGCACGCTCACGACAGCGGTGGCGCTGTATGCGTCCCAAGGAGAGTTCGGGCTCGCCCTCGCGCTCGGGATCATCCTCGTCGCGCTCGCCCTGGTCGTGAACGTCGGCCTGCAGGTACTCCAGGGGCGGGGGGGGGGGCGTGCTTGAGCTCCGCGCCATACGCCACCACTACGACGGCCGCCTCGTCCTCGACCTCGACGCGTTTCGCGTCGCCGCCGGGGCGCGGATCGCGATCGTCGGGCCCAACGGCTCCGGCAAGAGTACGTTACTCCGGATCCTTGCGTTGCTCGAGCGCCCGACCGAGGGTGAGGTGCTCGTGAACGGCGGCCGCGCCACCGGGGGCAGTGGAGCGGCGCGCCACCACATCACGCTCGTGGAGCAACGGCCAGTCTTGTTTCGCGGGACGGCGCAGGACAATGTGGGATACGGGCTACGCGCGAGGGGGATGAGACGCACCGCGGTGCAGCGGAGAATCGGCGAGGTCGCGGAGCTGGTCGGGATCAGCGCGCTGCTCGGGCGCCGCAGCCACGAGCTGTCGGACGGTGAGGTGCAGCGCGTGGCGGTGGCGCGCGCGCTCGCGGTCGAGCCCGACCTCTTGCTGCTCGACGAGCCGGCGAGCGCGGCCGATCGCGCGGCCGCCGCCACGCTGTACCGCGCGCTCGCCGAGGAGCACCGGCGGCGGCCGTTCGCCGTGTGTCTTGCGTCGCATCAACTCGAGGATGCCTATCGCTGGGCCGATGACATTCGCGCCCTGGCGGAGGGCCGGCTGGCGCCGGTGACTCCGGAGAATCTGTTCCGGGTCGAGCTCCCTGCGGAGTCGAGCGGTGGCCTGAAGCAAGTGTGCGTGGGGCCCATCGCCATCGCCGTGCTCAGCGACAAGACCGGACCGGCCATCCTCGCCGTTCCCCCGACCGACATCCTGGTGAGTCGAGACCCGGTCGCGACCTCGGCGCGCAATGTCTTTCGCGGTCGCGTCACAGGGCTCGTGCGCCGCCGGGATGGCGCCGTGGGGCTGACGGCCGATGTCGGGGTGGAGCTCGTGGCCGTCGTTTCCGAGGACGCAGTGCGTGACCTGGGGCTCACCCCCGGCAGTGCGGCTGTGTTCGCATTCAAGGCGAGCGCCGTGCGGGTGTTCTGACGATGCCCATCAGCCATTTGACTCGCATCGTCGAGTTTACCGCCACCCATCGGATCCGGCGGGCCGATTGGACGCCCGAGCGAAATGCGCTAGAGTTCGGCAAGGCGGCCGCGGACCACGGGCACCGCTACCAGTGCCGCGTGACGGTGAAAGGACCGCTCGCACCCGAGGGAGGCGGCGTGGTGAGCTTGACCGCCCTGGACGCGATCCTCGCTGAAGAGGTCACCGGACGGTTCGACGGTCGCCACATCAACGAGGCCGTCCCCGAGTTCACCGACGGGAAACGGCTCGCCACCGGAGAAGCGCTCGCGGTGTTCATCTGGGAGCGGGTCGGCCGGCGGCTCCCCGCCGGGGTGACATTGCACGCCGTGCGCGTGCAGGAGGGACCCAATATCTACTCCGAGTACTTCGGGGAAGCCTGACGCGCCTCCGGGCTCCCGCCGGGGCCGGATGCTCGCCGCGACGGCCGCGGTGGAGGAGGTCGCCGTGTGGCTCGAGGTAAACGGCGAGCCCGCCGTCACGTGGATGTGCACCCCCGACCAGCTCGAGGAGCTTGCCACCGGGTGGCTGCACGGGGAAGGGTACCTCGAGACACTGGACGATCTGCTCAAGCTCCGCCCGTGTGCCACCGACCTGGGATTCTGGGCCGACGTCCGTCCCGAGCGCGTGGCGCTGGTCAAGGCGGAGGGCCGGCGGCGGGTGCTCGCGTCGGGGTGCGGGGCGGTCTCCACGCTCCTCGCCGACCCGCACACGTTGCGCCGCGTCCCGGCCCGCCGCGAGCCCGCCGCGCCCGAGCGGCTGCGCGCGCTGCTCAAGCAGCTGTTCGGCCGCGGCGAGCGCTATAACGAGACCGGCGGGATTCACGCCGCAGCGCTCACCGACGACGAGCGCCTGCTGTTCCACGCCGAGGACATCGGGCGGCACAATGCGGTCGACAAGGTGATCGGCGCGGCCGTGCTCGCGCGCGAGGTCATCCACAATCGCGGTCTGCTTGTCACCGGTCGCATCTCCGCCGAGCTCGCGTTCAAGGCGGCGCGCGCCGGCGTCGCGTACGTCGCCACGCCAAGCGTCCCCTCGACGCTCGCCCTGACGATCGGCCGTCAGGCGGGGATGATCCTCGTCGGGCGCGCCGTCAGCGGCACGCCGCACGTCCATCGACCCGAGGCATGACGCCGGAGGCCCTGCGCACCATCCTCGACGCCGCCGGCACGATCGCGGTCGTGGGTCTGTCGCCGGATCCCGCTCGACCGAGTCACGAGGTGGCCCGCTACCTGCGCCGCGCCGGGTATCGCATCGTGCCTGTCAACCCGCACCACGCGACCATCCTGGACGAGCCGAGTCATGCCACGCTCACGGCGGCCGCGCGGGTGGCCCCGATCGACATCGTCGATGTGTTTCGCCGCAGCGAATTCGTCGGACCGATCGTGGACGAGGCAATCGGGTTGCGGCCCATGCTGATCTGGCTGCAGGTCGGGGTGCGGGACCCGGCGGCGTGCGCGCGGGCCACCGCGGCGGGCATCCCCTGCGTGATGGACCGCTGCCTCATGGTGGAGCACCGGGAGCTGGCGGTCTGATGCGGCACGGCTGGTTGCCTTGGTGCGCGGCGATCGGGCTCGCCATGGCGGCGCCCCTCTACGGGCAGACGCCAGGTGAGCCGCGGCTGTTCTGGTCCGTGTTCGTGGGTTACCGCGCCGGCGAGCGCCTCTGGGTGCTGCATGACCAGCCGTTCGGCGTGCTCGTGCCGAGCGGCGACACCGCGGTGCTGAACAGCCCAGGACAGTATGACACGCTCGACCTCGTGCGCCGCTCGACACCAAGTCTCCTGATCGGCACCACGGGGGCGTACTTTCCAACGCCCGGCCTGGGATTCGAAGCGGAGCTCGCGTTCCTGGGGATGAGCCTGGAGAGCAGCTGCGCCATCCGCCAGTACCAGCCCGCCGACCCCAACGACCTCGATCCCGAGTTGTGCACCAGCCTCACGGGACAGTCGGTCACCACCAGCGCCGTCAGCGCGTCGATCGGGCTCGTCGGGCGAATCAACCCTGCGGGCAGCGCGACCCCCTACGCACGGCTCGACGCCGGCGTGGTCGCGCGCAGCCGGGGTACGATTGCGCTGAACGGGACGTACACCAGCGCCAACCAGAGCACCGTCGAAGCTACGGTGCTGGAAGATGAGAAGCCCCGGACCACGGACGTGCACGTCACCGTGGGCGCGGGCGTCGCGTTCTCCCTCGGCACGGGCTACCAGCTGCGGTTCGAAGGACGCGACGTGATGGCCCGACTGGACCGAGTGACGGGGCCCGCCACCGGCACCGATCCCGCGACCGGCTCGCTCACTCCGCCGCACGGTGGGCACTTTTTTCACAACCTCGCGTTCGTGGTAGCGCTCGACGTGATCTTCGAGAAGCGCCGCGGCCGCCGCTACTGACGTGATGCGCGGCGCCGTGCTCGCGGGTGGCGCCGCGCGCCGCTACGGCGGCGTCCCGAAGGGACTGCTCGACGTCGGGGGCCGACGCATCCTGGATCGGGTTGTGGACGCGGTCGCTGCGGCGGTGCAGCAGCCGCCGCTGCTCGTCGCCAACGACCCGGCGTCGCTCGCGTGGCGGCCCGATCTGCGCACCATCCCGGACGTGCGGCCGGGGTGTGGCAGCCTGGGGGGCATTTACACCGCGCTGGTCTCGGGGGCCGGTCCGGTGCTGTGCGTCGCGTGGGACATGCCGTTCGTAACGGCCGACCTGCTGGCGGCGTTGATCGAGACGGCGGCGGCGTTCGACGCCTGCCTCCCCGAGAGCGGCGGCCGCCGGGGGATCGAGCCGTTGTGCGCCGTGTACGGCCCGGCCTGCGCGCCCGCGATCGAGCGCCGGCTGGCGCGAGGCGAGCTCGAGGCCATCGCCTTCCACCCCGATGTGAAGGTCGGTACACTATCCCTCGACCGGGTGCGCCGCGCGGGCGACCCCGAGCTGCTGTTCTTCAACATCAACCGCCCCGAGGACCTCGAGCGGGCGGAGGCGCTGTGGCGGCGACGCGGATGATCTCGGTGATCGGCCGCAAAAATGCGGGCAAGACCACTCTCCTGGTTGCGCTCGCCGCCGAGCTCGGCCGCCGCAAGTTCCGTGTCATGACCATCAAGCACGGCACCCACACGGCGGACATGGACCGGCAGGGCAAGGACACGTGGCGGCATTGGCACGAGGGGAAGGCCGAGCGCGTGCTGCTCGAGGCGCCGGGACAACGCGTCCTGTTCGAGCGCACCCCCCGGGAATCCGACCCGATCACCCTCGCCCGCCGCTACCTCGACGGCGCCGACATCGTTCTGGTCGAGGGCTTCAAGCGTGAGCCGCTTCCGAAGATCGAGGTGTACCGCCTCGTCGCGGGGCCCGACCCGGTGTTCGACGCGACGGCGCACGATCCGGCCGACTGGGTCGCGCTGATTACCGACAACCCCGCGTATCGCGCCCCGCCGAGCCGCGTCCCCTCAAGGACGCGCTGGACCTCGTGCTGGCCGCCGACGTCTGGAGCCCGATCGACCTGCCGGCGTGGGATAACTCGGCGATGGACGGGTACGCCGTGCGTGCGGCCGACGTTGCCGGTGCGACCCGTGATCGCCCGGTGACGTTGCCGGTCATCGAGGCGGTTCCCGCCGGCCGCTTCCCCGAGCGGTCGGTGGAGCCCCGCACCACCACGCGTATCTTCACCGGCGCGCCGCTGCCCGCAGGCGCCGACAGCGTGATCCGCCAGGAGGACACCGAGCTCCTGCCTGACGGACGGGTCGCCGTGCTGAACGACCGCGATGCGCAGCACAACATCCGGCGCCGCGGCGAGGACATCCACACGGGCGACCTCGTGATTCCCGCCGGAACGACGCTCGGCCCCGCCCAGCTCGGCGTGCTCGCGTCGATTGCCCACGGTACCCCGCTCGTGCACCGGCCTCCTCGCGTCGCGTTCGTCGGGTCGGGCGACGAGATCGTAGACCTCGACCGCTCCGACGAGATTCTCGCCGGTCGGAAGATCGCCACGTCGAATTCCTACACGCTGTTCGCCATGATCCGGCGCGCCGGTGCCGTGCCCGTGGACCTCGGGATCGCCGCGGACTCGAAGGAGAGCCTGCGCGCCCACATCTCCCGTGGGGAAGACGCGGACCTGCTGGTGACGACGGCCGGCGTGAGCGTCGGCGAGCACGACTTCGTGCGCGACGTCCTGGCCGACCTGGGATACGAGATGAAACTGTGGCGGGTCCGGATGCGCCCCGGCGCGCCGCTCGGGTTCGGTATGCGCGCCGGCCGGCCGTGGCTGGGCCTGCCGGGGAACCCCGTGAGCACGATGGTCACGTTCGAGCTCTTCGTCCGCCCGGCGATCCGCCGCCTGCTCGGGCACGGGCTCCCGTTCCGGCGCGCCGTGACCGTTTGCGTGGAGGAGGCGATCACACTCGGACCACCGCTGCGGCACTTCCTCCGGGCGATTGTCAAGGCTGACGGCACCGGAGGCGCGCTCACCGCGCGCTTGACGGGCCCACAGGGTTCCGGCATCCTCACGTCGATGGCGCGCGCCAATGCCCTCCTCATCGTGCCCGAAGACCGACCGGCCGTCCCTGCGGGCACGATCCTCCAGGCGCTCGTGTTGGACGATCCGCATCACGTCGCCCTGCCCCCGTTCTGATGAAATCGCTACCCCCTCCGGAGCTGCGCCGCGCGCTGCGCCTCGTGGGCGGCGCCGTGCTGGTGGGAATCGTGTACTGGCTCAACCAGCACACGCCGCCCGACGTCCGGCTCGGCATCCTGTACGTAGTGCCCGTGCTCCTCGCCACGTGGCACGACGGGCTGGCGTGGGGAGCCGCTTTCGCGCTGGGCACGTCGCTGCTCCGGTACCTGATCGGCGTGGAGCAGATGCCGCCGGAGACCCCCACGGCCGTCCAGATCGGGAACGAGGCAGCGTACCTCGTCGTAGTGGGTGTCGCGATGGCTGGATTGGCGCAGTTGCGGCGCACGCAGCGAGCGCTGGAGCTGCTCGCGGCGCGCGACCCCCTGACGGGCGCACTCAACGCCGCGGCGTTCGCCGACCGGCTCGGCCAGGAGCTGGACCGCAACCGCCGCTACAGCCGCCCGCTCGCGCTCCTATATCTCGATCTCGACGACTTCAAGGCCGTGAACGATCGCCACGGACACCACACCGGCGACGCCGTGCTCCGCCTGGTCGCCGATGCGACCCGGGGCGCGGTGCGCCAATCCGACGTCGTGGGGCGCCTCGGCGGAGACGAGTTCGCGGTCCTCATGCCGGAGACGGAGGGACCCGTCGCGCACGCCGCGGCCACCCGCCTGGCGAGCAGCATCCGCACCGTGTTCAAGGGCACGCCCTCCGTCACGGCGAGCATCGGCGTCGTCTCCATGCTCGGCGCCGCCGCGGGACCCGATGCGCTGCTTCAGCGGGCCGACGCCGCGATGTACGAAGCGAAGCGCGCGGGGAAGGATCGGGTGGTCCAGGTCACCCTGTGACGGCCATGCTCAAGGAGGTGCTGCTGATCTTCACGTCGGTCCTTTTCATCGTCGACCCCTTCGCCGCCGTTCCCAGCTTCCTCGCCATGACAGCCCGCGACTCCGCGGCGGTGCGCCGCGCCATGGCGCGCCGCGGGGCGTGGACGTGCGCGGTCACGCTCACCACGTTCGCGTTGGCCGGCAGCCTCATCTTCACGCTCTTCGGGATCACGCTGGGCGCGTTCAAGATCGCGGGCGGCGCGCTCATCGGCTTAAACGCCCTGGAGATGGTACAGGCGCGCCGCAGCGAGCAACGGGAGACGCCGGCGGAACAGGCCGAGGGGATCGAGAAGGAGGACGTCGGCATCATTCCCCTCGGCGTGCCGATGCTCGCCGGGCCCGGGGCGATCTCTACCGTGATGGTGCTGGCGTTGGGCTCGCACAGCCGGGCCACCACCGCCGCGCTGTACGGCTCCGTGGCCCTGACCGCTTACGTGTCGTATCTCGTCCTCGCCGCCGCTACGGCCGTGGAGCGCCGCCTCGGGCAGACGGGGATGCGCATCCTCACGCGCCTGATGGGCCTCGTGCTGTGCGCGATCGCGGTGCAGTTCATCGTCGACGGGATCAAGATGACGGGGCTAGCGGGGTAGAGCGCCGCTCCGCTTCGCTTCACTCGAGCGGCGCTCCAAGTCTGAGCGTCGGGCCACGCCGGACCGCCGTTCGCCGCTGCCGCGACGGTCGGTGGGCACGGGGATCGCTTCACGGCGCCGATCCCGGACCATCCGACGCCCGAAATCGCGCCGTCGATCCCATCCGCGGCGCCGGGGCTCCCTTCCCGTCGAGTCGCGTTTCGTGATGCCGAGCTTGATAAGACCCATGTCGTTACCCTCCCGCGAGCCGCTGTCGCACATCCAGGGCCATGTTGGGGGGAAACGCTATCCTCTTGCGAGACGGTAACATGGGGTGTGCCCGCGGGCGCGAGGTGAGGCGATCGTGCACCAACCCTGTGGCGCGAGCAACAGGTGCGAGACTGCTACATCGCTTTGTACCTGGGCCCGCTCCCTCCCTCCCGGGGCGTCCAGCGCGGCCCCAGTACGTCCGTGGCCTTGCAGTCGATGCAGTTCGGTGCGCTCACTCGCAGCGCTCCGTCCGCGAGCTCGTACACTCCGGCCGGACACATGTGGGCGTAGAACTCCGCCGCCTCGGGGCTCACATCGCGCCCGACGACCAGATGCGGCGGGATCGTGTCGCGCGTCGCGTTCCCCGACTTGAACACACCGTCGAGCTTCGAAAACGTGAGCCGGCCATCGGGGGAGAGCGCCGGGCTCGCCTCCCGGGTCGGTCGGCGGGGGACGCGCGCGTCGGGCTGCATCGAGATGCGCGACCCCGGAAACCGCCCACCCGTCAGCGTCATCAGACTCGCCTTGAGGCCACCCGCGTAGAACCCGTCCTTGAACGCGAGCCGCATGTTCCGGGTGCGGTACAGGTCGTGCATGATGAACGAGCTGTCGACGACGCGATCGTACTCGGCGAGCCGCTCGGACGTCGGGCCGGAGCCGGATAGCGCCTGGAAGATCGCTCGGGCCGCGAAGATCCCCGATTGCATGGCGTAGTGGATCCCCTTGAGCGACGGCACGTCTACGAAACCCGCTGCATCGCCGAGGATCACGACGCCGTCGCCCGCGCGACGCGCCGGGACCGAGTAGTAGCCGCCTTCCGGGATCGTCTTGGCGCCCCACTCGACCAGCTCGCCGCCCTCGAGGTGGCGCCGGAACAGGGGGTGGAGCTTCAGGTGCTGCAGCAGGACGTGTACGTCGAGCCTCGCGTCCCGATAGTCGAGCCCCACCACCAGACCGAGGGCGACGACGTTCGGCGCGAGCGGGTACATGAAGCTTCCGCCGAACGCCGCCGTCGGGAGGGGCCAGCCGAGGGTGTGGACGATTCCGTCGAGCCGCTGCCTGGTCTCCCAGATCTCCTTCACGCCGAGCGCGAAGATCTGGGGGTTCGCGGACGGCACGCGTTGCCATTCGAGGTATGCTTGCGCGAGCAGGCCTCGCGTTCCCTCGGCGAGCGCGGTCACGCGTGCCACCAGATCGTTCGGGGCCGTATAGTTGGAGAGGGGGTGCCCCGACCGGTCCAGACCCGCCGCCGCGGTGCGCACACCGACCACGGTTGCATCCTTCACGAGCAAGCTCGCTGCCGGGAACCCCGTGAACACGTTGACGCCTAGTTCTTCGGCGCGCGCACCGAGCCAGCGCACGATCTCGCACAGCGATGCGATGTAGCAGCCGTGATTGCGCATCGTGGGAGGAATTGGCAGGCGCAGGCGACCGTGAGCTGTCAGCAGATAGACGGCTTCCTTGCCGACCGGCCCGCGGAACGGGAAGTCCGCGTCCGCAAGGTCGGGGAAGAGCTCGCGAAACGCGCGCGGGTTCACGACGGCGCCCGACAGTGAGTGCTCGCCCAGGGCCGCCGCCTTCTCGAGCACACCGACGTTCAGCTCCTTGCCCGCCGCCCGCGCGAGCCGCGCCAGCTCGATGGCGCATGCGAGTCCGGCCGGCCCCGCCCCCACGATCAGTACGTCGAGCTCCATGCGATCACCTGCCCCGGGGACGCCGTCTTGCAGGATCAGCCGGTCGAGGGGCAACGCGGGCTGGTAACGCGAGGGAACCACGCTTCCCGCATCTCGCATCCCGCTTCCCGAGTCAAGCACGCTGCCGCCGGATCTCTTCGGTAAGCCGCGGCACGATCTCGAACAGATCCCCCACGAGACCGTAGTCCGCCACCTTGAAGATCGGGGCGTCCTTGTCGCGGTTGATCGCGACGATGACCTTCGCCGTGCGCATGCCGGCGAGGTGCTGGATCGCCCCCGAGATGCCGACCGCGACATAGAGCGTGGGGCTCACGGTCTTGCCCGTCTGGCCCACCTGGTCCGCGTGCGGGCGCCAGCCGGCGTCCACGACGGCGCGCGACGCCCCTACCGCAGCCCCGCCCCCGAACGCGGCCGCCAACTCCTCGAGCAGCTTGAAGTTGGCGGGCTCCCTGAGCCCCCGCCCCCCGGAGACCACGATCGTCGCCTCGGCGACGTCGATCGAGCCTGCCTGCGCCGCCCTGATCTCCTTTACCACCACTCTGCCCGCCTCCGCGTTGGCGGGGCTCCGGGGCTCGATTGCACCGCCTCGGCGCCGCTCGACGGGCGTGAACACATTCGGCCGCAGCGAGAGCACGGCCGGCCGGGCAGTGACCTTCACCTTCAACAGGGCCTTCCCCGCGTAGACGGGCCGTGTGGCGACGATCGCCTCCCCATCGAACGCGAGGTCGGTGATCTCGCTCGTCAGGGGGACGCGCAACTGCGCGGCTACTCGCGGAGCCAGGTCTTTGCCGGTCGCACTCGCGGGGAACAGGAGCACGGAGTGGCTCCCCGTCCTCGCGCTCGCCGTCACGGCGTGGGCGAACGCTTCCGGCGCATAGCGGCCGTAGGCCGCGTGCTGCAAGACGATCACTCTGTCCGCACCGAACCGTCCCAGCTCGTCCGCGCCGGCCACCGGACCGGCCGCGAGCACGAGCGCGTCCACAGTGCCGCCCATCGCATCGGCCAGCCGGCGCGCGCCGCTGACGACCTCGTGCGACACCTTGCGGAGCGCGCCGTCGCGCTGCTCGACAACGGCGAGAACCGCGGTCACAAGACCTTGGCTTCTTCGCGCAGCAGCCGCACCAGCTCCGGGACGGCCGCGGCGCCCTCCCCCACGATGCGGCCTTCCTTCCGCTCGGGCGGCGGCGTCATGGCAACCACCTCGAGCCCGTCCGCGGCGAGCGTGACAGGCCGCACGTCCAACGGCTTCCTTTTCGCCGTCATGATCCCCTTGAGCGCGGGGTAGCGGGGCTCGTTCAGCCCCTTGTCGACGGTGAGAACAGCGGGGAGTGGGAATTCGCACACCTCGACCCCGCCCTCGACCTCCCGCTCCGCCACGCCGGTTTGCCCGGCCAGGTCGAGGTGGGTGACCGCGGTGACGCACGGGAGGCCGAGCAGCTCCGCGACCATCGGCCCCACCTGATGGTTGTAATCGTCAATCGCCATCTTGCCGAAGAGGATGAGGTCGTAGCCCCCGTCCTTGAGGTCCGCCGCCAAGGCCTGCGCGGCCACGAAGCCGTCGGTGGGGATGCGCTCCGTCTGGAGCAGCACGCCGCGATCCGCGCCCATGGCGAGCGCGGTGCGAATCGTCTCCTGCGCGGCCGGAGGTCCGAGCGAGAGGACCACGACCTCGCCCCCCCCACTCGCCTGCTCCCTGCGGCGCAGGGCCTCCTCGACCGCGAACTCGTCGTAGGGGTTGAGGATGAACTTCACACCCGCCTCGTCGAGCGATTTCCCGTCTGCGGCGATCTTGACGCGGGTCTCGCTGTCGGGGACGCGCTTGATGCAGACGGCGATCTTCACTAGTTGAACGCGCTCAGCCCGGTGATCTCCTGCCCCAGAATCAGCGTGTGTACGTCGTGCGTCCCCTCGTAGGTGTAGACCGACTCCAGGTTCGCGAGGTGGCGCATCGCCTGATATTCGGCGAGGATGCCGTTAGCGCCGAGCAGGCGCCGGGTCTCCCGCGCGACGTCGGTCGCCATGCTCACGTTGTTGCGCTTGGCGAGCGAGACCTGCTGGGGAGTCATCTTCCCCTGGTCCTTGAGCCGGCCCAGCTGGACGCACAGGAGCTGCGCTTTCGTGATCTCGCTCAGCATCTCGACCAGACGGGCCTGCTGCAGCTGGAACCCGCCGATCGGCCGATCGAACATCACGCGGGCCTTGGCGTACCGCACCGCCTCGTCGTAGCACGCCATCGCCGCTCCCACCGCCCCCCAGGCGATGCCGTAGCGCGCGGCGGTGAGGCACATGAGCGGTGCTTTGAGTCCCGCCGCCTTGGGAAGCAGAGCGTCGCCCGGGAGGCACACGTCCTGGAGCACCAGCTCGCTCGTGTCGCTCGCACGCAGGGACAGCTTCCCCTGCTGGTCCTTCGCTGCGAAGCCCTTCGTCTCCGTGGGGACGAGGAAGCCGCGGATCGACGCCGAATCGTCGAGACGCCCCGTCTTCGCCCATACGATCGCGACGTCGGCGGTCGAGCCGTTGGTGATCCACATCTTCGCGCCGTTCAGGACCCACCCGTCCTTGGTCTGCTTCGCGACAGTGATCATACCGGCCGGGTTCGAGCCGTAGTCCGGCTCGGTCAGCCCGAAGCAGCCGATCGCTCGCCCGGCCGCGAGCTCGGGCAGCCAGCGCCGCTTCTGCTCGTCGCTCCCGAACTCGTAGATCGGATACATCACGAGCGCGCCCTGCACGGACGCGAACGACCGCACCCCCGAGTCGCCGCGCTCGAGCTCCTGCATGATCAGACCGTACGCCACGTTATTGAGGCCCGCGCAGCCGTATTCCTCGGGGAGATTGGCGCCGAACAACCCCAGCTCGGCCATCTGCGGCACGAGGTGGGCGGGAAACCTGCCCGCGACGTAGTGCTCGCCGATGACCGGGATGACCTGCTCGTCCACCCAGTGCCGCACCGTGTCGCGCACGGCGCGCTCCTCTTCGGTCAGGAGCCCGTCCGTGTCGTAGAAATCGACGCCCTGGAATTTCGGTGCCATGTCTCTAGCCCACCACGACCGGCGCGCCGTGGCTGGCCGGCCGGGCGAAGGCGAACGTATCCGACGGCTGAAACCGCCCGCGATCGGCCTCCCACCGGAAGAAGGTGACCTGCACCGCCGTCGGCTCGATGGTCACGAAGTTGAAGCTCGAGGGGAGCCCGCCGCGGGCGCGCGTCGACAACGTGCTCGCCGTCGAGACCACCACGCGGTCGCCCAGCATCTCCGCCCCTTCCTGGTGGTCGTGGCCGCACAGCACCACCTCGGCGCCCGACGCGAGTATCCGGCGCTGCGCCCGGCGCCAGTGGGCCAGTCCCATGCGCCGGGAGATCTCGCCCCGCAGCACGTTGTGATGCAGCACGAGCACCCGCGCGGCGCCGGCCGGCGCCTCGGCGAACACCTTCTGGACGCGCAAGAACTCGCTCTTGGGAAGTTGGCCCATCACGGCGAGGTCGCGCAGCCGCCACGTCAGGGACAGCCAGCCAACTCCGTGCGCGGTCAGCGCCCCCGCGATGACGGCGCCCGGGACCGTGAGCGTCGGCGTCAGGTCCGCTCCGAAGTAGCGGCGGTACTTCTGGTACAACATCCTGCGCCCGAACGGAATCAGCGGGCGCCACCACCAGGCCACGTCGTGGTTCCCGGGCAGCACGTACACGGGCGCGGTCTTCACCGCGAGATGCACGAACGCGCGCGCGCGCTGGAATTCGCCATGCCGAGCGCGCTGGGCGACGTCGCCCGACAGCACCACCACGTCCGGACGGAGGTCCGGAATCATCCGCTCGAGCGCCTCGACCTGCGCCACGTCGGCGGGTCCGCCGAAGTGCGTGTCGGACACGTGCAGCAGCTGGACCGTCACGATTCCACCTGCACGGTATAGGTGAGCGTCGCCTCGGCCTTTGCCTGAACAGGTACGCGGAAGCGCATTTCCGTCGCCGAGAGTTTCTCGGCAGGAATGCTGCTCGTGACGATGACCCAGGTCCCGGCGCGGGCTTCCCGCACGTCGACCGTCACCGGGTCCGCCTTCGCGTTGGCGATGGTCACACGGTACGACGCCGTGATGCGCTGGCGCGGGGCCAGGCCGCGGCGCGGCGCTGGGATCTGCTCCTGCGTATAGTCCGTCTGCACGCGCTCCGCGGTCACATCGAACGCCTCCCCCGCCCGTACGCGCAGATCGCGCCCCGCGGCTGCATGGTCGCTCGTCGCCTCGCCCACCAGCTGTACACGTCCGGATGAGTCGCCGACGAACAGTTGTACGGTCCCGCCGGGCAGCGGCCGGTCCCCGAAGGGCGTGCCACGCGCCCGCTTGAGTGTGTACCACACCTGGACCGGTACGCGATCGGGCTCCGCAGCGCTGGGATTCCCGGCCAGGTAGCCGCGCCACGGCACAGCCCCCGGAACGATCAGCTGCTCCGTCGTGGGCACGACGGCCCGCGGGAACAGGGCCGTGGTGACGGCCGCGCCGCGGCCGAGCGTGATGCGCGCCGGCAAGGTGTATACGTGCACTTCGCCTACGGCCTCCTCGCTCGTCGCGGGCTCGGGAGCCGCCACGGACATCTCGGCGGCACGCTGGAAGGCCGCCATAGCAGGGGGGTTCCCGCGCAACTGCCGCGCGATCGTCCCTGCGACAAGTTGCACCGCCGCGCTGTCCGCGCGCAGCCGCTGCGACGTGATCGTCGCCGATCCGGCGACTGAGGCCTGACCGTTCCCTCCCGCCATCCCCAGCACCACGATCTGGTAGGCGGCGCGCCAGCTCGCGCCCTCCGTGACGTACGCGAGCTCCGTGGCGGGACGGGCGCGCGCCGCCTCGAGCACGAGGCTCACCTCCGACGCCGTGCGGACCAGCTCGGGTGGGAACAGCGGCTCTCCCGGCTCGACGAGGAGGAAACGCCCGTCCGAGAGGCGATACTGGGGTGGGCTCACGCGTACCACCGTAGCTCGCAGCGTGTCGCCCTTGCTGCGCGCGAACGAAAGCGTAGCTCCCAGCGCGCCCTCGAGCGCGGCGCCGCGCTCCGTAGCGGGATGCAGTACGGCCGACGCGATGGTGACGGCCGTGTCGGGAGAAAACACCATCGCGGGATCCACGCCGTCGAGCTCCAGCGCCAGCGTGTTCCGCCCCTTCGCGAGCGCTTGAGGCAGCGTGCGCCGCACCACGACGCGCCCGTCGCTGTAGATCGAAACGGAGGTCTGGCCTGTGAGCGGGCCTGCCACCACCAGCGCGCCGAGCACGGGCCACAGGCAACGCGCAGCAGCCAACGTCATTTCAGCCACTGGAGCGCCACCCGTTTCACGATCTGATAGGTGAGCACGCACCACGCGACCACGGCGAGGGCGCTCATCGTTCGCCCCGTCCCTAACCACCCGGGCGGCACCGAGCGCAGCATCAGGGTCAGGTATCCCGCGAATCCCAATCCACTGCCGAGGGAGACCCAGCGCGCCAGACGAATCGCCCGGCGCTGCCGCGTCGAGGCCGGCCACGGCGCGGTCACGGCAGCCCAGGGGTCAGCCCCTTCACGGCGCTCGTCAGCGCGCTCCAGGGATCGTCGCCTTCCCCCGTTGCCACGGTGCGCCACCCCACACGTCCGAGCCGCACGTCCGCGAGCACGATGTCCAGCTCCGCCGTGGCAACCCCGCGGATCCCGGAGACCGTCCGACCATCGGACCGTCGGACCGCCCGGCGGTAGATCAATGCGGCGGGAACGAGCGCGTACCCGCTCCCGCTGGCCAGCGCGGCCAGCGTGCGTAGCTGAGTGCGCAGCGGGTCGGGCACCATCGTCAGGTTGCGGGCGCGCAGGATCGCCGTCCCCATCTGGTCCGGGTCCGTGGCGATCCCGGGAGCGCCGCGCGCGGCCCGGCGCAGCTGCTCCGGCAGGATCCAGGTGACTTCGGGCACCCGCGACTTGAGCAGCGTCCCCACGACGCTGTCCGCCCGCGCCAGGGTGGCGCGCCGATCGCCAAGCACCGTGCCCCACCGGAGCGAGTCCTCGGCGGCGAGCAGCGTGAGGGGGAGGACCAACACCTGCCGGCCCGCGAGCGCCGCCGTCGGCAGCGGCGCCGTCGGCTGCGGCCGTGCGGTGGGGTCCGGTTTATGTCCGCATGCGACCAGGGCGGCAGCGACCACGCACCTGGCGCCACGCACTAAGTGTTTGAATTGTAAGCGATTACTCACCGGCGCAATATTGCGATCCGGCGCAGCTTTTTCAAGCGAGCGTGAGCCCGCCGTCCACCACGATCACCTGGCCGGTGATGTGACGGGCCGCGTCGCTGCACAGGAACGTAATCACGCGCGCGACGTCCTCCGGTTCGGCCACCCGACCCAGCACCGACTCGTGCTCGGCACGCTCCAGCACCTCGCGCGGCAGCTTCGCGAGCAGCTCGGTCTTCACGAATCCCGGCGCGACGGCGTTGACGTTGATGTTGGAAGAGCCCAAGTCGACCGCAGCGGCCTTGGTGAGGCCGATGAGCGCGGCTTTGCTCGCCGCGTAGTTCGCGATCCCGAAGCCGGGCCGGAACGCCTGGTGGCTCGCGACGTTCACGATCTTGCCGTACCGCTGAGCGCGCATGTGGCGAGACACCACCTGAATGCAGTTGAATGCGCCGGTGACGTTGGTGTCGAGCACTTCCTGCCACGCTTCCCCCGAGAGGCGCCACAGGGCTCCGTCGTGGGTCACGCCCGCATTGTTCACGAGATAATGCACCCCGCCCAGGCGCTCCCGCGTCTCGCTCACGAACCGCTCGACCTCGGCGTAGTGGCGGACGTCGCAGCGGGCGCAGAAGACGGGGACGCCCTGCGCCCGGATGGCAGTTTCGGTGAGGAGGGCCTGCGAGGCGACGTCGCGTTCGGGGAGATCGACGTAGTTGAACGCGACGGCGACGCCGAGCCGGGCGAACTCGAGGCCCGTGGCCCGCCCCAGCCCGGTGGCGCCGCCCGTGACGACCGCGACCCGGCCCTGCACCGTCTCGGCGAGCCGCTGCGGCCGGGGCTGCTCCTGGGCCGCGAGTGCTCCCGCTGCTCCCGACGTCGTCTCGCGCGCAGCCAACGTCCACGCAATCGGGTTCAAGGGGTTCGAACCTATGGTCGAGTTTGATCAGCGGCAAGGCGCGGAGTAACTTGGCCCGCATGCGCCGACTCGCTGGGCCGCTCGTGTGGGGCGGGATCGCCATCCTCGGGGCCGCGGCGTTTGGCGTGCTGGCACTCTCCCGCGGCGAGTCGGTCAACGCCGCCTGGCTGCTCACGGCAGCCGTGTGCAGCTACGCGGTCAGCTACCGCTTCTACTCCCGCTTTCTCGCCGCCCGCGTGTTCGGGCTGGACGACCGCCGCGCCACCCCGGCCGAGCGGCACGACAACGGCCGGGACTTCGTGCCGACCAACCGGTGGGTGCTGTACGGGCACCACTTCGCGGCGATCGCCGGCCCCGGGCCTCTCGTCGGGCCGGTGCTCGCGGCGCAGTTCGGGTTCCTCCCCGGCACGCTGTGGCTCGTGATCGGCGTCGTGCTGGGCGGCGCGGTCCAGGACTTCACGATCCTGTTCTGCTCGCTCCGGCGCGACGGGAAATCGCTCGGGCAGATGGCAAAGGAGGAGATCAACCCCACGGGCGGGATCGCCGGGATGCTCGCCGTGCTGTGCATCATGGTGATCCTGCTCGCCGTCGTGGCGCTGGTGTTCGTCAACGCCCTGAGGGCGTCGCCCTGGGGATTGTTCACGATCGTCTGCACGGTCCCGATCGCCCTCCTCATGGGATGGTGGATGAAGCGCTGGCGGCCGGGCAACGTGGGGGAGGCGTCCCTAATCGGCGCCGCGCTGCTGCTGGTCGCGCTCGTCGGCGGGGGCTACGTGGCCCGCCATGCAGGCCTCGCCGCCGCCTTCACCCAATCGGGCACCTCGCTCGCCTGGATGGTGATGGGATACGGATTCGTCGCCTCCGTGCTCCCGGTGTGGATGCTGCTCGCGCCGCGGGACTACCTCTCGACGTTCCTCAAGATCACCACGATCCTGGTGCTCGCCGCCGCCATCCTCATCGTGCTGCCGCGCCTCCGCATGCCAGCGCTCACGGTGTTCGCCGAGCTGGGCGAAGGGCCGGTATTCGCCGGGAAGGTGTTCCCGTTCGCGTTCATCACGATCGCCTGCGGCGCGATCTCGGGGTTCCACTCGCTGGTCGCGTCCGGGACCACACCCAAGATGATTGCGCGCGAGAGCGACGCGCGCTTCATCGGGTACGGCGCGATGCTCATGGAGTCGTTCGTCGGCGTAATGGCGATGATCGCCGCCTGCATCCTCGACCCCGGTGTCTACTTCGCGATGAACACCACACCCGCGGCCCTGGCTCAGGCGTCGACGCTGCTCCACCAGGCCGGGTTCGTGGTGACCCCCGAGGCCATGCAGCAGCTCGCGGCGCGCATGGGCGAGCAGACGCTCGTCGCCCGTTCGGGCGGGGCGCCGTCCTTCGCCGTCGGCATGGCGCAGATCTTCTCGAGCCTCACGCAGGTGCTGGGTGGCCGCGCGTTCGACGCCCTGTGGTACCACTTCGCCATCATGTTCGAGGCGCTCTTCATTCTCACCACGCTCGACGCGGGCACGCGGGTGGGGCGGTTCATGATCCAGGAGCTGGGCGGTCATGTGTGGCCCAAGTTCGGTGAGACCTCCTGGTATCCGAGCGCGCTGCTCGCGAGCGCCGCCATGGCCGGCGCGTGGGGATACTTCCTCTACCAGGGCGTGATGGACCCGCTCGGTGGGATTAACTCGCTGTGGCCGCTGTTCGGCATCGCAAACCAGCTGCTCGCCGCGGTGGCGTTGAGCGTGGGGACGACGATCCTCATCAAGATGGGGCGAGGCCGGTTCGCCTGGGTCACGCTCGTGCCCCTCGCCTGGCTCGTCGCGGTCACGATGACGGCGGGGTGGGAGAAGGTCTTCTCCGCCGACCCCAAGCTCGGCTTCCTCGCTCAGGCGGCCGCGCTGGCGGGCTCCACCGCGCCGAGCGCCGGCCGGTTGATCTTCAACGCCCGCTTGGACGCCGGGATCGCCCTGTTGTTCATGACGGTGGTGGCCCTGCTGGTCGTCACCTCAGCCTGGGAGTGGTGGCTCGTGCTGTCCGGTCGCAAGGCGCCGGTGGTGCACGAGGCACCGTATGTCGAAAGCGCCTATGCCAACGGAGACTGAAGGCGTGACACGACGCTACGACGCCACGTTGCACGGCAGCGCCTGCCTGAGCACACGTGGAACATGGCGTCGTGGCGTCGTGCAGCGTTTTCGCCGCGTGCTCCGGCAGGTCATCGGAGCGCCCGATTACGAGGCTTACCTCGACCATTGTACGCGGGCGGGGCATCGGCCCTCGCTCAATGAAAGTGAGTACGTAGCGGAGTTCTTCGAGCGAAGGGGCCGGATCCCACGGTGCTGCTAGGCACGAACATCGGCTGCACCACGCGTACGGAAGCGCGCCGATTGCAGGGAATTGATGACAGCCGACCGCCGAGCGTAGGTTATGGTATCGCCGCGATCGACCTCGAGGCTCCATCCCTGTCACGGCGAAACTGTCCCGGAAGTTCTATGACACGTTCGGCGATGAGCTCACCAACGAGCTCGTGGAGTGGTTCAACCAGGTGGACGCGACCTACCGCGCCGAGCTGCGCGAGCTGAACGAGCTCAACTTCGCGCGCTTCGACGCCAAGCTCGAGCAACGTATGGCAGAGCTTCGGACCGAGTTCGCGGAGCTCCGTGCCGAGCTGCGCACAGAGTTGAGAGGGGGGCTCGCCGGCCTGGAGGGAGGGTTGTTGGCCCGCATCGGGATGGCCGAGGGCCGGCTCGCTCGGCTGACGCTCCTGTTGTGGGTCACGACGCTCGGGACTCTGGTCGCGCTGCTCAAACTCTGACGGCGTCACCTTCCTAGGGCTCCTTTCGACAGTACAGGCCAGACCAGCACCAGGGCGCCGCCGCCCGCGGCGCTCGCGACAAACGCGGGCCCGGCCCCGTACCGCTGGAACACCACCCCCAGTGCCACCCCCCCGATCAGGGCCGCAAGCCCCGTCACGCCGTGATACACGCCGAAGCCGCTCCCCTGCCGGCCACCGGCCAGGCGCGCCACTAGCGCGCGCTCTGGGCTTTCGGTGAGCCCGGCCACGACTCCCAACGCGAGGAACAGCGCCCAGGCCGACGCCGTGGAGGCGGCGGCGCCGAAGCCCGCGGCAAGCGCCGCATAGCAGAGCCATCCGATCCACATGGTGCGCTCGGCGCCCACGCGGTCGCTCCAGCGACCCCCGACGAAGCTCGTGGATGACTTCACGACGTGCACCGCGGCCCACAGGAGCGGCACGACAGCCACCGGCACGCCGAGCTGCTGTGAGCGAAGGATGATGAGCGTCTCGGGCATGCGGAGCAGGTAAAAGAAGGAGATGGCGAGCAGAATGGGCGGTAAGGGGCGGACTGGGGCGGGAGGTGCGCCCCCCACCACCTCCGCCCGCCCCTTAGCGCCCCTTACCGCCCAGCTTGCCAGCACCAACACCACCACCCCGGGCGCCAGACTCCAGGCGATCACCGTCCGCAGGTTCGCGTGTCCAACAGCCAGCAGATACCACGCGAGCAGCGGCCCGAGCACCGCCCCGGCGTGGTCGAGGCCGCGCTGCAGCCCGAATGCTCGCCCCCGCAGTGCCGCCGGCGTCACGTCGGCGATGAGGGCGTCGCGGGGCGGCGTCCGCAGCCCCTTACCCAGGCGGTCCACCACCCGCAGTCCAATCACCTGCCACGCCGCGCCCGTGAAAGCAATCACCGGCCGCACCAGCACGGCCGCGGCGTACCCCAGCACCACGAGGCGCCCCCGCCGCGCGGGCTGATCGGCGAGGCGGCCGGCGCCGTACTTGACGACTGCTGCGGCGAATTCGGCCGCCCCGTCGAGCGCGCCCAGGGCCCCGGCGCCGGCCCCCAGGACGCCCGTGACGAACGCGGGGAGCAGCGGATAGATCATCTCGCTCGCGAAATCGTTGAGCAGCGAGACGAGCCCGAACAGCTTCACGGCCCGCGGCAGCCCGGCGGGAGCCTCCCCGCCAGGCTCGGCGCTATTCATCCAAGCCCAGGCCCCAGCGAATCAGGGTAACCGGCAGACCGCCGTACGGCAGGATCGCATCGTGGAAGCGTCGCAGGGTGAAGTCCGCCCCCGCCTTGGCGCGGTAGTCCTCCCGGAGCCGCAGCAGCTCGCGCCGGCCCACGGCGTAACACAGCTGGTACGCGGGCTCCGCGCAGTAGCGCCGCACTTCGGCTTCGGCGTTGGCGCGGTCCACGTGGACCAGCTCCACCAGGTCCGTCACGGCCTGCTGGAAGGTCATTCCCCGGGTGTGCAGGCCGACGTCGAGGAGAATCCGGACCGCGCGCCACAGCAGATGGACTCGCTGGAACAGCAGCTCCTCCTCGGAGGCGTAAAACCCCTGTTCGCCCATCATGTCCTCGCAGTACAAAGCCCACCCCTCCACGGTGAGCGGCGTCCAGATGTTCCTGCGGACGTGCGAGGGTTGGGCCTGCGCGTGCACGAGCTGGAGGTGGTGCCCGGGGTACCCTTCGTGCAGCGCCGTGGCCGGGAGCTCGAAGCGACAATGGTCTCGCAGGATGCGCTCTTGCCGGTCCGCCGGAAGCCGCGGGTCCGGTACCGTTACATAGAACCAGCCGGTGCGATCATGCGAGTAGGGGCCCGGGCTGTCGTAGGCCGCGAACGGGATCACCGGGCGCATGAAGGCCGGCGTCGGCACCACGTCGAGCGGCGCCTCCGGAATCGAGGCCAACCCGCGTTGGGCGACGAAGTCGCGGGCGCGCGCCATTTCGCGCGCGTAGGCCGCGACCAGCGTGGCTTCGGTGGGATGGTCGGCGCGCAGCCGATCCACGACCGCCGGCCAGCCGCTCCGCCCGTCCAGCCGGCGGGCGCGCGCCGCGAGGTCCGCCTCGACTTCTTCCTTGAGGTGATGGCCGTAGCGCCACAGCTCCGGTGCCGTGTCGCGCAGCGCATGCTCGTAGTGGAGGCGGAAGTTGAAATCGTCTTCCCCCAGGGCGAACGTCTCCGATGACCCGTCGAGCCACTGCCACAAATCCCGGGTGAACGCGCCCAGCGCCGACACCGCGGCCTCACGCGCCGCGGCGAGCCGTGCGCCCTCGTCGGGGGCCTCCTGTGCAACCGTGGCGGCCACGTCCTGCACCAGCTGGACCCCGCCTTCCGAGACCTGCAGCGCCGTCTCGACGAACACGCGCACCGGCTCCACCAGCGAGGCGCGCGCGTCGTCCAGGAACGCCGGGACGTCCTCGAGGCGGCCCGCCACCGCGCGCGCGCGCTCGGCCGGCGTGCGGTCCCGACGCAGCATCAGGAAGTGGAGGCCGCCCAGCACGTGGGAGAGCCAGAAGCCCGGGTTCTTCGCCTGCGGGCGCTCGTGCTCGAACCGTCGCAGCGCCACTCGGATGTCGTTCAAGAGCGCGGTACGATCGATCTCGTCGTCCAGCGTCGGGGCCGAGGCTTCTTCGAGCGCCAGGGAAATGGCCTTGAGCGCCGCCAGATGCGGCGCGAGCGTGGCGGGGCTGTAGCGCCCGAAGCGGTGGTCGTGCGCGGTGACGCCGGCCTGCGTCGCGGCGACCGGATCGAGGTGCCAGCGAAGGTCGAAGTAGGAGCCCTCGATCTCGTGGAGCTGCCCTAGGGCCATGCGACCTGCTTCAACAGGCGATGGCACTCTTCATCGCTCAGCACCCGGTCCGCGCGCTTGGCGGCCTCGAACAACGTCGCGCACGCCGCGTCGTCCGCCGCATCGTAGCCGTGCGTCTCGAGCCAGTACTTCACGTTCGACAGCCCGGAGACCGGCGAGATCTCGATCTTCTGCTCGAGGCCCAGCTCCTCCGCCGGAACGGAGCTGTAGACGCGGTTCGCCAGCCAGTCGTGCCCCTTCTTCTTCGCCTTGATGATCGCCGCGGCGTGCACCCCGGTGCCCGTGCGGAACGCGTCCGCGCCCACCACCGGATAGTTGGCCGGGATCGGCAGACCCACAGCGTCCGCGACCAGGCGGCAGTATTCGGGCAACCTCGCCAGGTCCCGACGATGGGCGCCCAGCAGGTTCAGGTTCACGAGCAGCAGGTCCATCTCGGCGTTGCCAACGCGCTCCCCCACACCGAGCGCCGTGGCGTGCACGCGATCGACCCCCGCCTCGATCGCCGCGAGACAGTTGGCCAAACCCATGCCCCGGTCCCGATGACCGTGCCAATCCACCTTGACGTCGTCGCCTTTGACGATCTCCTCCTTGACGTACTTCACCAACGCCCTCACACCGTTCGGTGTGGCATGACCGACGGTATCCGCGAGACAGATGCGCCCGGCGCCGCAGTTGATCGCGGCGCGATACAGCGCGCTGAGCGTTTCCGGGCGGGCGCGCGTCGTGTCCTCGGTGACGTACATGACCGGGAGTCCCGCCCGCACGGCGAAGGTCACGGCTTCCTCGCTCGCCTGGAGGATCCGCTCCAGGGTCCAGTCCTCGGCGTACTGCCGGATGGGGGACGACCCGATGAACGTGGCGGCCTCGATGCGTACGCCCAGCTCGTCCGCGATCCGGACGATGGGCTCGATGTCGGCGATCACCGTGCGGGCGGCGCAGTTCGCCTCGAGGGGGAGACGCTGGTCGCGGATCTCCCGCGCCAGCGCAACGACTTGCTCGACTGCCTTGGGGCCTGCCCCGGGCAGACCTAGGTCCACGGACGCGATCCCCAGGTCCGCCATGAGGTGGAGCAGGGCGCGCTTGACGTCGAGGGAGGGGTCGCGTACCGAGGGGGACTGGAGGCCGTCTCGCAGCGTCTCGTCGTTCAGATCGACGCGGGTGGCCGACCAGTCGAACGCCGGGCTCGCGCGATTCCAGTCGTAGATCAGCTCCCGCTCGTCCATGGGACTAGTGTCGCTTGCCGCCGCGCGGGGGTCAAGCGACCTTCCCTCGTGACCATGAATGACGTGATCGCGAAGCTGCTGGGGCACGAACGGGTGCGCGCCGCGCGTCACCACATCGAGCGCACCGACCAGGCGACCCTCGCCCGGCAGGCCGCGCTGTCTGCGATCCCCGCCCCGACGGGGGCCGAGGCGCAACGCGCCGCCCGCACCGCCGAGCTGTTTCGCGAGATCGGCTTGCGTGACGTGTTCATCGACGAGGTCGGGAACGTGCACGGTTGGTTCGGGGGGGACGAGGGGCGAGGGACGAGGGACGGGGCGGCGCCGGTGGTGCTCGCTGCGCACCTCGACACCGTGTTCGGACCGGAGGTGCAGGTCGCGGTGGAGCGGCGGGGAGGGCGGCTCGAAGGACCTGGGATCTCGGACAACGCGCGCGGGCTGGCCGTGCTCATCGCCGTCGCCGAGGCGCTGGTGCGCGCCCGGGTCGCCACAGCCCGACCGATCCTGTTCGCCGCGACCGTGGGCGAGGAGGGATCGGGCGACCTGCGGGGCGTGAAACACCTGTTCGCGCGCGACGGGCTCAAGCCCGTGGCGCTGATCGCGCTCGACGGCGCCGGCCTCGAGCGCGTCGTGCATCGCGCCCTCGGATCCCGCCGCTATCGCGTCACGTTCCGCGGGCCAGGGGGCCACTCCTGGGCGGCGTTCGGGGTCGCGAATCCCGCCAACGCCGTGGGTCGGGCCGCGGCGTTGCTCGCCGACCTCCCGGTCACGAGCCAGCCGAGGACCACCTGCGCGGTGGTGCGCCTGGGCGGCGGGACGGGCCTGAACTCGATTCCGCAGGAAGCCTGGCTCGACCTGGATCTGCGGAGCGAGGATCCGAAGGCGCTGGCGCAGCTCGATGTAACGGTACGCGCGGCGCTCGAGCGCGCCACCGACGACGAGAACCGGCGCCGCACTCCCGGGAGCCCGCGGTTGCGTCTCGACCTTCAGCTCGTGGGCGACCGTCCCTCGGGCCTCACGCCCCGCACCCATCCCCTCGTGCAGGCCGCGCTGGCCGCGAACCGCGCCCTCGGCCGGGACGCCGAGCTCGCGAGCGCCTCCACCGATGCCAACGTGGCCATCGCCCTCGGCGTCCCCGCCATCGCCCTCGGCGCGGGGGGGCGGGCCGGTGACGCGCACCTCACTACGGAGTGGTACGAGAACTCGGAGGGGGCGTTGGGCGTGATCCGCGCGCTGCTCGTGACGGCAGCGATGGCGGACGTCGTACCCTAGCCCCGCGCCTGCTCCTGCAGGAACCGTGACACCCGCGCCACCATTCCCCGGGGCGAGAACCGGACCACGAACGGCAGCGCACGGTTCATGAGCCCGGGCACCACCATGCGCCTGCCGCGCATCAGGCCAGCGTACGCCGCGCGCGCCACCGGCTCCGCATCCATCACCCCCGGGAGGCGAAACATACGCCTTGCTGGCGTAGTAAACCGCCATGAGCGGACCGGGCACGAACCCCGCCGTGGAGGCGACGTTCAGGATCCGGCCGCGGCGCCGCTCGAGCATGCCCGGCAGGAGCAGCCTGGTGAGCTCGGTCAGTGCCTCGACGTTCACCTGCAGCATGCCCCGAATCGTGTCGCGCTCGGTCGTCGCAAGCGGACCGGCCATTCCGAATCCGGCGTTGTTCACCAGCACGTCCACCGTCAGGCCCGCCTCCTCGAGCCGCCGCACAAGGTCGGCCGGAGCGCCGGGGTCCGTCAGATCCGCGGGGATCGCGTGGGCGCGGAGGCCATGCGACCGCTCCAGCTCGCCCTTCAGCTGCTCGAGCCGCTCCATACGCCGGGCCACGAGCACGAGATCGTAACCGTCGCGCGCGAACAGCCGCGCCAGCTCGAGCCCGATCCCGCTCGACGCCCCGGTAATGAGGGCCGTGGGTGAGGTCACCTCGGCCCACCCAGCGTCGCGACCGCTGACAAGGCTTCGCGGATGTGCCGCGTCGCCAGCACCTGCGAAGAGTAGATGTGCCGCACGATTCCCGCCGTGTCGATCACGAACGTGACGCGGCCTGGGAGCACGCCGAGTGTCTTCTCGACGCCGTACAGCTGGCGCACCACGCTCCCGCGGTCGCTCAGCAGGACGAAGGGCAGGTCCTGGCGTGCGGCGAAGCGGTGATGGGACTTGATCGAGTCCGAGCTGACCCCGATCACTTCCGCGTCCTGCGCCGCGAACTCCTCGTAGCGGTCGCGAAACGCGCGCGCCTCGATGGTGCATCCCGGCGTCTCGTCTTTGGGATAGAAGTACAAGACCACGGTCTTCCGACCGACCAGGTCGCGCAGCTGCACGGGCTTGCCGAACTGATCGGGCAGTGTGAAGTCCGGAGCGACGTCACCAACCCGTACTTTGCCGCCTCGCTTCGCCTCGCTCACTGACGCCTCCAAACCCACGGGCAACGTGTGACCTGCAACGTGTGACCCCCCTAATGCGCGGCCGCCCCTGCCCCCGGCATCCCCTTGTTCTTGTGCATCAGGAGCAGCAGCGGCAGCGACAGCACGAAACACGCACCGAACAGCAAAAACAGCTGGTCGAAGGACAACATCAGCGCCTGCCGCGTGACCTGGAGATCCAGGATACGCAGCGCCTTCGCTTCCGCCAGCGGGGGCGGGGTACCCTTGGCGACCAGCGTCGCCATGATCCCGGCGAGCCGGGCACGCGCGGCGTCGCTGAACTGCGTGACGTTCGCGATCAGGTCGGCGCGGTGGATCTGTTGGAAGCGCTGCACCAGCGTCGCCGAGACCGCGATCCCCACGCTGCCGCCCAGCTGGCGCATCAGGTTGAACAGCCCCGTGCCGTTCGGGATCTTGCTCATCGGCAGGTCGGCGAGCGACAGGTTGGTGAGCGGCACGAAGATCAGGCCCAACCCCACGCCGCGGAAGATCAGCGGCCAGAAGAAATCCGCCATGCCGCTGTCGGTCGTGAAGTGGGCGTGCTTCCACATCGAGAGCGCGAAGATCGAAACGCCCGCCAGGATCGAGAGACGCGCGTCGAACCGGCCCGTGAACCGCCCCATCGTCGCCATCGTGAACGCGCTCGCGAGCGC
>WNGI01001023.1_pt1 | contig 38209 bp, 35 predicted proteins | sample 5400621 | NCBI WGS metagenome assembly WNGI01 (sample SAMN13153374, study PRJNA577476) | soil metagenome | isolation source: 20 cm soil or saprolite under Garry oak tree replicate 1 | place: USA:California | collected 2016-06-15
CCAGAGCGCGGCGCTGTACCGCGACCCTGCCGGGCGCGGTGCCGGCGTCGCCGCGGCGCACATGCTGCAGGGCAAGGACCTCTCGTACAACAACATTGCGGACGCGGATACCGCCGTCGAGTGCGTGCGCCAGTTCGCGCAAACCGCCTGCGTCATCGTCAAGCACGCCAACCCCTGCGGGGCCGCCGTGGCGGCCACGCCCCTCGATGCCTACGCGGGTGCCTACCGCACCGATCCGAGCTCCGCGTACGGCGGCATCATCGCCTTCAACCGCGAGCTCGACGCGGCCACCGCGACCGCGATCCTCGAGCGCCAGTTCGTCGAGGTGCTGGCGGCACCCGCGGTGCACGCCGCGGCCGCGCGCGTGCTGGCCGGCAAGCCCGACGTACGAGTGCTGGTGCTCGGGGAGCCCCCGCAGCTCGCGGACGGCGAACTCGAGCTGCGCAGCGTCAGCGCAGGACTGCTGGCGCAGTCGCGCGATCTGGCGGGCCTGCCCGCGGGCGAGCTCGCCGTGCCCACGCGCCGCAAGCCGACGGATGCGGAGCTCGCGGACCTGCGATTCGCTTGGGCGGTGTGCAAGTTCGTGAAATCCAACGCCATCGTGCTCGCGCACGCCGGCGCCACCCTCGGCGTGGGCGCAGGTCAGATGAGCCGCGTGTACTCCATGCGCCTCGCCGCGATGAAGGCCACCGATGAGGAGCTCACGCTGGCCGGTTCGGTCATGGCCTCGGACGCGTTCCTGCCGTTTCGCGACAACCTCGACGTGGCCGCCGGCTACGGCATCCGCGCCGTGATCCAGCCGGGCGGCAGCAAGCGCGATGCGGAGCTCATCGCGGCCGCCGATCAACATGGTATGGCCATGGTGTTCACCGGCATGCGCCACTTCCGGCACTGATGAAAGTTCTCATCGTCGGCGGGGGTGGCCGCGAGCACGCGCTCGCCTGGAAGTGCGCCGCCTCCCCGCGCGTCGCGGCCGTGCTGGTGGCTCCCGGCAATGCGGGCACCGCGGGCGAAGCCGGGGTACGCAACGTGAACGTCGCGGCCGAGGATGTCGCCGGGCTCGTGCAGCTGGCCGCCTCCGAGCTTGTCGACCTCACCATCATCGGACCCGAGGCACCGCTGGTCGCAGGCGTCGTCGACGCCTTCGCCGCCCGGGGACTCAAGTGCTTCGGACCCAGCCGGGCCGCGGCACGGCTCGAGGGCTCCAAGGCCTTTGCCAAGGAATTTCTGCGCCGTCACCGCATTCCCACGGCGAACTCCGCGACCTTCACGCACGCCAGCTTCGATCCCGCGTGGCTGCGCAGCCAGCGCGCGCCGCTGGTGGTCAAGGCGAGCGGCCTGGCCGCCGGCAAGGGTGTGGTGATCGCCGACTCCATCGAGGAGGCGCACGCCGCGGCACAGGCGATGTTCGCCGGCCGGTTCGGTGAGGCCGGCCGCGAGGTGGTGATCGAGGAGTTCCTGCCCGGCGAGGAAGCGAGCTTCATCGTCATGGCCGATGGCACGCACAGCCTGCCGCTCGCCAGCTCCCAGGATCACAAGCGCCGCGACGACGGCGATCGCGGACCCAACACCGGCGGCATGGGCGCCTACTCGCCCGCACCGGTGGTCACCCCAAGGCTGCACACCCGCATCATGAGCGAGGTCATCGAGCCCACGATCCGCGGACTGGCCGCCGACGGCATGCCTTACACCGGATTCCTGTACGCCGGACTCATGATCGCGCCCGACGGCACACCAAGGGTTCTGGAGTTCAATTGCCGCTTCGGCGATCCGGAGGCGCAACCGATCCTGATGCGCCTGCAGTCCGATATCACACTGTTGTGCGAGGCGGCGCTGTGCGGCGCGCTTCCTTCAGTCGGCGCGCAGTGGGATCCGCGCGCGGCGCTCGGCGTAGTTCTGGCCGCGTCCGGCTACCCGGACAAGGTGCACAAGGGCGACGCCATCGAGGGTCTGGAGCGAGCCGCCCGCCTGCCGGGCAAGATCTTTCACGCCGGCACCAGCGTGGAGGCCGGCAAGGTGCTGACCAACGGCGGTCGCGTGTTGTGCGCAGTCGGACTCGGCGCGAGCGTCGGGGAGGCGCAGCGTGCGGCCTATGCGCTCGCGGACGCGGTTCACTGGCCCGGCGTGCAGTACCGGCGCGACATCGGCTATCGCGCAGTGCAGCGCGAACCGCTCCGCTAGCCGCCACGTCGTGCAGTTCGATCACCCCGCCCCTCACGTCATCGAGCTCACGGTGCAGCCCGAGGACATCGACGCCTACGAACACGTCAACAACGCCGTGTACCTCACCTGGCTCGACCGCGCCGCCTGGTCGCATTCCGCGGCGCTCGGCGTCCCGCTCGGGCGATGTGTCGCCTTGCGCCGCGGCATGGCGGCGCATCGCCTCGAGATCGAGTATCTGCGCGCGGCGGTGACGGGCGATGTGGTGCAGACCGCCACCTGGATCGTGAGCGCCGACGGGCGGCTGCGCGCGCAGCGGCGCTTCCAGGTGCGGCGCAAGGGGGATGGGCGGACGCTGGCGCGCGCGTGCATCGACTACGTGTGCATCAACCTCGATTCGGGCCGCGCGGTGCGCATGCCCGAGAGCTTCGCGCGCGCCTACGTGGTGACCCCGCTCCCGTGAAAACGCGCCGGTGCCTCCTCAGAAGCTGAAGCGCGCGAACGCTTCCGGTCCGCTGATGCTCATGGCGAACGCGCCCGGAAAGGTGCCGCTTCTGCGGGTGAGCGAAGTGCGGATGGACGCGTAGCCCAGGCCGATGACGAAGTTGGGATTCCAGCGGTACTGCAGGTTCTCGTCGCTGTCGGCATACCAGCCGCGAAAGCCGCTGAGCCTCGCCTTGAGGTACGCTCCCCGCACGGTCACCGCCCAGCGCCGGGAGATGCACCACGTCAGATCGAGCGGCAGGGCGGGAAACGGGGTCGCCGCCGTCACTTCCTGTCGCTGGTTCTGCGCCGGCACCTGACCGATCGCATCCACTTGCAGGAAGTAGATGCCGAGGCCCGTTGCGACCTCGAAGCGATCGTTGCGAAAGAGCGAGTAGCCGTAAGTGATATCGAACTGGCGCCAGTCGAGCGAGGTCTGCGTCAGCTGGCCGGCGGCGAAGGTCTGGTTGCCGAAGACGACGTCGTTGGCAAGAACCTTAGCTCCCGAGCGATCGGCTTCGAAGTAGTCGACCCGCACCTTGCTGCGCTCGCGCAGCCGGAACATGAATTCCACGCGCCCCTGGCGCAGGCGGTCGGGAAGTCCCAGTTCGTTCTCGCCGTTCACCGGCGTGCCGGTCATCCCCTGGAAGGACCGATCGACCCGGAAGTTGGTGCGCACCTGCGGTCATAGAGAGTGCCGCGAATGTAGAAATGATCCGTGATAGGGCTCGGAGTCTCGTGCCGTTGCGGCGGCAGCGGCGCCCCGGAATTCGGATCGTGGTCGCGGTCGGCAAACGCCGGTGCGGTCGGTACGCCCAGGATCACCGCGGCGACCGCGAGCCAATTGCGCATGCGCTGTGGACTCCTCCCGCATGAGGCGCGGGTTGCGCGCATCTTACTGATTCGAGGGCGCCATGTGCCAGCGTCGCCCCGCGGCGACTGACTTGCGTGCGCGGGGCGAAATTGCCGGGCTGTTGGAACGCGATTGCGATCGCCGGGAAGGCGCGCGTTTCAGGCGCGCAGCTCAGGCGCGGTGAGCGGGCTTTAGCGCTTCATCGCCTCGAAGAAGTCCCCGTTCGACTTGGTGTCCTTCATCTTGTCGAGCAGGAATTCGATCGCGGCCAGCTCGTCCATGGGGTGCAGGAGCTTGCGCAGGATCCACATCTTGGCGAGCTCGCCCTGGTCGGTGATGAGCTCCTCCTTGCGCGTGCCGGAGCGGTTGATGTTGACCGCCGGGAATACGCGCTTCTCGGAGATGCGCCGGTCGAGGTGGATTTCGCTGTTGCCGGTGCCCTTGAACTCCTCGTAGATGACGTCGTCCATCTTCGAACCGGTATCGATGAGCGCCGTGGCGAGGATCGTGAGGCTGCCGCCCTCCTCGATATTGCGCGCCGCGCCGAAGAAACGCTTCGGACGCTGCAGCGCGTTGGCGTCCACGCCGCCGGTCAGCACCTTGCCGGAGGATGGCACCACCGTGTTGTAAGCGCGCGCGAGTCGGGTGATCGAATCGAGCAGGATCACCACGTCCTTCTTGTGCTCCACCAGGCGCTTGGCCTTCTCGATGACCATCTCCGCCACCTGCACGTGCCGGGCGGCGGGCTCATCGAAAGTGCTCGACACCACCTCGCCCTTCACCGTGCGCTGCATCTCGGTGACTTCCTCCGGCCGCTCGTCGATGAGCAGCACGATGAGGATGACCTCGGGATGGTTGGAGGTGATGGCGGTGGCGATATTCTGCAGCAGCATCGTCTTGCCGGCCTTCGGCGGGGAGACGATCAGGCCGCGCTGGCCCTTGCCGATGGGCGCGACCAGGTCGATGGTGCGCGCGGTCAGATCCTCGGTGGAGCCGTTACCGCGCTCGAGCTTCAGACGCTTGGTCGGATGGAACGGCGTCAGGTTCTCGAACAGCACCTTGTGGCGCGAGCTGTCGGGCGAATCGTAGTTGATCTCGCCCACCTTCAGCAGCGCGAAATAGCGCTCGCCGTCCTTCGGCGGGCGGATCAGGCCGGAGATGGTGTCGCCGGTGCGCAGGTTGAAGCGGCGGATCTGGCTGGGACTCACGTAGATGTCGTCGGGACCGGCGAGGTAGGAGCCGTCGGCGGAGCGCAGGAAGCCGAAGCCGTCCTGCAGGATCTCGAGCACGCCGTCGCCGTAGATGTTCTCGCCGTTGCGCGCGTGCGCCTTCAGGATCGAGAAAATGATGTCCTGCTTGCGCGAACGGGCGAGGTTCTCGAGCCCCATGGACTCGGCGAGCTTCACCAGCTCATGGATGGGCTTGGACTTGAGCTCCGTCAGGTTCATCGAGCTGCGCGACTGCGTCAGCTCCGCCGGGCTTATGATTTCGGAGTCGTCGGCCTCGAACACCTCCGGCTCGTGCATCATCTCATCGGGGCGTCCGCCATTATTGCCGCGGTTGCCGTCACGATTGTGGCGCGGACCCTTGTTGGGCCGGTTGCGGCCCTGATTGCCGAGATAGCCTCTCACAGGTTGCTGTCCAGAAATGCCGAAAGTTGGGATTTGGATACGGCGCCGACCTTCTGCGCCTCGACCGTGCCGTTCTTGAACAGAATCAGCGTCGGGATGCCGCGGATGCCGAATTTGGGCGGCGTCTGCGGGTTCTCGTCGATGTTGATCTTGGCGACCTTGATGCGATCGTGGTACTCGCTGGCGATCTCATCGAGGATCGGCGCGATCATCTTGCACGGACCGCACCACTCGGCCCAGAAGTCCAGCAGCACGGGCTTGTCGGACTTCAGGACGTCCTGCGAAAAAGTGGCGTCCGTAGTATGCACAATGTGCGGGCTACTCACGCGGTTTCAACCTCCGTCAATACAGAGCGCAAAAAATCGCTTGGGAATAGGAAATCCGGGAGCGGGTCGGCAACAGGTGCCCGAAAAGCGATGCCAGAAACACCCGCCAAACGGTTACACTAATAACTCGTGATTGAGTATGGACCTTAAGGGACTTAAGGAAACCGGCTCGGCAGGTGCGGAGCCTGTTGGCCCGCTGACTGACACACTTTGTAGCGCTTCCGGGCCGCTTTTGCAAGCCTCAGGCGCATTTTTCCGATCACACTTCAGATCTAATTGATGACTGACTCACATTCTGGTTCCGTCGCATTCGCCTCGCTGGGCCTGCTGCCTCAGGTCATGGCTGGCATACGGCAGGCGGGCTTTACTCAATGCACGCCCATCCAGGCGCAGACGCTGCCGATCGCGCTTGCGGGCCGGGACGTCGCCGGCCAGGCGCAAACCGGCACCGGCAAGACGGCCGCGTTCCTCGTCGCGCTGTACCAGACGCTGCTTACCCGTCCCACCGCGGCGAGTCGCAGCCCCACCTCGATCCGCGCACTCATCGTGGCACCCACCCGCGAGCTCGCGGTGCAGATCCATCGCGATGCGCTCACCCTCGGCGCCCACACCGGACTGAAGCACTCGGTGGTCTTCGGCGGCATCGACTACGTGAAGCAGCGCCTGGAAGTCAGCCAGGGGTGCGACGTGCTGATCGGCACGCCGGGGCGGCTGATCGATTACTTCAAGCAGCATGTGTACGAGCTGCGGCACGCACAGGTGCTGGTGCTCGATGAGGCCGACCGCATGTTCGATCTGGGCTTCATCGCCGACATCCGTTACATCCTGCGCCGCCTGCCGCATCCCGAGCGGCGCCAGTCGATGCTGTTCTCGGCCACGCTCTCGCACCGGGTGCTCGAGCTCGCCTACGAGCACATGAACAACCCCGAGCTGGTGCGCATCGAACCCGACAAGATGACCGTCGATGAGGTGCGCCAGCTCATGTACTACCCCTCGATGGAGGAGAAGGTGCCGCTGCTCATCGGCCTGCTGCGCCAGAGCGAAGCCCACCGCACCCTGGTGTTCGTGAACACCAAGCGCGTCGCCGAGCGGCTCGAGAGCACGCTCAAAGCCAACGGCTTCCACGCCCAGGCGCTTTCCGGAGACGTGCCGCAGCACAAGCGCCTGCGCTTCCTGCGCGACTTCCACGAGGGCGCTCTGGCGGTGCTGATCGCCACCGACGTGGCCTCGCGGGGCCTGCACATCCCGGATGTCAGTCACGTGTTCAACTTCGACCTGCCGCAGGATCCGCCCGACTACGTGCACCGCATCGGCCGCACGGCCCGTGCCGGCGCCGAGGGCGATGCCATCAGCTTCGCGTGCGAGGAGTACGCGGTGTCGCTCCCGGACATCGAGAGTTATGTCGGCCACAAGATCCCCTTCGCCCCGATCGCCCCGGAGCTGCTGGCCACCGGCGTGGTGGCGGGCGCGACGGTGCATTCGCACCGGCCCCACCGTCCCGGCGACCGCCGTCACGGCGAGCGCCGTCCCGGCGGCGGCTCACACGGCGGCCCGCGCGGGGGCGGCCCGCGCGGGGGCGGCGCGCGCGGCCACAAGGGGTCGCCCCCCGGCCGCTCGCACCGTGGCCGGGGTCGCTGAGGCGACCGACCGGCACGGCTTCGGGCGCGAGGCGTGCCGCCGTGGCACTCGGGGCGCCGCTTGAGCTAAGCTCAGCCCTTTGGCGGCCGCCGCCAGCAGCCCCAGGCCGTCCAAAGCCCATTCAGCTTCCGATCGTGGGCCGTTCCCGTATGGCGGAAATCGAAGACAACGTCGACCGCGAGCTGTTCCGCAACGTGGAGAAACTGCGTCAGTTGCGCATCGAACATCGTGATCTCGATGAGGTCATCTCCCGTCTGTCGCTCGATCTGCACGTGGATGAGTTGCAGGTGAAGCGCCTGAAGAAGCGCAAGCTCATGCTCAAGGACCAGATCGCGCGCCTGGAGAGCGAGCTGATCCCGGATCTCAACGCCTGATGGATAGCGCCGACACCGCCGTAAGCGCGGTCCTGCTGCGGCTGACATCCCCGCAAGTGCTCGGCGCGGTGCTCGCGCTGCTGGTCGCGGGCGTGTGCGCGCTGCTGGTTGCCCGGGCGCTGCGCGTGCGACGGGCTCGTGGCGCCACCGCGGCCGTGCAGCACCCGCCACACTGGCTGGACCACACGCTGGAGGGCGCGCTGATCCTGGCGCCGCTGGTGGCGGCGCTCGTCACGCTGCTGGCCGGGCACGCGGCGCTGGCCGCGTTCGCGACGCCCACGGCCGTCATCGACGAGGCGGTGAGGATCGTGGGCGCGCTGGTGCTGCTGCGCTTCGGCGTTTACCTGCTCGGCCTGATGCTCGGCCCGGATTCCTGGCTTGGCACCCGGGAGAACCGCATCACGTTCGTTTTGTGGGTGATCGCGGCGGTGGCGCTGCTCGGCTGGCTGGACGTGCTCGAGGCCGCCCTCAACCGCGTCAGTCTGGTTCCGGGACGAACGCAGTTGAGCCTGTGGGGCCTGCTCAAAGGCCTCGTGATAGTCACGGCCTTCCTGGTCATGACGAGCCTGATCGCGCGCGCGATCGAGCGCCACGTCATGCAGCTCGACCAGCTGGCCGTGTCGACCCGGGTTGGAGTCTCGAAGTTCGCCTACTTCCTGTTGCTGGGGCTCGGCATGCTGCTGGGGATCAACGCCGCCGGCGTTGATGTGACCACGCTCAACGTGCTCACCGGCGCCATCGGCCTGGGGTTGGGCTTCGGTCTGCAGGCGGTCGCGAGCAATTTCGTCAGCGGCTTCGTGCTGTTGATGGACAAGTCCATCAAGCCCGGTGACGTCATCAGCTTCACCTCAACGGCCGGCGCGAGCGCCGGCAATTTCGGCTGGGTGCAGGAGCTGCGCGGCCGCTACGTGGTGGTGCGGGACCGCGACGGCGTCGACACCCTGGTACCGAACCAGAACCTGATCACGAGCCCGTTCATCAACTGGAGCTATTCGGATCAGCGCGTACGCCTGAAGCTGCCGGTGAACGTGAGCTACGACGACGATCCGGAGGTCGCGCTCAAGCTCCTCCTGCAGGCAGCCGAGAATCATCCGCGCATCCTGCACGATCCGCCGCCGGTATCGCGCCTCATCAGCTTCGAGGACAGCGGCATGCGGCTGGAGATCCGCTTCTGGATCGCCGATCCCGTGAACGGCGTCAACAACGTGCGCTCGGATGTGAACCGCGCGATCTGGCGCATTTTCCGCGCCCACGGCGTGACGATTCCCGTGCCGCAGCACGAGACGCGCATCCTCCGGTCGCGCCCGCCGCGCGCACTGCCCGGCCCGCTCACGCAAGGACCACCGGGGCTCGACCAGGCCGCCGACTGAGAACTCTGGCGCCGTGTCACTGCGGGTCGCCGCTGGTATCGAGATTCCCGACAGCGAGCTGTCGCTGTCGTTCGTGCGCGCCGGCGGCCCGGGTGGCCAGAACGTCAACAAGGTCGCGACCGCGGTGCAGCTGCGCTTTGATCTCGAGCGCAGCGCGGTGCTCACGGACGGTGTCAAGGCGCGCCTCAAGGCCTTGAGCGGGCGGCGGCTCACCGCGGACGGCTCGATTCTCATCATCGCGCGCAACCACCGCACCCAGGAGCACAACCGCCGCGAGGCCCAGGAGCGGCTCACCGACCTCATCCGCCGCGCGCTCACTGCCCCCAAAGCGCGCAAGGCCACCCAACCCACGCGCGCGGCGCGCGAGCGCCGCCTCGAGCACAAGACGCGGCTGCGGCGCACCAAGCGCCTGCGCGCCAGGCCCGCCCTCGACGACTGAAGGGCGGGCGCTCACGCGCCTGTCACGCCAAGGAGTGTCGACATGTACGCATCCGCCGCGATGGCCATTCTCCACCACCTCGCCGCCTTCACGGTGGTCGCGGCGCTGGCGGTGGAAGTCGCCCTGTTCAAGCCGCCGTTGTCGTTGGCTCAGGCGCGACGGCTGCTGCGCACCGACTTCTTGTTCGGCGCGTCCGCGACCGTGGTGCTGGTGGTGGGAATGCTGCGCGTCGCTTTCTTCGAGAAGGGACGCGAGTACTACTGGCACGATCTGTACTTTCTCATCAAGTTCACCGCGTTCATCGCCGCGGCACTGATCTCGATCTATCCGACCCTGACCTTCCTGTCGTGGAGCAGGGGCCTGAAGGCCGGCATGGCGCCCGAGGTGCCGGAGGCGCGCACCCGGCGTGTGCGGCTGTGCCTGATGCTCGAGCTCAGCGCGATCATCGTGATTCTCGCGTGTGCGGCGCTGATGGCGCACGGCTTGGGGTACCTGCGCTAGCACGCGGAGCGCGATGACGCTGCGGCGCCTGAGCCCTGCGGGTGCATCAGCCACGCGGCCAGCGCCGGCAGCAGGATGATCGCGGCCAGCATGTTCACCAGGAACATGAAGGTCAGCATGATGCCGATGTCGGCCTGGAACTTGAGCGGCGAGAACACCCAGGTGGCGACCCCGATGGCGAGCGTGATGCCGGTGAAGATGATGCTGGCCCCGGTGACGCGCAGTGTGCGCTCGTAGGAGTCGCGCACCGACAGTCCCTGGTGCAGGAATTCCTGCATGCGGCTGAAGAGATAAATGCCGTAGTCGACGCCGATGCCGGCGCCGAGCGCCACCATCGGCAGCGTGGACACCTTGAGGCCGATGCCGACCAGGGCCATGACCGCGTACACCAGCACCGATACCAGCGCCAGCGGCACCACCACCAGGACGGTGCCCACCACGGAACGGAAAGTCAGCAGGCACATGACCAGCGGCCATCACCCCCACGTTGCCCGCGGCGAGGCGCAGCTGCGCGCCGGCGACCGGGTTGGCGTTGCGCCAGCCTTTGACGGCGGTCACGAGCCGCTCGATCGTGCCGGCGCGGTGGTCGGCCAGGAACATCATCACCGGCACGACGTCGCAGTTGTCATTGAGGAGCCCGGTGCTGGTCTCGATGTAACGCGTCGACTGCGTGAGCTGGGTCTGCTCGCGCGGGATGCTGCGCCACTTGAGGCTCCCCTCGTTCCAGCCGGCGATCGCGATCTTGGCGATGAACGGCAGCGTGATGACGTCCTGCACGCCGGCGACGTTGCGCATGTGCCAGCCGAAGCGGTCGACTGCGCTCATCAGCTCGTGACTGACGCACACCGGTTCGGTCGACTCGACGATCGCGGTGAGCACGTCGACGCCGATGTCGAACCTGGAGGTGATGACCTCGTTGTCACGGTTGTAGCGCGAGTCGGCACGCAGCTCCGGCACGCCCGTCTGGGTGTCGCCGATCGGAGTCTCGCGTCCCTTCCACCAGCCGAGTGCCGCGAGCACTGCAGCGACCGCAATGATGGCGAGCGCCGGCCCCCGGCCGGTGATGCCGGACAGCCACCGCCACAGCGCCGCGAGGTAAGCGCTGCGCCGCTGCACCCGTGCGCGATAACCGGCATCGAAGTGCACGTAGGAGACCAGCACCGGCAGCAGCACCAGGTCGGTCAGAATGACGATCGCCACGCCGATGCTCGCGGTAATCGCCATCTCGCGAATCACCTGCACCGGGATCATCAGAATCGTGACGAAACCCACCAGGTCCGCGAGCAGTGCAACGACCGCGGGGGCCAGCAGCTGCCGGAACGTGCGGCGCGCGGCCTCCATGCTGCCGAGGCCCGCGAACGCGGCGTCGCTCACCGCGCTGATCTTCTGCACGCCGTGACTGACGCCGATCGCGAATACCAGGAACGGCACCAGCAGGCCGACGGGGTCGATGCCGTACCGCAACAACACCAGCGCGCCCAGCTGCCAGATCACCGCTACACCCGCGCACAGCACCGGCACGAACGCGACGCGCCAGGACTGAGAGTAGAGGCGCACCGCCAGCAGCGTGAGCACCAGCGTGATCGCCGCAAACAGCACCACCGAGTCGGCGCCGTCGGCGATGTCACCCATCACCTTGGCAAAGCCGATCATGCGCACGTCGATCCCGTGACCCTCGAGGCCCCGGCGCACCTGCAGTTCGAGCTCGTGGGCGACCTTGATCGGATCGACCGGCTGGCCCTGCGCATCCTGATCGAGCACGATCGCGCTCACCAGGGCGCCGGAGAAGTCGTTGGCGACCAGGCGCCCGAGGATGCCGGCCTTGCGGATGTTGTCGCGCACCCGCGCCATGTTCTCGGGGGTGGGCGTGAAGTCCGCCGGTATGACGTTGCCCGCTTCGATGCCGTCCTCGACCACCTCGAGGTAGCGCACGTTCGGGGTGAAGATCGACTGCACGCGCGTGCGGTCGATGCCATCCATGACGATCACTGCGTCGGTCGCCTTGCGCAGCGCCGCAAAGAACTCCGGCGCGAACATGTTGCCGTCGCGCGCGATGAGCGCGATCAGTACGCGGTTGCCGCCGCGAAACTCCGCCACCCTCGGGTCGAGGTAGGTGCGCATGTACTCGTGCCGCAGCGGCAGAGTCTTGGTGAACGAGCAGTCGATGCGCAGGCCGCGCACCGCCAGCGCGGCGAGTAACACCGTGCCGAGCGCGAACAGGGCGAGGATCGGGGTGCGATGGCCGAAGATCAGCCGCTCGAGCCGCCCCGCGAGCGCGCTGGGCACGACATCGCCGCTTACGCCTGCGCCGGCCACTAGCGCGCGCCGCGCGCGCCGCCAGGCGCGTCCCTCAGGCTGATGAGCCTGGCGCCGTCCTCCCCGACCGCCGCAAGCTCGGCCTCGCCCACCGGCACCGCGGCGGAGAGCCCGGCCCGATCGCTCTGCTGCGCCAGGGTGAAGGTGCGGCCGTGGTCGTGGCTGACGAGCACTACGCCGGAAAGACCCACGATGGCGACGCCCGCATCATCAAAGCGGGCCGCGCCATCAAGCAGGGCCACCGTGCCGGTTTCGATCTTGCGCCAGCTGGAACCCGCGTCCTCGGAGCGGTAGAGGTGGCCGCGCAGGCCAAACGCCAGCACCGCCTCGCCCGGCAGCGGCAGCACGCCGAAGAACGATCCCTCGTAGGGCGGGCTGAGCTCATGCCAGGTCGCGCCGCCATCATCCGAGCGATACAGGTGCCCCGCTTCGGCGGCGATGTACAGCCGCGAAGCGCCGGCGGGCACGATGCGGTTGAGGTGATAGCCACCTCCCGCGGCGCCGTGCTCCGCGGCGCCCGCCGACGGCCCGGTGCGCGCCGCGCGCGCCCCGGGCGGTGGTGCGGCCGTGAACTTGCGGGCCGTCCAACTCGCGCCACCGTCCTCGCTCGTGAGGTACGCGTTGTAGGCGCCGACGGCGATCGCGTGTCCGCCGCCGCCACACCACACGTCCAGGAGCGGGCGCTGCGCCTCGGGTGCGTAGTGGGTGCGCCTCCAGGTTGCTCCGGCGTCGGCGGTGGTGAGAATGACCTCGTCGTGGCCGACCGCGACCCCGTGCGCGCCATCAAGAAAGCACACCCCGGTGAGCAGCGCCTGGGTCGGCACATCAAGGGCCTGTGTCCAGCTTGTGCCCCGGTCGTCGGAGAGCACGATGACGCCGCGGTCGCCGACCGCGACCAGGCGCGCGCCGGCGGTCGCGACCGCGATCAGGAGCGACTGCGCGGCGAGGCGCGCGGGCTCGGCGGACGACTCGGGCGGCTGTACGGCGGGTGCACGCGCGGCAACTGCGACTGAGAGGGCGCACGCGAGGGCAAAGAAGGGCTTTCGGGGGGCCGCGCTGGCGTTGCGTCCCGCGCTTGAGCGAACGCCGACCCCCTGGCCCGGTCCCCTGTGCACGGCGGCCACGAAAATCCTTCTTTGCGCGCGCGGATGCGCGACCCTAACGGATTCCGCGCCGCTCCAGCACGCTCGGTTGGTAGTCAGCAGGCGTGCGCTTGACGCTGAAGTCGTAGGACTTGGGCTCCTCGCTCTGCAGACCGAGCGCGAGATAGCGCCCGTTCGACAGATCCATGACGAGCTCCAGGTCCGTCCACAGCGACGGCAGGTCGTAGTAGTTCACGGCGTGCCCTTCCTGCACGCGATACAGCTGCCCGCGCGTGTCGTAGCAGTCCACCGCGAGGATCTGCCAGGAATCCTCGTCCACGTACAGCGTGCGGCGGCTGTACAGGTGGCTGAGGCCGTGCTTGAGCGTCGCATCCACCACCCAGACGCGATGCAGCTCGTAGCGCGCCAGATCCTGGTTGATGTGGTTCCTGCGCAGCAGCTCGCCGTACTTGAGCTTCCCGTCCTGCAGACGGTAGGCATTGTAGGGGACGTAGATCTCCTTCTTGCCGATGAGCTTCCAGTCGTAGCGCTCGGGGCTGCCGTTGTACATGTCGAACTGATCAGAGGTGCGCAGGTTGTCGGAGTTGGTGCCCGGGTTGTCGAAGGCGACGTTCGGCGCGCGCCGCACACGGCGCTGGCCGGGGTTATAGACCCACGCGCGCCGTGCCTCCTTCGCCTGATCGAGCGTCTCCTGCACCAGCAGCACCTCGCCCGCCAGGCGCGCCGGCGCGGTGGTCTCCTGCGTGAAATACAGCAGGATGTTGTTGAGGGCCGCTTCCGTCATGCCCGGCTGGTAGTACTGGAAGTAGAACTCCTCCTTGAAGTTCACCAGCGTATACGCGCCGCCGGCGGTGAGCGGCGCCTGCCCCACCAGCAGAGCCGCCGCGAGGCCCCGATAACGCGTGACGTGGTTCCAGAACACCTCCACGCCGACCTTTGGAATCGGAAACGGAGTACCGCCGATCGCGCCGCTCACTCCGTTGCCGTCCGGAACGAGTCGGGCGGTGGTCGCATTGCGCCTCGTGGCCTCATAGACGCGCTCCGGGGCGGCCGCACTGCGATGGGTCGGATAGACCACCATCTTGTAGTCCGGGTAGGTCTTGAACAGCGCCTTGTGACCCTCGGTGAGCTTTGCCGCGTACTGCCCGAGGTTGGCCGCGGTGATGGTGAACAGCGGCTTGTCGCCGGCGTACGGGTCGGGGTAGTGATCACCGGCGTGATAGCCGGGAAAGCCGGCTTCGGCCGCGGACTTCAGGCCGCCGGTCCAGGCGGGAATGCTGCCGTCGGCGTTAGCGGCCTTCTCGCCGCCGAGCGGCGTGAGCTCCGCACCCAGGCGCGCGGCCTCCTCCGGGCTCACCGCCCCCCAGGCCGCGGGTGCGCACAGCAGCGCTGCTGCAGCCAGCCGGATCAGAGTTTTCATTGCAGCCCCTCCATGATTCGCGCGCCCGCGAGGGCCGGCGCGGCTTCAGAACGAGTATTTGATACTGGCCGCAACGAAGTCGCGATCGTTGACGAGGTTGTACTGGCCGGCCCCGCCGTACTGCGTATACGACACGTCGAAGTCCCACTTGGAGCGCAGGCTCGCACCCAGTCCGACGCTGAGCGCATGACGGTCCTCGATGAAGTTGCCGCCCGGACCGGGGGAGACCCCTTTCACGTCATGGCTCCAGGTGAAATGCGGCAACACGTTCAACGCGCCGATCACGTTGTCGTACTCGAGCCGGCCGGCGACGACGTAACCCCACGAGAACTTCGTCGGAAACTCGGAAAGCGGCGTCGTGAGGCCGGGAAACTCCGGATACCCACCGAGTGCCGGCTGGCCGCTGAGAGCCGCTCCGGGTGCGTCGTACTCCACGCCGCGGCCCACCGGTCCGCCGCTGGTCAGACTCTCGAGCCCCGGAACGTATTCGGCCCCGGCCTCGAGCACCACCACCGCCTGAGAGGCCTTCAGCACATTGGCGAACACCTGGGTGGCGGTGAAGTCGGCGTGCCAGGTGTTCTTGAGCTCGTAACCGCGGATACTCTGCCCGAGGCCATAGAGCCCGAACTGGTTGCACCCGGTGATGGGGGTCGGCGAAGCCGGCACGCACGTTCCGGGGGGCGTCACCGGCACTCCGAGGAGCTTCGTGATCCCTGCCTCGAACGGGGCCAGCGTCGCGTACAGCAGCTCCACCGAGCCAAGCTGCAGCGGCACGTTGTGCCGGAATGTGACCTCGCCCTGCAACGCAGTGCCGGTCTTCTGGATCTGCGTGTTGAAGGACACGCCGAGCATCTTGATGTCCTGCGGGAACGACTCGTAGAGACCGGCCGTCTTGCCGTACTCGTAAGTCGCGAGATTGCTCGCCTGATTGTTGACATTACCGCCTGCCAGCAGCGTGTTGGCACCGATGGTGGCGTACTGCTGCGCGGTAGCGGCGCTCATGTTGCCGTTGTTGGCGGCGGCACTCTGCTGACCGACGGCGGCTCCGGTGGCGACGGCGGCTGCGAACGGCAGACCCGCGGCGAGTGCCTGCGCTGCGGCGCCCGCAGCGCGAGCCGCGCCATAGGCGTTGCCGAGGCCCGCCGGCGTGCCGGTCTGGGCGGACACCACCGGTAAGCGGCTGGTGTAGTTGAGGAAGTAGAGGCCGAGCTGGGTACCCTGGCCGAAGTTCGGCAGGTAGAGCTTGAAGTTGACGCCCAACTGGCCGGACTGGGAGGGCTTCTTGTCCGGCAAGCGCGGGACGGCCTGGAAGTCGCGGATCAGCGTGCCGCCGAGAGAGGTGAAATCCACGCCCTGGTCGGAGATCGCGCCGAAGCCGATGAACACGCGGTTACCGCCGGCGCCGGCAAAGTCGTTGGTGCTGAAGTACGCGCCGTCGGGCTCGATGATGTCCTCGTGCCAGTCGAACAGGTACAGCAACTGGGTGCTCAGGTTCTTCGACAACTGCAGGTTGAACACCGCCATCTCGTCCGGCAGCAGCGCCTGTTTGAGCTCCGCCCCCGGCACCTGCAGCGCCGTCACGTCGAAGTGGTTGACCTCGTTGAGGCCGTTGGGGAGGAAGGTGCTCTCGCCCCAGTCCACGACCTGCCGGCCGAGGCGGAGCTCGGACGGCAGGGTGCCGAGATCGAAACGCCAGAACCCAAACGCATCCAGGAGGCGCGTGTAGCTGCCGACCACTCCCTTGGCGTCGTGGGCCAGCTGAATGTGATCGGTGGTGGCGTTCATGCCCTCGAAATCGTAGAGGCCGGAGCCACGCACGAAGATTCCGCCCTTGTCCTTGTAGTTGAGCGCGAGCTCGGTGACACCCGTGAGCGCCTCGCTGAAGGCGGCCTTTTTCCGGTAGTTCAGGTCGCCGTCATCGATGTTGGCGGAGTAGCCGCAGCCGCCGTCGGCGATCGCGACCAGCCTGCAGTCGAGGCCCGAGACGCGCCAGCCCTCCCCGTAGCCGATCGTGGTATCCCAGCTGCCGGTCCAGTCGCCGGAGCTGCTCTGGAAGCTGACGGCCTGCGCGCTCGGGCAGCTGCCGGCGGCGAGCACGGCGGCGACGGTCATGACGGTCAGCCGTGGACGGCGCCGGGTGTGAAACTTCCTCATGTGTCCCCCTGCTTCCCTTCAGGCCCGAGGACGCGCACGTCGGTCGAGCCTGCGGACTCAACGTCCTCACGTCCAACTGAATATGAGAGATCGCGTTGCACCGTGCCTGCGAAGGTACGCCACATTCTTGTTTGTTGCGGCAACACCAAGCCTGCGTGCGGCAGTCTATTACTCGGCCACTCGGTGCGGCAAGCCGCACGCGCTCCGCGAGCGGCGTTGCAAGCTACTCGAAGGCGATCGCGGGCAGATCAAGCGCGATGAGGAAGTATTCGAACAGGTACTGGATGACGCGGATCTGATTGTGCAACCGGTGATCGCTTTCCAGCAGATGCAGTGCCGCCCGATACGCCTGCGCGAAGCGCACGCTGTGCTCGAAGGGCACCACGTCGTCGCGCCAGCCGTGCACCACGGCTGCCGGGCAATCGAGCACGCTGGCGCGCAGCTCGGGCAGCCCCTGCATGTAGAGCGCCGGCGCCATGAGGAACACTCCCCGGGCGTGCAGGAGCGACGCCGAGGTGACCGCAACGTAGCCGCCGAGACTCGAGCCGACCAGCACCAGGTCCCCGGTCAACTCCTTGCAGAAATCGACCAGCCGGGCGACGCGCGCCCGCGGCTCATCGATCCCGCGATAGTCGACCGAGTGCGCCGCGTAGCCTTCGCTGCGCGCGACCTCCGCGAGCGCGGAGATCTTGCGTCCCCAGGGCCCGCTCTCCTGGCCGTGAGAAAAGACCACATGGCGGAAAGCCACGGGCGCCTGCATGGCAGGCTCAGCGCTGGGAGCTGGAGTCATAAGCGCGAATAATGCAGGCAATGGAAACGTTAAGCCAATCATCCCGCCGCCCGGCGCGGTCGGCGGCGGGCTGGCAGTTCTGGATCGATCGCGGCGGTACGTTTACGGATGTCATCGGCCTCTCGCCCGCCGGCGAGCTGCACGTTCGCAAGGTGCCTTCGGCGAGCGCCGGCGGCGCGGCGGGCGATCCGGGTCTCGGCGCGGCGCGCGCGATTCTCGAGGCGTGCGCAGAGTCGCGCGCGGTGACAGCGGTGAAGGTGGGTACCACCGTCGCCACCAACGCGCTGCTCACGCGCACCGGCGAGCCGGTGGTGCTGGTGACCACCGCCGGCTTCGGCGATGCGCTGCGCATCGGTTACCAGAATCGACCCGACATCTTCGCGCGGCGCATAGTGCTGCCGACGTGCCTGTATGCCACGGTGATCGAGGCGCGCGAGCGCATCGATGCGCACGGCGCGGTGTTGACCCCGCTCGATGGGGCGCGCCTGCGCGCCGACCTCGCGCGCGCGCGCCGCGCCGGAGGGCGCGCGGTGGCCATCGTCTTCCTGCACGGGTGGCGCTATCCGCAACACGAGCGCGAGGCCGCGGACTGCGCGCGCGCGCTCGGCTTCGAGGAAGTGTCCGTGTCGCACGAGCTGTCGCCGCTGGTGCGCTACGTCAGCCGCGCCGACACGACGGTCCTCAATGCCTACCTCGCGCCGCCGCTGCGCAGCTACGTCGGCGCGCTGCACGAGCAGCTGCGCTCGCTCGATGCGGGCGTGCACCTGACGCTCATGCAGAGCAACGGAGGACTGGCGGCGGCGGAGAGCTTTCACGCCATGTCGAGCGTGCTGTCCGGGCCCGCCGGCGGGCTGATCGGCATGCACTGGGTCGGGGAGCGGCTGGGGTACCCGCGCCTCATCGGCTTCGACATGGGCGGTACGTCCACGGACGTGTCGCTGATCGACGGGGAGCTGCCGCAGCGCTTCGAGCACCTCATCGCCGGAGTGCGCCTGACCCAGCCGATGCTGGACGTACACAGCATCGCCGCGGGCGGCGGTTCGATCCTGAGCTTCCGGGACGGCCGCTTCGCGGTCGGTCCGGCTTCCGCGGGTGCGGATCCGGGCCCGGTCTGTTATGGGCGCGACGGACCCCTCACGCTCACCGATGTGCAGGTGCTGCTCGGCCACCTGCGGCCCGACACCCTGCCCGCGGTCTTCGGGCGCGACAGCCGCTCGCCCATCGATGCCGACGCGGTGGCGCGCCGCTTCGCCGCACTCACCGCCGAGCTCGGCGCGCACTGCGCGCCCGACGCGTCCGCCGAGAGGGTCGCCGAATCGTTCCTCGAGGTGGGCGTCGAGTCGATGGCGAACGCCATCCGCCAGGTGTCCACCCGTCAGGGGCGCGATGCGGGCGATTTCACGCTGTTCTGCTTCGGGGGCGCTGCCGGCCAGCACGCCTGCCGCGTCGCGCGCGCCGCCGGTGTGCGGCGCATTCTCGTGCATCCGCTCGCGAGCGTGCTGTCCGCCTTCGGCATCGGCGTGGCGGATCGCCTCGCCGTGCGTCGCGCGAGCCTGCGTCAGGTGCTCGACGGCGCCGGGCTCGCCGCGGCGCGCGCCGCGCTGGCCGCTCTCCAGGCGCAGGCGCGCGCGGAGCTCACCGCCCAGGGCGGTGACGCCGGGCGCGTGCGGGTCGTACGGCTGCTGGAGGTGCGCTCCGGTGACAGCGACATCACGCTGTCGGTGCCGCTCGCGCCCCTGGATGAGGTGCGCCAGCGCTTTCACGCCGATCACCTGCGGCGCTTTGGCTTTGCCGCGCACACCCTGGCGGTGGTGATCGAAGCGCTGCGCGTGGAGGCGCGCCTCGCCTCGGTCGATGCCGCAACCCTCGTCATGCCGGAGCCTGCGGCCGCCGGCGAGCTGCCGCAACGGGTGCGCGCCTGGTTCGGCGCCTGGCGCGAGGTGCCGCTCGTGTCCATGAGCGCGCTGCGCGGGGAGCTGCCGGGGCCGGCGCTGATCGTCGAGCCGCACAGCACGGTGGTGCTGGAGGACGGCTGGCGTGCCCGGCGCCTCGCCGGCGGTGAGTTGCTGCTCGAGGATGACGGGCCGGCGCGCACTGCGGCGGCCGCGGCGGTCGATGCCGCGCGCATCGAGATATTCAACAACCTGTTCATGCACATCGCCGAGCAGATGGGCGAGGTCCTCAGGGCGACCGCACAGTCGGTCAACATCCGCGAACGCCTCGACTACTCCTGCGCCCTGTTCGACTCGCACGGCGGCCTGGTGGCCAACGCGCCGCACATGCCGGTGCATCTGGGTTCGATGGGCGCGAGCGTGCGCTCGGTCATCGCGGCGCAGCAGGCACGGCTGCGTCCGGGGGACTCGTGGCTCCTGAACAGTCCCTACCACGGCGGCACCCATCTGCCGGACATGACGGTGGTGACGCCGGTCTTCATGGGCGAGGAGGCGCGGCCCGATTTCTTCCTCGCCTCGCGCGCGCATCACGCCGACATCGGCGGAATGACGCCCGGCTCCATGCCGCCTTTCAGCCGCACGATAGCGGAGGAAGGCGTGCTGTTCGAATGCTTTGCGCTGGTCAGCGGCGGATCGCTGCGCGAGAGCGAGTTGCGCGCGGCGCTCACCGCAGGGCCGTGGCCGGCGCGCAAGCCCGAGCAGAACCTCGCGGACCTGCGCGCCCAGCTGGCCGCCAACGCGCGCGGCATCGCCGAAATCGGCCGCGCCGTGCGACGCCACGGGCTCGCCACGATGCGCGCCTACATGCGGCATGTGCAGGACAACGCCGCGCAGTGCGTGCGCAACGCCATCGGGCGGCTGCAACCCGGCAGCTTCCACTACGAAATGGACGACGCGCAGCTGATCGCGGTGCGTGTCGACATCGACCGTGAGCGGCGCCGCGCGCGCATCGATTTCACCGGTACATCGGCCCAGGGCGCGCACAACTTCAACGCCCCGCGCGCGGTGTGTACGGCGGCGGTGTTGTACGTGTTCCGCACGCTGATCGAGCGGCCGATCCCCTTGAACGAGGGGTGCCTCGAGCCGCTGGAGATCGTCATTCCCGCCGGATCACTCCTCGACCCGCGCCCTCCCGCGGCGGTGGCGGGGGGAAACGTCGAGACTTCACAGTGCATCGTCGATGCGCTGTACGGAGCGCTGGGAATTCTGGCCGCCTCCCAGGGAACCATGAACAACCTGACCTTCGGGGATGCGCACCTGCAGTACTACGAAACCATCGCCGGCGGCGCCGGCGCCGCGGCGGACTCCGACGGCTGCGACGCCGTGCAGACTCACATGACCAACTCGCGCCTCACGGACCCGGAGATTCTCGAGAGCAAGTTCCCGGTGCTGGTGCGGGAGTTCGCGATCCGCCGCGGCTCGGGCGGCGCCGGGCGGCACCACGGCGGCGACGGCATCGTGCGGCGGCTGGAATTTCGTGCGCCGCTCTCGGGAGCGTTGCTCGCCAATCACCGCCGCATCGCCCCTTTCGGGCTCGAGGGCGGGCGCTCGGGCGCCTGCGGCGAGGCGCGCATATGCCGCGCCGGCGGGGCGGTGGAGCACCTGGGCGCCACGGCGCGCTTCGAGATCGGGCCGGCGGACGAGCTCCTCATCCTGACACCCGGCGGCGGTGGCTTCGGCTCACCGCTCGCCTGAGCGCCTATCAACGTAGTATGGCGGTTTCGATCTCCCACTCGACCCGGTGCTTGGCGGTGGCGGAGCGGTTCACTGACACCGGCCGCACCCGGCTGGCGCCGGCGCGATGCGTCACCAGCCAGGTGTCGAATGCGCACGGCTTGCTGCTGGCGAACCCGAACAACAGGTTGAAATTGCCTTCAGCGAGAGTCTGCGGCCGGTTGACACGCTCATCGCAGATGACGAAGTGACTCTCGTCGGTGTTGGCGCCGGCAAAGGCTCCCTGCGCCGCCAGGGTGTCCAGAAACGTCTCGACCTGGGCCCGGGCGCGCTGCCAGGTCGCAGGCCCATTATGTTCCAGCAGCACCCAGCGCGTGCCCTGCTCGATGCTGGCCGCCACGCACAGCGCGAGCCGCCGTGCCGAGAGGGACTGCCCGTCACAGACGCCGCCGCCCGCGCCCAGGGTGCGCGGGCCGACGCCGGAGCGCGAACCGCCTCGCACCGACAACAGGGTATTCACGCCCGCCTGCCCCAGCCGCACCCGCTCGGCGTCGGACACCGCCACCGCCGGACGCAACCCGGGACGCAGAATCGCCTCCTCGCTCTGCGCGGCCGCCCACACCGGCCGGCTCTCATCGCAGCGGGCGATCATGCCCGCCGCGGCGCCGCACGAACCGAAGGTCTCCACCCGGCCGCGCAGCCGATCGAACGCCTGTACGCGCGGGTAGTACATGACGGCGCTGTCGCTGCGGAAGGGCCAGGCGCGCAGCGCATCGAGCGCGGCCGGCGCCGAGGTCCAGCCCGCCGGCGGATCGACCAGCAGCAGCGCCTGCCGGTCGCGGCACAGGCGCGCCGCAACCAGCAGAGTCGACAATCCCACGTCACGCTCACGCGTCAGCGGCGGAATGCACAGCATGTTGAAGCGGGCGACGCCCTGCAGCGCGAACAGTCCGGTGGCGCTGTCGGCGGCGCCGATGATGTCGTAGTCGGTGAGCGGCGCGCCGTCATCGCCATCGGGACTGGAGAGGGTGTAGCCGACCGCCACGCCACCGGGTCCGCCGGCGGAGCGATCCGGGCGCTGCGCGGGAACCGCGTCCGCCACGCGCACCAGGCGTGATCCGAGCAGCACGTCGGGGACGAACCGGCCCGAAGCGGGCACCACCGACACGCGCCGGTAGATTTCCTGGTCTTCCACCAGCTCCGCGCCCGCGGTGCGCACGCGCTGTACCACCAGATTGAAGCGGTCGCGTTCGCCGCTGTTCAGGCCGTCGTAGTCCACCGAGGCGCGCAGGTACTCGCGCGAGCCGGGATTCAACGCCACGAGCCTGAGTTCGCCGTGGCCCGCCGGCAGGGAAACGGTCGGCGGGCGCGCGCCGTTGGCGACGCGCACGATCAGTGCCTCGCGACCACCGTTCTCGAAAAAATGCTCGACCGCGTAGGACAGGGTCGCGGGTTGCCACAGACCGCCGAAGTGCTGTTGGAACTCGCTGAAGCTCGTGATCCGCAGCGCCTGGTTGACCGGGCCCTTGAGGGTGCGGCCGACGAAGGCGGCGATTCCGGTCGGCACGCTCTCGATCGCGTGTTGCGCGCGGCTTTGTTGTGCGAGTTCTACGCCGGACGCGGGGCTGTCTGCCACTCAAGCGCCTCTTGGGATCTGCCCGAATGACTCTAACACAGCGTGTCAGCGTGTGGTCGGATTCTCGGCCGCTTCCTGCCCGGCGCGCGGCTGCGCGCCTGCAGATTCCCTCAGGCGCTGCGCCTCTTCGGCGCGCGCGCGCTCCAGATCCTCGCGCTTGCGCGCGATCTCCGCGAGCATCAGCTGCAGCCACTCGGACAGCGCCGTCACGGTCAAGACTCCTCAGCCGCCATTCTTGGGGTGAGCCCGCGGCGCCGCCTTGGCGGTGTCGGCCGGGGCCGGCGCAGCGGCCGTCTGCTCGGCGGCATCCTCGGCCGGCGCGCCCGGCTCGATCTCGGAGAGCATCTGCTTGAAGGAGGCTTCATCCATCGGCAGGTCCGACTGGCCGTCCCAGGTGGAGCCTTCGGGCAGCACGTTCTGTACGCGCGGCGCGGCGGCCAGGATCTGCTCGACCGTGGCCTCGGAGTCGGTGATCGGCACGGGCACGCCGCGCGGAGCGCGCGCGAGCGCCGACACCAGCGTCCAGTCGACCTGGGTCTCGTGCGCCTGCAACTGCTGTTGCAGCCTCGTGGCGAGGGACTTGCTGAGGAGCCGGCGCTCGGCCTTCGTCCAGTCGCGCGTATCGTCCTCCAGCACGCCAAAGGGTTGCATGTACAGCTGCCCGTCACGCCAGCCGAACACGAACGGCTGATTGACCACGCGCACCTGGGTGCCGAGGGGCACCATGGCGAAGAGCTGCGCGATGTCCTCCGGGTACAGGCGGATGCAGCCATGGCTCGAACGCAGCCCGACTCCGGCCGGCTTATTGGTGCCATGAATCAGGTAGCTCGGCCATTGCAGGTAGAACGCGTACCTGCCCAGCGGGTTGTCCGGTCCGGGCCCGATCACCGGATCGAGATCCTCGCCGTTCTCGTGGTGCTCCTTGCGCACCGAGACCGGCACGCGCCAGGTGGGATCCTGCTGGCGGCGCACGATCCTCGTGACGCCCTCGGGAGTTCGCCAGCCCACCTTGCCTATGCCGATCGGGTGAGTCAGCACGACGGGCCCCTCGCCGCGCCTGACCGGGGGATAGTAGAAGATCCGCATGGCGGCGATGTTGATCACGAGCCCGGTGCGCGGCGCGTCCGGCAGGATGAACTGCGACGGAACCACGATCTCCCGGCCCTCCTCCGGCAGCCAGGGGTCGACCTTGGGATTGGCGCGCACGATCTCCTCGTAACCGACGTTGAAGCGACGGGCGATGTCGGTGAGCGTGTCGTCCTTGGTGGCCGTCACCACCTGCACGACGCCGACGACGTCCTGACCGGGATCAAGCTCGAAGCGCTCATTGGCCACCGGCGCCGGCAGTGCCGGCGCCGCCGGCGGGGCCGGCGGTGCGGGGGGTGCCGGGTGCCGCCACTCGCGCAGGAGCGAGCACCCCGCGATCAGCAGGCACGTCAGCGCGGCAGTGGCGGCACGGGCCGTGGAAGCCTTCATTGGTAGAATTATGACCGATGTCGCCGGGGGCGCGAATGCCCTCGGTGATGCGCTACAGCAGCACGGGCTGGTTCGGCAGCTCCTGCTCGCTCCCGTGCCGCCCCGGGAAATGCCGTCCCAGCAGTGCCGCCACGCCCTCGATACCCGCGATCGAGCCCTTGCGAAAGCCCCCGGCGCGGTAGTGCAGCTCCATCTGCCGGCACACCGCCTGCCACTCAGGCTGCGGGATGCGCTCGGCGATGCCGCGGTCGGCGATGATCTCGACCACCCGGTCCGCCATGAGCACGTAGATCAGGACGCCGTTGTTGTGGGCCGTGTCCCACACGCCGAGCTGTCCGAACAGCTGCAGCGCGCGCTGGCGCGGCGGCAGATCGCGCCACAGCTCCGGAAGATCGAAGGCGGTCTCGACCACGAAGCGGATCTCCCCGGCATGATGCGCTTCGCAGCCGCCGATGGCCTGTTCGATGGCCTCGCGAACCTGGGGCGTGAAGTGCCGGCGCGTGCTCCAGCGCGTGGTGGCCAGGTGGCGAATGAGACGCAGGAATTTCATGGCGACCTCCCGCCTACCAGCTTCCGGAGGCGCCGCCGCCCCCGAATCCTCCGCCACCACCGCTGAATCCACCGCCGCCGAATCCGCCGCCTCCGAGGCCGCCGCCGAATCCGCCGAAGCCCCCGGCACGCGGGTAGCTCGACCAGCCGCTGCCACGAGCCAGTCCGCCGAGCAACGTGAACAGGAACGCACCCGCCGCGGCGACCAGAGCCAGCAGCAACGCGTAGCCGGCGATCCACACCAGCAGGCCCGTGCCGACGGCGGTAAAGGCCGAGCCCAGCGTGCGTCCGAAAATCCCGCGCAGCACCACCGACCCGACGAACACGGCGAACAGCATCAGCGGCAAGGGGTTCGAGCCGTGCGCGCGCCGGCCGGCGGGCCAATCGCGCCCGGGGGGCGGCAGCGGCTCGCCTTCGATGAGCTTCATCACCTGCTCGAGGCCGGCGTCGATGCCGCCATAGTAATTGTCCTGGCGGAAGGCGGGCCGCAGGGTCTGCGAGATGATGCGGTTGCACATGGCATCCGTCAGGACGCCTTCGAGGCCATAGCCGACCTCGATGCGCACGTGGTGATCGTTCTTCGCAATGATCAGCAGCGCGCCGTCATCCACCCTTTGCCGGCCGAGCTTCCACTCTCCGACCACCCGGATCGAGTACTGCTCGATCTCCTCGGGTTCGGTCGTCGGCACGAGCAGCACCGCGAGCTGCGAGCCCTTGGCGGACTCGAACGCCGCCAGCTTCTGTTCGAGCGCCGTCTGCTGCTCCGCGGTCAGCGTGCCGGTGAGATCCGTGACGCGCGCCGTCAGCTTCGGGATCGGCTGCAGGGCCTGTGCGCCCGGCGGCGGCGACTGCGCCGGCGAGGGCGGCGGCAGGATCGCGCCCAGGCCCAGCAGCAGCGCCAGTCCCGCCCGCGGGCGGGCGCGGCTTGACCCCGCGGTCATTTCGTCGCGGTGGGCCCCGAGGGCGGCGCGGCGTCGAAGCTGACGGTCGGGGCGGTCGCGATCTGCTGCTCGTTGGCGACCGCGAAGCTCGGTTTCACCTGGAAACCGAACATCTTCGCCGTGAGATTGACGGGGAAGGAGCGCACCGTCACGTTGTAGTGCTGCACCGCCTGGATGTAGCGATTGCGCGCCACGGTGATGCGATTTTCAGTGCCCTCGAGCTGTGACTGCAAATCGCGGAAATTCTGGTCCGACTTCAGCTGCGGGTAGTTCTCGACCACGACCATCAGGCTCTTCAGGGCCTGGGTGAGATCGCCCTGCGCCGCCTGGTACTTCTGGAACAGCTGCGGGTCGTTGAGCACCTCGGGCGTCACCTGGATGGAGCTCGCCCGGGCACGCGCCTCGGTCACCCCGATCAGCACCTTCTGCTCCTGCGCGGCGTAGCCCTTGACGGTATTGACGAGATTCGGGATGAGATCCGCCCGGCGCTGATACTGATTCACCACCTCGGACCAGGCCGCCTTGACGCTCTCGTCCTGTTGCTGCAGGGAGTTGTAACCGCAGCCCGACAGGCCCAGCACCGCGGCACCCACGAGGGCCACACACCACGCACGCATCGAATTCTCCTCAGGAGTCGACCCGGTCCCTTAGCCGGGGGCGTGGATTGTCACATGGGGGGAAGGGCGCGTCGATTGCTCGCGCCGGCGGCGCGGGCGTGGGGGGCGGCCGGCGCTCAGGGCCGGCGCCAAAAAAAACCCCAGGTTTTGAGGCCTGGGGTTTATAAGGGCGGACCTTCGATGAAGGGAAGGAAGTCCGCCAGGGGATACTCAGTGCAGTCGCGCCCAGTGCAGGATCCGGATGTCCTCGCAGTCCAGGTCGAAGCTCTGTGCCAGCAGAGCGCGCAGCTCACGGTTGGCGCGCGTGTTGCTCAGCGGCTCGCGCAGCTCGACAACGCCACTCCATTCGCTGCCGCAGGGGGGCTTTGCGCCCTGCCGCCGCCGGTGACGAAATGGGTGTAGTACTTGGTAGCCACGGTTGCAGGTTAGTAGCGCCGCGTGGCGTTCGTCCGTGAGATGCTCCACAAAACCCCCGATTTCTGTAAAAGGGAGTGCGACATAATTCACAGGATTTCGTGGCCGTGAGTCGCTTACGGCAGCCCGTCCCGGCGGGCTCGAAGTACATCACGCCGGAGGGCGCGCGCCGCCTGCGGCTGGAGCTCGAGCGTCTCTGGCGCGACGAGCGCCCGAGGGTCTGCCAGGCCGTTGCGGCCGCCGCCGCCCAGGGGGATCGCTCCGAGAACGCCGAATACACCTACGGCAAGCGCCGCCTGCGGGAAATCGACCGCCGGGTACGCTTCCTGCGCCGGCGGCTCGAGGGCATGGTGGTCGTCGACCAGCCGCCCGCAGACCCGGCGCGCGTGTTCTTCGGGGCATGGGTACGGCTTGAGTCCGAGGACGGAGCTCAGTCGCGCTACCGTATCGTCGGTCCCGACGAGTTCGACCGCGCCCCCGGCTACATCAGCATGGACTCACCCCTCGGGCGCGCCTTGCTGCGCAAGACCCTCGACCAGGAAGTGACCGTGGAGGCTCCCGGCGGCAGCCGCGCGTTCGTGATCGTGTCGATCGAATACGAGCGAGACTCGCCGTGAGGCAAGCGCGCCGGCAGGCGCGCCGCGTCGCGAGATCAGGCTTACCAGATCACCCGCACGTTCTTGAACTGCCAGGGATCGTTCCGGTCGATGTCCTCGGGGAACAGCCGCTCGCGCTCGTGCAGCGGCGTCCAATCGGTGTACTCCCCGACCACCGGACCCAGATACGGCATGCAGATCTCGAGATTGCGGCGGAAATCCATCTCATCCGGCTCGACCACACCGAGATTGGGGTTCTCCATCGCCCACACCGCCCCGGCCAGCACCGACGCACACACCTGCAGGCTCGTGGCATTGTTGTAAGGGGCGAGCTTGCGCGCCTCAGCGATCGACAGCTGCGAGCCGTACCAGTAGGCGTTCCTGCGGTGGCCGGCGAGCAGCACACCCAGCTCGTCGACACCGCTCACGATGTCGTCCATGAGGATGCGGTGGCGCTCCTGCTGCACGTAGTTGCGCCCGGCGAGCTCGTGGACCGACAGCACGGCGGAGTCGCACGGGTGATACGCGTAGTGGACCGTGGGACGGTACGCCACGTGCATGCCGTCGCGCACCGTGAAGTAGTCCGCCATCGAAATGGACTCGCCGTGCGTGATGCAGAAGCCGTGAAAATGGCCGGCGTGCGGCGTCCAGGTGCGTACGCGGGTGCCGGCACCCGGCTGCGTCAGGTAGATCGCCGCCAGGCAGCCGGAGTCATGGCGCTTGCCGTCGCGCGGAAAGTTGCGCTCGTGCGTGCCCCAGCCCATCTCACTCGGCTGCGAGCCCTCGCCGACGAAGCCGTCGATCGACCAGGTGTTGACGAATTCGCCGGGTTGCTTGGGCTTGCCCGAGATCTGCGTGTCGCGTTCGGCGATGTGGATGACCTTCACGCTGAGCCGGCGAGCCAGCTCGCCCCACTCGGCGCGCGAGGCGGGCTTGCCGGCCTCCACCTTGGTGTCGGCGGCGATGTTCAGCAGCGCCTGCTTCAGGAAGTGCGACACCAGGCCCGGGTTGGCACCGTGTGTGAGCACCGCGGTGGGGGCGCGCGCATTGCCGGCCCGCAACGCCAGCGCCTCCTCGCGCAGCGCGTAATTGGTGCGGCGGGCGGCGGGGGCGGTCGGGTCGGTGTAGCCGCCCGGCCAGGGCTCGATGCAGGTGTCCAGGTACATCGCGCCCTTTTCCCAGCACAGCTTGATGAGCGCGATGCTCGACACCTCGACCGAAACGTTGATGATGAAATCCCCGCGTCCCAGCAGTGGATTGAGCACCCGGCGGTAGTTCTCGCGCGTGAGACGCTCCTTGACGAACTTGATGCCGTACTTGGCGGCCTCCTCGTGCCCCTGGTCCTCCGCGGTCACGATCGTGAGGCGCTCGGGCGCGATGCCGATGTGCCGCAGGATCAGCGGCAGCACACCCTGGCCGATGCTGCCAAAGCCCACCAACAGGATCCGTCCTGGAAACTCGAGGTGAATCTTGACATTGCTGCTCATGATGCGGCTTCAGATCTCCCTGCACGACACGGGGCGCGCGGCTGTGAAGGGTATCATTCGCGCGGCTGAATTTCCGCGCTCACCGTCTTGAGCAGTCGTTCAGCGCCAGTGAGGCGGATAGGTGCGTTCATAGCCGGGCAGGGCCGCGACGCGCGCGAGCCAGCGGCCGAGCGACGGATAGTTCACCTCCACCGGCATGAAGCGCGAGGACAACTCGCGCGCCTGCGGCCGCTCCAGCGCGCGCTTCAACAGCTGGATGCCGGGGAAGATGACCATGTCGACCGCCGAGAACGCATCCCCCACGATCCAGTCGGATCTCGACAGCCGCCCCTCGATGGTGCGCGCCTCGCTGGCGACCGCGTGCATCGCCGCCGTGATCTCATCACCGGACAGATCCGCGTTGCCCTGAAAAACCCCGGAGGCGATGGTGGTGAGCCGCGGCTCGATATACGCCTGGTACTCGCAGATGACGCGCATGATGGTGCCGGCTTCCTCCGGCGTGTGCCCGAAGATCGGCGGCTGCGGGTACTTCAGGTCCAGGTAGTACAGGATCGCGAGCGACTCGAAACACACGTAGTCGCCGTCCTTCAGCACCGGCACGCGGCCGCGCGGATTGAGCGCGAGCATCTGCGGGGACTTGTGCTCCTGCTTGGAGAACTGCAGCAGGCGGCTCACGTAAGGCAGGCGCTTGTACTCGAGCGCCAGCAGCACGCGCCACGCGAAGGGACTGCCACTGCCCCAGAAAACCTCGAGTGCCATCGCGCCCCCGCCGGAGGTGGTGGCCCGATTGTAACGACAAGCGCACTACGCCGAAAATGCATGCCAGGCGCCAAGCGAGACAGTCCTCAAGCCATGCCGACGACGCTGATCGAGCCGGCCGCACTGGCCGCGCATCTCGCCGATCCCGACTGGGCCATCGTCGACTGCCGTTTCGACCTCGCGCTTCCCGAGTGGGGTGCGCACGCCTGGGCCGCCGGGCACCTTCCGAACGCGCTGTACGCCCATCTCGATCGCGATCTGTCGGGAGCGCGCACCGCGCTCATGGGCCGGCATCCGTTGCCGGCGATCGCGGCGCTCACCGCCACCTTGGCGCGCTGGGGGATAGATAAAGAGGTGCAGGTGGTGGCCTACGACCAGGGCGCGGGCGCCTATGCCGCGCGCCTGTGGTGGCTGCTGCGCTGGCTGGGGCACCGGCGGGTGGCGGTGCTCGACGGCGGCTTCGCGGCGTGGGAGCGTGCCGGGTTGCCGATCGAGGCCGCCGCCACCGTGCCGGCGCCGCGGCGCTTCACGGCCGCCCCCGCCGCGGGGCTGGTGGTGACGACGGCGGCGCTCGCGCGCATCGTCGCGGCCGGCGCCCTCACGCGCGGGGAGCTCACCCTCGTGGACGCGCGCAGCGCCGATCGCTTCGCCGGCGAGAACGAAACGCTCGACCCGGTCGCGGGCCACATCCCCGGCGCACGCAATCATCCGTTCGCGGAGAACCTTGCCACGCACGGGGGATTCCTGAGCGCGCCCGAGCTGCAGCGCCGCTGGGCCGATACGCTGCGCGAGCGCCCGGTGCAGAGGCTGATCGCGATGTGCGGCTCCGGCGTCACGGCCTGCCACAATCTGCTCGCGCTCGAAGCCGCCGGACTCACCGGGGCGCGGCTGTACGCGGGGTCGTGGAGCGAATGGATCCGCGATCCGGCGCGCCCCGTGGCGCGGGGTGCGGAAACTTCCTGAGCAGACACTCTTCCTGGTCGCACAATTTTGATATAACGCGCCCCGTGGCTGCAGATCCCAAGAGTGCCCTCAACGGCCAGCGCAAATTCAATCCCGCACAGCCCTGGCGGGTCGAGGACTCCCTCGAGCTCTACCACGTCGAGGCGTGGGGCAAGGGCTACTTCGGCATCAACGACAGCGGCCACGTGGTGGTGCGGCCGGACACGACCGAGCGGCACGAGATCGATCTGTACGAGGTGGTCGAGGGCCTGCAGGCCCGCGATCTGACCACCCCGGTGGTGGTGCGCTTCTCTGACATCCTCGCGCACCGCCTGCGGCGCCTGCACGATGCGTTCGCCCAGGCGATCACCGAGAACGACTACAAGAACCGCTATGCGGCCGTTTACCCGATCAAGGTGAACCAGCAGCGGCTGGTCGTCGAAGAGGTCTATCGCTACGGTCAGGAGTTCGGTTTCGGACTCGAGGTGGGCTCAAAGCCGGAGCTGCTCGCGGTGATGGCGATGACCGAGAACGCCCCGGAGCGGCTCATCATCTGCAACGGCTTCAAGGACGACAGCTACATCGAGGCGGTGACGCTCGCCACCAAGCTCGGCCGCACCATCATCCCGGTGGTGGAAAATTTCGAGGAGCTCGGGCTCATCCTCAAGCACGCGCAGACCTACCAGGTGCGCCCGCGCATCGGGGTGCGCGTGAAGCTCTTCAGCGAGGGCTCCGGGCGCTGGAGCGCCTCCGCCGGGGAAAGGTCGAAGTTCGGCTTATTCATCACCGAGATCCTCGAGCTGTTCAACGTGCTCAAGCAGCACGACATGCTCGACTGCCTGCAGCTGGTGCACTGTCACCCGGGCAGCCAGCTGCAGGACATCCGCCGCGTCAAGGAGGCGATCAACGAGCTGGCCCATGTCTACGCGGAGCTCAAGCTCATGGGCGCGGGACTGCAGTACATCGACGTGGGCGGGGGCCTGGGGGTGGACTACGACGGCAGCGGCACGAACTTCTCCTCGTCGATGAACTACACGCTCAATGAGTACGCGAGCGACGTCGTGTACCGGATCGCGAGCGTGTGCAACCTGCGCGACATTCCGCACCCCATGATCGTGAGCGAGTCCGGCCGCGCGGTGGCGGCGTACCACAGCGTGCTGATATTCGATGCGCTCGGCTCCTCGGCGCTCGACAAGTTCCGCGTCACCGGGGACCGGGCCGAGGACTACGGCGGTGATGAGGAACTGCCGCAGCCGGTGCAGGATCTGTTCGAGGCCTACCGCGCGGTGAGCGAGCGGCGCCTGGTCGAGTGCTATCACGACGCCCTCACCGCCCGCGAGCAGGTGCTGCAGATGTTCAATCTCGGCCTGCTGTCGCTCGAGTTCCGCGCACTCGCCGAGCGGCTGTACTGGGCCACCTGCGCGAAGATCCGCGACTCCTGCCGCAAGCTCGAGCGTCTGCCGGAGGAGCTCGAGGACCTGGAGTCGATTCTCTCCGATACCTACTTCTGCAACTTCTCGGTGTTCCAGTCGCTCCCGGACAGCTGGGCCATCGACCAGCTGTTCCCGATCCTGCCCATACACCGCCTGCACGAGCGCCCCACCCGCACCGCCGTGCTCGCCGACATCACCTGCGACTCCGACGGCAAGATCGATCACTTCGTGTCGCTGCGCGATGTGAAGCGCACCCTCGAGCTGCACGAGCTCCGGGCGGACGAAAAGTACTACCTGGCGGTGTTCCTGGTCGGCGCCTACCAGGAAACGCTCGGCGACCTGCACAATCTCTTCGGCGACACCCACGTGGTGCACGTGCGCCTGCACGACGAGGGCGGCTGGTGGATCGAGGAAATCGTCAAGGGCGACACGGCCAACAAGGTGCTCGAATACATGGAGTACGACGTCGCGGAGCTGTATCCGGCGCTGGCGCGCGATTGCGAGCGCGCCATCCGCGACGGGCGCATGACGCTCGCGCAGAGCCAGGCCCTGAAGCGCTTCTACGAGAGCGAGCTCGACGGCTACGCGTATCTCGAGCCCGCCGGGACCTGAGTCGGCGTGGCGCGGCGCCCGGCGCGCCTGCGCTCGCTACAGGTGAGGCACTAGAGGTGCACGCCGAACAGCACCAACCGCCGCCTCCCCCAACAGCACCACCGGCACGTCCGCCAGCATCATGCCGAGGGTGGTGCCGGCGACGACCGCGACCAGCGCGTGGTATCTGGCGGCGAGCGCCACGGTGGCGATCTGGGTCTTGTCGCCGATCTCCAGCAGGAAGAACGAGATCGCCGAGGTGCCATAGGCCCCGAAGCGCGCCGGCCGCGCGCCCGCGGCCAGCGGCCTGTCGGGAATCAGCATCCACAGCGCCGTGGCGCAGAAGGACGCCGCCAGCAGGTAGCGCATCAGCGCCGGACCGATGGTCGCAGCGAGCAGTGTGCCGACCGCGCCGGCGGCGAAGTGGTTGACGAGAGTGGCGGTGAGGATCCCGCAGATGACCGGCACGGGCGCCCGGAAGCGCGCCGCCAGAAACAGCGCGAGAAACTGTGTCTTGTCGCCGATCTCGGCGAGCGCAACGACGCCCGCCGAAACGAAAAATGCCTCCATAACACCCTTGGTTTGCGTCCCGCAAAGGCCGGGAGTAGCATGCCATGGGCGTTCGTATCCGTCGTGGATGAGTGCGCTTTGTTGAATGTGTTGACTTCATATCCCGCCCCGCGCTTCTCATCCGTGCGCGAACGCAGGTGCAGGCCGCTGGCCCAAGCGCTGCGCATTGACTGACCGCCGATCGTGTGCCTTGAAGCCTTGACCTGTTTGACTGTTCACGCGGTACATGCGACCGACCCGTGCGGCTCGCCGCTGTCCGCCTTTGCAAGAGAGACTTCCTGATGACGACGATTTACGTGGGCAATCTGCCCTTCAACGCCACCGAGCAGGACGTGAAGGCCTTGTTTGAACGTCACGGCAAAGTGGAGTCGGTGAAGCTCATCAACGACCGGGAAACCGGCAAACCGCGTGGTTTCGGATTCGTCGACATGCCCCAGGCCGAGGCGCAGAGCGCGATCCAGGCCCTGAACGGCTTTCAGATGAACGGCCGGCCGCTGCGCGTCAACGAAGCACAGGAGCGCCCACAACGCCCCCGCCAGGGTGGCGGTCCGTTCCGCCGCTGACCATTTTGCGCACTTTGCGGGACAAGAAAACCCCGCCTCGCGCGGGGTTTTCTATGGCGCACATCAGCTACTGTGCGCTTCGGCGTGCTCACATGAAGCGAGGATAACCGACGATGTTCGCGAACCCGAGACTCGCCGCAGCCGCCATCGCCAGCGCGTTGCTGGTGGCCGCCTGCGCGGCCACCAGCTCGCGACAGACCACCGCCGCGACGCTCACCGCCATCCTGGCGGCCGACTACCGCCCGGAAGAGAGCCGCGCGCGCGACCTTTACCGCCATCCCAAGGAAACGTTGCTGTTCTTCGGCCTCCGTCCCGAGATGAGCGTGCTGGAAGTGTGGCCGGAACCGGGTTGGTATACGGAGGTGATCGCGCCGCTGGTGCGCGACAAGGGCAGGTACTACGCCGCGGTCATCGCGGCGGAGCCGGAGAGCAAATACATCAGCGAGCGTCTGGAGAAGTACCGCCACAAGCTCAGCGAGCGCCCGGATCTCTACGATCGAGTCTCGGTGGTGAGCTTCCCGGCGGATGGCGGCGATGCCGTGCCGCCGGCATCGGTCGACATGGTCGTGACCTTCCGCAACATCCACAACTGGATGGGGCGCGACACGGCAGCTCAGGCGTTCGCCACCATGTACCGCGCGCTCAAGCCCGGGGGCGTGCTGGGCGTCGTCGAGCACCGCGGCAATCCCGCCGTGGCGCAGGACCCGAAGGCGAAGAGCGGCTACGTCAACGAGGACTACGCGATCAAGCTGATCGAAGCACAGGGCTTCAGGCTGGTCGCCAAGTCCCAGGTGAACGCCAACCCGAAGGACACCAAGGACTATGAGCAGGGAGTATGGACCCTGCCGCCCACCTACCGCCTGGGCGACAAGGACCGCGACAGGTACGCCGCCATCGGCGAGAGCGACCGCTTCACGCTGCGGTTCGTGAAGCCCCTGAAGTAGTCCTCACCACATATCGCGCAGCCGCGCACCGACGTCCAGGGTCACCGCCGCACTGCTGTGGCGCAAAGCGTCGGCGCCGGGCAGCACCGCTCCGTGGAAGGTCACCGCCTCGAGGGTCTTGTGCACCTTCTCGGTCATGAAGCGGCTGCGTCCGCCGTACACGTGCGCATCTGCCTGCCGCGGCTGGTGCGTAAGATGAAACTTGAGCGGCACGATCAGCAGCAGGTCGTTCCGGGCGCGGGTGAGCGCGACATACAACAGCCGCCGCTCCTCCTCGATGAGCTCGGGTCTGCCGGTGGAGAACTCCGAGGGAAAGCTGCCATCCACGACGTTCAGCACGTAGACGGTGTCCCACTCCATGCCCTTCGCCGAGTGGATGGTCGACAGCACCAGGTAGTCCTCATCGAGCGCCGGGCGGCCGGCGAGGTCACTGGTGGCGTGCGGCGGATCGAGTGTGAGCTCGGTGAGGAAGCGCTCGCGCGAGGGATACTGCCCCGATAGCACCTCCAGCTCCTCCAGGTCGCCGCGCCGGGTGTGGAATTGCTCGTAGAGGCGCTCGAAGTGCGGCCGGTACCACTCACGCGCCAGCTGCAGCTGCCCGGGCCAGGGCCGCTGCGGATCGGCGAGCGACTGCATGAGCTCGATCAGCCGCCGCCAGTCGACCTCCGCGGTCTGCGGCGGGCTGAAAGCCTTGAGCGCCTCGAAGGAGTGTCCCCCGGCCTCCAGCCGCTCGATCGCGGCGCGTGCATTGACCGGTCCCATGCCCGGCAGCAGCTGCAGCGTGCGCAACGCCGCCAGGGTGTTGCGCGGGTTGTCGGCCCAGCGCAGCACCGCCAGCAGATCCTTGATGTGCGCCGCCTCGAGAAACCTGAGGCCGCCGTACTTCACGAACGGCACTCTGCGCTTCGCCAGCTCCACTTCCAGGATGTCGCTGTGGCTTGCGCTTCTGAACAGCACCGCCTGGCGCTTGAGCGGCACGTTCGCCTCGCGGCGCCTGAGCACCTCCTGGCACACGTATTCCGCCTGTGACTGCAGCTCGTCCACCGTGACGAGGCGCGGCCGCGCGCCCTCACCGCGGATCGACAGCAGGTACTTGCGATGCTGCCGCGGCGCCTCGGCCATGACCGCGTTGGCGACATCGAGCACCTGCTGGGTCGAACGGTAGTTCTGCGCCAGGGTGACCACTTCCGCGGGGGGCTGGAAGCGCTGCGCAAAGCCGAGAATGTTCTCCACCGCGGCGGCACGGAAGGAGTAGATCGCCTGGGCGTCGTCGCCGACCGCCGCCAATCCCGCGCCGTCGGGCTTCAGCGCGTGCAGGATCTCGGCCTGCAGTCGGTTGGTGTCCTGGTACTCGTCGACCAGCACGTGGTCGAAGTGTGCGCCGATGTGCTGCGCCAGGCGTGGCTCGGACATCATCGCGTGCCAGTACAGCAGCAGGTCGTCATAATCGAGCAGGCTCGCGTGTTGCTTCTGCTCCACGTACGCCCGGTACAAGCGCTTGAGCTCCTCCTCCCAGTGCGCGCACCACGGGTAGTGCTGCTGCAGCGTCTCCTGCAGCGCCGCGTGGGTGTTGACGCGGTTGGAGTAGATCTGCAGGCAGGTCTCCTTGCGCGGGAAGCGCTGCTCCTTGCCTGCCAGTCCCAGCTCCTGGCGCAGGCTGTCCATGAGGTCCGCGGCATCGGCGCGATCGATGACGCTGAAGTGCGGATCGAGCTGCAGGTGTGGCGCGTAGTGGCGCAGCAGACGGTTGCCGATGGAATGAAAGGTCCCCGTCCAGCTCAGGCGCTGGGCGATGCTGTGGCTGATGCCGCCCAGGGGTTCGTCGAGCGCCTGGCGGGTGATCTCCTGCGCGCGACGACGCATTTCAGTGGCCGCGCGGCGCGTGAAAGTCAACATCAGGATACGGGCCGGATCCACGCCGTGGATCACCAGGTGCGCCACGCGATGCGCCAGCGTGTCGGTCTTGCCGGTGCCCGCGCCGGCGACGATCAGCAGCGGCCCCGCGTGGTAGCCCTTCTCGGCCAGCGCCTCGCCATGAGTCACCGCCTTGCGCTGTGCGGCGTTGAGTTTTTCCAGGTGCGCTGTGGTGGCCATGGCTCCGGAGGCGGACTATACCTGTCGCCAACATCCTGTGGCGACCCGGCGGTGGGCTGCGGTTACGATGGCGGGCATGAAACCCGACAGGCAGACCCTGCAGTTCGCGGGACGCGTCATCTCCGTCACCACCGATGAAGTGCTGCTTCCCAACGGTCACCGGGCGGTGCTGGAAGTGGTGCATCACCCCGGGGGCGCGGCGGCGGTCGCGCTGGATGAGAACGGGCGCGTCTGTCTGCTGCGCCAGTACCGTTACGTCGCCGGCGGCTGGCTGTGGGAGTTGCCGGCGGGCAAGCTCGAGCCCGGCGAGCCGGCGCTGCTCACCGCGCAGCGCGAGCTCCGCGAGGAAGCCGGGGTGAGCGCGCGCCACTGGCTCAGCCTCGGCACCTGCCTGAGCTCACCGGGGGTGTTTACCGAGACGCTGCACCTGTTCCTCGCCACCGGGATCGAGCCCGCGGCCGCCGCGCACGAGAGTGCCGAGGTGATCGAGGTCCACTGGGTGGCGCTCGAGGCGGCTTGCGGCTGGGCGCTCGATGGGACGATCGCCGACGGCAAGACGGCCCTGGGCCTGCTGCGGGCACGACATATTACGGCGCGAGCGGCCCCCGGCGCGGCGCCGGGGCCTGCGAACCCGGCGGCGAAAATTCCGTGACGGGCCTCGCGGAAGCACCTCGCCGCCCGCGGTTACTCTGCACCACGGGGAATTCAGCAGCCGCCAGTCGCGCCAATACCATAATCCGTGAGCCAACCCAACAAGACAGAACCGGTCCCGCCCGAGCCGTCGCCCGATTGCGAGCGCCGCCGGATCGGGAAAGTCGTGCACGATGAGCGCGGCAACGCCTCGGTCAGATGGCTGGATGCGCCCGCCGATTACCAGCGCCCGGTGCTCGAGGTCGCGCCCGACAGCGCCCCGGTGCACGGGCCCGTGGAGAGCTTCAACCCCTACGCGAACGAGGTGGTGCGCGACGCGCCCGCCTGCACACCCAGCGCCGGCAACACCGCGCGCACCGACCTGCGCAAGCTCTCGGAGTGGATCAAGTTGACGCGCGAGCTCGAGGAACGCAAGCGCAACGGGCGCGATCGGGACTAGAGGCGGCGGACGAGCCCGTGGCGCGCCGCCGCCGGCTCACTCGCAATGCTCGATGTGCGCGCGCTTGCGCGCGTTGCTCAAGCGATAGAATCTGCGCAACTCCGCCAGCACTTCACTCTCCCCACCGCCGTGCGCCCGGCGACCCTGTGCGCGCGACAGTGTCTGCTCGAGGCGCCGGCAGAATTTCTCAGCGTAGCGGCTCGCCTCGCGATACAGCCCGGCGCGCGCCTGCGTCAGGCGCGGATCGACCCGGGTGCGCTCGAACAGCGCGCGGCGCAATTCGGCCGGGAAGCGGCCGGGAAGCTGCCGGCGCAGCAGCCAGT
>WNGI01000499.1_pt1 | contig 38156 bp, 36 predicted proteins | sample 5400621 | NCBI WGS metagenome assembly WNGI01 (sample SAMN13153374, study PRJNA577476) | soil metagenome | isolation source: 20 cm soil or saprolite under Garry oak tree replicate 1 | place: USA:California | collected 2016-06-15
CATGGTGTACGGGTTCAGGCAGGCAGGCCCAACGGCAACTCGTCGCGTGGCCCGGGCGACCTCGAGCAGCGGGATGATCGCGGGCTGGTCGCCCAGGTCGTGAAAGGCGCTGACGACATCGAATCCGAGATCCTCGGCGAGCCGGCCCAGGCGCCCGTACGCGCCGGGCGGCAGGTTCCCGCGCAGGCCGATGCCGAAGCGCCGCTTCAAGTCAGATCCTCGGTTGGGATCCTCCTCCGTCCGGTTCGCTCGATGCGCATGACGAGCCTTTCATCCGGGTCCGGACAGGCCACGAGCGCATCCACTTCAAGCCAGTCGCCGGGGTCCAGCTGACGCTGCTTGGCCGCAAGGAATGGCAGCGCCGCCGCGATCGCGAACATGCAAAAGTGGCGGCCTTCAGGGATCCGGAGGCGGCTCGACTCGGTCACCTCGAAGTAGTCGCCGACCGCGAGACCGCAGACCGGGCGGCCTTCGATCCGGTCGACGGTGACGCGAAGGTCGTAGAGGACGGATTCGGGCCGACCCAAGCCCGAGCGTTCATCCATCGTGGAGCGGCATATTATTGCAGCCCCCCTTTGGTTCGAGAAGGAGAAAAACCGCAATGATCGCCGCCAGACCACATCGTCGTTCGGTCAGCGTCAGCGTGGCGCTGGCAGCATTCATCGTGCTCGCCGCCTGCGGAGGCGGGACCAACACTCCGACCGCGAATCACGTGCTCGTCGTCGACAAGTCGTTCGACATGAAAACCGCCGACCCTCAGCGTGAGTTCGAGGTCTCGGGCGGCATCATCGCCAAGGCTCTCTACAGCACGCTGCTGACGTTCAAGGGCGCCGACTCGGCGACCCCCGTTCCGGCGGTGGCCAGCTCGTACACCGCGTCATCCGACGCCAAGACCTTCACCTTCAAGCTGCGCAACGACATCAAGTTCACCGACGGCACGCAGCTGACCTCGGCGGATGTCGCGTTCTCGTTCAACCGGCTGATCAACATCAAAGGCAACCCCTCGTTCCTTCTGGATGGAGTGACGGTCTCCGCCCCGGACGCCTCGACTGTGGTGCTGACCTCCAAGAACGCGAACCCCGCGATTCCGTTCATCATCCCGAACCCGGCCCTGGGCATCGTCAACTCCAAGGTCGTGAAGGCTCACGGGGGTACCGACCAGCCAGGCGCGGACAAGGCCGACCAGGCGGAATCCTTCCTCAACGGCCAGTCGGCCGGGACCGGCCCCTACACGCTGAAGTCGTTCAGCACGACCTCCGAGGTCGACCTCACTGCAAACCCGAATTACTGGGGGCCGAAGCCTTTCTACAACACCGTCGTCGTGCGCAACGTCCAGGCTCCGGCGCAGCTGATCAACATCCAGAAGGGAAAGGACGAGGTCGCGCTCGACCTGTCGCCGGACCAGGCATCCACGCTGAACGGCAACAGCTCACTCCAGGTCAAGGCCATTCCAGGTCCCAACGTCTTCTTCCTGTTCTCGAACAACAACCCGAAGATCTCGTCGATCACCCCGAACAAGCACTTTCAGAACGCGATCCGCTACGGGCTCGACTACCAGTCCTTCGTCCAGCTGGCGGGAGTGGGCGCGATTCAAACTCCCGGGGTCGTGCCGAGCCTGTTCCTCGGAGCGCTCACGCAGGCGGATGCGGTCAAGCGCGATGTTGCCAAGGCCAAGGCCGAGCTTGCGGCCTCCGGGATCTCGAACCCGACGGTGAACCTCGGCTTCCCAAGCGACTTCACGCTCAACGGCCTGTCGTTCAGCACCCTTGCGCAGAAGGTTCAGGCCAACCTGCAGGAGGTGGGGATCAAGGTCAACCTGACCGGCAGCCCAATCTCGGTGGCTCTCGCGGACTATCGCGCCGGCAAGGAGCAGCTGGGTTTGTGGCTTTGGGGACCTGACTACCCCGACCCCAACGACTACCTGGTGTTCCTGCCTGGCCAGCTCGTCGGTTTGCGGGCAGGCTGGGCGACGGGCGCCGATTCCAGCCTCGAGGCTCTCGGCACCCAGGCCGGGTCGACCACCGACAACAACCAGCGGGGACAGCTTTTCCAGCAGATCCAGCGTCAGTTGAACACCGACGGACCCTTCTTCCCCCTCATCCAGCCGGGTCAGGTGGTGGTCGCAACCAAAGGCGTGACGGGCGCCGACTACAACCCGACCTGGACCATTGACGTCGCAGGCGCGGGCGGCTAACCGAAAGGAGCTCCAACGGGGGTGGCAGCCGCGGCTGCCATCCCGCCTCTTCCTCAGGTTCCTCGGCCGGCGCCTGGCGGCCCTGATCCTCCTCGGTTTAGGAATCACCTTCGTCGCATTCGCCTTGACGGAGCTCGTGCCCGGCGATCCCGCGGCCGCCAACCTCGGCCAGCGGGCGATCGGCGACCCCGCCGCCGTCCAGTCGTTTCGCGAGCACTACGGCCTGGACAAGCCGCTTCCGGTCCAGTACGCGCTCTACCTGCAGCACCTCGCGAGCGGAGACCTGGGCGAATCCGAGCAGAGCCACCGGCCGGTCCGCACCGACCTGAGCGAGTACGTGCCGGCCACAGCCGAGCTGGCGCTGACGTCGATCCTGATCGCGTTCGCGCTCGGGATCACGCTCGGCATCATCGCCGCCATACGCCGCAACCGGCTTTCCGACCAGGTGCTCCGCGTCATCTCCCTCGGCGGCATTTCCATGCCCACGTTCTGGCTTGCGCTGGTCGCCCTGTACGTCTTCTTTTTTCAGCTGGGCTGGGTGCCGGGCAGCGGAAGGCTTGATCCAGGGGTGGCTCCGGCGCCGCACGTGACAGGCCTCTACACGGTCGACGCGCTGATCGCCGGCCAGTTCGACGTCTTCGCGAGCGCGCTGCAGCATCTGATCCTTCCGGCGTGCGTGCTCGCGGCCTACAACGTGGGCCTTCTCACGCGCTTCACTCGCTCGGCGATGCTCGAGGTGATCAACAACGACTACGTTCAGGCGGCCCGCGCGAAGGGCCTGCCGGAGCGCACCGTCATCCTCCGTCACGTGTTTCGGGCAGCCCTTCCCCCCATCATCACGGTCGGCGGCCTGGCGTTCGCGAACGTGATGACGGGGACCGTGCTGGTGGAGTCGATCTTCTCGTGGCCCGGGATCGGTCAGTACGCGTTTCATTCGGCGACCACGCTCGACCTGCCGGCGATCATGGGCGTGAGCCTTTTCGTCGCGGTCGTATACATCGCGGTCAACTTCGTGGTCGATGTCCTCTATGGGGTCGTCGACCCGCGGATTCGGGTCGCATGAGCATCCAGTCCGTCCCGCTGCGATTCCGGCTGGGGCTGAGGCGCAGACCAGGAACGATCGGATCCGCCTGGACCCAACCGCTTGCCATCGCGGGGCTGGCGTTGGGCGGCGCGTGGATCCTGCTGGCGATCTTCGTTCCGCTGGTCGCGCCATACGACCCCCTCGCTCAGAGTGCGCAGCTGTTTCTCGGTCCGAGCTCCTCCCACCTTTTCGGGACCGATGAGCTCGGCCGCGATGTGTTCAGCCGCGTCCTGTGGGCCTCCAGGTTGTCGCTCCCACTTGCCTTCTTTCTCGTCGCCATGGCGGTGGCGATCGGCGGAGTGTTGGGCGGCCTGGCCGGCTACTTCGGCGGCTGGGTGGACGAGGTCGTGATGCGCGCCACGGACCTCGTGTTCGCGTTTCCGACCATCATCCTGGCCATGGCCGTCACGGCGGCCCTCGGGCCAAGCCTGCGCAACGCCGTGCTGGCCGTGCTCGTGGTTTTCTGGCCCGCCTATGCGAGAGTCGTTCGCGGCCTCGTGCTCTCCCTCGGGGAGGCCGACTACGTCAGCGCATCTCGGCTTTTAGGCGCTTCCTCACGTCGCGCTTTGCTGGTCGACGTCCTGCCCAACGTCGCGGGCCCGGTGCTGGTGCTGGCGACACTCGATCTCGGCAACGCGGTTCTTCTGCTGGCGGGCCTCTCCTTCCTAGGTCTGGGCGCTCAGCCGCCCGCGCCGGAATGGGGCTCGATGGTGAACACGGGCACGCAGTACTTCCAGCGGTGGTGGATGGGCACTTTCCCGGGTTTCGCGATCCTGTCGGTGGTGCTCGCATTCAACTTTCTCGGCGACAGCCTGCGAGATGCCCTCGACCCTCGATCGTCGTGGGCGGTCAAGGAACAGAATCGATGACCGCGTTGCTCTCGGTGCGCGGGCTCCGCGTCCGCCTGCCGACCGCCTCGGGTCTCGTCACCGTGGTCGACGGGATCGACTACGACGTCGAGATGGGAGAGGTCGTCGGCATCGCGGGGGAGAGTGGGAGCGGCAAGACCATCTCCGTGCTTGCGCTTCTTGACCTGTTGCCCGCCGGCGCGGTGGTTGAGGGCTCCGCGCAATTCGAGGGCCATGACCTTCTGCGCCTCGGCCGCCGGGCGATGCGCGACGTCCGCGGCCAGATGATCGGGATGGTCTTCCAGGACCCGATGACCTCTCTTCACCCGATGCTGACGATCGGCCGCCAGCTGACCGAGCACATGCGGTTTCACCTCGGGATCAGCGCCGGCGCCGCCCGCTCGCGCGCGGTGGAGCTCCTCGACGATGTCCGGATCCCCGACGCGGTCGGAGCACTGGGCGCCTATCCGCATCAGTTCAGCGGTGGGATGCGGCAGCGAATCGCGATCGCGATCGCGCTCGCGTGCGGTCCTCGCATCCTGATCGCAGACGAGCCCACCACGGCGCTTGACGTGACCGTGCAGGCCGGCATCTTGCGTTTGCTGGACGGGCTGCGCCGCCAGTCGCGCCTCTCGGTGGTCATGATCACGCACGACCTCGGCGTCATGTCGTCGATCGCCGACTGGCTGACCGTCATGTACGCGGGGCGAATCGTCGAGTCGGGCCCGACATCGAGCATCCTTGGCGCGCCTCGACACCCCTACACCGCCGGCCTTCTGGCCGCGCTCCCGCACCCCGAGGCCCCCGAGGACACGACGCTGGTGTCGATCAAGGGCGCACCGCCGAGTCCGCAGGCCAGGCCCTCGGGCTGCCCCTTTCATCCCCGGTGCATGTACGCGCTGCCGGCATGCGCCACACACGTGCCCGACCTTGCCCGCATCGCGGACCAGCGACGGCTCGCGTGTCCGGTCGATCCGCTTCAGGTACCGGCATGAGCGTGCTCGAGCTGCGTGAACTCGAGGTCGAGTACACGCGGCCCGGCCGGCCGCCCGTGCGCGCGGTCGCAGGAGCCAGCCTTAAGGTCGAAGCCGGTCAGGTGGTCGGGCTGGTGGGGGAAACCGGATGCGGAAAGTCAACTCTTGCCCGGGCGGCCGTCGGTTTGCTGAAGCCGACCGCGGGATCGGTCTGGTTCGAAGGCAGCCAGGTGCGACCGATCGGTCGCCGAGCCCGCTCGCGCACGGACGCGCGCCTGCAGATGGTCTTCCAGAACCCGTTCAGCTCGCTGAACCCGCGCCGTCGCGTGGGCGATCAGATCGCGGACCCGATGGCGATTCTCGGCGTCGTGCCGGCGCCTGGACGGCGCGAACGCGTGTCCGAGCTGCTCGAGCAGGTGGGGCTGCCGGCGGCGGCCGCGCGGCGGTTCCCGCACCAGTACAGCGGCGGTCAACGCCAGCGGATCGCGATCGCAAGGGCGCTCGCGGCTGAGCCTTCGGTCATCGTGCTCGATGAACCCCTCTCGTCGCTCGATGCTTCGGCGCAAGCGCAGGTCGCCAACCTCCTGCAATCGCTGGCCCGCGAGTTGAACGTTGGCCTCTTGCTGATATCTCATGACCTCGCGATCGTTCGCCACATCGCGGACGTCGTCGCCGTGATGTACCTGGGCCTGGTGGTCGAGACGGCCCCCACGCGCCGCCTTTGGGAGGCGCCGCTGCACCCCTACACCGAGGCCCTCATCGAAGCCATCCCGCGCGCCGACGGCAAGGGCTGGCTTCCCGAGGCACTTCCCGGTGAGGTGCCGGACCCGGCGCGACCGCCGGCCGGATGCCGTTTCCATCCCCGCTGCCCGTACGTCTTTGATCGCTGCCGAACCGAGGCGCCGCCTCTGATCCCAGTGGCGTCAGGGCGCCACGCGGCATGCTGGCTGCACGAGCCGGGCGGCGCCGAGCGAGCGCCGTCGACCTTCGCGCGACGCGCGCGTCCGAGCTCAGGCGCTGGCGACCAGGTCGATGGGATATGAGTTCAGCTTGCGGCCGCCCGCGTCCTCGCAGACGACGATGTTTTCGATCCGCACCCCGACCTTGCCGTGCCACATGATCGACGGCTCGTCCGTGAAGGTCATGCCGACCTCGAGCGGAGTCTGGTCCTCTTCCGAGATGAACGGCCGCTCGTGGACGTCCATCCCGATGCAGTGACCCATACGGTGGCGGAAGTAAGGTCCGTACCCCGCCTCTTCGATGGGCTGCCTGCACGCGCGGTTGACCTCGGCACACGTCACGCCGGGTTTGGCGGCGGCCTGGCCTGCCGCCTGGGCGTCGATCATCGCCTGATGGGCGCGCCGATACTCGGCGGTCGGCTCGCCGCAAAAGATCGTGCGGCCGAAGTCCGAGCAGTAGCCGTCGAGAACCGCGCCGAAATCGAACAGGACGGATTCGCCTGCGCGCAGCGGAAGCTGGCCGCGCTCGTCGATCGATTCCCTTTCGTCCTCGAAGCCGAAGGTGTTGATGTGCGTGGTGAACGACGGCGTCCGCGAGCCCCGCGCTCGCATCTCATGCTCGACGTGCTCCACAAGCTGATGCATGGTCACCCCGGGTTGCACGTACTTCGTCACCGCGGCCATCGTTCCGTCCACGATGTCGCATGCCTTCGTCATGACATCGAGCTCTTCCCTTGACTTCACACGGCGCAAGCGATTCACCATCGGCTCCGCGTTGACCAGGCGAGCCGAGCCGAACACGCGGAGCAGGTTCATCACCGTCTCACCCCAGAGCCGCGAGCCGATCGCCAGCGTCTTGACCCCTCCCAGGCTCTTCGCGACCTTGTCGAACATCGCTGCGCCGTCATCGGTCTCGTTGACGACAAGCAGCTCGCCCGGAGCACCGTGAGGCAGGTCAAACTCGGCGAACATGCGCGGAAGGATGAATGCCGGCTCTTTCCCGGTACGGAAGAATGCACCGCCTACCCAGCCGTGCGCGTAGGAGACGTTGCCGAAAGTTGGAATGTTGCGCTCGAGACCCGTCAGGTATTCGAGGTCGGAGGAAAGTCCGAGGAACATGGCGTCGACGCCCTCGGCATGGAGCACCTCGTCCATTCGTTTCCGGCGAGTCGCAAAGTCGAACACGGTCGCCTAGTCTAGCCTCGGCCGTCGCCAGGCCACGGAAGAGGCACCTTCGAGGTCGACATCACTCGCGGGAAATGGGGCATCGCCACCTCCGGCGCGAGGTACCTGGAGATCATCGCCAGCACCGCTTCGTGGTGCGCGCCCTCGGGCAGCTCCAGCAGCAGATGGGTGGCGCCGGCGGCGGCCCACGCGATGACCGTCTCCCTGTCTTCCTCCAGAGTGCCGGTGATGGCGGCGCTCGCGGGCTGGACCGAGCGCTCGACAGAGGTTGACTGGGCGTCCCGTGCCAGCACCGCGAGGTGCGACGGCTTGGCCACCTCGCCTGCCGCGCCACCGGTGAGCCAGAAAGGGATCTCGAGCTGGGCGGGTTTCGGGGTCACGGCGATCGCCTTCGGGGCGGTGGCGTTGGCGGGCAGGCCGGCGGGAACCTTCCAGCGTGGACCCTCGTGCTGGAGCGGCCGGTTGCCCAGCGCCTCCCGCAACACCGCGATCTCGTCTGCGGCATCGCTTTCGCCCAGGTCGCCGGTGTCCGCGAGGACGACTGTCCGGCCGTTGTTCACGTTGTCGAGGACCGCGAGCTCCTCGGCGATCGTCACCGGGTGCTCCTGCCCAAGCAGGACACGAACGATGACGCGCGTGAAATCGGTGGCCGTCGACGCGTAGACCGCGGCGGTGATCGCCGTGCGAGGATCGCCGGTGCCGGCCATCACGCCGAACAACCCGTGCGCCTCGGCGAGCCGCGCCATCCGCGCCTCGTCACGTTCGGCCAGGACCAGGCCGAGCCTCAAGCCGGCACCTTGTCGCGCAGTCGCGGCAGAACGAGATCGGACAGGCGACGAAGCTGCGACTCAAGTGCAAGCCTTGGCTCGCCGTCGAGGATGAGCCGGAAGGCGATGTGCTTGATGCCGATCTCATCGAACTGCTGCAGCTGTCTGATGCATTCGTCGGCGGAGCCCGTGATCGTCGTTTCGACCGTGTCGGCGATGGCCTTGTCGGTCTCTTCTGCGTAGTCCTGCTGCTGATGGTCACCGACCGCCGGCAGCGTCCAGCCCAGGCCCGCGTATTGGACATAGCTCGCGCGCACCCAGTCGCGCGCGGCCTCGCGCTCCTTTTTGTCCTCGGTCAGCCAGATGTTGCGGAGGGCGCCGAGCGCGGGCTTCTCGGCCGGGGGCCGTCCCGACTCCGCCCAGCCCTCTTCCCATACCTGGGTCAGAGTGCGGCATCGCTCGAACGGCAGGGCGGCCGAGAACAGAATCGGGTGGCCGCGCCGGCCGGCGCGCTTGACAGGGTCGACGAGCTGGGCGCCCATCCAGATGGGCGGGCCGCCGGCAGCCTCCGCCTGCTCCAGCACCTCGAGCCCGCTGACCATGCGCGGCAGGCGCTGCTTGCGCGACACGCCATGGCCATCGAACTCGATGTCGCGGTAACCCATCCCGACCCCGAGGTCAAGTCGCCCGCCCGAGCGCTCCGCGAGGTCGGTGGCGACCGCGGCGAGCCGCGCCGGATCGTACATGGGCAGAAGCAGCATGCCCGTCCCCACCCGGAGACGCTGGGTCACGGAAAGCACCGATGCCGCCGCGGGCAGCAGCGCCGGGCAGTAGCCGTCGTAGAAGAAGTGGTGCTCGGAGAGCCACAGCTCGTCGTAACCAAGCTCCTCCATCAGGGACGCGAGCTCGCGCATGTCGCGGTAGGCTCCGGTCCAGTGTCGCGGCTGCATGGCGGTGCACTGCAGGCTGAAAAGTCCAACTCCGAAGCGCATGCCACCTCCGCCGCGCGCCAAAGGCACGCGTTGACCAAACCTCGAGGGCGCGACCATAATACCCCGGGCTCGAACAAGAACAAACACTCGTTAGTCACAGCCGGCGGGGCCACGGCCTGGTGGGAGGGCGCATGACGGTCGCAATCGTCACGGGAGCTGGTTCCGGCATTGGTGCGGCGACCGCCCGCGAGCTGTCCGGGCGCGGAGATCAGGTGGTGTGCGCCGACGTCAAGCTCGATACGGCGGAGCGAACGGCAAACAGGCTCCCAGACGCGCTCGCGATCGAGGTCGACGTCAGCAGCCTGCTCTCGGTCCCGGACACGAGTTCAGCGAGGAAGACTTCGACCGGATCATCGATGTCAACCTCAAGGGCACATGGCTGTCAGCACGATCGGCCGTGCGCGCGATGATCGACCGCGGCCACGGCGGAACGGTCGTCATGATCGGGTCGATCAACTCCGTGGTCGGCAATCCAGGAGCCAGCGCGTACTGCGCGTCGAAAGGCGGGGTGCTGATGCTGGGTCGCACGCTTGCGCTGGACTGGGCGCCCTACGGCGTGCGCGTCAACATCGTGGGACCAGGCGTGGTCGACACCCCGATGTCCGCCAGGAGCCTGGCCGACCCGGAACGGCGCGGCCGGATGATGGAGAAGACGCCCCTCGGCCGGCCCGCGCCTCCTGAGGAGATCGCGTCGGTGATCGCGTTCCTGACGTCGGACGCGTCTTCTTTCATGACCGGCGCTTACGTCCCCGTCGACGGCGGCGCCCTCGCCGCCTGGTGAGCATGCAGATCGGCGCCAAGCTGCCCCACTCGGGTCCGCTGCCGGCCCGGCTGGGCCTCGACCGGATGGCCGCCCGCCTCGAGGCCGCGGGGTTCGACTCGATGTGGGTGAGCGACCACGTCGTCTTTCCACACCAGGTCCGCTCGCGATATCCGTTTGCGGCCGACGGGCGGGTGACTTGGCGGGTCGACGTCGACTACATCGAGCCCGTGATCGCGCTATCGGCAATCTCTGCGGCGACGTCGCGGGCCGAGCTCGGGACCTCGGTCCTCATCTTGCCGATGCGCAATCCGGTCCTCTTCGCCAAGCAGGCGGCATGCATCGACGTGCTATCGCGAGGCAGGCTTGTCCTCGGCGTTGGCGCCGGCTGGCTGCGCGAAGAGTTCGACGCGCTGGCGGCGAACTTTGACGAGCGCGGCTCCATCCTCGAGGAGTGGCTCGAGATCGCCCGGGCGTGTTGGACGGGGTCAGCCGGGCCATACGAAGGCCGGCACTACCGGCTTCCGGACGCGATCTACTGCCGGCCTGTCCCGGTGCGCGTGCCGCCTGTACTGATCGGCGGTATGTCAAGGGCGGCGCTCGAGCGAGCCGGGCGCATCGCCGACGGGTGGGTGGCGCAGTTCTCGCTCGAGGATCTTTCGGAGGACGTTTTGGCGACAGGCCTTGCGACGATGCAGGCGGCGGCGGCCAGCCCGAGAACGTTTCGAGCTGTCGTCCGGATTGCCGCCGCACCCAACAGGGTCGCCGAGGTGGCGTCCCGACTCCGTTCGCTGCGCGACGCCGGCGCGACCGACGTGGTGGTCGATGTGGATTGGGAAGATGACGACGGCGAGGCGCGCGCGAGCGAGGCGCTGCGATCGGCAGTCGCGTAATCAGATGGAGGACATGGAATGAGCGCAGATCGCACGATCACGACGAAAGAGGCGCCCGAGCCGCGCGGACCGTACGTGCATGCGCGGCAGCACGGTGGCCTGGTGTATGTCACCGCGCAGATCGGCCGTGATCCGAAGACCGGCGATTTCGTGAAGGGCGGATTCGAAGCCGAGTTCAACCAGGCAATCGACAACCTGGAGGCGATCCTCAAGGCGTCGGGATCGTCGTTGGACCGCGTCGTGAAAGCCCAGATCGAGTTCGTCGACGAAGACGACCTCGACTCGATGAACAGGATCTACGGCGCGCGCTTCCATGAGCCGCTGCCTGCCCGCACCAGCTTCGGCGTCGCGTTCCTGTGGAAGGGCGCGAAGGTGCAGATCGACTGCATCGCCTCGCTGGCCTGATGGGCCACCGCGGAGTCGTCAGCCGGCGAGGCCCGCAACCGACTGGCTCGTATCCGCACGCCCACATAGAAGGACGGATGGTCTGGGTGACCGCCCAGGCGGGTCGCGATCCGGGCAACGGCGAGCTCGTACCTGGCGGGATGGCAGGCCAGCTCGAGCAGGCGATCGACAACCTGGCGGCGATCCTCGACGACTGCGGGAGCTCGCTCGATCGCGTCATTCGCACCCAGGTCATGTACACGGACCCCGCCGACGCGGACGCCCTCGACGCCGTCTACGCGCGACGGTTCTCCTCGCCGCTGCCGGTGCGCACCACCTGGGGCGTCAAATTCCTCGCGGCCGAACCCGGTTCCGAGATCGTGCGTGTGCAAATCGACTGCGTGGCGGCCACGGGCTGACTTGCGGTATTCAGAGATCTACGAGCGGGGGCTCGAGCGGATCCGCTCGATCGGCATGGAGCCGTACCTCGACCTCGGCGCCGAGACCCGCTCCCAGAACCGGCTCAACCGCCGGCATATGGACTCTTTCGTGTTCGAGATGCGCCTTCTCGACTCGCTTCAGGCGGATACGTCCACCTCGCTCTTCGGCTCCAGGTTGCGAGCGCCGATCCTGGCGGCCGCCATCTGCGAGTCGCGGATCTTGAAGCGGTTGACGCCATGGGATCCGCCATATCTGGAGCAGATCGCAGCGGGCCTTGCCGACGCCGGGAGCATGATGTCGACCGGGATGGTCACCCTCGAGGAGCTGGCACGAATCGTCGACCAGGGCGCGCCGGTGCTCCACGTCGTGAAGCCGTTCCGGGATGACGCCCTGGTCTTGCAGAACCTCGAGCGCGCTGCGCAGCTGGGCTGCGTCGCGGTCGGCATGGACATCGACGTGTTCTTTCTCGAGAAGGCGTGGGACGAGGTGCCAGGGCCGGAGATTCTTGGCCACAAGACACTCGACGATTTGAAAAGGTTTCGCGCAGCGACGAAGCTGCCGTTCGTGCTCAAGGGCGTGCTGAGCGCGCATGACGCCCGCCTGGCTCGCGCGATTGGAGCCGACGCCGTGATCGTCAGCTCCCACGGTGGCGAGACGATCGACTACGCGATGCCGATCCTCCAGGCGCTGCCGGCCGTACGCGCGGAGCTTCCCGATATGCCGATCCTCGTCGACAGCGGTTTCCGGCGCGGCGCCGACGTGCTGAAGGCGCTCGCTTTGGGTGCCAGCGGAGTCGGCATCGCGACGCTTCTGCTCATCGCGTGCGCCGGGGGCGGCCGGGACGGGGTACGAGCGATGATGGAGGCCCTCTACGAAGAGCTGGCCCGGACGATGTCGATCACGGGATGCAGGTCGGTCGATGCGATCGACAGGGCGATCGTGCATCGGATCGAGCTCTCATGACGCGGCGCTTTGAGGGCAGCGTCGCGGTCGTCACCGGAGCCGGCCGCGGCATGGGCCGGGCCGTCGCGCTTCGCTTTGCGAGCGAGGGCGCGCACGTCGTGGTCGCCGAGCTCAACCCGGAGCACGGCGCGGAGGTTGCCGAGGAGATTCGGGGGGCCGGCGGGACGGCGACCTCTGTCGCCGTCGATGTCTCGCGAACAGACGATGTCGCCCGTCTGTTCGATGAGGCGGTCCGCGTCTACGGTGGCGTTGACATCCTCGTCAACAACGCCGGGATCGCGGTCGCGCGACCGATCCTCGACTACACCGAGGCCGACTGGGACCGGCAGATGGGCGTCAACGTAAAAGGCGTCTTCTTCTGCTCGCAGGCAGCGGCGAGGCTGATGATGCCCAAGCGCCGGGGCAAGATCGTCAACTTCGCGTCGACGTCGTCCTTTGTCTCCTCGTCCCACCCCGAGGTGGCATACGACACGAGCAAAGGCGCGGTCCGGCAGATGACAGTATCGATGGCCGCCGAGCTCGCGCCGCATGGGATCAACGTCAACGCAGTCGCTCCGGGAACGACCGCGACCGAGATGACCAAGACGTCGCTGGCCACCGAGGAAGGCATGGCGTGGCAGCTCGCGCGGATCCCGATGGGACGGGTCGGGCAGCCGGACGACATCGCATCGGTCGTTCTCTTCCTGAGCTCGGCCGAGGCCGGTTACATCACAGGACACACCCTTGTCGCTGACGGCGGGTGGCTTCTCTTCTAGCGTGGCCGCCGACGTTCCTTCCACGGCGGGCGCCCTTCTCGAGCTGAACGAAGTCCACAAATCGTTCGGACATGTCGACGTGATCAAGGGCATCACCGTCCGGGTGCGCAAAGGCGAACACGTCGTGATCTTCGGCCCGAGCGGAGGCGGCAAGAGCACGTTGCTCCGGATGATGAACCTGCTCGAGGTGCCCGACTCGGGCACCCTGACGTTCGAGGATCGCCGTTATTTTCCGTACACGGACAACGTCGTCAACCGCGCCCGCCGCCTGCAGGAGCTGCGCAGCCGGATCGGCATGGTATTTCAGCGGTTCAACCTCTACCCTCACCTCGACGCCCTTCACAACGTCACCCTCGCCCTGACCGACGTGAAGAAGATGTCGCGGCGGTCGGCGCGAACGAAGGCAGAGGCAAGCCTCGCCGAGGTGGGGCTCCAGGACCGGATGGATCATTACCCCGCTCAGCTGTCAGGCGGGCAGCAGCAGCGTGTCGCGATCGCACGGGCGCTCGCCATGGATCCCAAGCTGATGCTGTTCGACGAGCCGACATCGGCGCTCGACCCCGAACTGATCGGCGAGGTGCTCGGGGTGATGGAGCGGCTCGCGCGCGAGGGTATGACCATGGTGGTGGTGACGCACGAGATGGGGTTCGCGCGACGCGTGGGCGACCAGCTGCTCTTCGTCTCCGGCGGGACGATCGTGGAATCGGGGGGCCGGGACATCCTGAGCAGCCCCCAGCATGAGAGGACGAAGGCCTTCCTCGAAGCGGTGCTCTGAACGAACGCTCGTTAGATTCAGGCTTGACAACCTGTGGGGTTTGAACGAACCTTCCGGCCATGAGTTGGAACCCCACCAACTACCAGTTCGCGTGGAATGTCGTCTACGAGTACCGGTTCTGGTTGCTGGAAGGGACGCTCCTGACCCTGAAGATCGCCGCCCTCTCGATGGCACTGGCCATGGTGTTTGCGCTCCCGCTTGCGCTGCTGCGGATGTCCCGGGTGTGGATCCTGAGCGGGATCGCGATGGTTTACATCGCGGTCCTTCGCGCCATCCCCCTGCTGGTCTTCATCCTGTGGATGTACTTCGGCGTGACCCTGGTCACCGGACTCCAGGTGGACCCGTTCGGCGCCGGCGTGATCTGTCTTACGCTGCAGTATTCCGCGTGGCTCGCTGAGATCTACAGGGCCGGGCTCCAGGCAATCGACAAAGGTCAGCGCGAGGCGGCGCTTTCCACTGGGCTCAGCCGCTCCCGCGCGTTCGCCAAGGTGATCTGGCCGCAGGCGTGGCGGATCATCATCCCTCCGCTTGCGAGCAACTTCATCGGCATCATCAAAGACTCCTCGCTGGTCGGGGTCATCGGCCTGAACGAGCTCATGCGCCAGGCTCAGATCGCGGATTCATTGTCTTTTCGGCCGTTCGAGCTGTTCACCGCGGCGATGCTCATCTACATCGCGCTGGCGCTGATCATCTCGCCCCTGGCAAGCGCCGTCGAACGGCGAGCCGCTCGCAGCTTGAGCCTGCAGACGCGGCGCGCGACCCGCAATGCAAGGTCTCTTGGAGCCGCAGCCTGAACCAGAGTTTTCGGAGGTAGAAACATGACGGAAGAGTTGGAAACGCAGATCGAGGTGGCGCCCGACCATGAGTCGAAGCGCTCGACCCTGACGAGGCGATCGGTCCTCGGCGGCGCCGCGCTGGCGCTGACCGGTGCCGCGCTCGCCGCTTGCAGCACGAACAGCAGCGCCGATCAGACGGGGACGGGGGCAACCACGACCTCGCTTCTGAAGAAGATCCAGGACCGCGGCCAGCTCAACGTGACCACATCCCTGCTCTATCCGCCGGAGTTCTTCAAGGACAGCAGCGGCAAGCCCGCCGGATACGACATCGACGTCTTGAACATGGTGGCCAAGGACCTGAACGTCAAGCTCAACATCATCGACGTCCCGGACAACGCGGCCAACATCGCCAACGTGCAGTCCGGGAAGGCCGATCTCGTCAGCGCCGGCCTCGTCAACACGCCGAAGCGTGCTCTCGTGATGAACTTCACCAAGGGTTACGTGCCCTACACGCAGATCCTCATGGTCACCGTTAACGGTGGGATCAATTCGGTGGCCGACTTGAACAAGCCAGGCAAGAAGATCACCGCGCTCCAGGCTTCGACGGCGTTCTTTCGCGCTCAGCTGCTGTTCCCCAAAGCGACCGTGACGCCGTTGGCCCAGGACCAGGCGCTGCTCTCGGTAGCGACCGGGAAGGCCGACGCATGTCTCGTCGAGGACTACCTGGCGAAACCCTTCATCGCGCAGCACTCCAACGTCAAGCTGATGAACAACGGCCAGGGGGTGGCGACCGAGTTTGGGTGCTGGGGAGTGATCGCCGGCGACTACCTGTGGTGGCGCTGGCTGGACAACTGGATCTCGTACAACATCGACAACGCCCAGCTGCCTGGCATGTACACGAACACCTTCGGCCTGGCCTGGGTCCACCCCTCGTAAGAGCGCGCACGATCAAGAAGTCTTGTGGGAGGGCCGGCCCGCGCCGGCCCTCTTCGTCTAGGTGGCGATGAACGCTCCGTCGTTTACCGATCTCCTGCTCGACGCCGGCGGTTCGACCGCGACGATCACCATCAACCGGCCCGATCAGCGCAACGCACTGTCGCTGGGAACCATGTCCGAGCTGCGGTCTGCGTTCGCGTGGTGCAAGGGACGATCCGATGTGCATGTCGTCGTTCTGACAGGCGCAGGCGAGCGCGTTTTCTGCGCGGGCGCGGACCTCGGAGGATTCGGGGGCGCCTCCACACTCGAGCTTCACGACGGACGCCATGCGCTGGTTGACCTTTTCGTCGACATGTCAGAACTTGGCAAGCCCATCGTGGGACGGATCAATGGCCACGCCCTCGCGGGCGGATTTGGCCTGGCGTGCGCGTGCGATCTCCTGGTGGCCGTCGATTCTGCGACGTTCGGGACACCCGAGATCAACGTCGGGGTGTGGCCGATGATGATCCAGGCGATCCTGACCCGGAAGTTGCCGCGCAACGTCGTCCTCGAGATGGTCATGCTGGGCGAACGCTGGACCGCGCAGCAGCTGCAGCAACACGGACTCGTCAATCGGGTGGTCCCGCAGCAACAGCTGGACGAGGCGACCGCGGAGCTGACCGGCACGCTTGGCGAGAAATCAAGCGCGATCATGCGACTGGGACGCGATTCGTTCTATCGCCAGCAGGACATGGACTACAAGGCGGCGCTCGAATATCTGCACAGCCAGGTGACGCTCGTCACTCTGACCGAAGACTCAGCCGAGGGCCGGAAAGCTTTCTTTGAAAAACGCAAGCCAAGATTTACGGGACGGTGAATTGACATGGCCATGGAAGTGAAAGCCGAGCTGGCCGGGATGGTGTGGAAGGTCCTCGTCAAGCCTGGAGACGCAGTCGAGGAGGAAGCGACGCTGATGATCCTCGAGTCGATGAAGATGGAGATCCCGGTCGATGCGCCTCGGGCCGGGCAGGTCCAGGAGGTCAGGGTGAAGGAAGGCGACGCCGTCGCCGAGAATCAGGTGCTCGTCGTATTGGCCTGAGCTGGCCGCATGGGACCGGCGCCCGCCCCGGATCTCTGAAGCAGCTCCTCGATCAGGCCAAGGTCCGCATCGCTCAACGTGATGTCCGCCGCGTGCACCCATTCATCGACCTGGCCCGCCATGCGTGCGCCGACGATCGCACCTGTCACCTGCGGCCAGGCCAGCACCCATGCGATGGCGACCGCCGAAACACTCGCGTCGTGGGCGCTGCCGACCTGGCGCAAACCATCGCGAAACATGAGATTCCGCTCGAGCCTCGGGCTTTGAAACTCCGGATGGCGGCGTCTCCAGTCGTCCGGATGCAACGCAGGGATCTTTTCGGGCGTGAAGGAGTCCGTCAGCAGTCCGATCTGCATCGGGCTGTAGGCGAGCACTCCTGTGTCGTGCTCGGCGCACCACTGCAGCAAACCGTCGGCCGATTTGCGCGCGATCAGCGAGAACGGGAGCTGCACCGAATCCACGTGACCGACGGCCTCGCACCGCTCGAGCAGATCCACGCCGAAGTTGCTGACGCCGGCCGCACGGATCTTGCCTTCGTCCACGAGTCGCCTCATCTGGGTCCAGGACTCTTCGATCGGGGTATGGGGCGGCGACTCCGGCCAGTGGATCTGCAGCAAGTCGATGACCTCAACACCAAGCCGCCTCAAAGACGCCTCGCAATCGGTCCTGATCGCCTCCGGCCGCAAGTCAGACCGCGGCTGGGCGGTGGGCGAATCCCAGTGCCGTCCACATTTCGTGAAGATCAGGGCGCTTTCGGATCCGAGCTGCTGGACCGCCCGCCCCACGAGCTCCTCCGAGTGCCCTTGTCCATACGTGGGAGCGGTGTCGACCCAGTTCACGCCTTCGCCGACGGCGTGGGCGAGCGCCTGGAGGGAGGTCTTGTCGCGGTCGGCGTCGCCGTCGTAGGCCCATCCTGACCCGCCGATCGACCACGCACCAAATCCGAGCCGGCTGATTTCGAGGTCACTGCTCCCGAGCCGCCGAAGCTCCATCAATCGGTCACTGGACGCGGGGATCCAGCATCCGATACGCGATGTCGACGATGAGGTTCGCGACCGCGACCGAAACTGCGGCGAAGATCACAGTGCCCGCGATCATCGGCAGGTCGGCCGTCGTCAAGGCGTGGATGGCCAGGTTGCCGACGCCGTTGAGCCCGAAGACGATCTCCACCACGACGGCACCGCTGATCAGCACGCCGATGTCCATCCCAAGCATGGTCACCACCGGCTGCAGCGCCGGCCGGACGACGTGACGGCGAACGACGTCGCGCCGGGGAAGTCCCTTCGCCCGCGCAAGCAGCACCCAGCTCTCGTTGGCGACCTCGAGCATGCTCGACCGCATGATCCTGGAGTAGGCGGCGGCGTAAGTGAAGGCCAGCGTGCACCAGGGCAGGATCAGATGCCACGCCCAGCTCAGCGGATCTTGCGTGAACGGGATGTAGGTGGGCGCCGGAAAGATGTGGATCTGGAAATAGAAGAAATAGAGAAGAGCGACTCCAAGCAGGAACTGCGGCATCGACACACCAACGAGCGCGAGAAGCATCGCCAACCGGTCCTGAACGGAGCGCGGACGAAGCGCCGAAACAATCCCGACCGCCAGCCCGAAAAGCAACCAGAGCAGCACCCCCCCGATGGCGAGCGAGATCGTCACCGGGAGTCGATCGAGGATCGTCGCGAGCACCGGCTCCTGGTTCTTGAACGAGTAACCGAGGTTGGGCGGCCAGTTGAGAATTCCCGACGGCTGCCCGTTGCCAATCAGATCAGGGCCGTGGAGGAAGTACAGGTACTGACGCCAGACCGGTTGGTCGAGACCCATCCGGTGGCGAACTTCGGCGATCGTCTGGGGAGAAGCGCCCCTCGGCACGGCCTGAACGGCGGGATCCGCCGGGATCAGAAAAAACAACGTGTAGGTCAGGCCGGTGATGATGAGGATCAACAGGCCCAGCCAGGCAATGCGCCGAACGACCATGTTGATCACAGCGTCGCCAGCCCGGCCCGAGGATCCAGGGCGTCCCGCAATGCGTCGCCGACGAGGTTGAAGGCGATCGTCGTCGACAGGAGCGCCGCGCCGGGAACGGCGATCATCCATGGCGCGGTGGAGTAGTACGCCTGCCCGTCTGCAAGCATCTGTCCCCAGGTCGCCGTTGGAGGAGGCAGGCCCAGTCCCAGGTACGAAAGCGCGGCCTCGAGCAGGATGTTGACTGGGATGATGAGCGTGCCGTAAACGACCAGCGGGCCGATCAGGTTGGGCAGAATGTGCTGGCGCATGATCCAGGCATCGCCGGCACCCAGCGCGCGGGCGGCCTGCACGTACTCCTGCTCGCGGATGATGAGCGCCTGGCCGCGAACGATGCGCGATATATAGGGCCAGGTCGCAAATGCGACGACCACGATGATGATCCAGAGGCTGGCGCCGAACACGGCCCGGATCGAAAGCGCGAGCAGCAGGATCGGAAACGCCAGCACGACGTCGACCGACCGGGAGAGAAACCCGTCGACGGGGCCGCGCAAGAAACCGGAGACGACGCCGACCACGCAGCCAATTCCAAGCGCAACGAGCGTGGATGCAACACCGACCAGGAGCGAGATGCGGGCGCCGTAGACGGTACGGGTCAGCAGATCGCGGCCGTACTGATCTGCGCCCAGCCAGAAATGGAGCTGCCAGCTGGGCCCCTTGGGGAGACCGAACTCGGTCGTCATGTCGAACTGATGACTCAGGTCGTCGGGAGGATGGCCATTGACGAGCGCCACCAGGGGCGCACCGATCGCCACCAGAACCACAACCACGATGTAGAGCAGGCTGAACCTGGCCACCCGGTCACGCCATAAGCGGCGAAGGACGCGGCGGGCCTGCGACGGGGCAACCGCGACGGCGGCGATGCCCGCCTCGGCAGCCCCAACGGCGATCGAGCTCACACCGGCCACCCCTCCTCGGGCACAGACGCGCCGGCACGCGCGAGGGTCGCGGCCACCCCGTGCTCGAGGACGTCGAGAACGGTGCGGTCGATCTTGCCAGGAAGCAGCCTGCTTTCAAGGTTGAGCTCGCTGGCCCAGCGCACGAGCACCGGCTCGACTTCATCGGGCTTCGTCTGCAGCGCCGTCGCGACGCGTTGGGCGGTCGGCCCCTCGAGCGGCAAGGCGGTTCGGGGTTGGGGAGATCCGTAGTCGAGCCACAGCTTCGGTATCAGCTTTGCGAGCTCGTGCACCGGGAGCTGCGCGTCGTCGACGCGCAGGTCCCCGATCACATCGATATCCGTCCTGTGCGCGGGCTCTGCGCGCCAGACCTTGACCGCGGCCGACTGGCGGCCGCGCCGATCGCCGCCGGCCTCATCGCCGGCAAGGAGGGCTTGCACCAGCCGGTGCACGAACGGGCGGCCGGCGAGCGACTCGTACTGGGCGGCCATTGCTTCGACGACCTGCGGCCCGGCGAGCAGGTTGCCCTGCACCGCGTAGCCGTCGCCGCACATGCCGCCCGCCCACGGCATGCACCGCGATCCGGTGTAAGAGGCGAATCGGTTCTGCTTGTCGACGATCCCAAGTTGGCGATGCGGCGCGTCCGCGTCACCGTGGGTGAGCTGATGGACGATGCTGGCCGCGGACCTGCCTTCCTCGAGAAGCGCCAGGCCCTGCCAGCCGTAACGCAGATCGTGCCATGCCTGGGTCGCCAACGCGCCGAATCCGGCCCTCCCCCATGGCACGTGCGCGCCGACGCACAGCGCTTTCGAGGCGACGGCGACGCCCCGCGCGCCCGTCGCACGATCGGCCGCGACGATCGAGTAGGTCATGCGTGGACGGCGCCTACCTGCTTCCGCAGGTGGTCGAGGACGAGAGGGTCGATCTTTCCCGGCACGTCCCGTTCCTCGAAGTTCTCGGTGCCGATCCATCGTGCAAGCGCATCGCGGAATCCCTTCTCTGGCGCGTAGCCGAGCCGTTGGAGCGCGGCGGTCATCTCACGCTCCAGCTCCGCGTCGATGTTGATCAAGGTTTTCGGATCGGGGCGGCAGAAGTACAGGTTGTGCAGTTCGATCAGTCGATCGAGCTCGACAATCGGCGTCGGATGGTCATCCACCCTGAGATCGACAAAAACATCGAGGCCACCACCATAGGCGGCGCCCTCACGCCAGACCCGGACTGCGGCTGATTGGCGACCGCGTCTGTCACCGCCCGCCGCGTCGCCGGCCTCGATCGCGTGCAGGAGACGCCGCTGCAGCGGCTCGCCCTTGCTCCCGCGGTAAGCCTCGAGCATCGCTCTTAGCACTTGCTCGCCGGCGAGGATGTTGCCCTGTAGCGACACCTCACCGTCCACAATGCCGCCGGCCCAAGGCAGGCAGTCGGCGCCGGTGTGATTGGCGGCGCGCCCGTGCGCGTCGACGACGCCGAGCTGGCGATGTGACGCCAGCTCATCGTGCGCCGTCAGCGTCTGGACGACGTCGGCAGCCGCCCGGCCCGAACGCAGCATGGCGACCCCGTCGGGCCCATAGGCAAGGTTGGCGAGGGCCTGCGTGGCGATGGCGCCCGCATGGGCCCCACCCCAGGGAACTGCGAAGCCGACCGCCAGGCATTTCGAGGCGACCGCGACGCCCCACGACTCGGATTCAGGTTCGAAAGCGACGATGGAGAAGGTCATTTCGAGATCCAGACGTTGGTGACATCAGTGTTGTGATGCCATGGTGAATAGACCCAGTTCTGCAGGTGCTTGGACCAGAGAAACGGCTCGTTCGCCTCGAGCCACGGGGCCCACGGGGCGTCTTGCATGATCCGCTTGTCGAGGGCGGTCCAGTCGGCCGCGCGCTTTGCGTTGTTCTGCTCGGCAAGCGCGCTATCGATCATCGCGTCGACCTGTGTGTTCGAGTACTCCGCCATGTTGTTGTTGGCCGCTGGAAGAATCGACTTGGTGTAGAAGAGCGGCAGGAACCACGATCGCGCACCATCTCCGGGGTAGTCGGGGCACCACTCCGCATCGGCAACCTGGTGCTCGAGCCTTTTCGCCGGGAAAAGCAATGAGTCGTAGTAGATCGAGAATCCCTGGAATGTTTTGATGTTGAGGGTGATCCCGACGCGAGCGAGGGACGCCTGAACTGCGGTTGTGAAACCCGGGCCGTACCCGGTGCTCGATCCGACGTAGTTCAGGGTGAGCCCGTTCGGGAAGCCGGCCTCGGTCAAAAGCTGCTTTGCCTTGGCGACGTCGCCCTGATCGTTGGCCGACGGGTAGAGGTTGTATTTCTGGTAGCCGAACTGCGTCGAGGGCAGGATCTGGGACGTGATGGTGCCCGCGAGCGGCCCGCCACGTGTGCGCCTCAGCGACTGCTTGTCGAGTGCGTAGTTGATCGCCTGGCGCACTTTCACGTTGCTGATCGCGCCCCCGGCCGAGTTGGTGTTCAAGGGCATGTACTCGACGCAGCCGTTCGGCTTGGTCGTGAACTGATTCTTGAGGTTGGCGTCACTGGAAAGCCGGGTCAGATCGGCGACAGGCGGGTCGAGGTTGAGCGTCATATCGGCGTCTCCGCGTTCGATCGCCTGCGTCGCGGCGTCGGCCGTCGCCCCCTCGGTCACCTCGATCCTGTCGACCCACGCCTTACGCAGCGGGTCCGTCGCGGGATCCCAGTTCGGGTTCCGCACGAAAGTGATCGACTTTCCGGGCTGGTAACTGTCGAGCGAGTAGGGCCCAAGGGCGACGATGTGCTGCGAGTACGCGGAACCGACGGTGTATTTGGAAGCCTCCTCCTTGGGGACCGGAGCGAAGAAGCCCATGGAGAGGATGGATAGAAAATCGCCTGCTGCTTGCTTGAGCGTGATTTGCAACGTGGAGTCACCGGTTGCCTGCATGCCCGAGATCGAGGTCGCCTTCCCGCCGGCGAACTCGTCGGTCCCCGCGATGAGCAGGGCGTACGGCTGACCGCTCGATGGCGTCTTGGCGTCGAACATTCGCTCCAGGGCATAAACAAAGTCCTGGGCCTTCAGTGCGCGGTTGGCTGGTGGCCCCCACTTGATGCCCTGCCGGAGCGTGAACGTGTACACCTTGCCGTCAGAGCTCACTTTCGGAGGGCCGGATGCCAGGTCGGGCGCGGGGGTTCCCGCCCGAGTGGTGTCCGCCGACGATTGATACGCATAGAGCGTGCGGGCATACGCGCGCTCGAGGGCCCACGACACCGGCGAGTAGGCGTCCGCGGTATCGAGGTAGTCGACGTCGTCACCGTTGGTTATGTGCAGCGTGCCGCCTTTCACGGGGCTGGCCGAGTTGCTCGTCGGGGTACCACTGGCACAGGCTGACGCCAGAATTCCCAAAAGCAGGCCAGCGGCGAACCGCCGCATGATCTTCATCCTCTGACTCAACTTTTTGATCCTCCTCTAATGATTCGTAGAGACCTTCGCCGGCCGGGCACGTCGTTGCGTGTCACATGACCTTGATGACCTCGGAGTAATGACACGCGTCCTCGTGGCCGGCGCCGCGGTCCACCAGGGCCGGCCGCTCCCTCGCGCACAGTTCGCGCTCGTGCTCGCTGAGCTTGTTCGCATACTTCGGACAGCGGGTTCGGAACCGGCAGCCCGTCACCGGGACAACAGGAATCGAGACCTCGCCCGTGAGGATGATCCGGCGTCGCGCGCGCTCTGTCACGGGGTCTGGGTTTGGAACAGCCGACAGCAAAGCCTGGGTGTAGGGATGGGCTGGACGGGCGAAGAGCTCATCCGTGGCGCCGGTCTCGACGATGACGCCGAGGTACATCACCGCGACGCGGTCCGCAATATGACGGATGACCGACAGGTCATGGGCGATGAACAGGTAGGAGAGCCTGAGCTGCTCTTTCAGGTCCTCGAGGAGGTTGATCACCCCGGCGCGCACCGAGACGTCAAGGGCCGAAACGGGTTCGTCGAGAATGACCACCTTGGGCCGCAGCGACAGCGCGCGTGCGATCCCTATGCGTTGACGCTGACCGCCCGAGAACTCGTGTGGATAGCGGTTTGCATGCGCCGGCTCCAGGCCGACCAGGTCGAGCAGCTCCGCCACGCGCGCGGGCCTCGCGTCGCGTAACAGCCCGTGAATCTGCATGGCTTCGGTAAGGATTCCGCGGATAGGCATGCGCGGATCGAGGGAGCCGTACGGATCCTGGAAGACGATCTGGATGTCGCGGCGGAGGCGGCGCATCTTGCTCGGCGGCAACACCGTCAGCTCGATCCCGTCAAACCTGATCGAGCCCGCGGTGGCCGAAACCAGCTGCATGATCATGCGGCCGGTCGTCGTCTTGCCGGACCCCGACTCCCCGACCATGCCCAGCGTCTCGTTGCGGCGCAACACGAAGTCCACGCCATCGACGGCGGCGGTCTCCCCAACTCGACGGCGGATAAGGCCCGCGCTGCGAATAGGGAAGTGCTTGGCCAGGGCCCTTACCTCGAGGACGACCTCGCCGGGAGCAGCCACAACAGCAGGCCGTGCATCGGCGACTGCCGCGAACAGCGAGCGGTCGACCTCTGCACGGAAATGACACGCTGACGCGTGGTCCGAGCCGTCGATCGATTCGAGGCGCGGCTCGACCTCGACGCAAACGTGCCGGCGGATGGGACATCGAGGATGAAATGGACAGCCCATCGGCAGCTCGAGCGCCGAAGGAGGGCGACCCACGATCGGCGTCAGCCGCCGGCTCGTCCGGTCGTCAAGACGGGGGATCGAGCCCAGCAAGCCGGCCGTGTAGGGCATGCGTGGCCGGTAGAAGATGTCGTCGACGGTGCCGACCTCGACCGCCCGCCCCGCATACATCACCAACACCCGGTCGGCGATGCCGGCCACGACGCCGAGGTCGTGCGTGATCAGGACCATCGCGGCGCCTGTGTGGACGTGGGCGAGCTTCAGGAGCTCGAGCACCTGCGCCTGAACCGTGACGTCGAGGGCGGTCGTCGGCTCGTCGGCGATGATCACCTGTGGTCGATTCGCCATCGCGATCGCAATCACCACCCGCTGCCGCATGCCGCCGGACAGCTCGTGCGGAAACTGATCGAGGCGGCGTCGAGCGCTCGAGATGCCGACGGCCTCCAGAAGGTCGAGGGACCGCGTCCGGGCCTCTTCCGATCTCATTGCGGGTTCATGAGCGCGAAGCGTCTCGGCGAGCTGGTCGCCGATCCGGTAGACGGGGTTGAGGGACGTCATCGTGTCCTGGAAGACCATCGCTATCGAGCGGCCGCGAATGTGCTGAAGCTCACGGTCCGGCAGTCCCAACAGCTCCCGGCCCCTGAATCGCACGGAGCCGGTGACCCGAGCCGTCCGCGGGAGCAGCCCGAGAATCGCGAGCGAAGTGATCGACTTCCCGGATCCGGACTCACCGACGATGGCGAGCACCTCGCCGGCTGCCAGCTTGAGGTCGACGCCGCGCACGGCATGCACGAGGCCCTCCTCGGTCGGCAGGCGCACGTCGAGACCACTGATCTCCAGCACCGACGGAGTGGCCAACCCAACGGAGGCGTCAGCGGGTTCGGCCATCCCTGTCATCGTCCCCACGGCGGCCTGATGCGCACATGGTGGTGAACGAACGCACGCTTGTCAACCGAACCAACACGCCGCACAGAGAAATGTGCTATCGCCTTGGGCACGGTCCGGTGTTCGTTCATGCGAAGTGGCACGCGGCCATGTGTCCCGGGGCTACATCGCGAAGCAGCGGTCGTTCCTCGAAGCATCGCGACTGTCGGATAGGACACCGGTCGGCGAACGGACAGTGCGAGTCAATCGTCCGGCTCGCGGGAGTGGAAACCGTGGCGGGCGCGGCGGCATCTTCGGGTAGGGGGCTGGCGCGTCCCAGCAGGACCTGCGTGTAAGGGTGGCGCGGCTGCCGGTAGAGATCGACGGCCGGGGCATCTTCCATTACAGCGCCGTGGTACATCACGATGACGCGGTCGCTGACATGCCTGACGACCTCGAGGTCGTGCGAGATGAACATCATTGCGAGCCGGCGGCTGCTCTGCAGTTCGAGCAACAGATTGAGCACGCCCGCTTGCACCGAGACGTCGAGAGCAGAAAGGGGCTCGTCGCAGATGAGATACAGGGGGTCAAGAGCCAGCGCTCGCGCGATGGCGACCCGTTGGAGCTGACCACCGCTTACATCACTGGTCTGACGCCGCAAGATATGCGTCGGGAGCCGTACCTGCTCTAGCAAGACGTGAGCCCTGCGGATCCGCTCCTCCTGGCCGTATCCGAAGTTGCCAAGCGGCTCCGTGATGATCGTCTGAATGCTATGGCGCCAGTTCAGGCTCGAGCGCGGATCCTGGAATATAGGTTGGACGGCCTGACGGAAGGCGCGCCGCTGGGCGCGCCCGAATCGAGCGATTGGCTTGCGGTCGAATTCGATTCGCCCCGACGTCGGCTCGAGCAAGCCGAGCATGAGCCTGGCGAGGGTCGACTTTCCCGACCCGCTCTCCCCCACAACCCCCAGCGTCTGGCCAGGTTCCACGGAGCAGTCGACCCGGTCGACCGCGATGGTCAGCTCAGGTGGCAAGGGCCAGTGTCGGGTGGTCGCAAAGTGCCTCGAGGTCGTCTGTGCGACCAGGCTCAACGCGGCGGCTCCGGGTTGTAGCACGCCCATCCGTGGCCGTCCTCGAAGGACGCGGCAGGAAAGCGCTCGCCACAATCGGACACCGCCCTGCCGCACCGCGGGCGGAATGGGCAGCCTGGCTCTCGGTCAACGTCATACGGGTTTGGTGGATAGCCGGCCAGTGAGGCCAGCTTGGCCTTGTGCTCCAGGTTTGAGCTCATCGTGCTCCGCAGCAGGCCTCGGGTATAGGGATGGCGCGCCTCTTGCATCAACTCGCCGGTCGAACCGACCTCGACGCCCCGACCGCCGTACATCACGAGGATTCGATCGGCAACCTGGCTGACCACAGTGAGGTCGTGGCTGATCAGGATCACGGCAAGCTGATAATCCGCCTGGACCTGTTTGATCAGGTTGAGGATCTGGCGCTGGATCGTGACATCGAGCGCTGAAGTCGGCTCGTCAAGGATCAGCAGGCGGGGTTGGCAGATCATCGCGGTCGCGATCATCGCCCGCTGCAGCATGCCGCCGCTCAGCTGATGCGGATACGACCGCATCACCCTTTCAACTTCGTGGATGCCCATCTCCTTCAGACGCTTCGCGACCTGAGGCGCCGCCTTCCTCTCGCTCATGCCGCGATGGATGACCAACGGCTCAGCGACCTGGCGGCCGATCTGCATCGTCGGGTTGAAGGCAGACATGGGCTGCTGCGGTACGTAGGCGATCTCCTGACCGCGGAGGCGGCGCATCTCGCGGGCTGAAAGGGCGAGAAGCTCGCGCCCATCGAATGCGACGTGGCCCGCTACGACGCGGCCATTGGCAGGAAGCATGCGTATGACCGCCGTCGCCATGGTCGACTTTCCACTGCCGGTCTCGCCGACGACGGCCAGGATCTCACCTCTCCGGACGTCAAACGAGACGCTCCTGACCGCTTGCAGCCACTCATCGCCAGAGTGGTACGCAACGGTGAGATCGGTGACCTTGCAGATCGATGCCGATACGTCGGAGACAGCCGCTCGGGCTTCCGTCATCAGCCGAACCGGCTCTTGTTCCTAGTCTCCAGCCAGTCGCTGATGACCGTGGACGAGAGCACGGCGGCCAGCACGAAGAGCCCTGGAAGGGTGGTGTACCACCAGGCGACGAGCAGGTGGCTGCGTGCGTCGGCGATGATCGCACCAAGCTCCGGCGTCGGCGGTTGGGCGCCTAGACCGAGAAAGCTGAGTCCGGTCAACGCCAGCACCGCATAGCCCACGTCCATCGATACTCGCGCCGACAGGTTCGGGAGCAGGTGCGGAAGCAGATGGCGGAACAAGATCATCAGCGTCGATGTGCCCGCAGCCCGCGCACCCTCGACGAAGGCCAGCTCCTTGAGTGCGAGCACCTGGCCGCGGACCATGCGGGCGTAGCCGGGCCACCAGACGGCCGTCAGTGCGACCACGACTGTGGTCAACCCGGGCCCGACTGCGCTTGCGATCGCGATCGCAAGGATGAGATACGGGAAGGCGAGGAAGACATCCGTCGTTCGCATCAGCAACGCGTCGACCGGGCCGCGAAAGAGGCCGGCGACACCGCCGATGACCGTGCCGATTGCCGCAGCGCCCACCACGATCAGGATGCTGATGCCGAGCGAGTACCGCACCCCCCAGACGCAGCGCGCCCAGAGGTCGCGGCCTGCCTGGTCGGTTCCGAAGAAATGCTGCGGCGACGGAGGCACCAGCGTCGTGGAGAGGTTGAGGGCAAGCGGATCCTGAGGAGCGACGACCACGGGCGCGATGACGATGACGAGCCAGATCGCGATCAGTCCGACCGGCCACCATCGGGCGGCGAGGTCCGCCGGCGACTCGCGGCGCTCGGCCGCCGGCATGCTGGAATCAGGGATGCGCGCGATCAAGCCAGCGCCCTGATCCGAGGATCGACGATCGGATACAGAAGGTCGACCACCAGGTTGACCAGCACGAAACCGATCGTGATGATCACGGTCACCGCCATGATCGCGGGAAAGTCGAACGTCTGCAGGGCGTTGTACATGTAGTTGCCGATGCCCGGCCACGAGAACACGACCTCGACGAGCACGGTTCCCCCCAGAAGCCAGCCAAACTGAAGACCGAGCATCGTGATCACGGGGTTGATGGCGTTGCGAAATACGTGGCCCAGCAGCACGCGTCGCGTTCCGGCGCCCTTCGCGATCGCCGTCCGCACGTACGGCATGCGCATCTCTTCGAGGACCGATTTCTGCGTGAGGCGGGCGGCGATCGCGAACTGCCACATGACCAGCGCGGTGACCGGTAGCACGAGGTGCCACGCCGCGTCGGCGAATGCCGGCAGATTGCCCGTGAACAACGCGTCCACGGTGTGGAAGCCGGTAATGGTAGCCGGGGGATCGATCTCGTTGCGGCCAGTGATCGGAAACCACCCAAGGCGGCTGGCCAGCCACAGCTGGAGGACCATGGCAAACCAGAAGACCGGCATCGCGGTCCCAAGCATCGAGAACAGCCGGATCAGCCAGGACTCCGGCCGGTTGCCACGCCATGCCCACACCAAGCCAAGGCCAACCCCGAGCAAGGCATAGAGGACGAAGCTGTAGATGACGAGCTCCAGCGTCGCCGGGAGCGCGCCGACAATGGCCGGGCCGATGGGCTGCCGGCTCGCGTAGGAGATCCCGAAATCGCCGTGGGCCAGGCCGGATATGTAAGTCCCGTACTGATCCCACACGGGCCGGTCGAGGCCGAGCGAGTGGGCCGCCGCCTTGATCTGCTCCGGTCCCGCGCGCAGGCCGGCGACGGCGCAAGCAGGGCACGAGGGGACAACATGCGACAGCACGAACGTCCCAGTGACCACGCCGAAAAGAACCGCTACCGCTCCGACCAGTCGCCGGAGCAGGTAGTAGACCATCTAGCCCCGCCGGACGATCAGCTTCCCTTCGACCAGTAGAACCACCTGATGATCCCGTCCTGGAAGAACGGGTCGTACTTGACGTGCGCCCACTCCTTCCTCACGGGCATCACAAGGTCGGGCGCGATGCAGAAGATGGTCGACGCCGAGTCCACGATTCGCTTCTGCATGTCCGACAGCAGCTGGTTGCGCTGAGCCGCATCCTGGATCTGCACCACCCTGTCGAGGTCGGAGTCGAGCGTGGAGTCCTTGTAGTTCGCCCAGTTGTATCCGCCCTTGGACGGAATGTTTGAAGAGTGATACGAAACCCTGATCACCAGGGCAGGATCTGGCGTGTTCGGAAACACGTTGAGGAATGTCATCGGAGGCGAAGACGCGTTGTTCGCCATCTGCGGGGGTATCTGCGGCCAGGGTGGTGCCTCGACCTTGAGGTCGATGCCGATCTTCGACAACGCCGACTGGAAGATCGTGCCCGCGAACGACTCGTAGTTGAGGCCCTGGACGGTGACCATGCGCATCTGCGTTCCCTGCTTGACACCCGCCGCATCCAGCAGCTGTTTCGCCTTCGCCAGGTCCTGCTTGGCGTACGGCAGGCTCGAGTCCCATCCTGGGAACTGAGGCGGAATGGGGCTGTTGGCAGGGCGGCCGAAACCCTTGTAGAAGTTCGTGTACCCGTCGTAGTCGAACGCCGCGATCAGCGCCTGCCGTACCCGAACGTCGGTGAGCGGCGTCCGGATCATGTTGAGAGGAATCGTGCGCAGCTGGATGGCGGGCTGGCGGACCACCGATACGTTGGGCAGCGACTTGGCTGTCTCCGCGTTGTCGGGGCCGATGTTGCTGAGGAAGTCGGTCTGGCCGCTCTGCAGCAGCTCGAGCTGGGTGGTCGTGTTCGCGTTCTGGATGATGGCAACCGAGGTGGGAACCCCTGCCTTGAAGTCACGCCAGTAGTGCTTGTTCTGAACCATGTCGATGCGATTGTTCGGCTTGATGCTGTCGAGCATGTAAGGCCCAGTGCCAGCGGCCTTGTTGGCGAACCAGCTCTTCGACCACGGGTCAGAGCTCGTCTTGTTGCTGGTGATCGCGCCAGGGCTCGCAATCAGGAACCACGGCACGGTGCCGGGAAACAGCGAATACGGCGCGCTCAGCTTGATCACGAACGTGTTGGGGTCAGGAGCGTCGAAGCCCGCGATGTTGATCAGGTACGAGGCAGGCCCCTGGTTGATCTCCTGCAGTCGCTTGAAGCTCGTGAGCACGGCCTGCGAGTCAAGCTTTGCGCCGTCGTGGAACACGACTCCCTGTCGCAGCTTGAACGTGTACGCCAACCCATCTGACGAAGCCGAGTAGGACTCGGCAAGCAGCGGCCGGACGTCCAGGCCGCCTGGCGTGTACTCGAGCAGCGATTCGTAGACGTTTTGGGTGAACTGCAGAGTGTCGGTGTCGAAACCGATGTGGGGATCGAGGTTCTCGGGAATGACGACGTTCGTCCAGCTTGCCTTGACGTTGCCGGTGCTGGTCGTGGTCGGGCCCGCACAGGCATCGAGAAACTCCAGAAGCGCGCTGCCGCTCAGGAGGGCTGCGCCTCCAACCCCTGTCCGTTGCAGGAATTGCCGACGAGACCATGAGCGATCGAATGAGCCGTCGCTAGACGCCATCGTGCTTCCTCCTCACCAACTCAGCCCACCCACATGGCTACGGCAGTCGAAGTGTAGTAGACGAACTAGCGTTTGTCTATGAACGGCTTCGGTACCTGCCGGCGGCTCACGCATAGGGTCCTGGCATGGGTGCGGAAAGCCGTCCGCCCCTGGGATCGACCACGAACCTGCCGAACACCACGACCCCCTTCGGTTGGCGCAGGTGCGCCATATCGTCGAGGGGGTTGCCCTCGAGCAGGATCAGGTCTGCGGCCGAGCCTGGTTGGGGCGCTGTCGCGGCGCCTAGCCCGTTGAGCTCGCGGCCTCCGGTAGTCGCCGCGTGCAGCACCGCAAGCCTTGCCATCCCGATCTCTTCGAGCAGGCCGAGCTCGGCATGAAGACGCGGGCCGATCGGGTTCAGGTCCGCGCCGGTGGCGATCTTGACGCCGGCGGCGAGGCAAGCGCCCACGGCTTCGGCGTGCCGCGCCGAGGAGGCCTTCGCCCTTTGCATCGCGTGCTGCGGCCAGCGGTCGGCCTTCATCATTTCGACGTCGTGCGTGACGCCGATGGTGGGGACCAGCCACGCGCCTTTCGATGCGAGAGTGCTGGCGGCTCGCTCGTCCAATGCGTAGCCATGCTCGACGGAACGTCCACCGAGCTCGACAAAGCGTTCGGCCAACCGCGCGTTGCCGCAATGCGCCAGCACCGGGAGACCTCGCTGTCGCGCGGTGGCCATCGCCACGTCCAGCTCCTCATCCGAAAGCTGGCCGCTGTCGACGGACTCGTGGACGCTGTAAAGGCCGCCGGTCAGGAGGATCTTTACCCAGTCCGCACCCTGCTCTGCCAGCGTGCGCACCGCCTTGCGCATCTCCGTTGGACCGTCGGCGATCAGGAATGGCTGCGTATTGACGTATTCGCGCGGGTATGCGGTGCCGTGGCCGCCCGTCGTCCGGATCGCCGGACCCGAGCACATCACCCGCGGTCCGGGCCAACGCCCTCGCGCAAACGCGTCGCGCCACGCCATGTCGATGCCGTCGGCCTCCGCCGCGGTGCGGACGCCGGTGATGCCCATCGTGACCGCCTCGAGCAGGTTCGAGCCGGCCCTCACGCTGTGTTGTGAGGTGCGCTCGAAATAGCCCGCCGCGGGCGGGTCGTACATGAGACCGCCCGGATGGGCGTGCACGTCCCAGAGCCCGAACATTATGGTCAGACCACTGACGTCGATCCGCTCCGTATCGCGCCCGGCGTCCTCCACGACTTTGCCGTTCGAAATCGCGAGGTCCCGCCGCACCAGCTCGCCTGTGCCGACGTCGAGGATGCTTCCTCCGGCGAGCAGCATCGTGGCTACAGGACGACCAATTCGGCGCTTGCCTGGTTCAGGCGAACACCTCCCTTGTCCGTGACCACGAAGACGTCTTCGACCCGTGCGCCGAACTCGCCGGTGATGAAGACGCTTGGCTCGATGGTGAACGTCATGTTCGCCTCGAGAGGGGTCTCGTCGACGACGTCGAGGTACGGAGCCTCGTGCACGTCCTTGCCGATCGCGTGGCCCAGACGGTGGCGGAAGTGCTCGCCAAACCCGGCGCCGGCGATGACCTCACGCGCCGCCGCATCGACGTCGCACGCGCGGGCGCCCGGCCGCAATGCCTCCGCGCCGGCTTTCTGCGAGGCGATTACGGCGTCATAGGCCTGCCCGAATCGCGCGGTCGGCTTGCCGATGTAGATCGTGCGGCCGAAGTCAGAGCAGTAGCCGGCGAGGGCCGCGCCGAAGTCATAGCTGACTGAGATGTCGCCTCCGATGCGCCGCTTGCTGAGACGCTCCTTGGCGGGCCGGGCCTCCTTGCTGCCCATCGGAAAGATCGCCGTATCGAAGGACTCGTCGATGGCCCCCAGTTCCTTCATCCGCTTGACGATCCACTCGGCAAGTTCGAACTCGGTCATCTCCGGACGAACCACGGCGAGGGACTCTTGAAAGACCTGGTCGGCGAGCAGGCACGCGGCCCGCATCGCCTCGATCTCCGCCTCCGACTTGACGGCCCGCACGCGAGCCAGCGCCTGCGCGGCAAGAGCCACCCGCGAGCGCGGAAAGAGCTCTTGTAGAGCCAGGACGAGCTCGGCGGGAGCGTCGAGGTTGATTCCAATCGAGCTTGGGGCGTCCCCGATGGCTTCCATGAGCACCGTCCTTGGGTCTTCCTTCTCGGTGAAGACCCGCATCTTGGGCGGGTCAGCGCTGACGTCGAAATGAAACTCCGCCATGTGTCGTGGCACAAGCAGCAGAGGCTCACCTTCGAGCCTGATCACGGCGCCGACGGCCCATTCGCCGAAGAAGTGCGAGGCTCCGAAGTGGTGCACCCTACGGTCGACGCCGAGCAGATACTCGAGGTCGACGCTGTGGCCGACGAAGAGCAGCTCGAGGCGGGCGGCCTTCATCTCGCGGCGCAAGCGTTCGAGGCGCATGCCGAGCTCCGGTTTGCTCAAGGTAGCCGCTCGCTCAGGGCTCATACCCGTACACCTCCTTGGCTGTCGCCTCGCTGATGTAGCCGTCCGCGAGATCGGCTGCGACGAGATCACGGTCGCGTTCCCTCGGGTCGCCGTACCCGCCGCCGCCGCCGGTCGTGACCCGGATCTGCGTTTCCTCAGGGCATACGATGTGGCTCGCCTTGAGCTTTCGGATGACCTCCCGGCCAGGGCGCTCCACCTCGACCTTCGGCGTCTCACCCTGTCGCCCGCCGAGGATCCCCCACGGGCCGGTGACGCTGCGCTCCAGCCACAACGAGACGTGCATGCTGTGGGCAAGCGTCTCGAATTCGCGGTGGATGGCAAGGCCTCCGCGGCGCCGTCCGGCGCCCCCGGAATCCTGGGCGAGTGAGTAGTCGACGACGCGGATCGGATACTTCGCCTCCATCACCTCCGCCGGATAATTCTTGAGGTCGCCGCCTCCGTAGTTGGCGAGCCCGTTCTCTCCGTCGCGATCACGGGAAGCGCCCCATCCGAGCGCCACCGCCTCGCCCGTGACCCAGGTCTCGCCCGTCGCCGGGTTGATGCCGTCGAACATCACGTTCATCGGATCGGCGCACTGAGCCGCGGTCGCCCGCTCGGGCATCGCCTTCGCCATGAGCTTGATGAAGAGGTCGATCATCAAGCCCGCGTGGGGGTAGTAGTACTGGCACGCCGCAGGCTCCTGCGCGGCAAAGATCGATCGCGGCGGAGCGTACACGTGCAGGTTGCGGAAGGTACCTCCGGTCGGCGCGACGTCGGGGTTGATGAGGAACTTGAAGGCCAGCCGCGCCGCGGACAGGGTCTGCGAGAAACCTGAGTTCAAGCAACCGCCTGTCTGCGGCGCTGAGCCGGTCAGGTCCAGGTGGATATCGGAACCGGCAATGGTGACTTTCAGCTTGACCTTGACCGGATCGGGGTTCGTGCCGTCGCTGTCCATGTAGCCCTCGGCCTCCCACGACCCGTCGGGAAGCGCAGCAACCACCTCGCGATCGAGCCGTTCGCATTGCTCGAAGATCTCATCCACCGCGAGCCGGAAGTGCTCCTGGCCGAATCGCCGCAGGATTGCCTGCAATCTCTGCTCGCCGGTCCGGCAAGCCGCAACCTGCGCGTAGAAGTCGCCCTGGATGCTCTTTGGCATCCGGCTGTTGAGCATGAAAAACTCAAGAAGCTCCTGGTTGAGGCGTCCTTTGCGAACGATCCGGGTCGGGGGGATGCGGTAGCCCTCCTGGTAGATCTCGGTCGAGGCCATTGTCTGGCTGGGCTCCATTGCGCCGATGTCGATCCAGTGCGCCTTGCTGGCCGCATAGCCGACCAGGCGGCCTTCGAAGAAGACTGGAGTGAAGAGCGAGATATCGTTGAGGTGGCTTCCGACCTCATAGGAGTCGTTGACCAGGTACACGTCTCGCTCGGCCATCGATTGCTTGCCGTACTTCGCGACCGTGACCTTGACGGCATCCTCGAGCGCGCCGAGGAAGATGGGAAGACCTGGCGCCTGCCCGAGGAGACGGCAGTCTTCGTCGAACAAGGCAACGCTGTAGTCCTTGATCTCGTAGATGATCGGCGTGTACGCGCTGCGCGCGAGGTTGACGCCCATCTCGTCGGCGGCCGAGTTCAATGCGTTGCGGATGATCTCGACCGTGATTGGGTCGACGGCGGTGATCACGCGCTTCTCCTGATTGAGAGCCAGCCCTGGGGATCCGAGCTCACCGTCCACCCGTCCGGCACGACCGTGGTGCAGGAATCCTCATCGATGATGCAGGGCGCCGCGATCTCCTGACTGACCCGAAGATCCTCCCGGCGAAAACGTGGCGTCGACACGTTCCGGCCGCGAAAGCGCACCGGATACTCGTCGTACTTCTTCCCGCTTCCCGACGCGACATGCGATCCGTTGGGGCGGGCGTGGCCGCCGGTGCCGACAGCGGTCAGCCGGAGGTTGACGATTTCGACGAGCTCCTCCGGATTCGAGTGGCCGAACGTCTTCTTGTAGACACGGTGGAAGTTCGCCAGCAGCCGGGCGTCAAACCTGGGCGCCGGCAGGGTCAGGAAATGCTCCTGCCCCACGTATCGCAGGTCGACGCTCGTCGCCAGCGCAGCCTTCGCTGGATCAATGCCGTCTTCTTTTAGAAGCTGGTTTGCCGAAGTGACCAGGGATCTGGCCGCCGACCCCAGCTGCTCAGCGTCCAGCCGGTCCCAACGCTCGAAATAAGGATGAACGAGGTCGTGGCGGATATCGGCCTCGAGCATGCCGTGGGCGGAAAAGGTGCCTGGGGACTGCGGGACCAGCACCGTCTCGATCCCGAGCTCCTCGGCAAGGAAGACCGCATGCATGGGTCCCGCCCCGCCGAACGCCACGAGCGAGAACTGCCGCGGGTCGAGGCCACGCCCGACAGTGATCTGCCGGATCAGCGCCGCCATCCGTGCATTCACGACTTCGAGGGCGCCTTCGGCGAGGCGGTCCTCGTCGAGTCCAAGGGTGCGTCCGAGCCGGCCCAGCGCGTCTGCCGCCCGATCCGGATGCAGGGCCATGCGGCCGCCGAGGAAGTAGCCCGGGTTGACCCGGCCGAGATGCACATTGGCGTCGGTTACGGTGGGCTCCACGCCGCCTCGGCCGTAGCACGCCGGACCAGGCTCCGCCCCCGCACTGCGCGGCCCGACGCGCAAGCCGCCCGCCGACTCCCACGCGATCGACCCGCCCCCCGCCCCGATCGTTTCGACGTCGATCACCGGCAGGATCAGGGGCTGGCCTTCGAGCATCGCTTCTCGCGCGATCAACGGCTTGCCGTCGATGCACAGCGAAACGTCGAAGCTGGTGCCGCCCATGTCGATCGCGATGGCGCTCGAAGATCCGGCCCGGCGGGCCAGGTTGGCGGCCGCGATGGCGCCGCCGACCGGGCCGGACAGAAGCGTGTTGACGGGTTGCTCGCGCGCCCTGGCGGCGGTCGTCATGCCGCCGTTCGACTGCATGATGTGGACGCTCGCGGCAACGCCGCGCCGTCGGAGCTCGTCCTCGAGCTCGGACAAGTAGGTCCGCACGGTCGGCGCGATGGCCGCGTTGACGGCGGTCGTGCTGGTGCGCTCGTATTCGCGCCACTCGTTGGCGATCCTGTGCGACAGCGAGACGCTGATCTCGGGATGACGCTCGGCGATGATCTGCTCGCACTGGAGCTCGTGCGCGGGGTTGCGGTAGCTGTGCAAGAACACCACCGCCACCGAAGCGATTCCTGCTGCCACGAGCTGGTCAATCGCCTCCCTGACCGAGTCCAGGTCGATCGGCGTGAGCGGATGGCCGTCCGCCGACATCCTTTCCACAACCTCGAGCCGGTATCGGCGGGGGACGAGAGGTGGTGGGCGGTGGTACTGCAGGTCGTACATCGCCGGACGGTTTGCTCTCCCGATCTCGTAAACATCGCGGAAACCTTTGGTGGTGAGGAGCCCGATCGGCGCGTACCGACGCTCGAGCAGCGCGTTCAGACCTGCGGTCGTGCCATGGACGAAGAATTCCACCTCTGACCCGGATTCGACGGCGCGATCCAGCACCTCGAGAACTCCTGTGGCCAGGTGCCCTGGAGTCGTGAGCGCTTTTGCGGTGGTCAGCTCGCCATCGCTCGAGGCCGCGACGAGGTCCGTGAAAGTGCCGCCAATGTCAACCGCGACCCCGCGCCCAGCCACTAGGCCAGACTGTATTCGACACCTGCGATAACTAGCAAGCGTTAGTTTTTTTGCGAGTGAGAAGGCCGAATCCTGCAAGCAGGAGCAGACAAGCCACGCTCAGAGCAATCACGCCGACCGACGGGCGCGTCTCCGATGGCGCCGGCGGCGAGCCGGCCATGATCCAGGCCAGCGTGAAGGCGCTTCCGTCCGCCGGCGGAACACGAAGCCGCTCGACGAGGAAATCGCTGGGCGCCGATGTCTTCAGGGTTGCGCCGTCGGCTCTGGAGACGCGGACCAGATGGAGCGCCGCTCCCTCTTCGATCGTGGCGCCGTATGCCCTGCCGTCAGGCAGCGGTCGCGGCTCCAGAAAATGCTGATCGATGGGCGATTGGCCCTGCTCACGTCCGTCGAGCCCGACGCTTACGATCCGTGATGTCTGGGCGTCGACATCCTCCCGCGCAAAGAAGACAGTCGCTGGATCGAGCCACTGTGGGTAGGCGTCTCGAGGTCCAGGCGTGAGCGGCGCCGCGCTCGAACCGTCGACGTCAACCACCCAGATCCGATTGCCGAACAGCGTGATGGAGGAGCCGTTCGCGCCGGGCGTCTTCATCTCGCGGCCATTGATGTACGCGATGCGCGACCCGTCCGGCGAGAACGCGGGCTGGGTGTTGCCGGAGTCGGTCGTATGCGTCAGCTGGACCGGCCGGCTTCCATCGGGACGGGCGAGAAAGATCTGATAGGCAGCCCCGCCCGGGGGTAGGGCGGAATAGGCGATCGAATTCCCATCTGGCGCCCAGCTTGGGCTGGTCGAGATCAGTGGTGGGCGGGTGAGCTGGGTAGCCGGCGCCCCACCGGCGAGGTCGCGGCGGTAGATCTCCGGCGTCCCTCCCTCATCACCCGTGTAGAGGAGTTGTTTTCCGTCCGGCGACAGGCTTGGGTAGTTGTGGTTGGCCGGACCGGTTGTCAGCCGGCGTACGAGCACGCCGTCAAGCGTGAACTGCGAGATCTGCGGCGAGCCTGAGCCGTTGGTCACGGCGACGAACCCTGAGGGTGTGCGGGCCGCGCTGACGGCCAAGACCGGCGCCCCCGCCAGGCCAATCGCCGCCACTGCAATCAACCATCCGCAGATCCGTCGCGCGGCTCCCGAGCGGCCGCCACGTACAAGCGTTAGTTTTGCTGTTATTGTCGGGCGCGAGCTCATGGCTTGG
>WNGI01000233.1_pt1 | contig 38107 bp, 35 predicted proteins | sample 5400621 | NCBI WGS metagenome assembly WNGI01 (sample SAMN13153374, study PRJNA577476) | soil metagenome | isolation source: 20 cm soil or saprolite under Garry oak tree replicate 1 | place: USA:California | collected 2016-06-15
CCATCTGGATGTTCTGTTCCGGCGCCAGGCTGCCGGCCAGGTTCTGCAGGGCGACCGTGATCGGCTGCTGCGTCGGCGTCTGAGCGATGGTGACCGCGAAGAGGAACTCATTCCAGATACTGGTGAACTGCCAGATCATGACGACCACGAAGCCCGGGATGGAAATCGGCAGCATGACGTGCCGGTAGATGCCGATCACGCTGGCGCCGTCGATGCGGGCCGCTTCCAGCAGCTCGCGAGGCACCGTGGCGAAGTAGTTGCGGAAAATCAGGGTGCAGATCGGGATCCCGTAGACGACGTGCACCAGGATCAGGCCGGGGATGCCGCCGTAGAGGTTGATGGTTTCCAGGAACTGAACGAGCGGGATCAGGATGCTCTGGTAGGGGATGAACATGCCGAACAGCAACAACGTGAACACCACGTTCGAGCCCCTGAACCTCAACTTCGAGAGGACATAACCGTTCAGCGAGCCCAGGGTGGCGGACAGAATGGTCGCCGGAACCACGAGGAAGACGCTGTTGAAGAATGACGGCGCCAGCGCCGTAAAAGCCGTCGAGTAGGAGCTAAGGTCGGCCGCCTTGGGAAGTTCCCACACCGTGGAGCGAGCCAGCTCTGCGGTGGCCTTGAGTGAGGTGACGATGATGGCGAAGACCGGCGTCAGGTAGAAGACGGCCAGCACCACGAGCAACAGGTAGAGGCCGGCGCGCATCGGGGTGAAGCGGCTGCGGGCGCGCGGCGCCGCCGACACGAGGATGCTCATTGCTCGGTCTCGCCTCGCAGGTTCCACACCAGGTAGGGCACGATCAGGATCGCGACCATCAAGAGCAGCACGATCGCGATCGCCGCGCCTCGCGCGTAAAGGAACTGCTGGAAAGTGGCGATCCACATGTAGAGGCTCGGCATGTCGGTGGCGTAACCGGGGCCGCCGAACGTCATCACGTACACCAGGTCGAAGATCTTCAGCGAGATGTGCCCCAGGATGATGACCGCCGACAGCGTGATGGGACGCAGCAGTGGGAACGTGATCCGCCAGAAGAGCTGCCACTCATTGGCGCCATCGACCCGGGCGGCTTCACGTAGCTCCTCGGGGATGCCGCGCAGCCCGGCCAGGAACATCGCCATGCAAAAGCCGCTCATCTGCCAGACCGCCGCGATGCCAAGCGAATTGAGGGCGGTGTTGGTGTCCGTCAGCCATCCCGACTTGAGGAAGTCGAGGTGCAGGTTGCCGAGGATGACGTTGACGCCGGAGTTCGGGTTCAGAATCCATCGCCAGACCGTGCCGGTGACGACGAAGGAGAGCGCCAGGGGGTACATGTAGACGTTCTGAAAGAACAGCGTGCCGCGCAGCCGCTGGTCCAGCAGCACGGCGGCCCCCAGCCCCAGGACGATGCAGCCGGCCAGAAAGATCGCCGTGAAGTGGAGGGTGTTGACCAGGTCGGCCTGGAATCGATCGAGTTGGAAGAGTCGCTGGTAGTTGTGCAGTCCGACGAAGGTGTAATCGGGAAGCGCGCTATTCCATCGCACCAGCGACGTCCGCATGGTGGCGCCGATGAAGCCGTAGACGAAGACCGCGATCAGAATGACCGACGGCGCAATCAACAGCAGCGGCGTCAGCTTTTCCCACGGTGGCAGACGCAAGGAGCGGCTCCGCGGGAGCCGCTCCACCATCACCGGTTGGGCGGTGGCCGTCGCCATAGGTCGCGCTCGGCTAAGCCGTCTTCAGGAACTCGTCGGACGCTTTCTGAAGGTTACTCGCGGTCTTGGTCACGTCTTTGTTCTGGATGAACTGGCCCATCTCATCATTGACAGCGCTGGCGAAGGCCGGCGGCGTCGCCGATCCGTGGGCCGAGCTGGGTACGAGGGTGTCGGTCTTGAACTCGGCGATAAACGACTGGGCGATGACATCAAATCCGCTGGGCGACACGTCGGTCCGGGCCGGGATCGAGCCCTTCTTCGGATTGAACGCGGCCTGTCCCTCCTGCGAGCCACAGACTTTGAGCCAGCCGATGGCATTGTCCCGATCGGGCGCTCCCTTGGGCAGCCCGAAGGTGTCGCACACGATCATGTACTTGCCCTTGGTTCCGGGCGACGGCACCACCCCGAAGTCGGTGTTCGGGACCCAGTTCTTGGAGGTGAAGTCACCCTTTGCCCAGTCGCCCATGATGTGGAACACTGCGGTCCCCGCGATCAACCGGTTGTCCGCTTCGTCCCAGTCGATCGATGAGTTGTCAGTGTTGGCGTAGGGGAGCCATTGCTTCATCCAGGTCAGCGCCTGAACGACCTTGGCATCGGTAAACGATGCCTTGCCGCTCATCACATTCTTGTAGAAGTCGGCGCCGCCCGCCGCCAGGATGTTGTTCTCGAGCAGCATCTGCACCTGCCAGTTGCCCCCCTTTGAGGCGAGCGCCAGCGGATTCGCAATGCCCTTCGCCTTCAAGGTGCTCAGCGCCGAAGTCAGCTGCTCGGGCGTGTCCGGCGGGCTCACTCCCTTGCTGTCGAGGACCTTCTTGTTGTACCAGAGCGCATTTCCGCGATGGACGTTCACCGGAACCGACCAGACGTCGCCATTTGAGCTGACAATGTCCTTGAGGTCCTTGGGAATCTTGCTGTCCCATCCCTCGGAGTTCCAGATGCTGGTGATGGCCTCCATCTTGTTGGCCTTCACCCAGCTGGCGATCAGCTCCTGGCCGGCATGGACCTGGAAGCTATCCGGGGGCCGCCCACCCTGCATCCGCGTGGCCAGCACGGCCTTGGCTGTCGAGCCCGCGCCGCCTGCCACCGCCGAGTTGGTGATCGTTACATTCGGATACTTGTTCTTGTAAATCTTGAACATCTCGGCCAGGCCATCTTTTTCTCCAGGGCCGGTCCACCAGCTGAAGATCTCGAGCTTGCCGGTCCCGGCGGTGCCCGGGCTCGATGTACCGCAGGCCGCGAGAAAGTCCGCCAGACTGAGACCGAGGACCACGCCCCCTGCGGTTTTTCCCGCCCTGCCGACAAACTGACGCCGAGTCCAACGCTCGTTCCCCATCTTGTCCCTCCTTTAAGACGCCAGCCTCAGCAGTTGCCAGGCGGCAGCGAGAGTGTACTTCGAAGCGGCGCTGAATGACAAGAATAGGACATCGGCGCTAACACTCTCTAATGAAACTTCCCCGCGCTCCAGCGCGGGGATTAGACGCGCGCGGCGCTGCCTGAGGTGGCGCTCCGGCGCGAGAGCGAATCGATCGTCGCGGCCACGAGTAGGACGAAACCGGTCACGATGAACGTCCACTGGACGTCGAAGGAGAGCAGGTAGAGGCCGTTGTAGATGCCGCCGATGACGAGACCCCCCAGCAGCCCGTGCAGCACTTTGCCCCGGCCGCCAAAAAGGCTCGTTCCTCCGATGACCGCGGCCGCCACTGCGTAGAGGACGAGCTGGCCGCCATTGACGTTGTTCGACATCCCGCCCAGGTAGGAGGCATAGAGGATACCGCCGATGCCCGCGGTGAGCGAGCAGAGGACAAAGCACCAGGTCCGTATAGCCGCGAGCTTGATACCGGCTCGGCGCGCCGCCTCGGGATTGCCGCCAATGGCGTAGACATAGCGGCCGAATTGAGTTCGCTGCAGCAGGAGCATCCATGCGCCGAAGACGAAAAGGACGATCGGGATGACCCAGGGCACACCCTCGACCACGCCGGTATTGGCCCGGTTGATGTTGCAGATCCCAACGACGACGACGGAAACAATCGCGATCAGGGCGATCTTCATCAGCGTCAGGCTGACCGGGGGCGCCACGAGACCGCTGCGCCGCCGGCGGGAGTCGCCTGACCAGAGGAGAAAGCCGACAAGGCCGACGACGACCACCATACCGATCCAGCTCACGATCGGATCGATCGCGCCCCACATCAACTTGTACAGCACCTGGAGGTTGCTGCTGAGGCCGGCCAGGTTCGGATAGCCGGAGAACGGTCCCAACAACAGCAAGATCAGCATCAAGCCGTTGAAGACCAGGAGGCCGGCCAGGGTGACGATCAGGGACGGCAGCCTGAGCCGGGTGATCAACGTCCCCTGCCACCCGCCGATGACGGCACAAACCAGCAGCGCGGCGATGATCGCCGCCCACCAGGGCCAGTTCGTCGTTCTCGGCTGCACGAGTTGGACGGCGATCACGCCGCCGACGGCTCCGACGTAGCCGACGGAAAGGTCGATCTCTCCAAGCAGCAAGGCAAAAATCTCGGCCATGGCCAGGACCATGATGACCGCGCTCTGCTGAAACAGGTTCACCAAGTTGCCCGCCGATAGAAACAGGTTGTGTGGACTGACGGCCTCGAAGACGAGGGTGATGATGACCAGCCCGAGAATGACCGGCAGAACGCCGCTATCGCCACTCCGGATCCGCACCATCCAGCCACGGAACCACTGGCCCAGTGACTGGGCGACGATTTCGGGCGGGAGTTCGAGCTCGGCTGCCTCGGCGGCGGCGGTGGGGTCGGGGGCCGACTCGGGCGCCTCAGCCCGCGCCATGCGTGCCCGCCTCTCCATCGACGCGTTGTCCGCGACTGGAAGTGCCGGTCGTCATGTACTCGACGACACTCTGGCGGTCAAACGCCGACGCACGATCCTGCGCCACCATCCGCCCCAGGTACAGCACCGCGATGCGGTCGGCGACCTGGAACACATCGTTGAGGTTGTGCGAGATGACCATCACTGCCAGGCCGCGGTCGCGCAGCCGCCGGACCAGTTCCAGGACCATGTTGGTCTGGACTACCCCGAGCGCAGCCGTCGGCTCGTCGAGCATCACGAGCTTGGAGTTCCACATCACCGCCTTGGCCACGGCCACCGACTGACGCTGCCCGCCGGATAGCGATGCCACCGGCTGCCGGATGGATCGGACGGTCGTGACGCGCAGGTTCGCGAGCGTCTTGCTCGCCGCACGCTCCATGTCATCCTCGTTGAGGAAACCGTTGCGCACGTTCTCACGGCCGAGAAACATGTTCTGGACGATGTCCAGATTGTCCGCCAGTGCCAGGTCCTGGTAGACCGTTTCGATCCCCAACCTCGAGGCGTCACGTGGGCCGTGGATCTGAACGGGCTGGCCCTCCCAGAAAAACTGGCCGTGGTCGATCTGATAGATCCCGGCTACGCACTTCGTGAGGACCGACTTGCCGGCCCCGTTATCCCCACAGAGTGCCGTGATCTGGCCGGCGGGCAGATCCAGATCGACACTGGTCAGCGCTTGCACCGGGCCAAAGTGCTTCTCGATGCCCCGTGCCTTCAGTAGAGATTCTCCGGACACCGGAGCATCTCTGACTGCCCGGGCTACGGTGTCCTGGGCCACGAATCCACTCTATCGCGTTGGGCAGCAGCAAGGCGCCGCCGCGATGCGGCGGCGCCTTGCGCCGGTCTAGCTAATCCCCGCTGCGGTGCAGGCGGCCGCACCGACGGCCGTACACAGGGTGCCCTTGTCGACGAAGTTGTCCTTGATCACGGTGTCCTTCATGTTGGACGAGTCAACCCATATCGGCTTCAGCAACGACGCCGGCTGCTGGTTGCCGCTCGTGCCCGATGGCGGTGAAGTCGTGCCGTTCAGCAACGACGCGGGCGGGGTCTGGCCTGCCCGCAGGATGGTCGCCAGGGCAACCGCATCCTGGGCCTCGAGGTAGACGGCTTTATAAACCGAGCCGCACTGGTAGTTCAGCAAGACATTCTGCATGCCCTGCAGGGTCGCGTCCTGCCCCGTGGTCGGCACTTTCTTGGCGGGGACGCCCGAGTTTTTGAGGACGGTGATCACCGCGTTGCCGAGGCCATCGTTCGCCTCAACCGTGGCGTTGATGCTCTTGTTGGCTGTATATGCCTGCTGGAAGATCGTTTGACCCTGGGCGTTTACCCAGCCGGGGGCGACCTTGTCACCGACGAGGGTCATCCCCTTGTCGTTGGTGGTGCCGGTCGGCAATGGCGAATCCGTCTTCGCCCAGATGATCTTGTTGTAGCCCTGCGCGAAGGAAACGGCGTTCGGGTCCGTGTCCTCGCCGCCGTCAAGCTGGAACACCTTTGGGCTGGAAACTCCCCACTTGGTAACGCAGTCGAGGAAGCCCTGGCCGATCAGCTCGCCAACTTTTTCATTGTCAAAGCTCACGTAATAGACGTTGTTGCCGGTAAAGGTGGCACGGTCGTAGCTGATGGTCTTGACACCCTTCTGCGCCGCTTGCTGCTGGATCTGGGCGCCCACCGTGCTATCGATCGGGTCGAAGATCAGCACCTTCGCGCCCTGGGTGATGTCAGCCTGGGCAAGCGCCAGCTCCTTCGCGTCGTCACCCTGCGCGTTGTCGATCTTGAATTGCGACGATGAGTAGCCCGCCTGCTCAAATGCCTTCTTGAGATACGGCTGATCGAAGGCGACATACCGTGTCGAAGACGTGGTGTCGGGGAGGATGACTCCCACCAGCCCACTGCCCGCTGCCGTCAACCCTTTCAACTGGGCCATCACCGAGAAGCTGGCGTCGAAGGACGTGACGCCGAGCCCGGCCGGCACGGTCGCGCTGGCCGACGTCGTTCCGGTCGAGTTGCCGCACGCCGCGGCGATGATCGCGAGCGCGCCGGCGCATGCCATCAACGTCAAGGATCTGAGTTTCCGCACTTGTCTCCCCTCCTGATTGTTCGTGCCGCTTACGAGTGAAGAGCTTATTGTGCGGCGACGCAAACCAAATACGCAAGGCTGAAGTTGCCTTTGGTTGGCTTGCCTCTAACACTCCCTAATGAAAGACCCGGACGCCGCAACGCCCGGGTCTTGATATCGCGCGTTCTGTCGTTAGGAGCGGCGCCAGCTCCGCCCGAAAGCGCTTCCGCCGGCCACCAGGCTGAACAGGAGCACGACGATCGCCGCGCCGATAATCGCCGACAGCACGGGAATTCCGCCCAATGACAGCTCCGGGGCGAGGACGACGTGCAGGACATCGACCATCAGCCAGGCGCCGACCAGTCCCGCGACGATGGCGCCGATCAAGCCGCCCGGCATGCCCCGGCTCACCAGCCTCTCACCGATGAGCCCGGCCAGGGCGCCGACGATGAGCAGGACGAGCAGGTGCGTAAGCGTCATATCAAGCCTCCATTAATAGTGTATATCCGCTATCAGGTAATCATAACGCCATCCTGACGATTCTGCCAACCCGTGTAGAGTCCAAGCGAGAAGGGGAACGCGTGGCGTCGAACCCGACCAGGAGACCACAACTACCGACCACCCGCACACCGGGTGCGCCGGCTGGTGGCCCGGCGCCTTTTTGGCGCAACCGTGGCTTCTGGATCTACCTCGTGGTCCTACTCCTCCTCAACTACCTGATCAGCGTTCTATTCACAAACGGGCCCCCGCGCCTCACGGTCCCCTACACAACCTTCATCCAGCAGGTGAATGCCGACAACGTCAAGGACGTCACCGCCCAGGGAAACTCGATCCAGGGCGATTTCAAGAGTTCCGTGACCTACGGTTCCGCCAGCGGGGCAGCCTTCCAGACGGAACGGCCCGTCTTTGCCCAGGACAACCTGGAGGCGCTGCTGCAGCAACACAACGTCCCGATCACGGCGACGCCGCCAGGAGGTCAATCGGCGCTCCTCACCCTGCTGATCAGCTTTGGGCCCGCTCTCTTGCTGATCGGCGGCTTTCTCTACCTGAGCCGGCGGATGCAAACCGCGGGCCCAGGTGGCATTCTGGGCGCCTTTGGCCAGAGCCGGGCGAAGCTCTACACTCCCGACTCGGGACCGAAGACGACCTTTGCCGACGTTGCCGGGATCGACGAGGCCAAGCAGGACCTGGCCCAGGTCGTGGACTTTCTCAAGACACCAGAAAAGTACCAGCGGCTTGGCGCGCAGATCCCGCACGGCATCCTCCTGGTCGGCCCGCCGGGCACCGGCAAGACGCTCCTCGCCCGGGCGGTGGCGGGCGAGGCGAGCCGGCCATTCTTCAGCCTCTCCGCCTCGGAGTTCGTCGAAGCCATCGTCGGGGTGGGCGCGTCGCGCGTTCGCGACCTCTTCGCCAAAGCCAAGGAGGCGGCCCCCAGCATCATCTTCATCGACGAGCTTGACGCCATCGGCCGCTCGCGCGCCTCGTCGACAACCTTCGGCGCCAACGACGAACGCGAGCAAACGCTCAACCAGATTCTGACCGAGATGGACGGCTTCACCCCGAACCAGAATGTCGTGGTGCTCGCCGCCACGAATCGCCCCGAAGTGCTCGACCCCGCGCTGCTACGTCCAGGGCGGTTCGATCGGCGCGTCACCGTCTCTCCGCCCGACCGGGCCGGCCGCGAAGCGATCCTCAAGATCCACACCCGCAACCTTCGCCTCGCACCCGACGTCAACCTGGGCGAGATCGCCGGGGCGACCGCTGGTTTCGTCGGCGCCGACCTGCGCAACATCGCCAACGAGGCGGCCTTGCTGGCGGCCCAAAAAGGTGAGGACCTGGTCACGCAGGCCGACTTCGACGAGGCCATCGAACGATCCGTGCTCGGCCTCCGCCGCCCGATCGTGCTCGGGCCCGACGAAAAACGGTTGATCGCCTACCACGAGTCGGGCCACGCGCTGATGGGCTTGCTGGTCGCGGGAGCGGATCCCGTGAAGAAGCTGACGATCGTGCCGCGCGGGCTATCGCTCGGCTCGACATACAGTCAGCCAATCGACGACCGCTACAACTATCCGGAGAGCTACCTGCGTGGCCGGATCACGCTGGCGCTCGGCGGCCGGGCAGCGGAGGAAGTCGCCTACGGGGCGGTCACGACCGGAGCCGAGAGCGACCTCCAGCAGGTGAACCAGATCGCCCGCTCGATGGTGGCGCGCTTCGGGATGTCTCCCAAGCTGGGACCGCTCAACCTGATCCAGCCCGGCGACGGCGCTGTGGCGCAGCACTTCAGCGAGGAGACATCGAGGCTGCTCGACGAGGAAGTCCGCCGGATCGTTGATGAGTGTCACCGCGACTCGGTCCGGATTCTGACCGAGAACCGCGATCGGCTGGATCGCCTGGCGGAGGCGGTCCTGAAGAAGGACACCCTCGACCAGGACGAGATCTATGCCGCCGCTGGCATCAGCCCGCCGTCCTCATTCCACCCGACGATTGCCCCGCCGCTCCCCGGCAATGGCTCCTCGCGCGACCGCGACCTGGCGAAGGACGAGGTCGGCTCCGAGATCCATCGCTAGCCGGCCAGCGAGCGGCGCAACGACTCGGTTTCACTCGACGGCGCCACCCCAAGTTCATCCGCGAGCAGGCGGCGACAGTTGTTGTAGACGCGGATGGCTTCGCCACGATCGCCCTGCCTGACGAGCACCTGCATCAGCCGGCGGTAGCCCGACTCGCGGTACGGTTCGAGCTCGACGGCCGCCCGGGCCTGGTCCAGCGCGAGCGCCACCTCACCGTTGGCAAGCAGCGCCTCCACCCGGCAATCGAGCGCGCGCACCAGCAGCTCGCGCTGGCGCTGGCGGCAACTGACGATCCAGGGTGAGTCCTCCCCGACGAGGAACGGGCGCCGCGCGATGGTGGCGGCGATCAGCGCCGGGCCATAGGCCGCCTGCGGTTGGTTCGCAACCAGGGCCCCCTCCGCCTGATGGACCGCGTCCGCCGCGGCCTCGAGATCGATCCAGCTCTCGCTCGGGGGCCGAAACTGGTAGCAGCGAAACGCGTTCGCGATGATCCGATCGCGATCGAGCCCGAGGTTGCCCAGCTTCTGGCGCAGCTTGCTGACGACCGCGCTCAACGCGACGGGCCAGGAGGGCGGCAACGATTCCGGCCAGAGCAGCTCAGCCAGCTCCGATTGGGGAACCGCGCGTTCGCGTTCCATCACGAGGTAGACCAGCGCCAGGCGCCCCTGCCGGCCCGGAAGATCCGCTTCGCGCAGGAGCTGCTCGCCCCGCTCGATCGCGACCTCGCCGGCGAGGTAAATCCGCAACGTGGGATCGCCAAACATTTGCCAAACCCCTCCAGTCATGATCTTAGGCACCCGGAGCTCAGCCGCCCCCGGCGTGAAAAGGGCGGCGGTTCAGTCGAATCTTTTCGAGGAGGTGCGGAATGCAAAAGCGCGTCGAGTGCGAGTGCGGTTGGGCCCAGCAGACCGACGATGAAGCACAGCTGGTGGCCGCCGTGCAGCAGCACGCCAAAGCCGTCCACAACATGGAGGGCGTGACGAGGGAGCAGGTGCTCGCTCAGGCACGGCCCGTCTGAAACGAGGAGAGGAAATGGCCAAGTACCTGTATTTGCTTTACGCCGACGAGTCGAAGATGCCGGCGCCCGACAGCCCACAGATGCAGCAGCAAGAGGCGGCGTTCGGTCGGTATTACGAAGAAGTCTCCGGGCGCGGCATGTTCAAAGCTGGCGACCCGGTCCAGCCGTCAAAGACGGCAACGACCGTCCGCGTCCGCAACGGATCGACAAAGACAGCGTCCGGCCCAGCCACCACCGGCAGCGAGCAGATCATCGGCTTCTACGTCATCGAGGCAAAGAACCAGGACGAGGCGATCGCCTACGCCGCGAAGGTCCCCTCGGCCAGCGTCGGCGCGATCGAAGTCCGACCGATTATCGGATCCTAAATCCGAGCCCCCTACTCCCTCCCCCTTGCGGGGAGGGTTGGGGAGGGGGTATGTCTGAAAGTATCGAGGCACCCGGCACCGCAGAAGTAATGGGTGGTCTCCCCAAGGGTTAGCGTGTGCAGCGCGCCCGTGACCTCGACCTGCATGCCGCAGATCGGATCCGTGGCGGTCTCCGGAACCGGAATGGCGTAGCGTCGCTCGTGCGCATGGCGTTCGGCGGCAATCTCGGCGAGGGTCGCCAGGGCGATCTCCTCCTGCGAGCTGCCGGCCGCGCTGTCGGCGGCGCGCCGCACCCGGTCGAGGCCACTGATGCCGCGGGCCTGGAGGACGCCGAGCACGGTAGCGGCGCGACGGCGGCTGGCAACCAGCCCGATGTAGGCGACGTCATGGCGGAGAAGCGCCTCGATGGCATCTTCGTCGTAGTGCCCCATGGTCGCGACGACAGCCCAGGTGCTCGCGTTGGGCCGGGCGGGTCCGAGGTCGAGCGAATCGATCACCAGGTTCGCCTCGGGGAAATCGGCGGCCACCGCGCCGGGATGCACCGCGCACGTCGAGTAGCCAATTGTCGCGCCGAGCTTGATCAGCGTGTGCGCCGCCGGCGTCCCACCCACGACCAGCAGTAGGGGCCGCGGCAGCTGCGGATCGATGAAGACGTCCAGTTTGCCGGCGCTCGGGCAGGTGCTGCGATGCGAGACAACGCCGGGCTGATAGTCGGGGGCCTCGTCGGGCGCGATCTTGACCAGACGTGGCTGCCCGTCGCCCATCGCGACCAGCGCCTCGCGCCGCACCAACCCTTCGGAGCAGCTACCGCCTACCCAGCCCCACAGTTTGCCATCGGCAGTGATCAGCGCCTTGTCGCCCGCCTGCGCCGAGGTGGGCGGCTCGACCCGGACGACGGTGGCGACGACAAAGGTTTCGCCGCGCCGACGCAGCTCCGCCGCCCGGTCCAGCACGTCATCCGCGAGTGACATCGTTATTCGGCTGCGCCCTTTTCGTGCAGCGCGGCCCAAACCTTGTCGGAGGTCACGGGCATATCGATGTTCGTGATACCCAGGTGGGCGACCGCATCGATCACGGCGTTAACGAAGGCAGCCGGCGAACCGACCGTCGCCGACTCCCCGACCCCCTTGGCGCCGATCGGGTGGTGCGGTGAGGGCGTGACTGTCTCGCCCATCTCGAACCTGGGCGTTTCCCAGCTCGTCGGCAAGAGGTAATCGGTGAAATTCGAGCCGAGACAGTTGCCTTCTTCGTCGAACGTGATCAGCTGCATGAAGGCGATGCCGAAGCCCTCGGTCAGGCCGCCATGGATCTGCCCCTCGACGACCATCGGATTGATGCGCACGCCGCAATCGTCAACCGCCACCATGCGACGGACCTTCACCTGGCCCGTGCCCCGGTCGATGTCCACAACGACCAAGTAGGTACCGAACGGAAACGTCATGTTCGGCGGGTCGTAGTAGGTGACGCCCTCGAGCCCCGCCTCCATCCCGTCGGGAAGGTTCGTGTAGGCGGCAAATGCCACGTCCTGGATCGTTTTGGACTTCGAGGGCGAGCCGCGGACGAAGAACTTGCCCTGGTCGAACTCGATATCCGCATCGGAAGCCTCGAGCAGGTGAGCCGCGATCTTCTTGGCCTTGTCGCGCAGCTTGCGCGACACCATCGCTGTGGCGGCCCCGCCGACGGGCGTGCTTCGGCTCGCATAGGTGCCCAGCCCATAAGGGGTGTTATCGGTGTCGCCTTCCTGGACCTCGACATCGGCGGCGGGAATGCCGAGCTCCTCGGTCACGATCTGCGCGAAGGTGGTCTCGTGCCCCTGGCCCTGGCTCTTGACGCCCAGCTTGAGGATCGCCTTGCCCGTGGGATGCACGCGCAACTCCGCGGAGTCGAACATCCGCAGCCCGGCGATGTCGTACTGCTTCCCGGGTCCGGCTCCGACGACTTCCGTGAAGCTGGCGACCCCGATCCCCATCAACTCGCCCCTCTTCCGTTTCTCCGCCTGCTCTTTGCGCAGCGACTGGTAGCCGAGCTTGTCGAGGGCGACCTGCATCGCCCTGGGGTAATCGCCACTGTCGTACTCGAAACCGGTGGCCGACGTGTAGGGGAACTGCTCAGGCTTGATGAAGTTCTTGAGCCGGATGTCCGCCGGGTCCATCTTCATCTCAAGCGCGGCGCTCTCGACCAGGCGCTCGATCAGGTAGGAGGCCTCCGTTACCCGGAAGGAGCAGCGGTAGGCAACGCCGCCGGGCGCCTTGTTCGTGTAGGCGCCGTCCGCCTCGACGTGAGCCGCCGCGACGTCGTAGGAGCCGGTGACGATGTGGAAGAGCCCGGCCCGGAACTTCGTCGGTTGGGCATCGGCGTAAAAGGCGCCATTGTCGCTGAGCAGCTTGACCCGCAACCCGAGGATGCGCCCGTCGTTGCTCAACGCCATCTCGCCGCTCATGTGAAAGTCGCGGGCGAACCCGGTCGAGATCAGGTTCTCGCTGCGGTCCTCGACCCACTTCACGGGTTTGCCGATGAGCAGGGACGCGGCGGTCGCGACGACGTAGCCGGGATAGATCGGCACCTTGTTGCCGAAGCCGCCGCCGATGTCAGGCGAGATGATCCGGATGTTCTGCTCCGGCAACCCAGCGACGATGGCGAACAGGGTGCGGTGCGCGTGCGGTGCCTGCGAGGTCATGTAGAGGGTGGCGTGGCCGGTCGCTGAGTTCACGTCGGCGACGATGCCGCAGGTCTCGAGCGGTGACGGATGGCAGCGTGGATAGAACGTATCCAGCGAGACGACCCGGTCGGCCTTGGCAAAGGCTTCGTCGGTCTTCGCCTTGTCGCCAGCTTCCCAGTGATAGATATGGTTGTTCGTCTGGCCGTCCTTCTCATCGCGGATCAGGGGCGCGTCCGGCTCCAACGCTTGCTGCGGGGTGACGACAGCCGGCAGCACCTCATAGTCAACTTCGACGAGCGCCGCGGCGTCGCGGGCCACGTAGGGATCGGTCGCGACGACACAGGCAACCTCCTGGCCCTGGAAGCGCACCTTGTCGGTGGCCAGCACCGCCTGGGTATCGCCCGAGAGCGTCGGCATCCAGGCGAGCTTGTGCTGCGCCAGCAGCGCGCCGGTCACCACTGCGACCACTCCAGGCACCGCCTGGGCGGCCTCGGTCTTGATCGACTTGATCCGGGCATGGGCAAACGGGCTGCGGTGAATGGCCATGTGCAGCATGCCGGGCAGGGCGATATCGTCCACGTAGTTGCCCCTGCCCCGGATGAAGCGATCGTCCTCCTTGCGCCGGATGCTGTCGCCGATGTTTCCCTTGAGCGGCGTTTCAACAGCCATGGCTCAGCTCCTCGCCGCGGCAGTCGCCGCGGGTACAGCGGCGGCCGCCTTCATCTGGGCGGCCGCGCTCTTGACCGCCTTGACGATGTTCATGTAGCCGGTACACCGGCAGATGTTGCCCGAGAGCGCCCAACGGATGTCCTCGTCGGTCGGCTCCGGCTTTTCCTGCAGCAGCGCGATGCTGGTCAGCATCATGCCGGGGGTGCAAAAGCCGCACTGGAGCCCGTGCTCTTGCTTGAAGGCGGCCTGGATGGGATGCAGCGTGCCGCCCGCGGCCAGTGCCTCGACCGTGGTCACCTGCTGACCATCCGCCTGGACCGCGAGCATGGTGCAGGACTTCACGGGAACGCCCTCAACCAGCACGGTACAGGCGCCGCAATGGGTGGTATCGCATCCGATATGTGTCCCGGTCAGTCGTAGGGTTTCCCGGAGGAAGTGCACGAGGAGGAGCCGCGGCTCGACCTCCGCGGTTTTCCTGTCGCCATTGACGGTGACGGTGATCGGCTGGCTCACGCTCATCCACCTCCCCGGGCGCGCTCGTAGGCGCGCTTCAGTCCGCGCTCGGTAAAGACCCGCACGACGTTGCGCTTGTACTCGACGGACCCGCGTTGGTCGGCCGTCGGCTCCGCGGCCTCGGCCGCCAGCGCGGCTGCCTCCTTGATCGTGGTGTCGTCCAGGCTGGCGCCTCGAAGCGCGGCTTCTGCCTGCCCCGCTTTGATGTTCTGGGGTCCAACCGCCGTCAGGCCGATTCCCGCCGAGCCGACCTTGCCGTCCTCCATCTGGAGATGGACCGCGACCGCGACCGTGGCGAAGTCGCCGACCTTGCGCTCGAGCTTGAGGTATGCGCCGCCCGTTTGCGGCCGGGCGGCGGGGATCCGGATCTCGCTCAGGATTTCCGTAGGTTGAAGGGCGGTGCTGAACGGCCCGCTGAAAAACTCGCGAGCCTTCACCGTCCGGGTGGCGGACCTTGAGCGCAAGACGAGGTCGGCGTCGAGCGCCAGTAAGACCGTTCCCCAGTCACCCGAGGGGTCCGCGTGCGCGACCGATCCTGCGATCGTGCCACGGTTGCGGATGATGGGGTCGGCGATCTGCGGGGCGGCGTCGGCCATGACCTGGTAGCGCGAGGCCAGCAGGCTGGAGCGCTCCGCGGACTTGTGGCGGAACAGTGGGCCGACGCGCAACATCCCGTCGCGCTCCTCGAGAAAATCGAGGTCTTTGATCTTGTTGATGTCGACCAGGTGCGCCGGACTCGCGAATCGCAGCTTCAGCAGCGGGATCAGGCTCTGGCCGCCCGCCAGGACCTTGGCGTCTTCGCCGAGCTCGTCGAGGAGGCCGAGCGCCTCGTCCATGGTGTTCGGCGCGTGGTACTCAAACGGCGCTGGCAGCATTGACAGACCCCTCCTCTGGTGACGCAACAACCGCCGACGATCGATATCACCCTAGCCTCGGCGCCAGGTGTTGTCAACGCCGAGGTCAGTTCCGATGATCAGGCGTCGAGGGTGTCGAAGGCGCCGTACGGCGGGAACCGGAACGCCATGTCTTTGGAGAGCAGCCCGCCGTGGCCGAGGCTGTTGAAGTCGCCGGCCGTGACGCGAGCGCCGGTGAAGAGCCTCGGCAGGATGAGGTCCAGCACCGTCGCCTTTGAAAACATCCCGCAGGCGGCGACCCCGAAGATCGGGCGGTCATCCAGGTAGGCGAGCCAGACGGCACTGCCAGGATGGGCCGGAGCGCCCTGCTTCTCCATCCGGGCGCCTAGCTGCTCGAGGGCAAGCAGGGTAGGATCCAGCGGGTCCGTGGCATTCGCGCCGGCGGTGAGCACCAGGTCGGCATCGCGGACGAGCCCGGCGATCGCCTCCCGGACCGTATCGACCGCGTCGGGGACGTAGCGGATCTCGCTGATCGTCGAACCGAACCAGGCCACCTTCACCTCGATCGAGGCCTGGAATTTCTCCCGCTGCGCCGGTTCGAGGCGTTCCCGAACCAGGATGGCCACCCGCATGGGACGGAAAGCGAGCACCCGGACGACCCCATCGGCGCCCGCGCACACCATCTCAACGTCGCGAAGCCGCGACCGCGAAACGACGAACGGCGTGACCTTGACGCCGGCGACAGTCTTGCCTTTCGAGACCAGCTGGCCGTCGAACAAGGTGAAGACAGAGATGTCCCCGATCGCATTCAGCGCCTCGAGCCGCTGGACGTCGACCTTGAAGATGCCGTTGACCTCGGCGCTCAGCCGCACCTGGCTCTCAACCGGGCCGTGCTGGACGACACCCGGTCCGCTGACGAGCTTTGCCAGACGGTGAGCGGCCTCGTCTTCATGGACGTCGCCCGGCTCCATGCGGACGACGTGCAGTTCGTCGACGCGCGCACCGGCCACCGCCGGCCAGTCCTTCCTGGTGAGGATGCGTCCCTTGAGCAGCAGCACCCGATGGTGGTCGTCCGGAACGAGTAGCGTCTGCGCCAGCACGGCGCCGTCGATCGCCGCCGCGTTCAAGTGCGATCCCCGGAGCGCTTCAGCCCTCACGCCGCCGACCCGGCCGTCAGACCAGGCATGGGGCCGCCCTGCTTCCCGTGACGGACGGCGACCATCTGCGACAGGATCGCGAGCGCCGTCTCCTCGGCGGTTTGTGCTCCCAGGTCGAGCCCGATCGGCGCGTGCACTCGCGTAAGGCTCCCCGGATCAACGCCCGCCGCCGTGAGCCGGGCGACCCGCTCGCGATGGGTCTTCTTGCTGCCGATGGCACCGATGTAGCGGGGCCGCCCGCGCAGCGCCGCGGTAATCGTCGGGTCATCGAACTTCGGATCGTGGGTCAAGATCACGACATAGGTCGAGCCGTCCATCGGCAGCTCCTTGAGCACCTCGTCAGGCCAGGCATGAATGACCCGGCGCGCCTGGGGGAACCGCTCGCGATCGGCAAACTTCGACCGCGCATCCACCACGGTGACGCGGAATCCGAGCTCGTCGGCGAGGCGGGTCAGCGGGATCGCGACATGCGATCCTCCGAAGATGAAAAGCTCCGGCGGCCGCGGGAACGGCTCGAGGAAGGTGCCATCGCGACGAACCGGATTCTCCTGCTCGAGCAGCTCGGACGCTCCGGTATCGGCGGGGGTCAGCAGCTGGCGAGCGCCGGGCGTGGCGCCGACGTCGGTCTCCAGCACCACGGGGCGCTCGGCCTGGAGAGCGCCGATGAGCTTGCGATGCACATCAGTGAGCGGCTCGATCAGCACGTCAACTTCGCCGCCGCAGCTGAGGCCGACCGTCCAGGCGAGGTCGTCGCTCACGCCGTAGTGAAACAGGCTGGCGGGCTTGCCTTTGAGGATGGCCTGCGCCTGCTCGAAGACCTCGCCTTCGAGGCATCCGCCGCTGACCGAGCCGGCGATTTTTCCCGACTGGCTGATCGCCATCCGAGAGCCGGCCGGCCGTGGCGCGCTCCCCCAGGTGCTGATCACGGTTGCCACGGCCACCGGATCGCCGCCGTCGAGCCAGGCCGAGATTTCGGTCATGACGTCACGCACGTCTCAAAGTGTAGTCAGCAGTCCTCAGGCCGTTGCGACCACCGGCGTCTGCCGCCTGACCGGGCGCCGGCTCGCCGTCTCCAGCAGGAGCGCACCGAGCGCTTCGAGATTGGCAAGGTTGTGCGCCGGCAGGAAATCGTCGACGAAGGGCAGCGCCGCCTGCAGGCCCAGCGTCAACGGTTCGTAGCCGGGCGCGCCCATCAACGGGTTCATCCAGATCAGGCGGTGGCAGGAGCGCTGCAGCCGCGCGATAGCTCGCCGCATCTGGGCGGCGTCACCCCGGTCCCAGCCATCACTGATCAGGGCCACGGTGGCGCCGTGTCCCAGCACCCGCCGCGCGTAGCGGCGATTGAATGTCTCGATCGCCTCACCGATGCGAGTCCCGCCCGACCAGTCGTCGACCGAGGCGGTCACCCGATTGAGGGCCGCGTCGATGTCATGCGAACGGAGCAGGCGCGTGATGCGAGTCAGGCGGGTGGCGAAAACGAAGGTCTCCACCCGGGTACTGGCGTTCTTGAGGGCGTAGGCGAAATTCAGCAGCAGCCGTGTGTACCGCTCCATCGAACCGCTGATGTCGCAGAGCAGCACCAGTGGACGCGGGCGAACGGCCGGGCTCTTCCAGCTAAAGACCAGCAGCTCGCCGCCAAATCGCAGGCTACGCCGCAGCAGCCGGCGAATGTCGAGCCGGTCTCGACCGCCGGCCCGAGTCCGTCGGGATCGGGTGAGGCCGGCCGGAAGCCGCATCAGCCGGATGAGCCGGCGCACCTCTGCCATCTCGGCTTCGCTAAGGCTGTCGAAGTCCTTCTGCCGGAGCACTTCGACCTGCGAGTAGCTCGCCACTTTCTGCTCTTCCGCGCCTTCGGAGCCATCGTCCTCATCGAGCACCTTGAGCTGTCGGGCGGTGCGAGACATGACCTCGCCCTGTTCGCGCACGGCGGTCTGCGACGACGCCGCGGCGTCGCCATCTGGCCCATGAGGGGTGCCGAGGAACGCGGCCAGTACCCGATCCAGGATGGGCAGCTCGTCGCGCCGGCGACCGAAATGCGCGTGGACCGCCGTCCGCAGGTCGTCCGGACGTCCCAGGTCGATCACGGTCAGGGTCGTCAGGAAGGGCAGCATGCGGACCGGGCCGGCATCGAAACCAAGACCGCGAAGGATCCGTCCGAAGTGCAACCAGTTTCGGGTCAGGACGGTGCCGGGGTCAGGCATTAACGGCCCGGGCGAGGAGCTCCCGCGAGCCCGCGCCGCGCAGCCGTTCGAGATCCTCCTGGTACTTGACGATGGCACCGAGCGTCGCCTGGACAGCCGCCTCGCTGAGTTCCGCCTCGCCCAGCGCGATCAGCGAGCGAGTCCAGTCCAGCGTCTCGGCAATCCCGGGCAACTTATAGAGGTCGAGACGCCGAACGCCGCCGATGAACGCGCTCACCTGGCGGGCCAGCTTCTTGGGGACCTCGGGCACGCGGGCCGTGATGATCTCGTACTCGCGATCCACGGAGGGGTAATCGATCCAGAAGTACAGGCAGCGGCGCTTGAGGGCATCGTGGATCTCGCGGGTTCGATTCGAGGTGATGATCACCGCCGGCGGCTTATCAGCCTTGATGGTGCCGATCTCCGGGATTGAGATCTGGAAATCGGAGAGCAGCTCGAGGAGAAAGGCCTCGAATTCATCGTCCGCCCGATCGATCTCGTCGATCAAGAGCACCGGCGCCTTGCCTCCATCGCTCTCGATGGCCTGCAGCAACGGACGCTTGACCAGGAACTGAGGGCTGTAGATCTCGCGCTCGGTCTCCTCGCGATTGGCGCCGGCGGATTCCAACAGCCGGATATGGAGCATCTGCTTCGCGTAGGCCCATTCATAGACTGCGTTGTTGACGTCGATCCCCTCGTAGCACTGCAGCCGGATCAGCCGGGAATCGAGGATCTCCGCCAGGACCTTGCCGACCTCGGTCTTTCCCACCCCGGCCTCGCCTTCCAGCAGCAGCGGCTTATCGAGGGTGAGCGCCAGGAAGATGGTGGTCGCCAGGCTCCGGTCGGCAACGTAGCGATGCTCGTGCAGCGCTCGCTCGACGTCCTCAATCGACGAGACCGGCAGGTCCTTCATGACCGAATTGTAGGGTCGCCCGCCCCCACCCCGACCCTCCCCGTGAAGGGGGAGGGAGTCATTCGGGGCAGAGGGCTTTCGCCCTGCTCAGTGATGTGCCGTGATCTGTTCGAGCGCGCGCCGGGTGAGGACCTGGGCCAGGTGCCGGCGATAGTCAGGTGAGCCGTTCAGGTCCTGGGGTGGATCGGTGCCTTCCGCGGCTCGCTCGGCAGCCGCGCGGATGTCTTCGTCGTGGGCGCCCTTGCCACGCAGCGCCTGCTCCACACCGCTTGCCCGCAGCGGACGGCTGCCCATACCGGTGAGGCCGATCGCTACGTTGGCGACATTGTGGCCGCTGACGGTGACCTGGGCCGCGACCGCGACGATCGCCCAGTCCTGCGACCGCCGGCTGAACTTGAGGTAGGTCCCTGTGCTGCCGGTCGGTGGTGTGGCGATGCGGATCTCGCGAACGATCTCATCCGGCTCCAGCGCCGAGGTAAACGTGTCGACGAAGAAGTCTCGTGCCGCAATGTTCCGTTCGCCCTTGGGGCCCACAACCTTGAGCTCCGCGTCGAGGGCCAGAAGGCACGCCGGGAAATCGCCGAACGGATCGGCATGCGAGGCCGCCCCGCCGATCGTCCCACGGTTGCGCACCTGCGGGTCGCCAATCTGGGCGGCAGCGCCACTGAGCAGTGGCAGCTTTTTCTTGAGCAGGTCGGAGAACTCGATGTCGTGATGGGTCGCCAGCGCGCCGATGGCCACGTGGCCATCTTCCTCGCGAATGTAGTTGAGGTTGCTGATCCGGCCGATGTCCACCAGGAAGGACGGCGTCGACAGCCGCAGCTTCATTAACGGAATCAGGCTGTGCCCGCCCGCCAGAACCTTCGCTTCCTGCCCACGCTTGACCAGTTCGGCGACCGCCTCGGGCAGGGTGCGGGGAACCACGTAGTCGAAGGCTGCTGGAATCATCGCTTTGTCCCTCCGTTGCGGTGCATCAGCTGCCAAACCTTCTCCGGTGTGGCGGGCATCGAAACGTCCTTGACGCCGAATGGCGCCAGCGCGTCGACGATCGCATTGATGATCGCCGGGCTGGAGGCGATCGTACCCGCCTCGCCGATGCCCTTGGTACCCAGCGGGTTCACCGGGCTGGGCGTGATCGTCGCCTCGAGCTCAAAAGACGGCAGGTCGGCCGCGGTCGGAACCAGATAATCGAGCAGGCTGCCGGTTCGCAGTTGACCGGCCTCGTCATATACGGCTTCCTCGAAAAGGGCCTGCCCGATGCCCTGCGCGATCCCGCCATGCAACTGGCCATCGACCACCATGGGATTGATTCGGGTGCCGCAGTCATCGACGGCAACGTAGCGCAGAATCCGGGTCGCGCCGGTCTCGGCATCGATTTCCACGACGGCGATGTGGGCGCCGAACGGCCAGACGAAGTTCGTCGGATCGAAGAATGTGGTGGCCTCCAGTCCGCCCTCCATCCCCTTCGGGAGACGGCTCGTCTGGAAGGCCGCCACCGCGATCTCCTGAATGGTGACCGCCTTCGAGGGCGTTCCCTTGACGTAGGCCTTGCCGCCTTCGTAGACCACGTCGCCCTCTGCCGCCTCCAACAGGTGGGCCGCGATCTTCCTGGCCTTCTCCTGGACCTTCATGGCACTGATATGCACCGCGTTTCCATCGAGCGCGGTGCTTCGGCTGCCATAGGTGTCCATCCCCATCGGTCCAATGGCGGTGTCGCCGTGCTGGACGTCGATGTCCTCGACCGGGATGCCGAGGACGTCCGCCGCGACCTGGGCATACGTCGTCTCATGACCCTGGCCGTGCGGCGAGCTGCCGATGATGACGGTGGCTTTGCCGGTGAAGTGGACGTTGACGACCGACATCCCCCAGAGCGAGACCCCGACCGCGGCTTGGGTCGGCACCGCCGGCCCCAGGCCACAGATTTCGATATAGGTGGACAGGCCGATGCCCAGGAACTTGCCCTGCTTGCGCTTCTCCGCCTGCTCACGCCTCAGTCCCTGGTAATCGACCATCTGCAGCGCCCGGTCAAGGGTGATGCGGTAGTCGCCCGAATCGTAAGTCAGACCGAGGAGCGTGGTGAACGGCTGGTCCTCGACGCGAACGAAATTCTTTCGCCGGACTTCGACCGGATCGACCCCGGTCTCGCGGGCAACCAGGTCCATGACGCGCTCGATCAGGTAGGTCGCTTCGGGCCGGCCGGCGCCGCGATAGGCATCGGTCGGCGTGCGATTCGTGAAGACGCCAACCGCACGGCCGTCGAAGGCCTTCATCTTGTAGGCGCCCTGCGCGACCAGCATGCCGAGCACCTGGAATGTGCCGAACTGGCTGCAGTAGGCCCCGAGATCGAGCCACTGCGTGGGCCGGATACCCAGCACGGTCCCATCACGCTTGGCCGCAATTTCCACGTCCCAGATTTGCGACCGTCCATGGTGGGTCGCTTTCGTATTCTCGCCCCGGTCCTCGATCCATTTGACCGGGCGCCCCAGCCGTCGCGACGCCAGCGCCGTCAGGATCTCCTCGGGATAGACCCGGATCTTTGATCCGAAGCCACCGCCCACCTCCGGGGCGACAACCCGGACATCACTCTCCGGGATGCCCAGGATGACCGCGGCCCACACCTTGACGAAGTGCGGGATCTGGGTCGATGACCAGATGGTGAGCTTCCTGGCCCACGTTCTGTAGTCGGCCACGACGCCACGCGGCTCAACGGCGATAGGGATGAGCCGCTGCTGGATGAGGCGCTGCGTGATCTTGACTTCGGCTTCCCGGAAAGCCGCCTCGATGTCGCCGGCGGCGAACTTGACGTCATAAGAAAGGTTGCTTCCGACCTCGTCGTGGAGGACCGGGGCGCCCTTCTCGATCGCCTTCTCGATGTCGACGACGGGTGGGAGGGACTCGTAGCGCACTTCAACCCGCTCGGCCGCATCCTGCGCCGCCGACAGGCTCGATGCCAGCACGATCGCAACCGGCTCACCCACGTAACGCACCTTGTCGATGGCGAGGGGATAGTGCTTGGGGTATTTCTTGGTTGGGACGAAACAGTCGGTTACCGGCAGCGGGGCTCCAAATTCTGACAACAGCTCCTTACCCGTGAAGACAGCGATCACACCGTCGGCTTCCTTCGCGCGCGTGGTGTCGATGCCGGTGATGCGCGCATGGGGATCGGTGGAGCGGACGACCACCATATGCACGATGGCGGTTTGCGGAAGGTCGTCGACGTAACTCCCGGTGCCGGTTACAAGCCGTGGGTCTTCGCGGCGTTTGATCGACGCGCCAACCATTTGGGAAATGGCCATATTGAACTCCCTCGCCTTACGAGACGGATGCGGGCGCTTTGGCTTCGGCGCCGGGCGCCATCACCTTTGCGGCCGCCTGGATCGCCTTGACGATGTTGTGGTAACCGGTGCAGCGACAGAGGTTGCCTTCGAGCCCCAGCCGGATCTCCCGCTCGCTCGGGCTGGGATTGCGGTCCAGCAGCTGCTTGGCGGCCATGATCATGCCCGGAGTGCAGAACCCGCATTGCAGGCCGTGCTCATCCCAGAACGCCTGTTGCAACGGATGCAGCGTCGAGCCCTTCGCCAGGCCTTCGATGGTCGTGATCTGCGCCCCGTCCGCCTGGACGGCGAACATCGTGCACGACTTGACGGTATGCCCGTCGATCTCGACGGTACACGCTCCGCAGTTGCTGGTATCGCACCCGATGTGTGTTCCAGTCAGCCCGGCCTGCTCCCGGATGTAATAGACCAGCAGCGTCCGAGGCTCGACCTCGTGTTCGTAGCTGGTGCCATTGATGGTGACCGCGACCCTGCGTCTCATACGCACCTCCTCTGAGCCCGCCTATCCGCCTGCCGCCAACAGGTATAGCACTCGAATTCGTGAGTGTCTAGCATGAGCCGGCGTCAGAGCTGCCCAACCTCGCCACGGCGAGCACCGGTCTGGGCGGTTTGAGCCGTGTTGACGGCACCGGGCGGCGGCGAAAGGAGCTTCCACGCGGACCGCCAGGTTCCGTTCTTCGTGACCTGCAGCATGATGTTCAGGAAGGCGAGCGCCTCGAGCTCGCGCGCCCGCGCCAGCGGCCCGACATCGATCGGCTCATCAGCCGCCACCAGACCATCCACCGGCTCTCCCTCCACGACCGGCTCGGCCTGGTTCGACGCAAACACGGTGTTGAAAGCCTTGACGACTCTCGCCGAGGGCAGCCACTGTTGAATGCGCTCGGCCCCGGAAGGGCCACCCTCGGTCGCCAACCCACTGAAGTCCGGTTTCAACGGGTTGGTCGCGTCGATCACGATCTTCCCCTTGACCTGTCCGGCGATGGCTTTGCTGACCTGCTCGGCGCTGGCCGCAAACGGGACGGCCAGAACCACGACCTCGGCTTGTGAGGCCGCCCGGCCGAGATCTGCCGTGCCGGTACCGCCAACCTGGGCAGCCAGTTGGCCAGCTTCTTCCGGGTCGCGATCGGCAATCACGACACTGGCCCGACCCTCGAGAAAGTCTTCGCCAGCGCGCCGCCAACATTGCCTGCGCCGATGATCGCGATCTTCATCAGGATGACCTCCTTCAATCGCCGGAGCTGCGCTTTTATCAAAGCCTACGCTGGACGTGGCTGACGGGCGGCCGATTTTGCTAGGTTTGAGGTGGGCAGAAGGGGGGTACACTACCAAGGTTGGCCTCAGAGTTCGCCTCCCCCTTTCATCTCGGCGAGCTGGTCGTGCATGTTACCCACGGGCTCAGCCGGTACGCGGGCACCAAGCTGATGCAAGCCAGTGATGGAACGACAGCAGAGTACTTCCAGCTCGACTACGCCGAAGGACACCGGGTTTTCGTCCCGATTGAACACGTCAGCCGATTGAGCAAGCACCTCGGCGCCGAAGCCGCACTGGCGCGGCTCAACAGCGAAGTCCAGCGCCGCTCGCCGTACAGCCGCCTCCCGAAACCCCAGTAGCGTCCGGCGGTGAGGCCGCGACGGCCCTATCCCAGCATCTCCTTCAGCCAGTCCGCCATCAAGGGCCGGTACTTGTAGGCGATGTTGTTGCAGACATGGTTGCCGTCCGGATAGATCACGAGCGTGGCGGCGGGTGCTTCGCGCGCAATTCTCTCGGCCTGCGCAGGCGGGAACAGCCGGTCGCGCCCACCGTGGATCACCAGTAGGGGCTGGGTGACCCGGTCGAGCACCCCTTCGAGGTTGAACGTATACGCCTTCTGCTTGGCCTCGGCTTCGCCCGCCGACTTCGTATAAAAGATGTAGCCGCCTTTCGTAAGCGGATTCAGCGCATCCCAACATTCACCCAGGTTGTAGGGGCCGGCCAGGCCGACGACCGCCCGAAGCCGCTTGTCGTGGGCCGCAGCTCGTGGACCGTAAATCGCACCCATGCTGATCCCCATCAACCCGATGCGGCGCTGATCGACTCCGGGTTGCAACCGCTCGAGCTGATCGAGCACCGGCGTGATCACGGTCTCCCAGTTCGGGCGGATGGCGAAGTCCACGGCGTTCTCGGACTGACCCGGACCATCGATGGTGAGGGTTGCCATCCCTCGACGGAGGAAGTCTTCCTCGATGGCAAAGAGCTCTTCCTTGGAGGAATCGAGTCCAGGCACCAGCAGCACCAGGGGCCGCGGCTGAGGGCCCGACGGCCGCCGCAGATTGGCCGGGATGATATGGCCTTCAAAGGGAATCTCGAGGCGCTCCGCGGGCGGATCGAGATGGGGTAGCGCCCTGCGGTAAACCGAGACCGCCCGGTCGCGCAGCTGAGCGTGGAGATCAAGATCCTCGAACCAGAGGAACTTGCCCAGGTGATAGCACCAGGCCGCGCGCTGATAGGCCTGGGTCGCGGTGAGAGCTCGCCCAGACTCCTCTGCCGACCGCCCCAGCGCCTCGTGGATCTCCCCGACCGCCTTCCAATTCGGTCCCCAGTCCTTCCACTCCGTGGTCTTGGCGACCGTGTCGTCGAAGTCATTCACGTCGATCCCGTTTGCGACGAAACGCGGCCGCCAGTGATGCGCCGCCACCTGCACCCGGTTCGTCGTCTCCAGAGCGCTCACGGCTTCGCCGCCAGCCTTTTTGCGTTGACGGCCTCGTCCAGGCTCGAGCCAAGATCGCTCAGCAAGACCGCGGCACAGTTGCGCCCCGGGAATCCAGATATCGATCCGCCCGGGTGAGTACAGGCACCCGTCTGATACAGACCCGCAATGGGCATGCGATACGAAGACCAACCAGCCGCCGGGCGGAAATACCCGGCCTGGTCGGGCGCTGCGGCGCCCCCGTGGCAAGAACCGTGCCAGTTCGCGGGGTTCCTGCGCTCCATGTCGAGCGGGCTCTCCACGTGCTCGGCCAGCACGATCCGCGATGAGAGGTTGGGCGACAGCCGGCAAAGCCTGTCGAAGATCGCGGCCGAGACCTCCGCCTTCAGATCATCCCAGCGTTGCGCCCCACCCGGGAGGTCATAGGGGACGAAGGTGACCACTTTGAAGGTGTGTTGGCCGGCGGGCGCCCGGCTCGAGTCCACCAGGCTTGACGTGATCGCGAGCAGGACTGGCTCATCGAGGTGGATTCGACCGGACCGTTGGTCAGCCAGCAGCGCCCGCAGTTCGTCGATCGATTCCAGGGCCGCCATCGCAACGCTCTCCCGCCCATGGCCAGCGCCGAAACGGGGCGCTTCGGACAGCGCGTAGTGCGTCACGAACATAGCGATGCTCGGCTTCCAGCGACCGACACTCTCGACGAAGCTGTCCGGCAGGTGCCGTTCCCCAACCACGCCGGGAAGGTGCTTGATATGGATCGTCGACACGACCGCTTTTTTTGCCTCGAAGTGGGAACCGTCCGCCGTCTCCACGCCCACGGCACGACCGCCCTCGACGAGGATCCGCTGGACCGACTTCGAGGTCATCACCGTCCCGCCGGCCTCCTCGATCACGGCCGCGAGCGCGAGCGGAAGCCGGATCGACCCGCCGCGTGGGGTCGTCCAGCTGGAGCGCTGGCGTCCAGCCATCAGCGAAAAGGCGAGCAGCCCGGTACCCGGTTCGTCGATGGCCTCCACCGTCATGAACGCCATCCAGGCAAGGAACGCCCGAACGTGCGGTTCGTCAAAACGTTCCGCGATCAGGTCGAGGGCGCTGGACCTTCGGATCCGTTCCATTGCGGGGCCCATCGGGCTCGCCTCCGTCCGCGCCGCGACCTCGCTCGGCAACCGTGGCGGGTTAGCCCGCTCGTCCTCGACGACGGGCGCCATCACCTCCCAATCCGCCAGCAGGGTGCGGTAGGCGGTGGCGTCGTGAGCCGAGAAGCGCGCCAGCTCTGCGACGGTCCGCTCGAGGTCGAGCGACATCGTGAGCGTTTCGCCGTCGAGAAACGGCATGGCGACAACGGGATCTGGCCGGATGTACTCGAGGCCGTAGCGACCAAGCTCCAGTTCGTTGTTCCGCAGCATGGGATTGGCCTGGATCAGGTTGTGGGCGCTCGCGCAGGAATCGTGAAGAAACCCTGGAAGCGTGAGCGGTTCGCTGGTCGCGTCACCCCCGATACGCTCGGACGCCTCAAGGACGAGCACGCGAAAGCCGGCTCGAGCCGCGTAGGCGGCCGTGATCAAGCTGTTGTGACCGGCCCCGGCGACCACGACGTCAAAGCTCTCGCTCATGCAGATTCGGCTGCCTGGCCGAGGTAGAGGCGCTTGACTTGCGGGTCGTTGAGGAGCTGATCGCCCATTCCCTGGAGCTTGATCGTCCCCAGCTCCATGATGCAGCCCCACTTGGCCGCAGATAGTCCCATCCGCGCATTCTGCTCGACCAGGAGCAGCGTGGTGCCGAGCTGATTGAGCATCCGCATCTTCTCGACGACCACCCGGGCCGCGCGCGGCTCCAGCCCAAGCGTTGGCTCGTCGAGCAGGAGCAGGGTTGGCTGCCTCACCATGGCGCGGGCGATTTCGACCTGCTTCTGCTCGCCACCGCTCAGGAGACCCGCCGCTTTGTGCCGTTGCTCGCGGACGATCGGAAAAAGCTCGGCTGCCTGAGTCAGCCCCTGATCCACCTGCCGTTGGTCGGCCAGGCTATAGGCGCCCATGAGCACGTTTTCCCACACCGTCATCTGCGCGAAGCTACTGCGGCCCTGGGGGACGTGCGCGATGCCGTCGCGGAAGAGAAGGTCGGGTCGGCGCCCGCCGATATCCCGCCCTCGAAACAGGATGCGGCCCTGACGCGGCCGGAGGAGACCGGAAATCGTCCGCAGAAGGGTCGACTTGCCCGCCCCGTTGGGGCCGATCAAGCAGGTAAACGCCCCCGAGTCGAGACTGAGGTCGACCCCCCGAAGGATGTCGCTGCCTGACCCATATCCGGCGATGACGCCCTCGAGTTGCAACAGCATCCTCAGTCTCCCAGGTACGCATCGAGCACGGCAGGGTTGGCCCGTACGGCGTCGGGCGTCCCCCGGGCAATCACCCGGCCGCGATGCATGACGAGGACCGGCTCGCACAATTGCATGACGAATCCCATGTTGTGTTCGATGATCAGGAACGTCATGCCGCCGGCATTGAGCTCACGGATATAGGCGGTGAGCCGGTCGATCATCACGGGATTGAGTCCGCCGGCGGGTTCGTCGAGCATGAGCAGCTTCGGCTCGGCCATCAGGGCTGCCGCCAGCTCCAACAGTTTCTGCTGTCCGAACGATAGACGACCCGCCAGCTCGTCACGCAGGAAGGCGATGCCAAAGAACTCGAGAAGCTCCTCCGCTCGCTGGCGCTCGTGGCCCTTGATGCCGGCCGTGAAGAGGGTGCGCAGGCCGAGCTGCCTTATGGGCACGATCATGTTCTCCAACACGGTCATGTTCTTGAAGATGCGAGTGACCTGGAACGTCCGGGCAATCCCCAGGTGGACGACCTCATTGGGACGAAGCCCGACCAGCGCGGCGTTCCCGAATCGCATGTCACCCTGCTCCGGCCGGTAAAAGCCGGTCACGCAATTGAACAGCGTCGTCTTGCCAGAGCCATTCGGTCCGATCAGCGCCGTGATGCTCCCGGCTCGAACCTCGAGGCTGCAGTCGGACAGCGCGGTGATGCCGCCAAACGACTTCGCTACTGAATGGATCGCCAGGTCGTCCGTCATCCAGCCGCTTCCACGATCGAGGCGCGAGCCTCGACCGGACGGTGGTCGATCGGTCCCTTTCTGCGCCATGCCTGGTAGCTCCGAATCAGGCCGTCGGGTAAGAACATCACCACCAGCACCAGCACGATGCCGAGGGCGACCAGGTGGACCTGCCCGGCCAGTCGGGAGGGGAGCAGAAAGATCAGGTACGCGGAGAGGGGGTAAATGATGAAGGCGCCGAGCACCGGGCCCCAGACGATGCCGCGGCTGCCGAAGAGGCTCATGATGATCAGGTTGAGGGTGATGATGAGCTCGAAAGCCAGGTCCGGGTCGACGTAGTTGAGGTATTGGGCGTGCAGGGCGCCGGCGGTGCCCGCGAACCAGACACTGATCGCAAAGGCCAGGATCTTGTAGAGGGACGTATTGACGCCAGAGGCTTCGGCCTTGCCCTCGTCCTCACGGATCGCGATCAGGCCCAGGCCGAATTTCGACCGCCTGATCGCGACCGAGACCAGGACGGCGATCACCAGCAGCGCCAGCATGGCGTAATAGAAGGGAACGATGACCAGGTTTGCCGGTAGATCGAGCAGCGGCAAGAACAGTCCCTTACTTCCACCGGTGACGCTCTTCAGATCGAGCATCAAGAGCTGGGCCACGTAGGTGAAGGTGAGCGTGACGATCACGAAGGCAGGCCCGCGAGTCCGGAGCGAGATGAAGCCCAGACCGGCCCCCAGGATCGATGCCATGACGCCGACCAACGGCGCGGTCACGAAGACGGGGAGGCCGAGGTGGACGAGCAGCAGCGCGGCGGCGTAGGAGCCCAGCCCGAAAAAGCCGACGTGACCCAGCGAGACGTAGCCCGCGTATCCGCCCATGATGTCCCAACCCACCGACATCGCGGCGTACATGAAGGTAAACATCAGGAGATCGAGGTAGAACCCCTCGGGCTGGACTAAGGGGACCAACAAGAACAGGACGAGCCCCGCCCACGGCCAGCCCCGGCGCCACCGAGGATCGATCCTCATAGACTCTGCCGTTCGACGGCACCGAACAGCCCTTGCGGTCGCACCACCAATACCCCGAAGAGGAAGACGTAGAAGATCATCGGCGCCCAGCCGAGCGCCAGCGTCACGCTGGTGACCTGTTCGGCGATCCCCAGTAGCATGGCCGCCACGAATGCGCCCCGCAGACTCCCCAGACCCCCGAGCACCACGATCGCGAGCAGCTTGCCGATCCACAGCCAGTGCGTGGCCGGATAGAAGGTGAAGAGCATTCCCAGCAACGGTCCCGCGGCGCCCGCAATCGCGATCCCGATCGCAAAACTAACCGTGGTTACAAGCCGGACGTCGACACCGACCAGCTGCGCCGCCGTGCGGTTTTGAATCGTGGCCCGGATCGCCCGGCCGAGCTTCGTGAAGGTCAGCAGGGCATAAAGCCCGGCCAGCAAGAGCAGCGAGATGCCGGCCGAGATCAGCCGGACCACCGGGATGTAGAGCGTGAACAGCTGAAAGCTTTCCAGCGAGTACCCGGTCTTGATGCCCTGGTATGACGACGTCCAGATCGCTCCCTGGAGCCCTTCGAGGATGATGGCAAAGCCAAAGGTCATCAGCACTGTCAGCGTGATATCGCGCTCGGCCAGCCGGTTGACGACGCTCCACTGGATGAGCGCCCCCAGGGCGAGGAAGACGGGGATCAGCAAGAGCACCGACACCAGCGGGTCGATTCCCAGATGCCGGAAGAGGGTTAACGAGAGGTAGGCGCCCATCACGATGATGGCGGCGTGCGCGACGTTGATCACTTTCATTACGCCAAAGATCAACGTGAGCCCGGCGGCCATCAGCGCGTACATCCCGCCCGTCAGGATGCCGAGCACCAGGCTCTGGGCGAGAAGGCCGGGGCTCATTCAGGGGGTCGTGGCCCCGGCAATCGCTTACCAGTCCGGCTTCGGATACACCGGATCAGCGTCCTTATTCGGATCCCCTTTCGGCGCGACCACGTGGACGATCCCATTCTGCCACTGCTCCAGGAGGTAGCTGCCCTGCGGCCGGCCGAGCTCATCCCAACCAATCTCGCCCTGGACGGTCGAGACCTTGTGCCCATGCAGCCAGTTGGCGATCTTGGTATTGTCCACCGACTGGGTTGCCTTCACCGCAGCCGCCATCACCTGGCCCACCGAATAGCCTTCGGCGGCCTCCCCCGGTACCAGGTTGTCTTTATTGGGGAACAATTTGAGGTAGTCGGCGACGAACTTGGCGTTGCCCGGCTCTTTGGAGCTCTGCACCCAGCCGTCGCCGGTCATGATCCCGCTGACCTTGTCCGCCAGCGCCTGCTTGAACGGTCCGGTGGTGCTCGGCCCGGAGGTGAAATAGATCGCTTTGGGCTGGTAGTGGATCGCCGAGTAGGCCTGGACCTGCGCCACCGCGTCGTCAAAGATGGTGCCGCCCAGCACGATGTCCGCGCCGGAGTGCTTCACGGCCGCCGCGATCGACGCGAAGTCGGTCTGGGTTGGCGGGTAGACCTGTTTGTAGGCGGTCTTGATGCCAGCCGCCTCCAGGCGCGCCTGCGCCCCATCTTCGGTGGCGCTCACGAACGGGTCATCCTGTTGCGGATAGGCCGCACTCTTCGGGCGCTGGTCAGCCGGCAGCGAGAGGATGTAGTTGACAAAGGGATCGGCCTGCTTCTCGGCGACCGCCGGCTGGACAAAGAAGATGTATTTGAACTTGCGCTGGAACACCGCCGGCGCCCCACCCGCGCCTTCGACGAAAGCCATCTTGTACTTCTCGGCCACGGCGGAGGTGGGAATCGTCAGTGCGCTCGAGAACGGGCCAACGAGCAGATTGACCTTGTCGACCGTGACCAGGCGCTCGTACTGGCTGACCGCGGTGTCCGCCAGGCTCTGATTGTCATAGACCTTCAGCTGCACCTGGTGCCCGAGCAACCCGCCGGCATCATTGACCTGCTTTGCCCAGACCGCATATCCCTGGTTGATGGCGGTCCCCGGGTCGGATTTGTCCCCGGTCAGCGCCTGGGAGACGCCGATGACGATCGGCCCGCTCGGCAGCGCCGACTGGGCGCTGGAGTTATTGGTTCCGCACGCCGTGAGCGCAAGGGCCAGGCCGATGATCGCCGCGGTCAGTGGCTTCCGCATGCTCCCTCCCTTCCTGTCGACTCGGACTTCTCGGTGACGCCGCTTGTTCCTTGCGTTGAACAAACGATTGTCCTATCTTAAACACGGGCCAAAACGAATGTCAATGAGAAAGGCGGAATGCCGGTCACACTGAAACAGCTGGCGGCGCGCGCCCGGGTGCATCCCTCGACGATCTCGCGCGTCGCCAACAACGACCCCAGCCTCCGGATCGCGCCCGCAACCCGGACCCGGATCGAGACGCTCCTGCGCGAGACCGATTACCGGCCCAACGGGGTGGCGCGCGGCTTGAAGTTGCGGCAGACCTTCGTCCTGGCCGTGGTCATCCCGGACGTGACCAATCCGTTCTTCGCCGCCCTCTTTCGAGGCGTCGAGGATGGCGCCTCGTCCCGCGGCTACAACGTACTGCTCTGCAATACGGACGGCAGCCCGGAACGCCAGCGGTCGCACCTGCTCAGCCTGCACGCCCGCCGCGTGGACGGCATCGTCCTGGCCAGTAGCTATCTGAAGGATCCAACCGTGCGCTGGCTGCGCCACCAGGCGATTCCCTATGTGCTGGTCAACCGATTCAGCGACGAGGCACAGGACCCCTTCGTCGGCTCGGACGACCTGGTTGGCGGGCGGCTGGCTACCGAGCACCTGCTCCAGTTACGCCACCGCCGCATCGGTCACCTGGCGGGGAAGGCCACCGTGAGTACCGGCGTACTTCGGCGGCGCGGATACCTTGCTGCGTTGGCGGACAATGGCCTCGAGGTCGATAGCGGGTTGATCGCGGAGTCGGGCTATACGGAAGAGGGCGGGGCGCGCGCCGCCGAGCAACTGCTCTCGGCACGCAACCGGCCGACCGCCATCTTTGCCGTGACCGACATGACGGCCGTAGGCGCCTGGGGAGCCGCCCGCCGTATGGGCCTGCGCATCCCCGAGGACGTGGCAATCGTGGGCTACAACGACATCCCGCTGGCGAGCCGGCTGGTTCCGGGGCTGACGACAGTCCACGTCCCGATCCACGAGTTTGGCTCGGCGGCGGCCCGGCTGTTGCTCGAACAAATCGAGACCGGCGACGCCATTCGCCGCCGCGTCATCTTCAACCCCGAGCTCATCGTGCGCGGGTCGACCGTGGCGGGCGCCGATGCATCGGCCGGCCTGCGGCCGATCGCGGCAGCGGCAACCGAATAAGGATGCCGCGTTGACACCTCAAAATCGCGACTGCTATCGTAAACAAACGTTTGCGCGAGGCGACCACCATCGAGGGGAATGGGATGACCACGGCAAAGCGTGATCGCCACACGATCGGCTGGATCGGCACCGGCCGGATGGGTTCCGTGCTGGCGGCCCGGCTGCTCGACCACGGCTGCGACCTCAGGGTCTACAACCGGACGCGGGCCAAGGCTGAACCGCTCGCAAAGCTCGGCGCCCGCATCGTCGATCGGCCTGCGGACCTAGCCGATCGGGACATCGTCATCACCTCGATCGCCGGCTCGCGCGATTTCCTCGACGTGATGACCGGTCCGCAGGGCCTGCTGGCCAACGGCAGCCGGGTCCCCTCGCTGGTGATCGACTCATCGACGGTTTCCATGGAGGTATCGGAGGAAGTTCGGGCGAAGGCGTCGAGCCTCGGGGCAGACCTGCTGGCTGCGCCGGTCAGTGGCAACCCGAAGGTCGCCAAAGCGGGCAAGCTCAGCCTGGCCGTGTCCGGGCCGAGGGCGGCCTACGACCGCGCGCTTCCTTATCTACAGATGTTGGGGAGCAGCGTGACCTACGTGGGCGAGGGGGAGGCGGCGCGGTTGGTCAAGATCTGTCACAACCTCGTCCTGGGCGCTGTCACGCAGATCCTCGCCGAGACCACCGTGCTAGCCGAGCGCGGCGGCATCAAGCGGGCCGACTACCTGGAATTCATCAACGGTAGCGTGATGGGGTCGACGTTCAGTCGCTACAAGACGCCGGCCTTCGTCAACCTCGATTTCACGCCCACCTTTACCGGCCACCTGTTACGCAAGGACTTCGAACTTGGGCTTGAAGCCGCTCGCCAGCTCAATGTGCCCCTGCCGGTTGCTGCCGTCGTCCACCAGATCGTCGTCAGCCTCATCGGGAGGGGACTGGGTGACGAGGACTTTGCCGCCCTGCTGAAGCTGGAGGCCGGCGGCGCCAACCTCACGCTGCAGCCGGACGGGCGAGCGATTTCCGACGGGCTCGAATCCGTCGAGGCGCTTGGTGGCCACCGCTAAGGCCGAGTTCACGGTCACGTCGGTGCCGGCGCCGGGCCGCATGCATGTCGATTGGGAGGAACGGGTGGACTTTCGCCGCCTCCATGCGTATCGCCTGGGACGAGCCCGCCAGGCGATCGCGGACGCCGGACTCGGCGCAGTCCTGGTCTTCGACATGAACAACATCCGCTACCTGACCAGCACGACCATCGGTGAGTGGGCCCGCGACAAAGTCGCGCGGTTCGCGATTCTCACGCGCACCGGCGATCCGATCCTGTGGGACTTCGGCTCCGCGGCCAAAGCCCATCGGCTGCACGCGCCATGGCTGAAGCCGGAGAACTCGCGCGCCGGCATGACGGGGTTGCGCGGATCAGTGGCGCCGGAAGCCGGACTTTCGGATGACGTCGCGCGGACCGTCAAGGACATCATGCGCGAGCAGGGCGTCGCCGGCGAGCCACTTGGCGTTGACATCGCAGAGATGCCGATGGTCTTCGCCCTGCAGGCATGTGCGATCAAGGTGGTGGACGGTCAGCAGGCAATGCTCGATGCCCGTCAGATCAAGTCCAAGGACGAGATCACGCTGCTCAGCATGTCCGCGGCCCTGGTCGATGGCGTCTACCAGACGATCTATGAGGTGCTCAAACCCGGAATCCGCGAGAATGAGGTCGTCGCCATCGCGAACAAGCAGCTCTATGACATGGGCTCCGACGACGTCGAGGCGATCAACGCGGTATCGGGTGAGCGCTGCAGCCCGCATCCGCACGTTTTTTCCGATCGCCTGATCCGCCCGGGTGACCAGGCATTCTTCGACATCATCCAGGCCTACAACGGCTACCGCACCTGCTACTACCGGACCTTCAACGTGGGCCGGGCGACGCAGAGCCAGCGCGACGCCTACAAGCAGGCTCGCGAGTGGATCGATGCCGGGATCGACATGGTCAAGCCTGGACTGACTACCGATCTCATCGCCAAAGCCTGGCCAAAGGCGCAGGACTTCGGCTTCGACAGTGAGATGGAAGCGTTCGGGCTGCAGTTCGGCCACGGGCTCGGACTCGCACTCCACGAGCGGCCGATAATCAGCCGACTCAACTCGCTGCAACACCCGGTTGAGCTGAAGGAAGGCATGGTATTCGCGCTCGAGACCTACTGCCCGGCCGACGATGGCCATTCCGCCGCGCGCATCGAGGAGGAAGTCGTGGTGACCGCGACGGGGCACGAGGTGATCACCCTCTTCCCCGCCGAACAGCTCGTCATCGCGAACGCCTATTGAGCACCCGGGTCGAAAAACCGCCGGCCGCTGAGGTCGACCGCCCGACGCGGTTGCGGCTCTATCAGCTGATGGTCGAGCTCCGCGATTTCGAGCAGCGCGCCTACGAGCTGTTCCTCGAGAACCTGGTGCGCGGCACCAGCCACCTGGCGCTCGGTCAGGAGGCGATCTCCGCGGGCTATGCCGTGGCGATGCGCGCCGATGACTACACGTTCTGTACCTATCGGGGCCACGGGCATACGCTGGCCAGGGGCGCATCGATGGCCGGCGCGATGGCGGAGCTGCTCGGGCGAGGGAACGGCATGCTGCATGGCAAGGGCGGGTCGATGCATCTGACCGACGTCAGACACGGCGCCATGGGATCCTACGCGATCGTCGGGGCTCACTTGCCCATCGCCGCCGGCGCCGCCTGGTCCGCACAGGTTCGTAAGTCGGGACAGGTCGCCGTCTGTTTCTTCGGCGACGGCGCGACCAACATCGGGGCGTTCCACGAGGCGCTGAATCTCGCCGTCGTCTGGAAGCTTCCGGTGGTCTTCGTGTGCGAGAACAACCAGTACATGGAATACACGCCGATTGCATCCGTCACCGCCGTCGAGCATCCCGCGGCAGACCGCGCATCCGCCTACGGGTTGGAATCGATCCTGGTCGATGGCAACGACGCGGACATCATCTACCAGACGGCGCGGCAAACGATCGACAGGGCGCGCGCCGGTGGCGGCCCTTCACTGGTCGAAGCGCTGACCTACCGGCACGGCGGGCACTCCCGAGCCGACCCTGCGAAGTACCGGCCGGAGGCGGAGGTTCGCGAGTGGTTGCAGCGCGACCCGGTCAAGCGCTATCGCGAACGGCTGCTCACGAACGGAATCTCGGAGACCCAGGTCAACGAGATCGAGACCCGCGCGCAGCAGAAGGTCGATGCGGCAACGGAAGAGGCGCGCCGCGGCGATCCCGCGCGGGTCGACGAGATCGAGCGACAGGTCTGGGGTGATGGGAGTGCGGCATGGCGGAACTGAGCTTCAGGGAGGCGATCGCCGCCGGCATCGCGCAGGAGATGGCGCGTGATCCGCTGGTCTATTTCATCGGCGAGGACATCGGCGCCGCGGGCGGGGTGTTCAAGGCGACGGTGGGGCTTTTCGAGCAATTCGGGCCCGACCGGGTGCGCGACACGCCGATTTCGGAGCAGGCGATTATCGGGGCCGCCATGGGCGCCGCCATGACCGGACTGCGGCCGATCGCTGAGATCATGTTTTCGGACTTTCTCGCCACCTGCTGGGATATGGTGGCCAACCAGGTCGCGAAGACGCGCTACATGACGGACGGCCAGGTCTCATTGCCACTGGTCATTCGGACCGCCAACGGCGGCGGCACGCGCTTCGGCGCCCAGCACTCGCAGAGCCTCGAGAACTGGGGGATGGCGGTGCCAGGCCTGAAAGTGGTTGCGCCGTCAAATCCCGCCGACGCGAAGGGCTTGCTCGCCGCCGCCATCCGCGATCCCGACCCGGTGCTGTTCTTCGAGCAGAAATCGCTCTACGGCGTCAAAGGCGAGGTGCCCGACGGAGAGCACGTCGACCGGCTCGGCTCCGCCAGGGTGCTTCGAGACGGCAAGGATTGCACCATCGTCGCCCTCGCCGCCATGGTTCCCAGGTCGCTCGATGCGGCGGAGCGGCTGGCCGCCATGGACATCGAGGCGACGGTGGTCGACGTGCGAAGCCTGGTCCCGCTCGATACCCGGACGATCCTCAGCGCGGTGACGAAGACCGGGCGGCTCTTCACGGTCGAGGAGAATCCGCGGCTCTGCGGCTGGGGCGCCGAGATCGCCTCAATCGCCGCCGACGAATGCTTCGACGACCTGGACGGTCCGATCGTTCGAATCACGACGCCGCACGTGCCGCTGCCGGCCGCCGACGTGCTCGAGGACGCCGCGATGCCCTCGGTGGAGAGGATTGTCGAGACGGTGAAACGCGCCATGCGCTGACGAACGCTGAGCTGCTGGACCCCAGCCGATCGAACGAGCTAGGCCTCGACGGGCACCCCCACCTCGATCGGGTTGCTGATCGGATTCTGGCTCCACTCAAACCAGCCGCCGTCGTAGACGGCGATCCGCGGCCAACCCATCAGGTAGGCGTAGAACCAGGTCTCACTTGCGCGCCAGCCCGTCCCGCAGTAGAACGCGACCCACTTGTCGGCGTGGATCCCGGCCTGCTTCCAGTTGGCCGCGATCTCCGGGTAGGCGCGCATCGTATTGTCGACGTTGCGGTAGTGCTCCATGTGGTAGGCGTCTGAACCGCAGTTCCCCCAGATATCGCCGGCAATCCGACCGGCCGGGACGATGTAGTTGTATCCGCTGACCGCGCCAATGTGCTCCTTCCAGGTGCGGACGCTGACGAGGGCGGCATGCTCCTGGTCGGATAGGATCTGCTTGGCGTCGTCGATGTCGATGATGACGTCCGAGCGCTGCGGGATCCGGGCACCGAAGGACGCGACCGGCACTGGCTCACGGAGGACCGTCTCCAGCGGGTTACCGGCCTGGACCCAATGGTCGTATCCGCCATCGAGCAGCCGGATGTCGTCGACGCCGGCGTAACGCAGGATCAAGGCCGCGCGGCATGCGGCGATCTGTCCGGCTCGGCGTCCGGGCCATTTCTCGTTGGCGTGGCCCTCGGTATCCCGACCATAAAGGATGACCGTCGTTTCGCGGGTGATCCCGAGCGAGCGCAGGGCTGCCTCAAGCTCTTCTGGCGATCGACGGTTCCAATCTCTCGGATTCTCAAGGCCATTCGTGTCCAGGTACAGCGCCCCGGGGATGTGATTCTCCTCGTACTCCTCCGGAACTCCAAAATTGACATGGAAGAGCCGGAACCGACCGCCCGGCGCGGCCTCCGGACGTCCCCCGTCGAGCACCTCGCGGAGCCAATCCGCGTGGACGAGCTTT
>WNGI01000235.1_pt1 | contig 38044 bp, 33 predicted proteins | sample 5400621 | NCBI WGS metagenome assembly WNGI01 (sample SAMN13153374, study PRJNA577476) | soil metagenome | isolation source: 20 cm soil or saprolite under Garry oak tree replicate 1 | place: USA:California | collected 2016-06-15
CGCCAGCGGCACATAGTCCGGCAGCGTGTCGGCGGGATTGCCAAGATAGTAGCGGCTCATCCAGGGTGTGGCCGGCAGTGGCCAGACGTGGCCGCGGTACAGATCGGGCGCGGCCGCGGCATCGAATATCGGCGGAGCATGTCGCTGTAGCTGCCGCAGGTACCAGCCGGTGTTCGCGAGCGACATCACGAGCACGCTCACATCCTTTCGGACGCCCTCCACTTCCTGCGCGTACCACAGCGGAAACGTGTCGTTGTCGCCCGCCGTCACGACGAGCGCATAGGGGTCCACCGACTGCAGCACGTCGTGGGCGTAGTCGCGCGCCAGCGTCTCGCCGCTGCGCGGCGCCGTGAGGCGGTTGCCCGCGAGGGGGACCAGCGCGAGGAGGAGCACGAGTGCCGACGGCGCCCACAATCGCACGGGTGCCGCCGCCGCCGCTAGCGCGACGCGGGCCTCCTCGATCCACTCCATCAGAGTCGCGAGCCCCATCCCGACCCACACACCCCACGCCGCGAACGACGCGATGAAGAAGTAGTCCCGCTCGCGGACCTCATGCTCCAGCCCTGGTCCCCTGTACGGCTGCGAATAGCCCCACTTGAAGTTGAGATAGAACACGAGTGCGACCGAGAGGGTCAGCATCAGCGTCGTCATGGCGAACGCCGCCCGGCGCTCGGCGCGCCAATGTCGCCGCGCTCCCAGCAGTCCCAACGCACCGAACAGGACCGCCAACGACGCTCGCACCCCGGGGAGCCAGTCCCGGCCGAATTGCCAGGCAAAGTATTGCACGTAGTTCAGCAGCTGTTGCCCGTACAGGACGAGCGTGTGGCCCGGGTTGTCGGGGCCGGGCGGAAACATCGGGTTGTCGAACACCGAGGGCTTGCCGAACTGATCGCGCGCGAGCACGGCTTTGAGCGCCGGCCAGGTCGTGGCCTCACCCTGGTTCAGATACGGGTCGAAGTGCGCCCGAATCGGGATGAAGAGGTTGACGCTCGTCCCGACCGCCACGACGAGCGCCGCCGCGACCAGAAACCGGGGACGGAGCAGCGCGCGCGGGTCCGTGAGCAGCACGTACACGAGCACCGCCGGTGCAGCGAGGACGCCCATCAAGTGGTTGGTCGCCGTGAGGGCGAGCAGGTAGACGATGAGGACCAGGTGATGATCGCGCCGGGTGCTCGCCGGCTGGTCCGCCCACCGCACCGCGAGCCAGAGCACCAACGTGATCGTCAGCACGCTCAGCGTATAGACCTTCTCGTTCACCACCGACTGGTTCCACACGGTGAATGTCGTGGCGCCGACGACGGCACCCGCGGCCGCGACCAGCCGGCGTCGCCGTGCGGGCGCCACGATGGCCCGCAACCAGCGCTCTGCGATGAGGAACCATACGCCCGCGGACGCCGCGCTCGTCGCGGCCGCGAACAGATTGATGCGTCGGGCATAGTCGTCGCCCAACGGGAGCAGCCCCCATGCATGCGCCAGAATGACGAAGAGCGGGTTCCCGGGAGGGTGGGGAATCCCCAGTGCGTGTGCGGCGGTGAGGTACTCGGACGCGTCCCAGTATTGCGTGGTGGGCGCGAGCGTCAGCACGTACAGCACGAGCGCGCCCAGGGCCACGAGGCCCGCGAGCAGATAGGGAGGCCGCTCGGCTGCGACGTCCGGGGTCTGTGGGTCGGTCATGCGTTGGTCGCGGGTTAGTGCCTGAACTGTCGAATGCCGGTGAACACCATCGCCAGGCCTGCCTCATCGGCCGCCGCCACCACCTCGGCATCCTTCACCGAGCCGCCCGGCTGAATGATCGCGCGTACGCCGGCCCGGGCGGCTTCTTCTACCCCGTCCGGGAATGGAAAGAACGCGTCGGAAGCTAACACGGCGCCCTTGGGATCGTGACCCTGCTGACGCGCCTTGTGGATCGCCAGGAACGAGGCGTCCACGCGCGACGTCTGGCCCGCGCCGATGCCGATCGCGGCCTCCTCGCGGGCGACGAGGATCGCGTTCGATTTGACCGCTCCCACGGCGGCCCAGGCGAAGCGCAGGTCGCGCCACTCGGGGTCGGTGGGCGGGCGCCTGGTCACCACCTTCCAACGGCTTTCATCCATGACCTGCTCGACGTGGGAGCGCTGCTGTGTGAGCAAGCCGCCCCGAATCCGCTTCCAGTCCCAACCGGCGGCCTCTCCGGCGGGGAGTCGCACCACGCGCAGGTTCTTCTTCTCCCGGAACACGGCGACGGCGTCGTCCGCGAACGCGGGTGCCACCACTACCTCGACGAACAACTCTCGCATCGCCTCCGCCGCCGCGCGGTCTACCCGCACATTGAACGCGATCACCGATCCGAAGGCGGACGTACGATCCGTGGCCAGAGCCCGCTCGTACGCCTCGCGGGGCGAGCCGCCCAGCGCGATGCCGCACGGAGTCGTGTGCTTGATGATGGCGCACGCGGCACGGCCCGTGCCGCTCGAGCTCCAGGGCGCGACCGCCAGGAGCCCCGTGTCCAGATCCAGCAGGTTGTTGAAGGACAGCTCTTTGCCGGACAGCTGCTCCAGGTCGCGGATGCCGGGCTCCGCCGTGGCGTACAGTGCGGCTTCCTGGTGCGGGTTCTCGCCGTAGCGGAGCTCCTGGCGGTGCTCCAGCGCGAGCGTGATCCGCTGGGGCCACCCGGGCGCATCCTTGGTCAGGTAGCTGTGGATCGCGGCGTCGTAGGCGGCGGTGTGAGCGAAGACCTTGGCGGCGAGCTCTCTGCGCATCCCCGGGGACCCCGGGCTTGCGCCCGGGGTCAGTTCACCGGCCTTTAGGGCCGTGATGACGAGGGGATAATCATCCGGGTCCACGACCACGATCACGTCCTGGTGGTTCTTCGCCGCCGAGCGGAGCATCGAAGGGCCCCCGATATCGATCTGCTCGATCGCCTGCTCGAAGGCGATGCCGCGCTGCGCGATCGTTTCGCGGAACGGATAGAGGTTGACGACCACCAGGTCGATTGGTGTGATGGCGTGCTCGGCCAGCGCGGCGCGATCACCGGGATGGGCGCGGCGCGCGAGCAGGCCGCCGTGCACCTTGGGGTGCAGCGTCTTCACGCGACCGTCCATCATCTCGGGGAAACCCGTGACCTGCTCGATCGGGATCACGGGGATCCCGGCCTTACGGAGGGCCTCGGCGGTGCCACCGGTGGACACGATCTCCCAGCCGAGCGCGACCAGCTCCCGGGCGAGCTCCACGATGCCGCGCTTGTCCGACACCGACAGCAGGGCTCGGGTCTTTACCACGTCTCGGCCACTGCGCGGATCAAGTCGGCGAGGCTCACCACGTCCTTCAGGTCCACCACCTCGACGGGAGAGTGGGAGTAGCGGAGCGGCCAGCCGATCGCCACGTCGACCACGCCATATGGCGTGAATACGGATCCGTCGTTGCCGCCGTTGGTAGTGCCGACCTGCAGCGCGACGCCGCGCGCCCGGGCGACCTGGGCGAGCGAGTCCACGTATGCGGGGGGGGTGACGGACGAGTTGTCGAGCGCCCGCGCCACCGCTCCCCGCCCGATGGGGGCCACGGCGAAATTGGGCGGCTCGAGCGGTGAGTCTGCCGACACGAAGGTATCGATCGCGTAGACGCGTCGCGGCGTCATGCCGAGGGCTGCGGCCGCCGCTTCCGCTCCCTCGAGCCCAATCTCCTCGCGTACGCTCCAGATGAAAATCACCTGGTGCTTGAGCGCCGCCCGGTCCAGTCGCCGCAGCGCGAGCAGCTGCGCGGCCGACCCGACGCGATCGTCGAACGACCGGCCGGTCGCACGGGTGCCCGCCAGCCGGACGTACTGCTTCGGCATCGTCACTGTAGCCCCGGGGCTCACGCCTCGAGCCATGGCGCCGGCGCGCGATCTGGCGCCCAGGTCGACGCGGAGCGGGGGCGGGGTGCGGCGCGTGAAGCCGGAGTCGCGCGGCAGGAAGATGCCCGCCACGTCGCCCCGGTCCGTGTGCACCAGCGCCGGTTGTGCCTCGAACAGGGAGTAGAAGAAGCCGCCGCGGGTTTCAAGCTCGAGCGTCCCGTCGTCCCGGATCCCGCTCACGCGAAAGCCGATTTCGTCCAGGTGCGCAATGAACGCGACCACGGGGCCACCCTGGCCGACTCGCACCCACAGGTTGCCCGCGGTGTCGGTCTCGCTCCTGGCCCAGGCGGGGAGCAGCCGCTTCACCGCCTCCCGCACCGGGCCCTCGGCGCCGGAGACGCCGTATGTCTCCACGAGGGGGGCGAGGACGGATTGCGCCTCGGAGATTCCAACGGAATCTTGGGCGGACAGGTAGACCGGCGGACGGGCGGAGAGCAGAAGCACCGACAGCACGCAGTTTCTGACCGCCCGTCCGGCCGTCCGCCCGTCCGGCCTCATCGTCCCTCCATCCATTGCGTCATTTCCCGGACGAGCTTGTCCGCGTCGGCGAGGGCCACGGTTTCCACCGCCGTGTCCGCGTAGCGCGCCGGGAGGGCAGCGGTTTTGATGTCGTCGAACGGCCCGAGCAACGCCTTCACGCTCGCGAGGCCGGCGTTGCTCGCATAGAGGCTCTGCACCGTGAACGCGACGACGACCGTGCCCTTCACTTTGGGCTTCGCCTGGACCGCCGCTGCGAGCGCGGCACAGGCGGCGCGCCGTCCGGCGGCGGGCGCGGCGAGCAGCCGCTCGCCGTAGACTTGCGGCCGTTTGGCGAGCGACACGGGCGCGAGTACCGTGATCCCGAGAGCTTGCACCTCGGCCGTCGAGCTCGCGCCCAGGTCCACGTACGCGTTGTCCACGGTGAACACGGGATCGGGTGCTCCGGTCGCGACGCGCCCACGCGTCAGGTGCGTCGACCTCACGGCGACGACGCCGGGTACCGCGCTTCTCGTCCCGAAGACGATCACGCGGTGACCCTCGAGCCCCTGATCGAGCAGGGGAGGCGCCGTGCGGCCTCCGCCTCCTACGCGGCGCAGCAGCAAGAAGCCGTCGGGCAGGATGTTGCCCACGACATACCCGACTTCGTCGAGCGGACAGGTGCAGAGTCGCTTCGGGGAGCCCTGACCCAGGGTGAGCGTCAGATTGCCCGCCTGATCGCGGGTGCTCCCGGGGAAGAGCGCCCGGAGCGAGTCCACCATCGCCTGCTCGAGACCGGTGACGGCGGTCATGGAAGCGAAACGGATCGCGAGGCGATCGAGGTCGCCTTGGGCGGACAGGCGGACCGGCGGAAGGGCGGACAGAAGCAGACACGCGGCGAGCCCCGCCCTAACGGTCCGCCCGTCCGCCCGTCCGCCCGTCCGTCGCAATGTCGAGATCGAGAGCAGGTTTGTCTCCCGTGACGAATGCCGAGCCTTTCGGGGAGAGCCTCACGGGCCCCTCCGGCACCCCCAACCGTGCGAGCTCCACGACAGCCTGCGGCAGCAACTGGTGCTCCACCTCGAGCACCCGCGCGGCAAGCGTGTCCGGCGTGTCGTCCCGACGGACCGGCACGGGCCACTGCGCGATGATCGGGCCGCGGTCGTACTCCTCATCCACGTAGTGGACGGTCGCTCCGGTGAGCGCGGCGCCGCTCGCGAGCACGGCTTCGTGGACGCGGCGGCCGTACATCCCGGGGCCGCCGAACGCGGGGAGCAGCGCCGGATGGATATTAATCAGGCGCCAGCGAAGCCGCGCGACCGCGGCGGGTGGAATGCGCTTCAGGTATCCCGCGAGCACCACGAGCCTCGCGTCGCCGATGGCCGTCACGACCTCGCCCGGATCATCCGGGTGCGCGAGCACGAGTGTCGACACACCCGCCCGCCGCGCCCGCTCGAGCGCGCCCGCGTCGGCGCGGCTCGCGACCACGCGCGTGACCCGGGCCGTCGGCGAGTCGCGCAGCGCGTCGAGCAGCGCCTGGAGGTTCGTCCCGGCGCCCGAGACCAGCACGGCCACGGGTATCGGGCTCACCGATCGCAGGGGGAGAGCGAGCGAGGCCTCGATCCGGCGACGACGCTGAGCGTGAACGCGCCGGTCGCGAACCGCTCGCTGCTCGTCACCACGATGAAATAGTCTCCCGTTCGGGGCAATCGGACGCTGAGCCGGGCGTTGCAGTGGCCGCCCGAGTCGTCGTCCTGGGGCGCTGCGCCCTCGAAGCCGGGGCCCAGCAGGAACGCGTAGGCGTCGAACGCGGCCGCCGCAACGTCGATCGTGACGGTCTGGCCGGCCCGTCCCGCGAGCCGCCACTGCTGCGCGTACGTGCTCTCCGCGGGGAGGCGCGCATCGCGCCGCGTGAGCGAGTCCCGCACCGTGTCTCCCACGGCGATCGTCCGGTTCCCCTGCGCCGCGAGCACGCCCGGGCACATGGCGAGCAGGACGCACAGTCTCCACGGCTCCATCTCGCCCCGCAATCTGCCGGGCCTAAGCGCCGCGCACAATCTCGGCGGCGGCGGCCGCGAGGTCCGCCACAACGGAGACGCCGAGGGCGCGCGCTTGCGCCGCGTACGCCGCGCCGCGACCCGTCGCCGCTAAGAGGGCACGCCCTCCCAGCTGTCGCGCGGGCTCGACGTCGCTCAGGCGATCACCCACCCAATAGCAACGGGGGAGGTCGAGCCCGAGGGCGGCTTGCGCCTCGCGGAACAACAGCAGTCCGGGCTTGCGGCACTCGCACGATCCCGTGATGTCGGGATGGTGTGGGCAGAAGTAGGCGCCGTCGAGCCGCGCGCCGCGCGCCGCCAGGAGCTCGACCAGGCGACGCTGCACGGCGGTGTAGGCGCTCGCGTCGTACAGGCCGCGCGCGATTCCCGACTGGTTGGAGACGGTGATCACGAGCCAGCCCGCCTGGTTCAGTCGGTGAATCGCCTCTCCGGCGCCGGGGAGGAGGCGGACCTTCCCGGGCTCGTGCAGGAAGCCTGGGTCCTCCACGATGGTGCCGTCGCGGTCGAGAAAGACGGCGCGCCGCGCGGCCCCCCCCCCGGGCCGGGCGTCAGCCATCGAGCGCGGCCCGCACCGCGCGGGCCACAGTCTCCAGCTCGTCGGGGAGGATGGTGCGCGGATCGAGGACCACGCGATCGTCGGCGACGCGGGCGACGATGGGAGGGGCGCCTCCCCGCAACCGCCCGGCCACGGTGTCAGGTGCCAGGTGTTGGGGGTTGAGCCTCACGAGCCAGGTTCTCAACTTGGCGCCCGGGAACGACCCGCCACCGACCTCCGATTCTCCCTCGATGACCTCGGCCTCCTTGCCCACGCCTTTCTGCAACGCCTCTGCGCGTTGACGTATCTCCGTGACGTCTTGGGTGAGCATTCGTAGTACCGGTATCTCAACGCGGGCTCGCTCCGGATCTCGGTAGAGAGCCAGCGTGGCCTCCAAAGCGGCGAGCGTGAACTTGTCGGAGCGTACGGCGCGCGCGAGCGGATCGTTGCGACAGGCGGCGATCGCGTCTCGCGTGCCCAACAGAATCCCCGCTTGCGGGCCACCGAGCAGCTTGTCGCCCGAGAAGGCGACGGCGTCCACGCCGCTCGCGAGAGCTTCGGCCACGGTGGGCTCGCCGGCGAGGCCCCAGGGTGAGAGGTCGACCAGGAGCCCGCTGCCCAGATCGTACAGGCTGGCCGCGCCCCGCGCGTGCGCGACCGCCGCGATCTCTTGCGCGGAAACCTCGGCGGTGAAGCCTGTGACCTGAAAATTTGAGCGGTGGACCTTGAGCAGGAGCCTGGTGCGGTCGGTCACCGCGCCTTCATAGTCCCGCAGGTGCGTGCGGTTCGTGGTCCCCACCTCGACCAGTGTGGCGCCCGAGCGGGCCATGATGTCCGGGATCCGGAACGCGCCCCCGATCTCCACCAGCTCGCCGCGCGACACGACCGCCTCAGCGTCGCGGGCCAGCGCCGAGAGGGCGACAAGGAGGGCCCCGGCCGCGTTGTTCACCACCAGCGCGTCCCCGGCGCCTGTCAGTTCGATCAGGAGATCGCGACACAGCGCGTGGCGGGACCCACGAGTGCCGAGGGCCAGGTCGTATTCGAGATTCGAATATCCCGCGGCGATGCGGATCATCGCTTCGCGGGCGGAGCGCGCCAGCGGCGCCCGGCCGAGATTGGTGTGCAGCACCACGCCGGTGGCGTTGATCACCGACAGGAGCGACGGGGTCGCGAGGCGCTGCACCCGCGCGCCAACGGCCGCCCCCCAACCCTCGGGAGGCGCGGCGCCGCCGTTGGCGCGCGCGTGCTCGATCGTGTCCCGCACCGCGCGCACCACCAGACCCCGCGGATGCGCCGTGAGGAGTGCCGCGACGTCGGGCTCGGCGAGCAGGGCGTCCACCGCGGGCAGCCGGCGGCGAGGGTCGGTCACGGCACCTTGGCCTTGATGGTATCGCGCGACACAGGTTTCGGCACGGGGATCTCGACCACCCCGACGCCGTCGGCCGCGACGCCGCTCAGGCCGATCGCCGCGTGCACGCGGACGAGGTACTTCGCGCCCGGTGTGAGCGGCTGCGCGGTCTGGACGACCAGCCGGTCGTAGGGCACGGGGCGCTGGCCCAGGAGCTTGCGGATGCGGGCGGTGTCGACACGCGCCGTGGATGTGTCTCGACGCGCCCGCGCGGCGGGTGCCCGCTGGGCTGCCGGAGGTCGGAGACCCCGCCGTGCCGTCGTGTCACGCCGTGCCGTCGTATCGCGCCGCGCCGTCGTATCCCGCAGCCGCTTGAGCGAGTCGGCCACCGCCCGCGCCCGCGCCTGGAGCGAATCGAACTGCGCCGGCCGATAGAGCGTCCGCACGCCGACGGGCGTCGTGTCGGGCAGCGCGAATACGCGCACCGCGGCCGTGTCCGGCGGGCGCGCCGGATCGAGCGGCTGCGAAAAGGCGATGCGGAGGGTGACCGAGTCCACCGACTCGACGGTGCGCATCCGCGGGCCGACGGTGTCGTGCACGAACGCCCAGAGGAGAGCGCTCGCCGTCGAGTCCACCGTGACCGTGACCGTGTCGAACGGCTCGCGTCGGTCCTGGCGGCGGTTGTTGTTCTGGTCCTGAATGGCCCACACGCGATAGCGCCCGGATGGGATCTCCCGCAGCCGGAAGTTCCCCGCCGAGTCCGTCAGCGTGACGTAGGCGGCGGTGTCGGGGAGTGGGACGGCCCGGATCACGGCCTGCGCCAGCGTCCGCTGCTCGACCCACAAGAGCGCCGTACCGCTGAGCGAGGCCCCGGGCAGGGCGCCGCCGGTCGAGAAGACGATCGTCGTGCCGGTCTTCGTGACGTTGCGCCGCAGGTCCGCGATGCCGGGCAGCACTTCGAGATGGTACACCCGGTTCGGCTTCCACCCCTCTTCGGGCCGGACGTGAATCGCGCTGCGGTGCCAGGACACCTTGACGTCGCCTGCCACCGGCGACAGCACGATCTTCTGCGCCAGTCCGGTGATCGCGCCCCCCCCTCCTCCGCCGATGGTCCCCGGTGCCTCGTCGATCACCTCGTCGAACTGGACGACGGCTTTGCCCCGGAAATCGGGCACGACTGCTCCCGACTCCGGAACGGTGCGCAGGATGGCAGCCGGCTTGGTGCGGGGCGGGCCGCCCGGCGGCGCACCCTGGTTGGCGCAGCCGAGCGCCAACGCGCTCAGGAGCAGCCCAGCGACTTGAGCTTGTCGGCCAGCACCTGCCGCTGGTCGTGCCATGCCCGCTCTTTCTCGCGCTCTTTAGCGACCACCTCGGCGGGCGCCCGCGCGACGAACTGCTGGTTGGTGAGCTTGGCGGCGAGCCCCGCCAGCTGTCGCTCGAGCCGCGTCAGCTCGCCCGACAGGCGCCGACACTCCTGTTGCACGTCGATCGCACCCTCGAGTGCGACGAACACTTCGCTGCCGTCACCGAACAGGGCATAGGCTCCGACACGCTTCGACCCGCCGTCGAAGGACAGCTCGTCGAGCTGCGCGAGGCGCCGAATTGTGTCGCTCTCCGCTTCGAACACCTTCCGGTGGTCGCGCCCGCGTGCGGTGATGCTGGCGCGGAGCCGCGTCTTCGGTGGCACGTTGTATTCCGCGCGGATGCTGCGGATCTTTTCCACGACCTGCTTGACGCGGAGGAACTGCAGGTCGAGCTCCCCGTCGACGAGCTCCGGTCTGAACGACGGCCAGGGGGCGACCGCGAGCAGGTCATCCGCCTTGCGACCCGGCAGTTTCTGCCACAGCCCCTCGGTGATGAACGGCACCACCGGATGTAACAGGCGGAGGGCGGTGTCAAAACAGTAGGCGAGGACCGCGTGCGCCGCGGCGGCGTCGCCCGCGGCGAGTCGCGGCTTGACCGCTTCCACGTACCAGTCCGCCAGGTCGCCCCACACGAACTCATAGCACCGCTTGGCCGCCTCGTCGAGCCTGAACTGTTCCAGGTAGGCGGTCACCGCGGCGACGGCGTCGTTGGCGCGCATCAAAATCCAGCGGTCGGCGAGCGGAAGCTTGGACCGCTCGAAGCTCTCGAGCCGGGGCACCCGCTCCGGCAGCTGCGCCAGGATGAAGCGCCCGATGTTCCACAGCTTGTTCGCGAAGTTCCGGCCCGGTGCAAAGGTCGTCTCGAGGTCGTTGGGGTCGAGGATCAGGTCCGACCCGAGCGACACGCCGGCGATGGCCGTCCAGCGCAACGCGTCCGCGCCGAACAGCCGGACCACGTCGAGCGGGTCGATCCCGTTGCCGAGCGACTTCGACATCTTGCGATGCTCGGTGTCGCGCACGATGCCGTGGAGGTACACCGTCTGGAACGGCTTGTCGCCGAGGAAGTGGTAGCCCGCCATAATCATGCGGGCGACCCAGAAGAACAGGATGTCCGCGCCCGTGACGAGCGTGTGGCCGGGATAGAAGCGGGCCAGGTCCGGCGTCCGGTCCGGCCAGCCGAACGGGGCGAACGGCCAGAGCCAGGACGAGAACCAGGTGTCGAGCACGTCGGGGTCCTGCTCGACCGGGCCGCCGCACGTGGGGCAGGTCGTCGGGTCCTCGCGGTCGGCCCACTGGCGGCGGGGGGCGCACCTGGTGCAGGTGAATACCGGGATGCGGTGGCCCCACCACAGCTGCCGCGAGATGTTCCAGTCGCGGATGTTCTCCATCCAGTGCTCGTAGGTCGCGCCCCACTGCTCGGGGACGAGGCGAATCGCCCCGGTGCGGTACGCCTCGAGCGCCGGCTGTGCGAGCGGCTGCATCTTCACGAACCATTGATCAGACAGCCGCGGCTCCACCACCGAGTCGCAGCGGTAGCAGTGGCGCACCGCGTGCCGATGCGGCTCCACTTTTGCGAGCAGGCCGCGCTCCTTGAGCATGTCGACGATCTTTTCGCGGGCATCGAAGCGGTCGAGCTCGGTGAGCGTCTTCGGCACGCGCGTCGGATGCTCCATCCGCCCGTCCTCGGTCATCACCAGGGGCATCTCGAGCTTGTGTCGCAGCCCGATCTCGAAGTCCGTCGCGTCGTGCGCCGGAGTCACCTTCACGAAGCCGGTTCCGAACCCGGGCTCGACTGCCTCATCCGCGATGATCGGCACCGGCAGGTCGGTGATCGGCAGCCGGGCGACCTTGCCTACGAAGGCGCGATGGCGCGCATCCTCGGGATTCACCGCCACCGCCGTATCGCCGAGCAGCGTTTCGGGGCGCGTGGTGGCCACGGTCAGGTACGGCGCGGGGCCGCCCTCCACGGGATAACGGATGTAATACAGCTTGCCCTCGATGTCCCTGGATTCGGCCTCTTCGTCCGACAACGCCGTGAGGCAGCGCGGGCACCAATGGATCACCCGATGCCCGCGGTAAATGAGCCCCTCCTCCCACAAGCGCACGAACACTTCCCGCACGGCCCGCGAGTACGCCGGGTCGAGCGTGAACCGCGTCCGGCTCCAATCGCACGACGCGCCGATCATCTTGAGCTGCTCGAGAATCGTGGCGCCGGTGTCGCGTACGAACGCCCAGACGCGCGCGACGAACGCCTCGCGGCCGAGGTCGAAGCGGGTCTTCCCCTCTTTCGCGATGAGACGCTCCACCACGTTCTGCGTCGCGATCCCGGCGTGGTCGGTGCCGGGGAGCCATAGGGCTTCGCGGCCGCGCATCCGCTCGAACCGGATGAGCACGTCCTGCGTCACGTTATTGAGCCCCTGGCCCATGTGCAGCACGGCCGTGACGTTGGGCGGGGGGATCACGATCACATAGGGAGGCTTCGGCGAGTCCACGCGAGCCGTGAACACGCCGCGCTCGAGCCAGCGCTGGTAGAGCGGGCGCTCGACGGCGTGCGGGTCGTACTGGGGGGGGAGCGCGAAGCGCGGCGCGGTCATTCCTTATAATAGACCGTTACGGGAGGTTGGTGGAGGTTGGTGGAGGTTAGGGGAGGTTGTGACGCCAACGGGACCAACCTCCCCTAACCTCCCGAACCTCCCCCGTCCTCCTCCATCCTGCTAGAATTCCGTCCGATGCCCGACGAGTCTCCGGTGCTCGCCCCGAGCCGTTTGGTGCGTTGGCTCGCGATCGCTGCGGTGATCGTGTTCACCGTCGCGCTCTACTTCCGCGACGGCCGACGCGTGCCTCCCGTCACGGGCACGCCCGCGGCGGCCGGTCAGCCGGCCAACTGACCTGATGCCTCCCGAAATCCGTGTCGTGCTCCCCGACGGGAGCGAGAAACGTGTCCCCGCCGGCTCCACGGGCGCCGACCTCGCGAAGGCGATCGGGCCGGGGCTCGCGAAGGCGGCCCTCGCCGTGCGCGTGAACGGCCACGTCTGGGATTTGGCGCGCCCGCTGCCCGATGGGGCAAAGGTCGCGATCCTCACGGACAAGGACCCGCAGGCGCTCGAGGTGCTGCGCCACTCCTCGGCCCACGTCCTGGCGACGGCAGTACGGCAGCTCTTCCCCCACGCGAAAATCGGCTTCGGTCCGCCGATCGAGGACGGGTTCTACTACGACTTCGAGATGGAACGGCCCTTCGGGCCGGAGGATCTGGAGGCGATCGAACAGAAGATGGTGGAGGTCGTGAAGGCCGATTACCCGTTCGTACGCGAGGAAGTCTCCCGCACCGAAGCGAAGCGGCGCTTCAAGGATGACCCCCTCAAGCTCGAGCGGATCGACGATCTCGGACCGAACGAGGTGATTTCGGTCTACACCGACGGGCCGTTCGTGGACCTGTGCCGCGGGCCCCATGTACCGAGCACGGGGCGGATCAAGCACTTCAAGCTGTTGCACGCCGCCGGCGCCTATTGGCGCGGCGATGAGCGCCGCCAGATGCTGCAACGCATCTACGGTACCGCCTGGTTCACCAAGGAGGACCTCGAGGGCTACGTGCGGCGCCTCGAGGAGGCCAGGAAGCGCGACCACCGCGTGCTGGGAAAGCAGCTCGATCTCTTTTCGATCCAGGAGGACGTGGGACCGGGGCTGATCCTGTGGCATCCGAAAGGCGCCATGCTGCAGTTCCAGCTGCGACGCTTCATCGAGGATACGATCCTCGAGCGAGGCTACTCGCTGGTCTACACGCCGAACGTCACCCGCGAAGAACTGTTCCTGCGCTCCGGGCACCTGCCGCTGTACGCGGCGAACCAGTTTCCGCCCATGGCGGCCGGAGAGGGTGAGTCGGAAACCGTGCGCTATCGCGTGAAGCCCATGAACTGCCCGATGCACATCCTGATCTATGCCTCGCAGCAGCGCAGCTACCGCGACCTGCCGATCCGGCTCGCCGAGATCGCCAACGTGTACCGCAACGAGAGGTCGGGGACGCTGCACGGGATGCTGCGCGTGCGCGGCCTCACCATGGACGACGCGCACCTCTTCCTGCGCGAGGACCAGATCGAGCAGGAGATCTTCCAGCTGCTCGATATCGTGGAGCTGGTGCTGGGGAAGACCTTCGGCCTGTCGTACCGGCTCGACCTGGCCACCCGTCCCGACAAGAAACTGGGGTCCGACGCCACGTGGGGCCAGGCGGAACGCGCGCTCGAGCAGGCACTCAAGCACCGGGGCGCGACGTACCGCATCGACCAGGGCGGGGGAGCGTTCTACGGACCGAAGATCGACATCAAGTTCAACGACGCCATCGGCCGCGAGTGGCAGGGCGCCACCATCCAGCTGGATTTCGAGCAGCCCGAGCGGTTCAAGCTCGAGTACACGGGCGAGGATAACCGGCCGCACCGACCGGTCATGATTCACCGGGCGATCTACGGCACGCTGGAGCGATTCGTGGGATTCCTGATCGAGCACTTCGCGGGGGCGTTCCCCCTGTGGCTCGCCCCGGAGCAGGTGCGCGTGTTGCCGATCTCGGACGCGCAGGCGCCTGCTGCGCGCGCGTTACATGAACGGCTTCGGGCGGCCGGCATCCGCTCCCATGTCGACGAGCGCAACGAGACCCTCAACTACCGGATCCGCGATGGCGAGCTGCAGAAAATCCCGTATATGGCCGTGGTGGGGCAGCGCGAGGCGGAGGCGGGCTCGGTCGCGGTGCGCGGGCGGGGAGAGGGGAAGAAGCAGGTGGTGCTGCCCATTGCCGACTTCGTGGCGAAACTCACCGAAGAGGTTCGCACGCGCTCACTGACACCGTTAGTTTGAGTGTAACCCCCAGGGCTTGATCCCCGGGCTTGATCCCCGGGCTTGCGCCCGGGGTCAGCTAACACCGGTGCAGACTGACCCCGGACGCAAGTCCGGGGTGGAGGGATGGAAGGACACAAGATGAGCAGTGATCAAACCACCCCCGTGATTCTCAGTGCCTGCCGCACGCCGATCGGCAAGTACCTGGGCGGGCTGGCCCCGCTGTCGGCGCCGCAACTCGGCGCCCTGGTGATCCGCGAGGCGGTGCGCCGCGCCGGCATCGAGGCGACGCTGGTGGAAGAGGTGATCATGGGGAACGTGCTGCAGGGCGGGGTGGGCCAGGCCCCCGCGCGCCAGGCGGCGATCCACGCCCGCCTCCCCGGCACGATCCCCGCGATGACGGTGAACAAAGTCTGCGGCTCGGGACTCAAGGCCGTCATGCTCGCCGCCCAGGCGATCAAGGCGGGCGACGAGCAGTGCGTCGTCGCCGGCGGCATGGAGTCGATGTCGAACGCGCCGCATTACGTCTACGGCATGCGCGGCGGGATCAAGGCCGGCAACAGCCAGCTCGTGGACGGGATGATCAACGACGGCCTGTGGGACTCCTTCTCCAACACGCACATGGGGAACCTCGCCGAGTACACCGCGAAGAAGGCGCATGTGTCGCGCGAGGATCAGGACCGGTTCGCGCTCGCGAGCCACCAGAAGGCGGTCGCTGCCATGGACGCGTGCCGCTTCAAGGCGGAGACGATCCCGATCGAGATTCCCGGGAAGAAGGGGCCGACCCTGGTCGAAAAGGACGAGGGTCCCCGCAAGGACACGTCGCTCGAAGCGCTGGCCGCCCTGAAGCCGACGTTCGAAAAGGACGGCAGCGTGACTCCTGGCAACGCGCCCGGGCTGAACGACGGGGCGAGCGCGCTGGTCGTCGCTTCGCTCGCGTTCGCGCGGGCCCGCGGCCTCCAGCCCCTGGCACGCATCACCGCCTACGCCACGGGAGGCGGCGAGCCCAAGGACCTGTTCTTCGCCCCCATCGTCGCCGTGCGACGCCTGATGGCGCAGGCGGGAACGACGATCTCGGACTACGACCTGATCGAGGCGAACGAGGCGTTCGCGGTGCAGGCGCTCGCCGACGGCCGCGCCCTCGGCTGGGACTGGGACCGCGTGAACGTGAACGGGGGCGCTATCGCCCTCGGGCACCCGATCGGCGCCTCGGGCGCGCGCATCCTCACGACGCTCCTGTACGCCTTGAAGGACCGCAAGCAAACGACCGGCCTCGCCACCCTGTGTCTCGGGGGCGGCAACGCCGTGGCCCTCAGCGTGGAGATGCTCTGATGCAGGCTCAGACCGCCGTCGTGTCCGCTCCGTCTCTCACGGGTCGGCGCGCGCTCGCCGTCCTCGCAGGCGTCGCCCTGGTCGCGATCGCCGCCCAGATCGCGATCCCGCTTCCGGGCACTCCGGTGCCGATGACGCTGCAGCCATTGGCCGTGCTGCTCGTTGGCGGGATGCTCGGGCCCCGGCTCGGTGCCGGCTCGCTGGTCTTGTATCTCACGCTCGGTGCCGCCGGGCTGCCGGTCTTCACGCCGTTCGGTGCACCGGGCCTCGGGCGGCTGCTCGGCCCGACGGGCGGCTACCTGCTGGCCTACCCGATCGCCGCCTACGCCGTCGGGAGGCTCGCGGCCGACGGGCGTCGCTGGGGTCGGCTCACGCTCGCGGTGTTCGTCGGCCTCTCGCTCATCCACCTCGGCGGGCTGGCACAGCTGCTGATCATCACACACAGCCTGCGCGACGCCGCGCGACTCGGCACGGTGCCGTTCGTCGCGGGCGATCTGGCGAAGCTGGTTCTCGCGATTCTGGTCCTGCGGCCCGCGGTGCGTCCCCTGCGCGCGCGCCTATGACCGCGCGCGTTTCGTTTGCGGCATGAGCCGTGTCGCGGTGGTCGGCGCCGGCACCATGGGGAACGGGATCGCGCACGTGTTCGCCCAGCACGGCTGGGAGACCACGTTGATCGACGTCGCGCCCGGCGCGCTCGAACGCGTGCTCGCCACCATCCGGACGAACTTCGAGCGGCAGGTGAAAAATGGAACGGTCACCGCGGAGCAGCGCGACGCGGCCCTGGCGCGGATCCGCACCTCGACGACCCTCGATCCGGTGGCGCACGCCGAGTTGGTCGTCGAGGCGGCAACCGAGCAGCCCGACGTGAAGTTCAAGATCTTCCGCGACGTCGACCGACTGGCGCCGCCCGCCGCGATCCTCGCGAGCAACACCTCCTCTATCTCCATCACCACGATCGCCGCCCAGACCCAGCGCCCCCCACAAGTGGTTGGGATGCACTTCATGAATCCGGTCCCCGTGATGCCGCTGGTCGAGGTGATTCGGGGGCTCGAGACGTCCGACAAGACGGTCGGGGAGGTCGTCGAGGTGGCGAAGGCCTTGGGCAAGACCCCCGTCGAGGTAAACGACGCGCCCGGTTTCGTGTCGAACCGCGTGCTCATGCCGATGATCAACGAGGCGATCTTCTGCGTCATGGAGGGCGTCGCGACGCCCGACGCGATCGACAGGGTCATGAAGCTGGGCATGAACCATCCCGTCGGGCCGCTGGCGCTCGCCGACCTGATCGGGCTCGACGTGTGCCTCGCGATCCTCGAGGTCCTCCACCGCGACCTGGGCGACGACAAGTATCGGGCGGCGCCGCTGTTGCGAAAGATGGTGGCGGCGGGGCGTCTAGGCCGGAAGAGCGGGCGCGGTTTCTATGTCTACCGCGATTGAGCCGCCGGGCCTCTCCGAGACGCAGCGTCAGATCGTCGAGCTGGCGCGGGAATTCGCGCGCACCAAGATCGAGCCGTTCGCGGCGGAATGGGACCGGCGGGCGTACTTCGCCCGCGAGGTCATCGACGAGCTCGGGCGGCTTGGATTCCTCGGCATGTGCGCGCCCGAGGAATACGGCGGCTTAGGGCTCGACACCGTCACCTACCTGCTCGCGCTCGAGGAAATCGCCGCCGCCGACGCGAGCGTCGCGGTCTCGCTCTCGATCCACAACGCCATTCCGAGCACCATGCTCGTGCGCCACGGCAGCGCCGCCCAAAAAAATCGCTGGCTCAAGGGCATGGCCCGGGGGGAGCTGCTCGCCGGCTTCGCGCTGTCCGAGCCCGAGTCGGGCTCCGACGCCGCGTCGCTACGCGCGCGGGCGGTGCGCGACGGCGACGGCTGGGCGCTGTCGGGCACGAAGGCTTGGGCCACGAACGGCGGCACGGCCGACCTCATGATGGTGATGGCCCGCTCGGAGCGCGGGATCTGCGCCTTTATTGTGCCCACCGACGCCCCCGGTTATCGTCCGGGGAAGCCGGAGGACAAGATGGGCCTCCGGGCCTCGAACACCGTCGCGCTCGCCCTCGAGGAGGTGCGTCTACCGGCCGACCACCTCTTGGGGGAGGAGGGGGAAGGGTTCGGGTACGCGATGGAGGGCCTCGACGCGGGTCGCCTGGGCATCGCGGTGCAGGCGGTCGGCATCGCGCGTCGGGCGCTCGAGCACGCGGTGGCGTACTGCGCCGAGCGACGGCAGTTCGGCCGGCCCCTGCGGCAGTTCCAAGCGGTGCAGTTCAAGCTCGCCGACATGGCGACGCGGGTAGAGGCGGCGCGCGCGCTGGCGCACGCGGTCGCGACGCGTCGGGACCGGGGCGAGGACACCACCATGCAGGCGAGCATGGCCAAGCTGTTCGCCTCGGAAGCCGCGATGTGGGTGACGACGCAGGCCGTGCAGCTGTTCGGCGGCTACGGCTACATGCGGGATTTTCCCGTGGAGAAGCTGTTCCGGGATGCCAAGGTGACGGAGATCTATGAAGGCACCAGCGAAATCCAGCGGATCATCGTCGCCCGCGGTCTCTACCCCCGCGGCTAGCGCTGCTTCTGACCCGGGGCGCAAGCCCGGCGAACGCGGAAGGCTCGATCTCTTCTCCCTGCTCGCCGAGCACGAGCACGAGCAGGTCAGCGCGTACTACGATCCCTCCACCGGGTACCGCGGCATCATCGCAATCCACTCGACCGTGCTCGGGCCGGCGCTGGGCGGCACGCGGTTCTGGAGCTACCCGAGCGATGAGGCCGCGCTGCGCGACTGCCTGCGGTTGGCGCGCGGCATGACGTACAAGGCCGCGGTGGCGGGACTGAACCTGGGCGGAGGGAAGAGCGTCATCATCGGCGACAACCGCACCCCGCGGCGCGAAGCGTTGTTCCGGGCCCACGGGCGCCACGTCGAATCGCTCAAGGGCCGCTACATCACGGCCGAAGACGTCGGGACCAGCACCAGCGACATGGAGTACATCAAGGCCGAGACGAACCACGTCACGGGCCTGATCGGGAGGTCGGGCGACCCCTCCCCCGTCACGGCCTACGGCGTATACCGCGGCATGAAGGCGTGCGCCCGCCACCGCGACGGCTCGGAGAGCCTCGCCGGGAAGTCGATCGCTTTGCAGGGGTGCGGCTCCGTAGGCTATCATCTGGCGAAGCTGATCTTTGCGGAGGGGGCGGACATCACCTGTACCGACATCGACCCGCAGCGGGTGAAGCGCGTGGTGGAGGAGTGCGGAGCCAAGGCGGTGGAGCCGGACGCGATCTACGACGTGCGGGCGAACCTCTTCGCCCCCTGCGCGCTCGGGGCGGTGATCAACGACGACACCGTCCAGCGGCTCCAGGTGGAGATCGTGGCGGGCGCGGCGAACAACCAGCTCGCCGAGGATCGGCACGGCGATCTGCTCGAGCGACGCGGGATCACCTACGCCCCAGACTACGTGATCAACGGCGGCGGCCTGATCAACGTGAACGCCGAGCTGCACGGCTGGGCGCCGGAGCGCGCTCGCTCGAAGGCGGGGGAGATCTACGACACCCTCCTGCGCGTGTTCGAGATCGCGCGCGAGGAGGGGATTCCCAGCTATCAGGCGGCGGACCGGCTGGCGGAGCAACGGATCGCGGCGATCGCCACGGTGCGGCGGAACTTTGTCTGAGCGGATCTACGTCGGTGCGGACCACGCCGGCTTCCAGCTGAAGCAGAAGCTCGTCGACGAGCTCACGCGGCTCGGCTACGAGCCCGTGGACGCGGGGCCCGAGACGGTGGATCCGGCGGATGACTATCCGGATTACGGCCGCCCGGTCGCTCAGGCGGTAAGCACGGGCGCCGTGAAGCGCGGCGTGCTGACCTGCGGGACGGGGCTGGGCATGGCGTTCGTGGCCAACCGGTTTCCCAGGGTGCGGGCGGCGGTGGCGTGGACCCCGGAGATCGCGGAGCTGGCGCGCAAACACAACGACGCGAACGTGCTGGTGCTGCCATCGCGGTTCGTGAGCGAGGAGGAAGGGATGGAGATCCTGCACCGGTGGCTCGACACCGCATTCGAGGGCGGGCGCCACGAGCGGCGCGTCGCGAAGATCGACGCATGATCGATCGACGCGCCCCGCTCGCCAAAGCGGATCCCGCCATCTTCCAGCTGATCCGGCGCGAGGTGGAGCGGCAGGAGCACGGGCTGGAGCTGATCGCGAGCGAGAACTTCGTGTCCATCGCGGTGCTCGAAGCGATGGGCACGGCGCTCACGAACAAGTACGCCGAGGGGCTGCCGAAGAAGCGGTACTACGGCGGCTGCGAGGTCGTGGACGAGGTCGAGCAGCTCGCGATCGATCGGGCCAAGGCGGTGTTCAAGGCGGAGCACGTGAACGTCCAACCGCACGCCGGGGCGCAGGCGAACATGGCCGCGTACCTGGCGGTGGCGAAGCCGGGCGACACCGTGCTCGGGCTGGCGCTGCCGCACGGCGGCCACCTGACCCACGGCGCCCCGGTGAACTTTTCGGGCACGCTGTTCCGCGCGACGCAGTACGGGGTCCGCGAGGACACCGGCCGCATCGACTACGACCAGGTACGTGAGATCGCGCGCCGCGAGCGCCCGCGCATCCTGATCGGGGGGGCGAGCGCCTACGCGCGGATCATCGATTTCGCGACGCTCAGGAGCATCGCGGACGAGGTGGGCGCGATCTTCATCGTGGATATGGCCCATATCGCGGGGCTCGTGGCCGCCGGGATTCACCCTTCGCCCGTGCCGCACGCGCAGATCGTCACGACGACCACCCACAAGACCCTGCGCGGTCCGCGCGGCGGATTGATCCTCTGCCAGGAGGCGTACGGCAAGGACGTCGACAAGCAGGTCTTCCCGGGCCTCCAGGGCGGCCCGCTCGAGCATGTGATCGCGGCGAAAGCGGTGGCGCTGGGCGAGGCGCTCGCCCCGGAGTTCAAGGCGTACGCCACGCAGGTCGTGCGGAATGCCCAGACACTCGCCGCGGCGCTCGTCGAGCGGGGCTATGCCATCGTCTCCGGTGGCACGGATACGCACCTGATGCTCGTCGATCTGCGCCCCAAGCACGTGACCGGCAAGGAGGCCCAGGAGCTGCTCGACCGGGCCGGCATCACCGTGAACAAGAACACGATTCCCGGCGATCCCGAGAAGGCGTTCGTCACGAGCGGCATTCGCATCGGCACGCCGGCCGTGACCACGCGGGGGTTCACCGAAACCGAGATGCTCAAAGTGGGGGAGTTCATCGACACCGTGCTCACCAAAAAAGACGACGCGACCATCACGCGCGTGAAGGCCGACGTGCGCGAGCTGGCGGAGCAGTTCCCGCTGTACGCGCCGCCGGCGCGCGCGGCCGTGGCAGGGGGGTCCCATGCCCGATAGCGGCGGCTCCTCCGGCCGGCCCTCCCGGGGCTCGGGCTCCTTCACGGTGCACCCCGCCGAGGAGCTCGAGGTCTATTTCAACGAAGTCGCCCACGGCCGCCCGGTGGGCTTCATCGCCTCGTCCAAATGGAAGCCGCCGACCGACATTTACGAAACCGACGATGCGCTGGTGGTCTACATGGACATCGCCGGGATGCGCTCGGAGGACTTCACGGTCGAGTACGTGGACGGCGTGCTGACGATCGCCGGCGAGCGCACCGCCCGGCGTCACGAAGGCAAGCCCCATTATCACGCCATGGAGGTCCAGGTCGGTCCGTTCGAGCGCCGCTTTCGCCTTCCCGTGCCGGTCGACCCCGAGAGCATCCGGGCGAATTACGATCAGGGCTTCCTGGAGGTCCGGCTGGCGAAGCTCCCGGCCCGCCTCTCGGGCCCGCAGTCGGTGCGGGTGCAATAGGTGGATCGCCTCCCCGTCCTGCCGCTCGGCCGGGTCGTGGTCTACCCGCACGTCGTGCTGCCCATGGCCCTCACCGATGCGCACGCGGTCCAGCTGATCGACGAGGTGGTGCAGGGGAACAAGCGCCTGCTGCTCGGTGTGGTGCGGCCGCTGGGCGGCACCGAGCCCCCGGAGGGCGCCGTGATGCAGGCCCGCGCCGACGAGCTGTACGAGGTCGGCACGCTCGGCACCGTCGTGCGGATGCTCAAGCTGGGCGACGGGTCGGTGCGCGTCATGGTGCAGGGGCTCGAGCGGGCGCGGCTCGTCGAGATCACGCCCGACGAGCATTGGCTGGTGGCGGGCTACCAGCCGCTTCCCAACACGGTGATCGAGGACGCACGCACCGAAGCCCTGAAGCGCACGGTGCACGCCCAGTTTTCCCGGGTAATCGACATCGCGCCCTATCTGGGGGAGGAGCTCCACGAGGTCCTCGTCGGCATCAGCGACGCCGGCAAGCTGGCCGACTTCGTGGCCGCGAACCTGGACCTGGCCCTACCGGCCAAGGCCGAGCTGCTGGCGCTCGACGACGTGAACCGCCGCCTCGAGCGGCTGGCCGAGCTGTTGGGCCAGGAGCTGCAAGTCCTCGAAGTCGGCAGTCAGATCCAGGAGAAGGTCCGCACGCGGCTCGACCAGAATCAGCGGGAGTACGTGCTGCGCGAGCAGCTGCGCGTGATCCGGCAGGAGCTGGGCGAAGAAGAGGGAGAGGACGAGCTGACCGAGCTCGCCGGCCGGCTCGAGGCGGCGGGCCTCCACGAGGAGGCCAAGAAGGTCGTCGACCGGGAGCTCAAGCGGTTGCGGCAGATGTCGCCACAATCGGCCGAGTACCACGTGGCTCGCACCTACCTCGAAGTGTTCGCGACGCTGCCCTGGAATCACACGTCGGAGGATCGGCTCGACCTGAAGGCGGCGCGCGACATCCTCGACCGCGACCACTACGACCTGAAGCCCGTCAAGGAGCGGATCCTCGAGTACCTGGCGGTCCGCACCCTCAACCCCGCGGCGCGCGGCAGCATCATGTGCTTCGTGGGGCCGCCCGGCGTGGGCAAGACGTCGCTCGGCCAGAGTATCGCGGAGGCGCTGGGGCGCCGCTTCACGCGCGTATCACTCGGCGGCGTACGGGACGAGGCCGAGGTCCGCGGCCATCGGCGCACCTACGTCGGCGCGCTTCCGGGACGCATCATCCACGCCCTGCAGCGCTGCGAGACCCGCAACCCCCTGTTGATGCTCGACGAGGTGGACAAGATGGGCGCCGACGTGCGCGGCGACCCGACGGCCGCGCTGCTCGAGGTGCTCGACCCCACGCAGAACGGCAGCTTCGTGGACCACTACCTCGAGGTGCCGTTCGACCTGTCGGGCGTCATGTTCATCGCCACGGCCAACAGCCTCGCGCCGATCCCCGACCCGCTGCTCGACCGGATGGAGGTGCTCACCTTGCCCGGGTACACGCCCGGGGAGAAGCTCGCCATCGCCAAGCGCTACCTCCTGCCGCGCCAACTGAAGGAGACGGGACTCCAAACCGAACGGGCGAACATCGCGGACGGGGCGCTGGAGCGGCTGATCGGGGAATACACCCGCGAAGCCGGGGTGCGCCAGCTCGAGCGGGAAATCCAGGGCGTGCTCCGCAAGGCCGCCCTCGAGGTAGTCGAGGGACGGGCGGCGACCATCAAGATCACCGCGAAGAACCTCGAGAAGTTCGCCGGCCAGCCCAAGGTCCAGAGCGAGGTCGCGGGACGGGAGGCCGAGGTGGGGGTGGCGACCGGGCTCGCATGGACGCCCGTGGGCGGCGACATCATGTTCATCGAGGCGATTCAGATGCCGGGCAAGGGCCAGATCACTCTCACCGGGCAGCTGGGGGACGTGATGAAGGAGTCCGCCCAGGCGGCGTGGAGCCTGCTGCGGGCGCGCGCCGGGTCGCTCGGGATTCCGCTGGACGCGTTCACGCAGACCGACGTGCACCTGCACCTGCCCGCCGGGGCGGTGCCGAAGGACGGTCCGTCGGCCGGGATCGCGATCGCCACGGCGTTGGCGTCGCTGTTGTGCCGCCGCCCCGCGCGCCACGATGTGGCGATGACGGGCGAGCTCACGCTGCGGGGGCGCATCCTCCCGATCGGTGGGCTCAAGGAGAAGCTGACGGCGGCGGCGCGCGCCGGCGTCAAGACGGTGCTCGTGCCGGCGCGCAACCAGAGCGACGTCGTGGACGTCCCCGACGAGGTGAAGCAGCTGCTCGAGATCAAGCCGGTCGAGACGATCGACGAAGTGCTCGAGCTGGCGCTGCTCGAGCCGCACCCGTTGCGGCCCGTGGCGGTGCGGGCTCGGACGTCGGGACAGACGGAGGCGCGGCCGTGAGCGACTTCGCGACGCTGGAAGAGGCGTTCCAGCGCATCGGCCGGCAAGAGAGCCGCTATCACGAGCGCGGTTACCTGTTCGTGCTGGCGGCCCTGGAGTACGCGCAGGGCAAGCTCCCGGCGCGCCGGCACTTGAGCGGTGGGGAGCTCGCCTGGGCGTGCCGGGACTTCGCGCGCGAGCAGTTCGGGCTGCTCGCGCCGAGCGTCCTCGGGCACTGGGGCATCGCCAGCACCGAGGACCTGGGACGGATCGTGTTCACGCTGATCGACGTAGGCCTGCTCGCGAGCCAGTCGACCGACAAGCCGGAGGACTTCGAGCGGGTCTACGATTTTGCGGAGGTGTTCCGGGCCGACTATCCGTGGCCCGGGCTGGAGCGCGGATAGCGGGCGTCGGATCGGGTGAAGGGGGGTGCCGCATGGACGACGTCAGGGAGTGGCCCGCCTGCAGAAAATGTCAGCAAGGTCTCCTCATTCCGTTGTCGGACTACGGCCGCGACGGGGCGCCGATCACGTACAAGGCCTGGGTCTGCTCGAACCCCGAGTGCGGGTTCAACATCCGGATCGATAACGGGGAGATCTCCTTCGGTCGCGCGATCGGCCAGAGCTTCAAGTAAGCTTGGACGCCGTGCGCGCGCCCGCCGTGAGCGGGCGCTTCTACCCGGGAACGAGGGACGAGCTCGAGCGCGCGGTGCGGGAGCTGCTCGACGCCGTGAGTGGGCCGCGGCCCGCCCCGGCGCGCGCCGCGGTGGCGCCGCATGCGGGCTACGTGTACTCGGGACTGACCGCGGCGCACGTGTTCGCGCGCCTCGAGATCCCGCCGATCGTCGTGATCCTGGCCCCCAACCACACAGGGGTGAGCCGGGCGCCGCGCGGTGCATCGCTGTGGGAGGCGGGCGCGTTCCGGACGCCGCTCGGCGATGTGAGTGTGGACGAGGCCTTCGCCCGCGCGCTCCTCGAGACGTCGCCCCTGGTGGGCCCCGACCATGCCGCCCATGCCTCCGAGCACGCGGTCGAGGTCGAGCTGCCCTTTCTCCAGATCAGGCGAGCCGACGTGCGGATCGTGCCGCTCGTCCTGGCATGGGACGCCTGGGAGGGATGCCGTGGGCTGGGCGAGACACTGGCAGGGCTGGTGCGGCGCTGGCCCGACCGCGTACTGCTGCTCGCGTCCAGCGATCTGAACCATTACGAGCCCGCGGCCGCGTCGGAGCGCAAGGACCGGCGGGCGCTCGACGCCGTCGCGGCGCTCGACGGCGCGGAGCTGCTCGCGCGCTGCCGCGGCGAGCGCATCTCGATGTGCGGTCGGGCGCCCGCGGCCACCGTGATCGCCGCCGCTCGGGCGCTCGGCGCCGAGCGGGCCGACGTCGTGCACTACAGCCACTCCGGCATGGTGACGGGGGACGATGACGCCGTGGTGGGATACGGAGGGGTGGTGATCCCGTGAACCCGATCCCCGTGCTGTCCGCGACCGAGGCCGCCGCCTGGGATTCGGCCGCCCGCACGCAATACCGGATTCCCTCGCGCGTGCTGATGGAGACCGCAGGAAGAGCGATCGCGCATCTGATCGTGCGCGACTATCCCGCCATCCTTGCCCGCGGGGCCCTGGTGGTCGCCGGGGCGGGGAACAACGGTGGCGACGGCTGGGTGCTGGCGCGCGCGCTGCATGTGAGCGGCATCCCCGTCTGGGTGGCCGCGCTCGACCCCAAGACCGACGATGCGATCGACAACCGCGCGCTCGCCCGGATGGACGGTGTCCGCGAGACGGGTCGGGACGAGCCGTGGCCCGCCGCCGCCGTGGTGATCGACGCGCTGCTCGGCACCGGCGCCACCGGTCCGGCGCGCGGCGACGTGCTGGCGCTGGCGCAGCGGCTCGTCGCTTACGCCGCTCCCGTGATCGCGATCGACGGCCCCACCGGCCTCGACCTGTCGAGTGGTGAGGCGCACGGACCGGTGCGTGCCGAGCTGTCGGTCACGTTCGGAGGCCCGCGCCGCGGCCACCTGCTCGCGCGTGAGTGGTGCGGCAGGATCGTGGTGGTCGACATCGGGCTGCCCCCCGCCGATCCCGTGTGGCCCGTGCTCGTAACGGATGTCTGGGCGGGGGCGCGGCTCCCGAAGCTCACCCCGACGATGCACAAGGGCGACCGCGGCCGGGTCACGGTGGCGGGCGGCGCGAACGGCATGACGGGCGCCGCGCTCCACGCCGCGCGCGGGGCGCTCGCCGCCGGCGCGGGGCTCGTGAAACTCGTGGCGGCGAAAGAGACGATCGAGGCGGCGCGCTCGAGCCTCCCCGACGTGCTCACGGTCGAATCGGCGCTCGGCCCCGACCTCGAGCCCGAAGCTGCGGAGGCACTCGAGTGGGCCGACGCGCTCGTGGTCGGTCCGGGCCTGGGTCGCGAGCCGCCCCGCGGCCAGTTCCTGGAGGCCGTCCTCGCGCGGCGCCCGATCCCGACCGTGCTCGACGCCGACGCCCTCGTTCTGTTCCGGGGCGCCGTGGAGCGGCCGGTCGTGCTCACACCCCATCTGGGCGAGTTCCGCGCCCAGTTCGGCGACGAGCTCGCCGACGCGGCGGCGAACGACCGCTGGGCGGCCGCCGCGAAGGCCGCCCAGAAGGTGAAGGGCACCGTGCTCTTGAAGGGCGTGCCGACCGTGATCGCGGATCTGCGCGGGCCGATTCACGTGGTGGCGAGCGGAAACCCGGGACTCGCTACCGGCGGCTCGGGCGACCTGCTCGCCGGTTTCATCGGCGCGTTCCTCGCGCGCGGCAGCGCGGGGCCCGAGGCCGCCGCCCTCGGGGCCCACGCCTTGGGGCGGGCGGCCGAGCACGGGGCGCGCCAGTGGACGGCACGCAGCCTGCGTCCCGCCGACGTCCTGGCCGCCCTGCCCGAGATCTGGCGCACCTGGACCAACACGCAGCCGGTTGGGCCTCCGGTGCTCACCGCCCTGGAGCCGCCGGAGACGGCGTGACGGGCCGGTCACTCCGCCTGGGCCCAGGGGGTGAGTTCGACCGCCTGCGCGCCATTTTCGCGACGCTCGGCGCGGCGGGCCGCGACCTCGGTGACGATTGCGCGCTGCTCCCCATCGGCGGCCGGACGCTCGCGATCAGTATCGATTTGTCGCTCGAGGGCGTCCACTTCCGCACCGATTGGCTCTCGTTCCGTGAGATCGGCTGGCGGGCGACGGCCGCAGCGTTGTCCGACCTCGCCGCGGATGGCGCGACTCCGCTCGGCGTCCTGGTCTCCCTCGGAGTACCCGGCAACCCTAAAGGACTTCCTGGCGGTCGCCGGCAACGCCGTTCCGGCAACGCCTCACCCGCCGTCCAGATCATGGCGGGGGGGGGAGCCGCCGCGCGGAGCGTCGGAGCGAGCGTGCTCGGGGGAGACCTGGTGCGCTCTTCACGCTATCTCGTGGATGTGTGCGCGCTCGGCGTCGCCCAGCGGCCGGTGCGGCGGAGCGGCGCCCGCCCGGGTGACGGGCTGTGGGTGACGGGGCGGCTTGGAGGTGCGGGGCTCGCGCTGGCCGCCCTGCGGGGCGGGCGGCGGCTCGCTCCGGTCCTGCGACGTCGCTTCGCCCACCCGCTGCCGCGGATCGCCGCCGGACGCTGGCTGGCGCGACGGGGGGCGCGTGCCATGATCGACATCTCCGACGGGCTGGCGGGGGATGCGGGGCATCTCGCCGCGGCCTCGGGTGTCGGGATCGCGATCGAGTTGGAGCGGGTTCCGCGCTGGCCGGGTGTCACGCCGCTCGCAGCCGCCCAGAGCGGCGAGGAGTACGAGCTGCTGGTCGCCATGCCGCGAGCGTTCGGGGATGCAGGCGCGCGCGCGTTTCGCCGTGCCACAGGACTGCCGCTCAGGCGCATCGGCGCCTGCACCGCGGGCCACGGGTTACGGATTACCGATGACGGACGACCGATAACGCCTCCGCCCGGCTTCGATCATTTTCCCGCACCATGATCCGCACCCTGTGGTTCTACGTGGTGCTCGTGGTTTCCAGCGTCGTCCACTCCGTCGGCGTGCTCGTCGCGGCGCTGCTGGGAGTCAAGCGCCGCCCGGGAGGGGGCGGTGTCTACGACTGGGGAACGAACGATTGGTCGCGGCAGCTGCTCCGGGCCGCCGGGACGCCGGTGCGCGTCGAAGGGATCGAGCGGATCCCGGCCGGGCCCGTGGTCTACGCTTCGAACCACTCGTCGATGTTCGACATCTGGGCGCTCGCCGCCACGCTGCCGGGATCGGTGCGGATGGTGGCGAAGCAGGAGCTCGCCAGGATCCCGCTCCTGGGCCGTGCGATGGTCACGGCCGGCCACCTGACGATCGACCGTGCGCATCCGGCGCGGGCCCTGGAGGCCTACCAGCGCGCCGCCGAGGTGATCCGGGGCGGGACGTCGGCACTGTTGTTTCCCGAGGGGACGCGTAGCCGCACGGGAGCCCTGCTGCCGTTCAAGAACGCGCCGTTCGGGCTCGCCATCGCGGCGCAGGTGCCGGTCGTACCCCTGTATGTTCGCAACACATTCGAGATCCTGCCCAAGGGGCGGTTCCTCCTGCGACCGCGGCCGATCCGAATCACGATCGGTGAGCCGATCTCCACGGTCGGGATGACGGTCGAGCGACGCCAGGAGCTGCGCGACCGCGTCTATACTGCGATCCTCGACTTGAAGGCGCGCGTTGACGCCGAGGGCGTCGCCCGCTAGGGTACGGGCCATCATGAGCACGATCATCGCGGTGCGCGCGCGCGAGATTCTCGACAGCCGGGGCAACCCGACCATCGAAGCGGACGTCACCCTGTCGAGCGGCGCCGCCGGACGGGCCGCCGTGCCGAGCGGCGCCTCCACCGGGGAGCACGAGGCGGTCGAGCTGCGCGACGGCGATCAGAAGCGGTTCGGCGGCAAGGGCGTGCTCGAAGCGGTGAAGAACGTGAACGAGGTGATCGGGCCGCGGCTCGAGGGCATGTCGGCCGAGGAGCAGATCGCGGTGGACTACGCGATGCTCGACCTCGACGGGACGCCCAACAAGAGTCACCTGGGCGCCAACGCGATTCTGTCGGTGTCGATGGCCGTGGCGCGGGCGGCGGCCCAGGACGCCGGCCTCACGCTGTACCGCTATCTCGGGGGACCGGTCACCAACGTGCTCCCGGTGCCGATGATGAACATCCTCAACGGCGGCGCTCACGCGGCCAACACCGTGGACTTCCAGGAGTACATGATCGTGCCGATCGGCGCCGAGAGCTTCCCCGACGGCCTGCGCATCGGCGTCGAGGTGTTCCACGCGCTCAAGAAGGTGCTGTCCAAGCGGAACCTGTCCACCGCGGTCGGCGACGAGGGAGGCTTCGCGCCCAATCTCGCGAGCGACGAGGCGGCGCTCGAGGCCGTGATCGCGGCGATCGAGGCCGCGGGGCTCGAGCCCGGCAAGGACGTCGCGATCGCGCTCGACCCCGCCGCGTCCGAGCTCTTCCAAGATGGGAATTACGTCTTCAAGAAGAGCGGCGCGGGCACGAAGTCGTCCGACGAGATGGTCGCGCTGTACAAGAGCTGGATCGACCGCTACCCCATCGTCTCGATCGAGGACGGGCTCGCCGAGGACGACTGGGCGGGATGGGCGAAGCTCACCGCAGCGCTGTCCGCCCGTGTCCAGCTCGTGGGCGACGATCTTTTCTGCACCAACATCGAGCGTTTGGATCGCGGGATCGAAGAGAGCGTGGCGAATGCGATTCTGATCAAGCTGAACCAGATCGGGTCGCTCACCGAGACGCTGCAGTGCATCGCGCACGCGCGCTCCAACGGATACGGCGCCGTGATCTCGCACCGCTCCGGCGAGACGGAGGATACCTTCATCGCCGACCTCGCCGTGGCGACCGGAGTGGGGCAGATCAAGACCGGGAGCGCGTCGCGCACCGACCGCATCGCGAAGTACAACCAGCTGCTGCGCATCGCCGAGGAGTTGGGCGACACGGCGTACTACCCGGGCCGGCAGCTGTACGGCTTGTGACGCGCGCCCGGCTGATCGGGATCGCGGCGGCGGTCGTGCTCGCGGGATTGGCCTTTCAGGCCGGGGAGTACGGTCTGCTCGACTGGCTCACGCTGCGGAGCCAGCTCGCCGAAGAGCGGCGCGCCGTGCGGGAGCTCGAGCGGCAGCTCGATTCGCTGCAACGCCTCGCGCACGCGCTCGAGACCGACCCGGTCGCCCAGGAGCGGGCGGCGCGCGAGCAGTTCGGGATGATCCGGAAAGGCGAGCTGCTGTATCGGCTGGTGCCGAAGGTGGAACCTGGGAGCGAGGACGGCGCCCCCGCCCCCGCCCCCGTCCCCCGATGAGGGCCGCTACCTCGCTCCCACGACGACGGACACGCTGATCGCCTCGAGGGTCTGGCTGCCGCCGACCCGTACGGCGGCGTCGTCCACCCGGTAGGCGAGGCGCAGCCAGAACGGGCGCTGGGGCGGTCGGTACACCACACCCGCCTCGCCACCCTGCACCCGACCGGCCCGGGCCACCAGATTGACCTGCGAAGATAGGGCGCGCCACAGCTCGACATAGCTCGTCAGGCTGGCGGTCACGATCGGCGCCTCCACGCGGGCCCGCGCCTGCCAGAACACCCAGCGCTCGGTGACCGAGTCCGTGACGTACGCCCGTACGAACGGACCGACGCTCATTTCGAGCCAGGGGAGCGGCTGCGCGGCGACGACCAGCCGCCCTTCGATGAGGTCGCGCTTCACGGTCTGGTCCGACGACTGGAGCGTGCCGCTCAAGAGCCCGACTCCCACGGCGAATCCATTGAAGACGACTCGGCCTTCTCCTCCGAGAACCGGCCCGCGCAGGCGAACCGCCTCTCCCGCTGCCGCCGCGGCCGTATCGCTCCGCACCCATACGAACCCCGCGTCTCCGCGGAACGCGATGGTGGGCCGGCCCTGCGCGCCAGCGACGGCCGGCAGTGCCGATGCCAGGATGCCGATCACCCCGATGGTCTTCACTCTGATCTTCGCTCCGCGAACGTCTCGGGCCCGGCGCGGACGACGAGTCGCATGGTGCGCAGACGGGCCGCGTTCTCGGCTCTCACCTGATCGAGCTTCTTCTTCCAGGCATCGCGCTGCGCCGCGTTCGCTCGCACGTTGGCTTCGAGGGGGCGGGGTTTGTGCGCGAAGAAGCCCACGAATCCGGCGACACCCACCGCCGCGCCCACCGCGAAGCGCGCGCCCGTCGCGTCCTTGCCCCGCGCCATGATCGACGGGAGGGCGACGGCGGCGGCCCCGGTGACCAGTCCCGCCGCGAGCGAGCGGAAGGCCGGGCCCGTCGACGTCCGCTCCGGCAGGAGTGGCGGCGTCGTCAGGGGCGGCGGCCAGGGCAGGGTATCCGGCGCCTCCTGCTTGACCTCGAGCACCACCTGGCGCGCGCGGGGCCCGTCCGCCGTGGGGGTTCTCGGCGTGACCTGCAGGAGGTAGCGGCCATCGGTCGCGGCCGTTCCCGCCGCCGTCAGACCGTCCCACGACACGAGGAGGCTGTCCGCCACCGGACCGCTGTACAGCTGCCGCACCGGCGTCCCGTCCTCGCGCGCGAGCATCACCGTCACGTCCGCGAGCGAGCTCGTGAGCACCCGGGCCGTGAACCGCTCGAGCCGCGTGCGCAGCTCGGTCACGGGCGGCACCGCGACCGCGATCGCCCTGGTCGCCCGACGGACCTCCTGAAACAGGTTCGTGACCTGGGGTGGAAAGATCAGCTCGTCGGGCCGATAGCGCGGGTTGAGCAACACGAGGTGGCGGAACGTGGCCACGGCGGAGTCGCGCTGTCCCCGGAACAACTCCGTCGCCCCGAGGTACGTGAGCGCTCGCGCCCGCAGCGAGTCTGCGAGCCCAGCCGCCGAATCGCGTCCCAGGCTCTCCTCCAAGAGCGCCGCCGCCGCATCGTACTCCAAGGCTTGATACGCCCGCACCCCCTGCCCCAGGAGATCGCGGGCCGACTGGGCGCGCAGCACCTGCGCTCCGCCGACCAGCAGCGACATCGTGAGGACTATGAAGGCGCGCGTCACGGCTACCGTTCCACCAGCGCGATGTCGGTGATGCGGAGCCGCTGCCCCGCCGCCACGTTGATGATGCGCTCGTACGGCCGGTAGCCCTCGCGTTCCACCCGCAGCCGGTGCGGGCCGGGGGCGACCGGGAGATCGATCTCCGGGGTGTTGCCGACCGCCCGACCGTCGAGGTACACGCTCCCCCAGGGGATCGCGTTGACGGACAGGAGACCGGGCTCCGCGTCGCGCGGGTCCACCCGCGGGGGCGGGGGCGGGGACGCCGGTCGCTTCACGACCGGGGCGCGCGTCACGACCGGGGCACGCGTCACGACTGGGGCACGCATCGCAACCGGAGGACGCGCCGTGCGCATCGGTGGCGTCGACGAGGGCGGCGGCGCAGGGTCCGGCCTGGACGGCACGAACGTATCGCGGGTCGCGCTCGGCGCCGCCGGTGGAGTGCTGCGGACGGGCGCCGGCGCGCCGGCCGCGGGTTCTCGACTCGCCGGCGACGCCGGAATCGAGGAGATGCCGAGCCACGCCGCGCCGCCGCCGAGCGCGACCAGGAGGCCGGCCGTGGCGGCCGCGAGCCGTCCGCCGAGGTGCTTCGCCGCGGGATCCGCGTCGGCATCGACGATCACAACCGGGGAGCCCGGCCCCTTCTTGCGCGGATTCGCGCCGAACCACGCCGGCCGTGCGTCCGGTCGCGTGCCTCCGAGGGCCGCGACGAAATCGATCACGTTGGGAAACCGGTCGGCCGGCCGGCTCGAGAGCGCGCGGCGCAGCGCCTGCGACACGTGCAGGGGGAGTCCGGGGAAGCCGTCCTTTGCCGACGGTGGACCATTACTCATCGGCACTCCGGTGAGGCACTGATGAGCGATCGCCGCCAGCGCGCGCTGATCGGCGCCGGCTGCCGGCTCGCTGGCTTGGGCACCGTCGGGCGCCGCGTCCAACAGCCCCGCCATGGCGAAGTCGCCCACCAGCGCCCATTCGTTGCCATCCACGATGATGCTGTCGGGCGTCAGGGCGCCGTGGGCCACCCCGCGGCGGTGCGCGTAGTCCAGGGCGCTCGCGACCTGCTCGAAGATCCGCAGACACACGGAGAGCTCGAGCGGTCCACCGGTCTGCAGCATGCTCGCGAGCGACTGGCCGTCGACGTACTTGGTCGCGCACCACAGGAAGTTCTCCGTGGCGCCGTGCCGGTAGACGGGGACGATGTGTGGGTGATCGAGCTGTGCCGCCGCGTCGGCCGCGGCGTGGAAGCGCTGCTCCGCCGGCCCCACTTGCGCGCGCGACACGACCTTCAGTGCCAGCGGCCGCTCCTCCGCGTCGCGGGCCTGGTAGACGATCGGGCCGGGTGGCCGCGCGAGCAGGCTCTCGATCCGGAAGTCGCGCACCAGCTCGCGCCGTGCGTCGAGCTCATTGGGCGCGCGCGACGGGAGCGGGAGCGGGGGCGGGGGCGGGGCCTCCACGGCGGTCGCGACCGCCGCGGAATAACCGCACAGCCAGCAGCTGTCCGTGGCTCCAGGAAGCTCGGTGAGCGTGCAACGGGGGCAGCGCATCAGGGCACCCTGCGCGGGGGACGTAATCTTGGTACCCGGTGCCATGTGGCTCGGTTGCGTGGTCGTGCGCCTTCGCGGGACGCCGCGCCGCCGCTCGCATCGCTGAACAGCTTGTCGAAGTGACAGCCCACGACCAGCACGGCCAGCAGGGGAGGACGGAACGTTTTCATGGCCTTGCCGAGCAGCGATGCAAGCGTCGCACCGCGTCGCCGTGCCCCGAAAATGCCGGTTCGGAGGCATCGGTAGGGGCCAACGCGATTAGGTGTGGAGTCGAAGCAACGGGTGTGTCGCGAGCCCTACGGGTGCTAGCCTTGGTCTCGCATTCTGCAGGCGCCGCGAGGGCCGCCACTCCCGCCGTCATGGCGGGCCCGCTAAGTTCTTTCCCTGCAATCTCGGCGGCGTAGCTCAGCTGGTTAGAGCAGCGGAATCATAATCCGCGGGTCGTCGGTTCGAGTCCGACCGCCGCTACTAAGCATGTCGCGTCGCTTCTCGTGGCCCTGCGGGCTCGTCGTGTCACTCCACCTCCTCGTGTCGTGCCGCTCTCCCGCTACCCCGGCGTGGCTGGTCGAGCGGGCCCGCCAGGAAGCGGAGCTCGCCGGGAAATCACGCGTGGTCCACGACTTCCGGTTCACGGATCGGAGACAGGCCAGCGGCATCACCTTCGAGAACCGGATCGTCGACGACGCGGGCAAAGCCTACAAGCTCGCGCACTACGACCACGGGAGCGGACTGTGCGCCGCGGACGTCGATGGCGATGGTCTCCCCGATCTCTACTTCGTCACCCAACTCGGCACCAACGAACTGTGGAAGAACCTGGGCGGCGGTCGGTTCGTGAACGTCACCGTCCCGGCGGGGCTGGAATCGCCGGACGCGGTCGCAGTGGGATGTGCCTTCGCCGACATCGACAACGACGGCGATCCCGACCTCTTCGTCACGACGGTGCGCCACGGGAATCGGCTCTTCGAGAACCTCGGCCACGGTACGTTTCGCGACATCACCGCGCAGGCCGGCGTCGGATATGTGGGCCACTCCTCCGGCGCGGTGTTTTTCGACTATGACGGCGACGGCCTGCTCGATCTGTTCCTGACCAATGTGGGTGTGTACACCAGCAACGCACGAGGGCCGGGTGGCTACTATGTCGCTCTTGGCGACGCGTTCCTTGGCCACCTCCACCCCGAACGCGTCGAAGCGAGCATTCTCTATCGCAATCTGGGCGGCAACCGGTTCAAGGACGTGAGTCGCGATGTCGGACTGGTGGATCTGAGCTGGAGCGGCGACGCCACGGCGTTCGACGTGAACGACGACGGGTTTCCCGACCTCTACGTCCTCGACATGCAGGGGGGGAATCACATTTGGCTCAATGAGGGCGGGAAGCATTTTCGCGACGCGACGGCGGACTACTTCCCGAAAACGCCTTGGGGAGGGATGGGCGTGAAGGTATTCGACTTCGATGGGGACGGTCGGCTCGACCTCTTCGTCACGAGCATGCACCCGGACATGTGGGTCAACATCCCGCCCGGCGACTGGACGGCGGAGGGCCGCAAGTCCGACACCTCGCAGGTTGCCGGCCGTCTGTTTCCCACCGGGAAGGCGCGCTTCCTCTTCGGCAACGAGTTGTTCGCGAACCGGGGCGGCGGCCGATTCGAGGAGGTGTCCGACGCCGTCGGGGTCGAAACCTATTGGCCCTGGGGGCCGAGCGTGGACGACTTCAACGCCGACGGATGGGACGACATCTTCATCGCGGCGGGCATGAACTTCCCCTACCGGTACGGGATCAACTCCCTCCTGCTGAACGAGGGGGGGCAGCGCTTCCTCCCGAGCGAATTCGTGGTCGGAGTCGAGCCGCGCCCCAACGGCGCCACACAACAGGTCTGGTTCACCCTCGACTGCAACGGCGCCGACCGGGACCATCCCTTCTGTGGCGCCTGTGCCCATCCGGAGTCGCTGGCGGGGGCGTGTCGGGTGGATGCGGCGGGCCACCTGACGATGATGGGCTCACGTGGCACGCGCGCCGCGGTCGCCCTCGACCTGGACGGCGATGGTGATCTCGACATCGTCACCAACGAGTTCAACGCCGGGCCGCAGGTGCTGGTCAGCGATCTCGCGCAACGACACCCGGTCCACATGCTCGCGGTCCGACCTCGCGGCACACGCTCGAACCGCGAGGGACTCGGTGCGCAGGTCACTGTGGTGCTCCCCGATGGCCGCCGCTTGCTGAAGCTTCTCGACGGAAAGTCGGGATATCTCTCCCAGAGCGACCTGCCGCTGTATTTCGGTCTCGGGGACGCCGACCACGCCGCGGCCATCGAAGTGCGCTGGCCCTCGGGTCGACGCCAGAGCGTGGCGGGTCCCCGCAAGGCCGGCCAGACCATCGACGTCGTCGAGCCCTAAGGCTGCTCGGGGCTCCTCCAGACGACCGGCCGAATGTCGCGCGAGCGCTCGGCGGCGAACTGCTGCGCGGCACGGAGCAGCGCTTCGTACTCGCCTCGCCACTCCGGCGGCATGTTCGCGCGGAAGTGTGCGGCCGTCATCACCGAGCCCACCGCGTGCCCGGCCGAGCCGTGACCCACGTCCACCACGTCGCCCAGGAAGCAAGTGGAGCTCCCCGTGTCCATCACGTTCGCCACGCGGCATTCGAAGTGCGCGTAGCAGTCGTCGAGCACCGGCACCCCCAGTGTGCCGGGCCGGTGCGGGAGCCCGGCGAGCTTGTCGCGGGTGCGCCCGCTTGCAAAGCCGAGGCGGTGGATCAGCTCGAACTGGTCGTCGCGCAACAGATGCAGCACGAAGCGACCGGTCTCGAAGATCAGGTCGTGGCTGTAGTTGAACTTGTGGATATACACGGAAACGCGTGGGATCGAGGGGACGATCGACGCGCGGACCGCGCTGTCGGCGATCATGCCGTTGCGCGTGCCGCCGCGCATCGATGTGATCGCCACGACCGGAGACGTCAGGTTGCGCAGCAGCTGGTAGATCTGGTCGGGCTGCAGGATTGGCATGGCCCATAATTACCGCCGCGCCGAAGCGGCGGGCAAGGCGCGTGCCCCGCAGCCGCGCCGCTAATCATTTATACTACAGGATGACGCCGCTGCTGTCGCGCCTCCGCAACCACCTCGCCCGTACCGGCCTCCTCGGCGAGCCGGGGATCGCCCTCGTGGCGGTGTCGGGTGGTGCCGACTCCGTGGCGTTGCTCGACCTCCTCCACACCCTCGCCCCCGAGCTCGGCCTCTCGCTCATCGTGACGCACGTCGATCACGGCATTCGATCGGACAGCGGGACGGTGGCGCGGGCGGTCGGCGAGCTGGCGGAGCGCTATGAGCTGCCGTTCGAGGTCGGCGAGCTGAGCCTCGGCCCGGACGCCTCGGAGACGGTCGCCCGACGGGGGCGGTATGCGTGGCTCGGCGAGGTCCAGCGACGTCACGGCGCGCGCTACCTCGTAACCGCGCACCATCGCGACGACCAGGTCGAAACGATTCTCCTCCGGCTCCTGAAGGGGAGCGCGCCGGCGGGCCTCGCGGGGATTCCCGCGCGCGGGCGGGGAGGGCTGGTGCGGCCCCTGCTCCCCTTCGCGAAGGCGGGGCTTGTGGCGCACGTCACCGCGCGCGGCCTCCCCATTCACGACGATCCAGCGAATCACGACCCGCGACACCTGCGCAGCTGGGTGCGCGGCGTGCTCCTGCCGCTCGTCGCGGAGCGGCTGGGTCCGCGCGCGGGCGACGACGTGCTCCGCGCGGGGCGCGCGGCGGCGCGTGAGCGGCACGCCTGGGACGCCGTCCTCGACCACCTTCCCGATCTCGGACTGCGCGTCGAGCCGCACCGCTTCGAAGTTGCCCGGGGGGGGCTGGCCCGCTATGATGACGTCCTGTCGGCGGCGTTACTGCGGGCCGCGGCGCGGCGCGCCGGCCTGGTGTTGGGGGTGCGTCGGGCGCAACAGTTGGTCGCGTTGGCGCGCCGGCCGTCGGGGCGGCGGTTGCCGCTCGCGGACGGCTGGATGGCGGAGGTGGCGTTCGATCGCCTGCGTGCCACACGCGCGAGCCGGGACGCCGCCGTCGAGGTCATCCCGACCGGTGAGCGGGGCAGTGCAGTGTTCGGCGAGTTTCGGGTGGCCTGGACGCCCGACCCGGCGCCGGCGCGGCTGCCGCGGACGGACTGGACGACGTGGATCGTGGGAGCGAACTGGGAAGTGCGGTCCCCTCGTCCGGGCGACCGGCTCGTTCCCCTCGGTGGCATCGGGCGGCGGCCGCTGCGGCGGATGTTGATGGAAGCGCGAGTGCCGCGCAGCGACCGGCCGGGCTACCCGGTGGTCGCCCGCGGCGAAACCATTCTCTGGGTCCCGGGAATCTGCCGGAGCGCTGACGACCTCCCGCGACCCGGAACCCGGGCGGTACGGGTGGATGTTACCAAGCACGGCGAGCCTCAAGCAGACGGGCGGGCGTGAGCTCAAGCGGATCGTCTTCGACGAGGAGACGATCGCGCGGCGGGTCCGCGAGCTCGGCCAGGAGATCACC
>WNGI01000240.1_pt1 | contig 37997 bp, 38 predicted proteins | sample 5400621 | NCBI WGS metagenome assembly WNGI01 (sample SAMN13153374, study PRJNA577476) | soil metagenome | isolation source: 20 cm soil or saprolite under Garry oak tree replicate 1 | place: USA:California | collected 2016-06-15
TCGCGTTCGGCTAACGGAGGATCTTCGCTCCGAGGGTCTTTTCGAGCTCGCGCAACGCGTCGCGGTGCGCTTCCTCGTCGAACGAGGTCACCCCCTGCTCGACGATCTCGACCGCGTAGCCAAGATTGCGCGCGTCCGCCGCGGTGTAGAGGACGCAGATGTTCGTGCAGTCGCCTACCAGACGGAGCGTGTCGACGGCGCGCTCGCGCAAGGTGATGTCCAGGTCGGTGCCGAAGAATCCCGAATACCGGCGCTTCGGTATGACCACGTCATTCTTCGCGGGCGCGAGCTCGGGGACGATCTGCGCGCCCTTCGTCCCGACGATCGCGTGCGGCGGGAACATCTGGAACTCCGCATCGTCGGGGAGATGGTCGTCTTTGAGGTACACGACGGTCTCGCCGGCGCCACGAGAGCGCGCGATCTCCCGTTGTATCACCGGAAGGATCCGGGCCATCGACGGGCCGCAATAGAGCGCGCCGCCTTCGCGGACGAAGTCTTCGATCATGTCGACCACGACGAGAGCGCGCTTCACCGCTAGTGGCCTGGCGCCGGCTCCCAGAGCTCGATGCGATGCCCTTCGGGGTCGGTGACCCACGCGAAGCGTCCGTTCTCATCCTGCATCTGCTTCTCGTCAACGGGCACGCCGGCGGCGAGCGCGAAAGAAAACACCGCCGAGACCGGTGACGCGAGCCGTCGTTCGTCTAGTGCGAGCAGGCCTTCGCGGTGCCGGACTGGTCCGCCGTTTTGAAGGACTGGCCGCAGCCGCAGCTCGAGACGGCGTTGGGGTTGCGGAGCGCGAACCCGCCGCCCATGAGTGCATCGACGAAGTCGATCTCCGAGCCCTTGAGGTACATCGCGCTCATCGGGTCAACGACGACGCGAACGCCGTCCTGCTCCACGATCGCGTCGTCCTCTTCCGTGCCCTCGGCGAAGGTCATGCCGTAAGAGAAGCCCGAGCATCCACCCGGCGTCACGTAGACACGCAGGGCGAGGTCGCGGCGGTCCTGCTTCGCGAGGACCTCCTTGAGCTTGTCCGTCGCCCGCGCAGTCAGTGAAACGAGTGAGATCTCTGTCGTCGTGGGGCTCTGCTCGATCGCCAAGTCGGCACCTCCGTGCGCGTTACAGAAGAAATGATAGCCCACGAAATCGCCGAAAAACAGGTCATTTTTGCGGCCTAGACTCGGGCGGTTGGGGATTTCCTTACATCACGCCCAGGTGTTCTATCCGCCTGGCGAGGAAGCCCGCGCTCGGCGGTTCTACGGGGATGCACTCGGTTTGGAGGAGATCGAGCGGCCGTCGACGCTGCAGGATCGCGCGGGCATCTGGTACGCGGCCGGCTCGGGGCACGTGCATCTCTCCGCAGACACCGAGCTCGGCCTGCACCCGCGCAGACACTTCGCCCTTCGCGTCGGGGACCTCGGCGAGATAAGCTCGCGCCTCCGCGACGCGGGCGCTCACTTCGAGAAAGCCGACCCGATTCCAGGCTGGCGACGCATCTACGTGTTCGATCCGTTCGGCAACAAGATCGAGCTGGACGAAATACCGTGACCTTCCGCTTTTCGCCGCGCCCGAACCGCGCATCGGAGATCGGCTGGCGCGAGTGGAGCGAGAGGGCGTTCCAGGAGGCGCAGGTCTCGGACAAGCCGGTGCTCCTTGCCATCAGCGCGGTGTGGTGCCACTGGTGCCACGTGATGGACGAAACGAGCTACAGCGATCCGGAGGTCATCCGTCTCATCAATGAACGCTTCGTCCCGGTGCGTGTCGACAACGACGAGCGTCCTGACGTAAACCGCCGCTACAACATGGGCGGCTGGCCCACGACGGCGTTCCTCACTCCCGACGGAGAGATCGTTCATGGCGGTACCTACATCCCGCCCGACGCGATGCGGTCGTACCTCGGCCAGGTCGCCGATGTCTGGTCCAGCCAGCGGGGCGAGCTCGCGCACCGGGTCGCAGAGCTACGCGAGAAGGAGACCGCGACACGCGCTCCACAAGCCGGGGACCTCAGCTGGGAGATCGTCGACGCGGTCGGCTCACTGGTGCGCGGTCAGTACGACCCGCAGTTCGGGGGCTTCGGTCGCGAGCCGAAGTTCCCGCAGCCCAAGATCCTGAGGTTCGTTCTCGACGAGCACCGCCGCTTCGGCTACCCCGAGCTCGCCACGATGCTCCACAAGACCCTTGCCGCGATGGCGGGGGGCGGGATGTACGACCACGTCGAGGGCGGCTTCTTCCGCTACGCGACCACGCGGCAGTGGGAGATCCCGCACTACGAGAAGATGCTCGAGGACAACGCCGAGCTTCTGGCGGTCTACGCCGAGGCGCATCGCTCGTTCCCGACAGCCGGGTACGACCGCGTCGTACGTGACGTGATCCGTTGGATGGACGCGACGCTTTGGCGCGACGATGTCAAGGCGTTCGCTGGATCGCAAGACGCCGACGAGCATTACTACGCGCTGGACGTCGGCGAGCGAACAAAGCATGGCGCGCCCTTTGTGGATCCCACGATCTATACGAGCTGGAACGCGCTCGCCGCGTCGGCCTATTACGCCGCCGCGCTCGCGCTTGGGGAGGATCGACGCTCGGAGCGCGCGAGTGCCGCCCTCCGCTCGGTTCAGGAGCGCCTGATCCGCGATGGTTCTCTTCACCACGTCGACGGCGCGACCGCTCCGCGGATCCCCGATCTGCTCGGGGACGCCGCGGCGTGGCTGAACGCGCTGCTTGATGGGTACGAGACCGGCCAGCATGGCAGGGCGCTCGACTTCGCGTCAGCGGCGGCGTCGCGGATGCGCGACCGGCTCATGGACCACGAGCTCGGCGGCTTTTTCGACGCGCCGCAGAAGTCACACGAACCCGGGCGGCTCGCGAGGCGCGAGCGCCCGATCGACGAGAATGCGCTCGCCGCCGAGGGACTCTTGCGCCTCGCGGCGCTCACCGGCGAACAGGAGTGGCGCGACCTCGCGCTCCGAACCCTGCGGTCGTTCGCCGGCGAGTACCGCGCCTCCGGACAATTCGCGGCGAGCTATGCGAACGCGGTGGCCCGTGCACTCGCGGAACCGGTCGTCATCGCGGTCGTCGGACCGAGCGATGACGCGACGGCGGAGGCGCTATGGGCTCGCGCGCGCCGATCGACGGACCCCGCGCGCTCGCTCCATCGGCTCGCGCCCGACCGCGACGGCGAGGCGCTCGCGCGGTTGGGTTTCCCCGCCGACCGCGTCGCGGCCTACGTGTGCGTGGGGACCGTGTGCTCCGCGCCGATCACGGAAGAGGGATCGCTCGCTCGTCAGCTCGAGGAGGCCTCGGCGCGACACGCCCGCGGAGATTAAGACCCGCGCAAGGACCTGTCGGCGCGACGGTACGCTCCCCCCGTTGTGTCAACGGGATCTCTGTGGCAACACCAGGATTTCCGGAAGCTCTGGGTCGGTCAGACCGTGTCCGAGCTGGGTTCGGTCGTCACCCGAACCGCCGTGCCGCTCGTCGCGCTCCTGGTTGTTGGCGCCGGGCCATGGGAGCTGGCGGTGCTCGTCATCGTGGCAAGCGCGGGAGTACTGCTGGTTGGCCTGTTGGCAGGTGCCTGGGTCGACCGGCTGCGGCGCCGTCCCCTGCTCATATGGGATGACCTCATCCGAGCGGTGTTGCTGCTGTCGATCCCTGCCGCCTATGCGCTCGGCGTGCTGCGGATGGAGCAGCTTTACGTTGTCATGTTCCTTGAATCGTGCCTCGGTGCGCTATTCGACGCTGCGTATCCTGCCTACGTCCCAACGCTCATCGGTCGCGATCGTCTCGTCGAAGGCAACAGCAGGCTCGCGACGAGCTCGTCGATCGCGGAGATCGGCGGTCCTGGCTTAGCGGGCGCGCTCGTGCAGATCGTGAGCGCACCGTTCGCGATCCTCGTCGACGCCGTGTCGTTCATCGTATCGGCGGTGACCCTCTTGATGATCCGCGCTCCGGAGCCACCGCGACCGCCGCGTGGAACGACGACGCGGATCGTGCACGAGATCGTCGAGGGATTACGCATCGTGCGTCGTCACGTGATCGTCTTCCCACTTGCCGCGCGCTCGGTGCCCGCTCATGTCTTCGGCGCGTTCTACGGCGTGCTCTATTCGATCTACCTGCTACGCGAATTGCACCTCACCCCGATTCTCCTCGGCATCGTCATCTCGGCGGGCGGGGTCGGGTCCCTCGTCGGGTCGCTCTACGCGTCTCGTGTCGTGAACGCACTGGGTATCGGCCGCGCGCTCGTTGTCACGGCCATCGCCGCCTCGATGCTCGGCGTGCTGACTCCGCTGGCCCAGGGCCCGGTCGCACTCGCGACGCTCATGGTCTTCCTACCGCAGCTGATCGGCGACGGCCTGCAGACGATTGAAGGAGTCGCGGAGCTATCGCTCATCCAGGGGGTAGTCCCTGACCGCGTCCTTGGTCGCGTGAACGCGACGCTCGACGTGGTCGCGCATGGGCTCGGCTATCCGCTCGGCGCTCTCGTCGCCGCGGTCGTCGCAGAGCAGATCGGTGTGCGAGGCGCGATCGCGGTCGGATGGGCTGGGATGGCCCTCTCGATCCTATGGGTCGTGTTCTCTCCGGTGCCGAGCTTGCGGGCCGCTTCGGACTTCGTCGCCGCCAACCCGGTCGATGGCAGCCCACAGCGCTCGACACAGTGACGCGACGGTCTCGCGTGGTGCGCCGATCAAATTGAAGTTGGCGATGAAGCCGCCCCTCGCACGTACACGCCCTTCGGCGACATCAGCACGCCAAGGTCCTTAACGGGATCGCCGTCGACGAACAGGAGATCCGCCCAGCAGCCCGCTCCGATGCGACCCGCCTGCTCGAGCCCGACCACGCCGGCCGCGCCGCTCGTCGCCGCCGTGAGCGCCTGGGTCGTCGACAGGCCGCACTCCGCTAGCAGCTGCAGCTCGACCGCGAATCGATCGTGACGGGTGAACGAAGCGCCCGCGTCGGTGCCGGTCGCGATCCGCACACCGGCCTTGTGCGCCGCGCGCACGCCTTCGCGGTGCTTTTCGGAGACGGCGCGCGTGCGCTCGACGATGACCGAGTCCAGCGCGCTCGCGTTCTCCAGCAGCGAGTGGACGACGAGGAGCGTCGGGACGAGCGCCACGTCGCGTTCCTTGATGAGCTTGATGGTCTTCTCGTCCAGCAGCGTCGCGTGCTCGATCGAATCGATGCCCGCATCGGCGGCGACGCGCATGCCGCCGGCGCCGTGCGCGTGCGTCGTAATGCGCAGGCCTGCGCGGTGCGCTTCCTCGACCGCCGCGGCCGTCTCCTCAGCGGTGTACTGCGAGACCTCGGGCGGCGTTCCACCGCCGAGAATGCCGCCTGTCGAGAAGAGCTTGATCACGCGTGCGCCCGCATGCACTTGCTCGCGCACGGCCTTGCGGACCTCATCCGGTCCGTCGGCGACCCGCCCCACCTCGAAACCGTGACCGCCGGTCGTTGTGATGCCACGACCCGCGGCGATGACCCGCGGACCTTCGAGCGTGCCTTGCTCGATCGCCCTGCCGAGCTCGATGACCATCGGACCGTTCGCGCCAAGGTCGCGGACCGTGGTGACGCCGGCACGCAGCGCAGCGCGGGCGTTGCGGAAGGCTTTGAGCGTCGCCAGCGTGTCGCTCTGCTGCACCTCCGCGGCGAAGTTCGCATCGCCGTCGAGCGTGAGATGGCAATGGCAGTTGATGAGCCCGGGCACTGCGAATCGGCCCGGCGCCCGCGCGATCTCGCTTCGTTCATTCGGCGCTGACTTCGGGATCTTCCCGCGCTCGCCCGCCCAGACGATCTGGGGACCGTCGACGACGATCGCCACGTTCTCGATCACGCGCTCTCCGTCGAAGAGCCCATCGACCTCGAAGACCGTTCGCATCGCGACGCAGTATCGTCCGGCGATGCCCGGCGCGCTCATCGAGCGTCTTCGCGTGCGCGGTTTCGTGCCGCCCGACTACGACGGCGGCGGGCTGCTCAATGTCGCCGCGACGGTCCTCGACCTCCTCGGCGCGCGCGACGACACCGATCCGCCGCCGCTTCGCGCGCTCGATCCCGTGCTGCGCGAAGGGGTGCGACAGGTGGTGGTCGTCCTCGCGGATGGCCTGGGGACGGGGCAGCTCCGCGCCCTGTGCGCCGCGGGCGACACTCCCTTTATCGCATCACTGCTCGCGCGGGCGCAGGCGCGCGACCAGGCGCAGCTCATCGAAGCCACCACGATCTTCCCCTCCACGACGGCCGCGGCGATCACCACACTGAACACCGCGCGCACACCGCAGGAGCACGGGAACATCGCGTATTTCATCTGGCTTGAGGAGTTCGCGCAGGTCACGCAGATGCTGCGCTGGGGACCGGGGGTGAACCGTCGCGGCTCGTATTTCGACGACCAGCGCATCGATCCGCGCGACTACGCGAAGGTGGGCTCGGTACATGGCCGCATTCGCCGGCGCGGCGGCGCCTCATGGGTGATCGAGCCCGAGATCTTCCGTATGGAGGCGATGACGAGGATGCATGCGATCGAGGCCGAGTACGCCGGATATGCGTTGCCGTCGAGCATGAGCGTCCGCCTTCGGGACCTGCTCGAGCGCCGGCCGTGGGGCGACGCGCCGGCGTATGTCTACGCGTACTGGGCCGGGATCGACTCGGTCGCGCACCTTTCCGGGCCGCGGTCCAAGGAGCATGCGACCGAGGCGGCGCTATTCGACCGTGCGCTGGAGCGTGCCCTGGGCGGACGAAAGCCCGGCGATACGCTCGTGATGCTCACCGCCGATCACGGCCACGCCACGACCGATCCCGATAGGCTTATCGATCTCATCGGCGATGCGGACCTGCGCGAGCTGCTGCGCAACCCGATCGCCGGGGAACCGCGCCTCGCGTTCCTCCACACCGACAAACCCGATCGCGTGAAGCAGCACCTCGAGCGTCGCTATCCGAACACGTTCTTCGTCTTCGACCGCGACGAAGCGATCGAGGCGGGCCTCTTCGGTCGTGGCGATCCCGAGGTCGCGCGCCGGCGGATCGGCGAGGTCTGCGCGATGCTTGGGGACGACCGCGCGGCAAGCATCGTGAAGGTCGACGGCCAGATCTTCAAACACCGCGGATCGCACGGTGGCATGAGCCCCGAGGAGATGAACATCCCGGTGCTCGCCTGGCGCGCCTAGCAACTACGATTCAGACGATGGCCACCAGTGCTTCATATCTCGAAGAAGTAGCGGGCGGCATGGTCTCCGCGGCCGCGTTCGAAGACGATGACGCCGCCGTCTCCGCGGTCCAGCTGCTTCGCGACTCGGGCGTGCGCGAACAGGACATCTCGGTGATCGCCAAAGACCGCCGCCGCGCGGAGCTCGTCGCCGGGGATCGTGCCTGGGTTCCGGGCAAGGGGTGGGGCGGCCTCATCGCGCGTCTGATGAGACTCCCCAGCGGCGGGATCCCACGGGAGGTGAGAAAGCGCTACGGAAAAGCGCTCAGCTCCGGGCAGATCGTGGTCGTCGCCGCGGCCGGCGATCAGCCGCCCGACACGATCGCGGCGCTACTCAGGCAGTCGCGCGGCGATCTTGTCGACGAGTGGTGGCAGGCGCCGACGCAGCTCTTCGCGCCGCCGGAGCTCGCGGGTCCCTTCTAAGCGCGATCCGCCGTGGCGATCCGTTCGAACGCGCTGGTGACCGCTTCGATCTCACGTCCGGAGAGGTGATCGGCGAAATGGCGCGCGACCGAACGGAAGAACTCGGGCGCAGCGCGGCGTAGGGTCCGCCGCCCCTTCGCGGTCAGCGCAATGAGCTGCCCGCGCCCGTCGGCAGGACACGCCCGTCGCTCGATGAGCCCTTCGGCCTCGAGCCGGTCGACCGCGCGAGTGAGGCCGCTCTTCGTCAGGGTCGATGCGCGAGTGAGCTCGGTTGGCCGCATGCCTGCCTCGCCCGCTTCGCCGAGCACGGCGAGCAGATGATGCTCCGCCAGGGGGTGCCCGTTCGCGGCCTGCGAGTCGCGGTCCAGACCGCGGGTGACCGCGACTGACGCGAGCATGAATGCCCGCCACGCGCGAAGCTCATCTGGCCTCAGCCGGCGTCTCGTGGCTTTTGGAATAACTTGCGTAGGCAACGAGTTGATTGTAGCAGCAACTACCGGCGAATATGCGGCCGGCGAGAGGAAAACAAATGTTCTGGTACATCGATCCCGCGCACACCTCGGTCACCTTTTCGGTCAAGCACATGATGCTGAGCACCGTTCGCGGAAGCCTCGGCAAGGCTAGCGGCCGCATCGAGCTCGACCCGGCGCACCCCGAGCAGGGCGACTTCGAGATCACCGTCCAGGTGAACGGCATCACGACCGGCGATATGAAGCGTGACGGCCACCTTGCCTCACCCGACTTCTTCCATGTCGAGAAGTACCCAGAGATCTCCTTCAAGAGCAAGGCCATTTTCCCGAAGGCCGACGGCCGCTACACGGTCAGCGGCGACCTCACTATCCGAGAGGTCACGCGCCCTGTCAGCTTCGACGTGGAGCTCATCGGCACCGCTGCCAATGGCCAGGGTGGTCTGCACCTCGGTGCCGCCGCGAGCGTGACCATCGACCGGAGCGACTTCGGCCTCACGTGGAACATGCCGATACCGAACGGCGTCCTGGTCGGCGACAAGGTGAAGATCGAGGTCGATCTCGAGGCGATCGACGAGGCTTCGGCGAAGACGCGAGGTCTAGCCGCCTAGAGTCAGGCTCGTCTAATTCGCGACGTCGGGCAGCGAGTCGAATCCGGCGGGCCAGTCGGTTCCGCCCTCGCAGCAGGCCGCTGTGATCATCCCGCCGGTATTCGCGTCCGCGAGGAAGACGGTCCACCTCCCGAAAAGCTCGGCGAATCCCGGAGGGCGGACCTCGCCCGAAAACGCGACGACCCAGACCGGCCCCGGATAGCTCGAAGGGGCGAGCACGCCGCGGACGAGGCCGCTCCTCGCGAGCGCGTCGGCCGGGACGAGCCGCGCCTCCGAGCGAACGATCACAGCGGTGCTCGTGAGGCTTGAATACCGGTTGAGGATGTCTTCCCGCGACACGCGTTCGGTGGCACGGGCCGGCGGAGTGACAGGATCGGGGAACTCGAGCGCCTCTTCATAGTCGTTGCGGCTCGCGCTGGTGCTGGATCCGCCGACCAGGACCAGGCCGTCCTTCACGAACGCGCCGTGGAACGGGAGGCCAAATGATGACGTTTGGGTCGACAGCTGCTTGCCGACACGCGACCAGCGATCACCGGTCGTATCGCACACGAAATTCCGCGCTCCCGTTTCGTACCTCAGCGGGCATGGCTTGATGGCCGCCATGAAGAGATATGCGTGGTCGATGAACGCGAACACCTTCGTCGCTCCCCGGACGAGGAAAAACCCGTACGCGCCGAGGCTCCCGACGGCGTCGAAATGGCGGACGGTGCCCACCGGGAACGCGTCGAGCGGGCCCATGACCTGCCAGCCACGGTAGTCGCCCTGCGCGGGGATCGCTTCCGGCCGAAGACTCGCGACGAGCCTTACCAGATCGTCCTGAAGGGAGGCCGGTGCGGACCGGCCGATGTGCGCGGTAAGCGTGAACGGGCGCAGCAGATGCTGGAAGGAGAGGGCGCGCACCGCGAAGTCACCCTGATCCGGTAACGCCCTCGCGACGGTCCAGTCGAGGGGGAAGTTGCTCTCACCTTCGAACGCGCCCCCGCCGGGACCGGCAAAAAGGAAGAGCTCCAGCCGTATGCGGTCCCCGGGGACGGTTGTCCAATCTGGATTTCCTGACACGGTGGGCCCGACGTCGATACCACCGTTCCCCACCACGAAGAGCCTGTAGGTACGGCGGTTGATCATTTCCTCGCGGTCGCTGGCAAGCCATCCCGCGGGGAGCCGCAGGTCGAACCCCGCCGCCGAATGGAAGATGTCCTTCGGCGCTGGGCTCGGTGCCGGCGTGGATGGGTTCGCGGTCGGCGCCATGCCGGCCGGAGCGGTCGTTGTGACAGAGGAGGGCAGCGATCCCAGGACGAGCGCGGCAAGCCCGACCGATGCCAGCGCTCCTATGACCCCGCGCCACGGTCTCATGACCATATGAGAACGCAAAACGCCACCATGAGTTCCGGCTCGATCATTCGTAGCGCAGCGCCGTCAACGCCGACATGCGCATGGCGCGGCGGGCAGGGAGAAATCCCGCCACCAGCGCAACGACCAGCGCGAGAGCTAGCGCGCCGAGGGCGAGATCCGGACCAACCACGAAGATCGGCGCCGGGTTCGCGCGCGGGTTCAGGTTGCGAATGATCCGTTCGATAAGTTGACCACCGCCCACGCCCAGGGCGAGACCGAGAACCCCACCGAAGACCCCGACGTACGCGGCTTCCGCCAGAAAGAGCGTGCGGATGTCGCCCGGCGCCGCGCCGACGGCCTTCATGATCCCGATTTCGCGCGTACGCTCGAGCACCGACATCACCATCGTGTTGGCGATGCCGATCGCCGCGACCAGGAGCGCGACACCACCGATGCCGGCAAGGATCCCTCTGAAGACACCGAATCCCTGGTCGATCTGCTCGACGACCTGCTTCAGCGAGAAGGAGGAGAAGCCGAGCTCCTGCACGGCCTTCACGATGTCCGCGACGTTCTGCGAATCGTCGGCCTCGATGGCGACGCCGCTGTAGCCGGTGCCCTGTCGGAGCGCGTCGGGCGACAGGCCGCGGTTCTCGGCGCCCGCAGCCAGCGCGTCCTCCAGGGGTATGCGCATCGATGTCTGCGAGGCCTGCTCGTCGAACACCCCGACGACGGTCACCGCGTAGTCGCGCGGCGTCCCGCTCCCGCCGATCCGCGTGCTGCCGAGCTTCACGGCGCCGCCGATGCGCATGGTCACGCGCTTCCCGACCGCGCCGCCGGCACTCGGCGCGATGAGTCGTGCGATGTTGCCCGGCACGATCGCGACCGCGCGATCTCCGGCGGCGAGGTGCCTTCCCGCGATGAGGTCGCCGCGGTCGACCGGCGCGCCGGGCTCGATACCCTGAGGGCGAATGGTCGCATCCTCCCCACCCTCGACGACGGTGCCGAGCGGCGCGTCGAACTGGCGAAACACGCCTTCGACGTGCGCGATCCGTTTGAACTGCGAGACGGTATCGTCGGTGATCGTCCGTGGCACCGCGGAGAGGCCGCTCGCGCCGGGCTGGAACGGCTGCACGCTGACGAGCCGCAGATCGCCGATCGAGAAGATCGAGCGTCGAACGTTGTCCTCGGCCCCCGTGGCGAGCGCGATGAGCAGCACCACGAGCGCCGTCCCGATGGCGACGCCCGCCGTCGTGAGCGCGGACCGCAGCCGCGCGCGGGTGTAGTTGCCCAGCGACATGGCGACGAGATCCGACGGGCGCATCGCTAGTCCACCACGCGTCCGTCGCGCATGCGGACCGTCCGCTGGGCGTGCGCGGCGATCGTCGCGTCATGCGTGACGAGCAGGACGGTCTGTCCCTGCGCATGCAGCTCTTTGAAGAGCGCGATAAGCGCCGCTCCATTCGCGCTGTCGAGGTTCCCCGTCGGCTCGTCCGCGAGGAGGATCGCCGGATCGCTCACGAGCGCCCGCGCGATCGCCGCGCGCTGCAGCTCGCCACCCGAAAGCTCGTTGGTGCGATGTTCGGCCCGCGCGCTCATGCCCAGCCGCTCGAGGAGCGCGCGCGCTTTCGCCAGGCGCAGGGCGCGCCCGGTCCCCGCGAATGCCAGCGGCAGCGCGACATTCTCGACCACGCGGTAGCGGGGAAGGAGGTTGAAAGCCTGGAACACCATGCCCACGCGCTTGGACCGATGACGCGCGAGCGCTTGCTCGTCGAGCTTCGTGAGATCCTCGCCCCCGACGCGGATCGTCCCGCCAGTCGGGCGCTCGAGCCCGGCGATGACGTTGAGGAGCGTGGACTTCCCCGAGCCCGAGGGCCCCATGACCGCGACGAACTCTCCCGAGCGAACGGCCAGCGTCACGCCGGCAAGCGCGGCAACGGTGGCGGTGCCGGAGGCGTAGATGCGCTCCAGGTCGTGCGCCTCGACGGCCAGCGGCGCACTCACGGAGTCAAGGCTCTGGGACTTGTGCGACGATCGACGCGTGCGGGTGTTGAAAACGGACCGTAAAGAGCGGACCAAGAGCGTCGCCGAGATCTTCTCGGGGCAGGTCGACACATTCACCGCCGTCGGTGGGGAGCACAGCAAGGACCTTCGTCTGTCGGAGATCCACTTCAAGGACGGCGCCCGCAACCGCTGGCACATGCATACGACCGATCAGATCCTTCTCGTGACCGAAGGCGACGGCATCGTCGCGACCGAGTCCGAGCAGCACGATCTGACCCCCGGCGTCGTCGCGCTCATCCCGGCGAACACCAAGCACTGGCATGGCGCGAAGCCCGGGAAGAGCATGACCCACTGGTCCATTCTCGGACCCGCGGACACGCGCATAGTGGATTAGCGCCCGCGGCGGACGAGGATCAGAGCGATCGCGAGCGTGAAGAAGCCGGCCGCGAGGGCGACGAGCACCGCGAGAAGCGTCGTTCGGTCGGCGATGATCTCGAAGACCGCGGCAAGGAACGCGAGCCCGTTGAACACGAGCGCCATCACGTTCGGGAGCCGAAGATCGTCCCAGTGGAGCGAGCGGAGCTCGCTCAAGCCCATCGCGGCGTAACCGAAGCAGGCCGCTCCGCTAAGCCGGTACAAGTATTCGTCGGTCCCGCGGTAACCCATCAGCCCCGCGAACGGCTGCGGGACCTGCGGCCCGATACCGAAGACCGCCGCGGAGATCGTCGCGAGCACGAGGACCAGGGCGACCCATCTCGCGATGTTGCGCGGTCCCGCGCGAACCCCGCGGTGCGCGACCACGACTCGTCCCGTCGTGTACGCGACGATGACCGACCAGAGCAGGACGAGCATGACGGCGCCGTTTAGCACGGACGAGGCGAGCGCGACGAATGCGGCAAGGAAGGCGACGACGGAGAAGACATAGGTCGCGAGGACGTTGAAGCGCATCGGCTCCCACTCGGCACGCCGCGCACCGATCGCGAGGGCGACGCCGTACCCGAGGAGCGCCGCGCCGCCGAGCTCGTAGATGAATGGATCGTCGCCGGAGAACCCCGCGAACTCGGCGAATGGGCGCGCCGCCACGTAGAGCGGCAGGCCCAGGGCGATGCTGCCGACGAGCGGTAGCGCCAGCACGGCCCGCTCGAGCGGGTCTAGGTACGAAGGGCCCGGCCGGTCCAGATCCAGAACGCCGGAACGAGGATGACGGAGGCGAGTCCGCCGGTGACCAGGATGGCGCCCTCGGCCTGGGCGACCGTCGCGACGAACAGCGCGATGAGATCGAGCCCGCTCGCGATCGCGAGCCAGCCGAGGTTCGGCGGGAGCGCGCCGTTGCCTGAGCGGATCTCAAGCCCGAGCGTGAGAGCCCAGAGTCCCGCGAGGCCGAAGGTCGCGAGACCGCGCGGATCGGTCGGCGAGAGCGCGAGGGTGGGGAGACCCTGCTCCGTCGCCACGGCGTCGAACATGCCGTGCGTCGCCGAGAGCAGCCCGTAACCCACCCCCACCGCGGTGAGCCACCAGCGCGCGTCGCCGCCGATTCGTGCCGCGGTCGCAACGACCGCGATCGTGGCGGAGAGGCCGGCGCCCGCGATCAGGGCGGATGACAGCGCGAGCGCACCGAGGTTCTCCGGATGTCCGCGCACGAAACCCAGGAAGACGACCGCGTAGATCAGCGAGAACGCCGCGATCAGATACGCCTGGAATCCTGCGCGACGCGAGAACGCTCGGTCGATCGGCATTCGCCGCGATGCTACGGCGACTGGCAGTGCGGGTGGCACGGGGGAGCGGGTTGTGCGCGAGCCGTTGGCCCGCCGCGTCGCCGAGTCCGGATCGTCACGCGCGCGGAGCGGACGGGCAGGTGAGCGCACAACCCCGACCCCGGGACAGGACCCGCACTGCCCGTCGCCGTTGCCTGAGTCCTCAGACTTCGCGCGAGCGAAAGCTCCAGACGGCGAGCAGCAGCATGGCCAGGATCCATGCGACGGCCCACGCGACGTACGCGCCAGGCGGAGGTTCCGCGGCGAAGAACGGATTCGCGGCGACCGCGGGCCCGAGCCCGGACTGTGCGGCGATGACCAGCGAGGGTTCGAGGCTCCACACGGCGCCGCGCCATAGTCCGTCGGTCGGGAGGATGAGCTTCGTCGCGGTCCCGACGTGCATGATCGTCGCATTGTTGAAAGCCGCGCCGACCCCGCCGACGATCCCGCCCATCCACGCGATGCCGAAGAGGATCGCCGCGATCACCCCGCCCACCATCCCCGCCAGGCGCGTCGAGAGCATGAGGGCGAACGTGAGGACGACGAGGCCTTCGCCCAGGATGAAGCCAAGGAACTCGACCGGATGCGGCGGCAGGTAGCCGCTCACGATCTGCACCGCGACCAGCTCGATGATCGCGGCGGTCACCCCGTAGACCACGACGAGAGTCGCCAGCCCGAGCCACTTGCCGATGACGTATTCGGCGCGCGACATCGGGCGCGCGAGAAGCGCGAGCGCGATGCCCGACTCGAGCTCGCCGGAGATCGCTGGCGCGGCGATGAAGACCGCGGCGAGCGACAGCACCCAGCTGAACATGAACATCACGAGGATGAGGAGCTGAGACACGATCGTCTTCTTCTGCGGATCGGGAAGCGGCTGTCCGGCGCTGCGGAGGTCATCGATCCGCGAGACGCCCCACACCGTGAGCGCGATGACGACCATCGTCAGCAGGATCAGCGCGAGGACCAGCCGGCGGCGCGCGGCCTCCCGGACCACGTGGCGCGCCAGGACGATCGCGGGCGTCATCTCACTGACCCAGGAGGCTGAGGAAGCGCTCCTCGAGCGTCTCGTGCTGGGGCTCCACCGCGTATACCCGCGCGCCCGTGGTGACGACGGCGTTCACCAGATCCGGTATCCGCTCGCGGTCGATGCCGCGAACGGTGATCGCCCCGTCGGCGCCGTCATCGAGCGCGCCGAAGCGAGCGAGGACGGCGCGGCCCTCGCGCGACAGGCCACTCGTCCGGATTCGCACCGAGGACGCGCCCAGGAGCACGTCGAGCTTCCCCTGCGCCACGACCTTCCCACGGTCCACGATCGCGACCGCGTCGCAGACCTGCTCGACCTCCGAAAGCAGGTGCGAGTTGAGGAAGACCGCGGTGCCGCGCTCGCGGAGCGCGCGAATGATCTCGCGGACGTCATGCCGTCCGACCGGGTCGAGCGCGCTTGTCGGCTCGTCGAGCAGGACCACCGCCGGGTCATCGAGCAGCGCCACGCCGAGGCCGAGCCGCTGCTGCATGCCTTTCGAGAACGTCCCGACGCGGCTCGTGCCGCGATCGGCCAGACCCACGGTCGCGAGCGTGCGGTCGATTTCCGTCGACCACTTCGCATGGTCGATCCGCGCGAGCTCGCAGTGCAGCGCGAGCACCTCGCGCGCGGTGAGCCATGACTGGTAGCGGAACAGCTCGGGCAGGTAGCCGATGCGGCCGAGCGACGCTTTGGAGCCGAACGCGGCGCCCGCGAGCGATCCGCTTCCGCTCGTGGGGCGGGTGAGCCCGAGCAGGATCTTCACGGCGGTCGTCTTGCCCGCGCCGTTCGGCCCGAGAAAGCCAAAGACGCCTTCCTGCACCGAGAGGCTCAGGTCGTTGAGCGCGACGACGTTCCCGTAGCGCTTGGTTACGTGCTCGAGCTGGACCGCGGGGCTCGTCGCCGCCATCTAGCGCATGGAGTTGGCTATGTCGAGAGCCTGCCTCTCGGTGAATGAGCCGATCACCTCGAACATCATGCCGTCCTTTTGCCAGATGATGGCGCTCGCGATCCCGGTGTTGTCACCGATGAAGAGACCCTGCACGCCTTGCACCGTCACCGGGTGCGACACGGCGAGCTCCGCCGGAACGGGCACGGGCAAGGTACTCGCCGGATCGCCGATCGCACGGATCGCCGCCGCGAGCTGGGGCGAGACGCCTGGCTGCTGCAGGAGGTAAGTCCGGAGCTGGTCGACGGTCACGCCGTCACTCGTCACGACCGGCGCTTTCGCCTGTCCGACGACGAGCGTGGGGATCGCGTCGGCCTGCCCACCGCGCGCGGCCGAGGTCCCCGCTCCCCACACCTGGAAGGCGGCCGGGCCGGCGGTCATATACAGGTGACTGCCCTCGATGTTCGCGGGCATCGGCGGAGCGGTGCGTCCCTGTCGCGTCGCAGCCTGTTGTGTCGCGGCGGCGCTGAAGGTGAAGGTCGCGCTCGAGCGATTGATCACGCCGTAACGTGTGGGACCGGTCACGCTCGCGGGCAATGAGCTCGGCGTCTGTACCGTATAGCCCGCCGCGGCTGAGGCGGACGCGAGCGACTGCACTTCCTTCGGCTGTGGCGGCGTCGTCCACTCGAAGGTGCCGTACGTCCCCATGCATTGCTGGAGGTCGAGCCCGGCGCAGGCCTGCCCGAGATAGCTGAGGTCCTGCTGGGTGACCGGCACACCAACGACGCTCTTCGGCTCGAAGATCTTGAGGATCGACTCCGCGACGCCGGACATCGTGAGCGCGCTGGCGACGAGCACGACGCCCGCGGCCGCCGCGAGGACCTGAAGCCAGCGCGCGGGTACGCGCCGGCGCATCGCCGGCGGCGCGGGCATCACGCCCTCGTCCTGGACGCGCGCACGGAATCGGGCGAGCGCGCCTTCGGTGTCGACGCGCGCCTCGTCGGTGCCGAGCCCGCGCTCTATGTCGTTCTCAGTCATCGCATTTCCCTCCGGAAGGACTCTTCCGCGCGTCGTAAGAGCGTGCCGATGCTCGACGCGCGGACATCGAGCGCGGCCGCGATCTCGGAGTACGAAAGACCCGCGTAACGCAGCGCCAGGAGCGCGGCGGACCGTTCCGGAAGGCGCGCGAGCACCGCGCGCACTTCATCCCGCGTCTCGGCGATCGTCACAGTTTCAGCCGGGTCATCGCCGGCCGGGGCATCGGCTGCGATCGCGTGCGCGGATTCGCGCCTGTCACGCCGGCCGCGCGCGCGCAAAGCGTTGAGCGCGCTGTGCGCCGCCGCCGCGTGGAGCCAGGCGGCTGCGTAGGCAGCCTCCGCCGGATGCGCGCGATAGAAGGAAACGAACACGTCCTGAGCCACGTCCTCCGCCTCGTCCTGGTCCGCGAGCACGCGATACGCGATGCCCACGACGCGGGCGTATTCCGTGCGAAAGAGCCGCTCGAACGCCGGCGAGAGCGCCGCAGACGTGCCCGCCCCCCGCGCCGGCAACGTCATGGACGAGGCATCCATCCAGCCATAGAGCACCGCGGACGCTCAGGGTGTGACAGGGGCGGGCCCTCCCTACGGGATCGACTGCGAATTATTTCGTCTCGCGGTACAGCGAGGGGCCGCGCGGCCAGCGGGGGCCGTTCGCCCGCCGGGCACGCGAGCGCAAAGTGGCACCGCTCTTGCGCGATTGGCCGTGTGCCATCGCGCCCCGCTCCGCGCAATCGCGCGGGTCAGAAACCGACCCATACGCGCCAGGAGACCGCGGAGCGGCTCACCCAAAAGGCGTCACATCAGAAGGGGACCGCGAACCGGCGGCGCACGCAGCAAAAGAAGGAGTCTTAATCATGCCGACCGTAAAGAAGTCGATCGAAGTCGATGTTCCAGTTCGCGTCGCATACGACCAGTGGACCCAGTTCGAGGAGTTTCCCCGCTTCATGGACGGCCTCGAGGCGGTGCAGCAGCTCGATGACAAGAGGCTGCATTGGCGCGCCAAGATCGCCGGCAAGGTCGAAGAATGGGACGCCGAGATCGTCGAGCAGGTTCCCGACCGCGTGATCTCGTGGCGAAGCACCTCCGGTGCGCGCAACCAGGGCACCGTGCGCTTCGCGCCACTCGGCGGCAGCAAGACCAAGATCGAGCTCGAGATGCACTGGGAACCGAAGGACGTGACCGAGCGCATCGGTGACGTGCTCGGCGCGGACGACATGCGCATCCAGGGCGACCTCGAGCGGTTCAAGAAGTTCATCGAGGATCGGCGCACGCCGACGGGCGCATGGCGTGGCGAGGTTCACGGTGGCCGCGTCGAAGGCGAGCGCGCGGAAGAAGACCAGGAGGCCGGCACCGGCGGTCGCCCCTAAAGCCTGACAGGCGCGTCGCGCGAGCCCATCTGGCGTTGCGTCCGTTCTGACAGCCCCGCGCGCGCGGGCCGACCCTACGCTCCGCGCCGTGCCTCGGTCGCGCTATGTCTGCATCGCGCTCGTGTCAGCCGCCGCGCTTCTCTTTCAAGTCGCGCAGACACGCGTCTTCAGCGCGACCTTCGGCTATCACCTCACCTATCTCGTCATCAGCGTGGCGCTGCTCGGCGTCGGGAGTGGAGCAACGCTCAGCGGGCTCGTGGACCGGCGAGAGCGTCGGCCATCGGTACCGCTCCTCGCTCTAGCGGCCGGGGCGAGCGCGATCGCCGCCCTTCTTCTTGAAACGCACGTCGACCCCGTGTCGCTCCTGGCGGTCTCGGTCGTCGTCGCGTACGTTGCGGACTCGCTCCCGTTCATCTTCGCGAGCTGGATCGTGGTGCGGTTCCTCCGCGAGGACCCTGTTCATGCCGGGCGCCTCTACGCGGCCGATCTGGCGGGCGCGGCGTCGGGAAGTCTGATCGGGTTCATCGGCCTTCCGCTGCTCGGAGCTCCGGGCCTCTATGGCCTGTCCGCGGTGCTCGCTGCGACCGCCGCGCTCGCCTCGGGTGGGCCGCGACTCCGTCTCGCCGCGGCAGCAGCAGGCGCCGTGGCGGCGATGGTCGCGTTGGCGATCGCCGGTGACGCGATCGCTTCGCCGCAGCCCGGACCGGACAAGACCCGGATCTACGGCGGCGTGATCACGCACCTCGCGACGCGCTGGGACCCGTACGCGCGCGTCGACGCGGTCCATTACCGCAATCAGGAGACCGGCATCCTCTACCGCTTTCTCATGTCCACGGGCTACACCGGGCCGCGGCCGGACGCGGACGTGATGTATCTCGACCTGAACGCTGCGACGCAGGTGCTGGACGGGTCAGGCGACATGCAGGGCCTCCGGGCGGCCATCATCGCCGCGCCGTATGAGCTGGTCACGCGACCGCATGTGCTCGTCATCGGGCCGGGCGGTGGGATCGACATCCACAACGCACTCGTGCACGGCGCCACGCGCGTCGACGCGGTCGAAGTGAACCGCGGCGTCTCAGGGCTGATGCGGGGCCAGCTCGCCGAGTACAGCGGCCACGTCTATACCGCTCCGGGTGTCACGGTCTACGACGACGAAGCCCGCAGCTTCGTCATGCGCGCGACCGAGCAGTACGACCTCATGGTGATGACCGTGGTCGACAGCTGGGCGGCGCTCGCGAGCGGCTCGTACGCGCTCACCGAGAGCTATCTGTACACCGCCGAGGCTTTCGACGACTACCTCGCGCACGTCAACGAAGGCGGCGTCCTCGCGGTCGGCCGATGGTATCGAGAGCCGCCGGTCGAGATGCTCAACACGGCCGATCTCGCGATCGGGGCTCTTCGACGCAAGGGCATCGCGGATCCGCAGGCAAACATCATGGTCCTCCGTCACAGCGACTTCGGTCTCCTGCTTACGCGGCACCACGCGTTCAGCGCCACCGAAGTGGCCGCGGTGCGCGCCTTCACGCAGCGGTACGGCTTCGAGATCGCCTTCGACCCATCGATGCGAACGGGCGCGTTCGCCGATGCGCTCCTGACGCGCAACAACGTGCCGGCCACCGATGACCGTCCGTTCTTCTTCTCGAACTCGGGCGACAACGCGGTGCCCGTCGCGTACATGATCCTGTTCATCGCCCTGGCTCCGGCGCTGGCGCTTTCCTACGGACTGCTCCTGATGCCCCTGCGGCGGGTGGCCGGGCCGGCGCTCGCGAGCGCGCTCGGGCGCCGGACGACACTCCAGGCCCTGATGGTCGGCCTCGGCTTCATCGCCGCGGAGATCGTTCTCCTCCAGCGGCTCACGCTGTATCTCGGACAGCCCGCTTTGGCTTTGGCCCTCGGGCTCGCGGCGCTGCTCATCGGCGCGGCCGCGGGATCGGCATCTTCGGCTCGGGCCCGACTCGGAGTCGCCGGCGCCGCGCTCGGCTGCGTTCTCGTCCTCGTCGTCGCGCTCCTCGCGCTCGACCACGTCGCCGCGGCCACACTTTCGTGGACCCTGCCCGCCCGCGCGCTCGTCGCGTGCATCGCCTCGATGGCTGTAGGGCTGCCGCTCGGCACCGTCTTCCCCACCGTGATCGCTTCGGCGGGGGCTCAGGACGAGGAGCTGGTCTCATGGGCGTGGGCGGTGAACGGCGCCGCATCGGTCATCGGCTCGATCATCGCGGTCGGTGCCGCCCTGGCGATCGGCTTCACCGCGGTCGGGATCGCCGCCGCGGCGTGCTACCTCGTGGCCGCTCTCGGTTCCATCCCCGCGCTCGAGCGGCTGCTCGGTCTGCGGATGGCGCCGGCGTAACCAACTAGCATCCCGGCACTGGACATCGGCGAGACCCTGGCGGCGCGCACCCCTGCGGCGTGGCGCGCGTGGCTCCGGCGCAATCACGCACGGAAGAAAGAGATCTGGCTCGTTTTCTACCTGAAGGCGAGCGGGAAACAGTCGGTCAGCTACAACGACGCCGTCGACGAGGCGCTGTGCTTCGGGTGGATCGACAGCATCGCGAAAAAGATCGATACGGAGTCGCGCGCGCAGCGCTTCACGCCACGACGGAAAGGCGCGCCGGTCTCGGAGATGAACAAGGCCCGCGTGCTGCGTCTCATCAAGGAGCGGCGCATGACACCGGCAGGACTCGCTGCGATCGGCGGGGCCGTGAAGCGGGAACCGCTCCGCGTCGCGCCCGACATCGGGCGCGCGCTGCGTGCGATGCCCGGTGCGTGGGACCGGTTCCAGCGTCTGCCGGTGGCGTACAAGCGGATCCGTCTCGGCTGGATCGAGGGCGCGCGCGGACGCCCGGAGATCTTCGCGACGCGCCTCGGTTACTTCGTGCGCATGACCGCGCAGGGCAAGCAGTACGGCATGGTGCGCGGTTAGGCGAGCCTCGCTAGCGCGCGGTCGTCGCCACGCGGATGCCGAACGCGACCAGCACCACACCGGTCACGCCTTCGATGGTCCTGCGGACACCGGCGCGCCGCAGCACGTCGCCGGCGCGTGCGACCACGAACGCATAGAGCGTCAGCCACGAAAGCGTCATGAGACAGAAGATCAGCCCGAGCGCCAGCAGCGCGACGAATGAGGTCGCGCCCGGCGAAACGAACTGGGGCAGGAGGCTCGGAAAGAACACCGCCATCTTCGGATTGGTGAGGTTACTGACCACGCCCTGACGCAGGGCGCTCGCTGGGGGGCGCAGACGGGCTGTGTGGGGCGTCGCCGGGGCGGTCTGTCGCGTTCGGCCTGGCCGGAGCGCGGTCCCGAGCGCCTGCACTCCCAGGAAAACGAGGTATGCGGCTCCTGCGAGCTTGAGCCCGACGAAGGCCGGCTCCGCGGCGACGAGAAGGGCGACGACGCCGGCGCTCGTTGCGACCGACCACGCCGCCTGTCCGAACGCTACGCCCGCGGCCGTCGCGATCCCTGACGCGCGGCCGCCGAGAAGCGTGTTGCGGATCGTGAGGGCGGTGTCGGGTCCGGGCGTCACGATCACGATGATCGAGAGCACGAGAAATCCGGCGAGGTCGGTCACTCGGGCTAGTCTGACCCGACATGACGCTGTCGCGCATTCAGCCCATCCACACGGGGCACTACACGATGCCGGCCGACGGCCGTTTTCCCGGCGAGCATCGGTACTCGCACGAGCTCGCACTCGCCGGCCAGCCCGACGGCGCCTATCCGGACTGGATCGCACGGTTTCAGGAGCTCGACCCGTGGAGGGTGTATTTCGCGCACGACCGGTCGGTTTGGCAGAAGGACGTAGCGGGGGACATCGTCTGACTTGACCGCGGCCGCAGTATCTCCGCGAGGTGGACTTCGCAAAGATCGCGGACTACCTTGGCGAGAACCCTCTCTTCGCCTGCCTGACTCCAGGCGATCGCCTGGCGATAGCGGCGAAGATGCGGCCTCGCCATTTCGCACGCGACGAGGTGATCTTCCACCGCGATGACGAAGCCGGCCAGGTCTACCTGATCACAGCGGGAACGGTGAAGGTGTCCGTGCCCGACGAGTCCGGGCACGAGGTGGTCATCGCGCTGGAGCGCGGGGGTGATGTCTTCGGCGAGCTTGCGCTCTTCGACGACGCACGGCGCTCAGCCTCCGTGACCGCGATCACCGACACCTCGGCGCTCGCGCTGGGGCGGGCGGATTTCATGGCGGTGCTCGAGCGCAACCCCGACTCGATGCGACGGATGCTCGGCCTGCTCGCGAAGACGGTGCGCCGGAGCACCGGACACGTCGAGGATCTCGTATTCCTCGACCTGCCAGGACGCGTCGCAAAATGCCTGCTCGACATATCCGAGGCATCCGGAACGGATCAGGTCGAGCTGACCCAGGAGGATCTGGCCGGGTTCGTCGGCGCCGCGCGCGTCTCGGTTAACCGCGTGCTCGCGGACCTCGAGGACCGTCATGCCATCAAGATCGGCCGGCGGCACATCGATATCGCGGATCGGGACCTGCTGAAGGGCGCCATCCGCTATTGATGAAGAAGGCGGCCTCCTGGGTGGAGGCCGCCTTCCTGGTGTTTCGCGGAGAGTGCGCTACGCGGTGATCTCGGGGTCGCCTGGAGTCGTGTTTCCGATGGCGTCCCCACCGTGGTGCTCGGGGATCGCGGTCGTGTCGGCAGCCGGGCTGTACAGCTGCCCCTCGTCCGAAGCCAGGCCGGTGCCGTCCGGGATGGCTGCGTTGTACTGGCTGGCCTCCTCGCTCGAGAGGAAGGCGTCGCCGCTCATCCCGCCGCTGCTGTGGAACGACGGTGAGTACGCCTCGGCCGAATCGGGGTCGGCGGCCGGGTAAGCGTTGGCCGCATCGAAGTTGGTCGTCGCGGCCGAGCGGAGGTCGACGTCGGTCACGTCGCGTATCGCGCTTGGGGTCGCGGCGTCGCCGCCGGTACCCAGGGAACCAGCGCGGCCGGCAGCCATCGCCGCCGCGTCGTCGCTGGAAGCGCTCCTCAGGTCGACGTCCGTGACGTCGCGGACCGCGCGCACCGCATCTGTGGAGGAATCGGCCATCGCGGCCGTTCCGCTCCTCAGGTCGACGTCCGTGACGTCGCGGACCGCGCGTACCGCTTCCGTGTCGGAGCTCGCCAGGTAGCCGGGGCCGGCGAGGTCGTCGCCGCTGTAGGTGGAAGAGCTGCCCACGTCAGGTGGCGCGACGTCGCGAATCGAACTACGCATCGTGCCCTCGGTCGCGCTGCTGGCGTCCGCAGCGTTCTGGAACGCCCAGGCTTCCGGGCTTCCCTCGGTTGGAGCGACGAGCCCTGACCGAAGGTCTACGTCTGTGACGTCGCGGACCGAGCTAGGAGTCGCGGCGCCTTCCGGCTCTCCGACGATGACCGGTCGGACCGGATCGCCGAATGAACCGGGTTCGTGCTGGGCAACGCCGCTCGTCGCATCACTTCCGATGCGCTCTCCCGCCCGCTGGGCCTGGTCAACGTTCGCGTTCGTGGCGAAGCTCGCGTCTCCGGCGATGCGCTCGCCGGCCCGCTGGGTCTGGTCAACGTTCGCGTTCGTGGCGAAGCTCGCGTCACTGGCGATGCGCTCGCCCGCGCGCTGCACCTGGTCCACGTTGGCGTTGGCGCTCCGTGCTGTGCTGAGGTCACCGGCGAAGTGCTCGCCCCTGCGGTGGTCCATATCGACGCCGCTCGGGCCGCGCCCCACGTTGCCGGGATCTACGGCGGCCGGGCCGCGCGAGACGTTGCCTGGATCGATGGCGGCTCCGCCTTCCGTTTGCGGGTCCCCGACCACGGCGCTCGAAAGACGAGTGGCACCCTGGTCCGCGACCGCCGTGCCGCCCATGGACAGGCCGTCGACCGATGCGCGGTTCATGAGGTTCGGGTCGCCGATCTGGAACGCTTTGCTCATCCGCTGATCGACTCCGAGCGACATGAGCCGCCCGGCGTCGCCGGATCGAAGTGCCGTGACCTCATCGGAGGTCAGCTTGAATCCGCGGAGTGCCGCCTCTGGGTTCGACTGCAGTTGACGGCGGAACGCCGCGTCGCTGATCGCGCGCTGAATGACCTTCTCGAGATTCTTACTCGACATGGCTGCTCCTTCTTTCATCGTCATTGGCTTGGCGATGAGCCTGCCCCGCCGCCGTCCGCGGCTCGACACTCTGCATCACGCGTTCTCTGTTATCTACCTAACCTTCCTAACCTTCCCCCTTCTCTAAAGAGCCGGATGCCCTATTCGAGCTCCGGCATCGGCACCGGTTCGCCCCTCGGTCGACAGACTCCGCAGTGGACGGCGTCCTCGACGACCAAGGCTCGCAGGCCGTCGTGCTGCTTTCCGCGTACGAGCTCGAGGATGAACGGGTGATTCTTGGCGTGCTCGCGGCAAGTCCCGCGGCCGCAGAACCGGCAGGCCGCAAGCGCCGTACGCTCGCAAATCCAGCAATCCACTAGGCTCCCGCCATCGCCTCCCCCAAGCCGGCACCCACATAATGGCCCGTTCTCGCACGGAAATCACGCTCTGTTTCTCCCGAGCGGCGAACCAGCCCGAGGAAGTCATTCCGGTCGAGGGCCGCCACCACCAGGCGACCAGCCGCCGTAACGGTCGCTGACCGAGGCCTGCTGAAGAGCAGGGCGAGCTCGCCGAAGCCGTCTCCAGGGCCCAGGGTCCGCGCGGTCTGCCCGTCAGGCAGGGTCACCAGTGCCCGGCCCTCGCGAATGACGTAGTAGCGGTCGCCCGGCTCTCCCGCGAAGAAGACGGTGTCCCCGTCGGCAAACCGCTGCGTTTGCAGCCGCGCGGCGATCCGCTCGAGCTCCTGCCCGTTGAGTCCTTTGAAGAACGGAAGCGCGGCGAGCGCGTTGCGTTCGCCACGCGAGGCGCGGATGCGAGCCACGATCTCGTAGCGGTCCTTCACCCACCGGTTGAAGTGACCGCGGCCAAGCGACCAGAGCTCGACGGGCTCGATCGCCTGGATCGTCGCCGAACGGACCGTTCGATCCAGAAGCGCGAGCTCCCCAAACCCCTCGCCCGGGATGATCGTGCCCAGCTCGTCTCCATCCGGAGAGATCGCGCGGAGCCGGCCCGAGCGCACGAGATAAAACCGGTCCCCCGAGCTGCCCGCGGCGAAGACGATCTGCCCTTCGCCGAAGATCTCGACGTTCAGGTGCGACGCGAGCGCGGCTAGGGCAGGGCGCTGCAGGCCCGCGAGGAAGCGAACTCGCGCCAGGAGCGCGATGCGCACTTCTCGCTCTTGCGCGGCCGCCTTCGTCCGACGCGCAGTGGCCAGACGGGCCGCCGTCCGGGCCGCGCCCACGCCTCGGGCCGCCAGGGCCACCGCGAGCGGACCGACAAAGACGAGCGCGATGAGCGCGAGGATCAGCGCGCCGACCGGGCCGAGCGCGAGCAGCTCGTTCGCCGCGACGACGATCCGTGTCTGCCAGATGAGCAGCGAGAGCGCGAGCGTCGCGAGCGAAATGAAGATCGCCACCGTGCCGAAGAGCGCGAGGCCGATCTCCTCCCGTGACCAGCGCGCGCGCCGGCGAAGCTTGATGACCGCTTGTCCGCGCACGAAAGCGAGCGCGCGCGGGCGGAGGAACGGAGCGTCCAGAGCGTCGACAAGCACGTGATACCCGTCGAGCTCGAGGATCGGGAGAAGGTTCAGAACGAACTGGAACACGAGAAGGCTCGATGCCTTGAACGCGATCGCGCCCGCGAGCGTGTTGGGGGCGAGCTCGGTGACCACGCAGCAGGCCGCGGCGACCGTGAGGCCCGCGAACGGTCCGGCGAGCGAAACGATCACGCGCTGCCGTCGCGTGCCGAGGCTCATGTCGGTCGAGTCCACGTAGAAGCAGGGGAACAGGTAATACATCGCGACGCCGAACCGGCGGACGTGCCGCCCGAAATGACGGATCGCGAGCGCGTGACCGGCTTCATGAATGGAGATCGACATGACCTGCAGGAGCGTCAGCGCGATCAGCCCCAGCACGTAGGACCCGTTCAACGTGACGAGCTGATGGATCGGCGACCGCGTTTGCTGGAACCACAGCACGAGGCCGAGAAGGCCGAAGCCGAGAAGGATCGCGGCTCCGACTCTCGTGAAAGCCATCCATCCGACGAGGCGGTAGACGCGGTCCACAACGCCGTCCGCATTGGTCCATCGCGCGATGTCCCAAACGATCAGCCGGCGTAACCAGAGCGACGCGCGCGTCAGTGGATCGCGTCGGGCGCGGATCGCGCCGAGCTTCTCGTAAATGGGCGGTGGCTCCTCGCCGAAGAAACCGTTCACGCGCAGCGCGCTCGTGAGACGGGCCAGCCGCTCGAGGGCGAAGGTGCCCGAGCGCTCGAGGTACTCGACGAGGATCTCCTGCACCGAGCGATGGCTGTCCATCAGCTCGAAGAGGGCGACGTCGGCGGGCTCGAGGCGCACGTACCGACCCGCGCCCTTGTCGCCGTGTGGGTTCTTGAGCACCGTGTAACGTCCACCGCCACGCCGGCTCAGATCAGCGCGCTCGATGTCCGGCAACGGCGTCGGTACGAAGGACGCGTAGTCGAGCCGACTACGCAGGATGTCCCAAACGTCGACCATACCCCTCCCCGTTCAGGGCGAGCGTACGACCGTGACGGTCGCGGGTCTACGGGCTGTTTCGTTACCCTGAGCCGCGATGGGATCGGCCGAAACGCTCCCGCTTCTCTTTTACGCCGACGGTTACCGGTTCCCGGACGTGTACCACACGACCAAGTTCCTCTCGCCCGACGCGATCATCGCGCTCGAGGAGGTCGAAGAGCTCGTCATCGTCGCCAGCTCGCTCGAGGAGGGGCGCATCCGCAAGGAATCCCGCGCGACAAAGGTCGTGAACATGAACGACTTCGGCGCGCAGGACCTCGCCGCGAAAGGCCTGAGTGGCGCGGAATTCTTCGCGGCGATCATCAAGCGCTTCCTCGACGATCGCGGCCTTCGCCGCGTGGCGGTCGCGCCCTACTTTCCAGTGGCTGAGGCCGACCTGCTCCGGAAGGCCGGGATCGAGCTCGTGATCGCGAATGACCTTCGCGAGCGCCGCAGGGTCAAGCGGCCCGATGAGATCGAGGCGATCGAGGCATCGCAGCGTGCGACGGAGGAGGCCTGGCGTGAGGGCGTGAACGCCATCCGCCGCGCGAAGGTGCGCGCTGACAAGACCCTCGAGCTGGACGGCGCCGTCTTCACCGCCGAGCGGCTGCGAGCGATCGTGGAGATCGCGCTCCTCGAGCGCGGCTGCGCGTCGGACGGGGCGATCTGCGCGCCGGGACCGCAGGGCGCGGATCCGCACCAGATCGGCACGGGGCCATTACATGCGGGCGAAGCGATCGTGATGGACATTTTCCCGCAGCACAAAACGACCCGGTACTGGGCGGACATGACGCGAACGGTCTCCAAGGGCGAACCGCCGCAGCAGATCCGCAGGATGTACGAGGTCGTCATGCGCGCGCAGGACGAAGGGATCCGCGCGCTGCGTCCCGGCGTGACCGGACGCGCGGTGCACGAGCTCGTCGAGGACATCATCTGGAACGCGGGGTACGACACGCTGCGGCCGGGCCAGAAACGAGACCCGACCGATCAGACCCCGCGCGGCTTCATTCACGGAACGGGACACGGCGTCGGCCTCGAGATCCACGAACCGCCGGCCGTCTCGCGCTCTGGGACAAAGCCGCTCGTGCCTGGAGACGTCGTCACCATCGAGCCCGGCATCTACGACCCGGCCATCGGCGGAGTGCGTCTCGAGGACATGCTCGTCATCACCGCCGACGGCGCGCGCAACCTGACGCAAGCCCCACGCGAGCTCGTCGTCTAAGAAGTCAAGCTGGAAGCGCTTCTCTTTGGCGTCGGCGCGGCCGTCGTGTGGGGTTTCGCCGATTACGCCGCGGCGCTCGCCGCGCGCCGGGTCGGCGCCGTGCGGACCGCCTTCGGTATGCAGACGACCGGGCTGGCCTCGTTCGCGATCGTGCTGCTCGCACTCGGCCGCTGGCCGCAGCTTGAGTCCGGCGAGATCCCATATGCGCTCGCGCTCGGCGTCCTCGGCGTCGCGTCGGTGTCCGCGCTCTATCGCGCGCTCGCGCTGGGGCCCATCGCGGTCGTTGCACCGGTCGTCGCGTCGTACGTCGCCGTCACCGTCTTCCTCGTCGTCGTCTTTCTCGGTGAGCGGCTGTCAGTCGCTCAGCTCGTCGCGGCGGCCGTCGTCTTCGTGGGCGTCGTGACTACCTCGACGGACGCGCGGCAGCTCCGGGCCACGCTTGGTCGTCCTATACCGGGAGTCCAGGTCGGTCTGCTCGCGACGCTCGGCTTCGGCATCTGGGGCGCGATCTTCGCCGCTGCGACGCGAACCTATCCGTGGCCCGCCGTCATCCTCACGCTTCGCGCAGCGAGCGTCCTGATCGTTGGCGCATTCGTTATCTTGCGGCGCATCGACCTCACCGTGTTCCGCGATCGCCGCGCGCTCGCGCTCGCGACCGCGGTGGGCGTGCTCGACACGTTCGCGAATGCGCTCTTCGCCCTGGGGATCCAGTCCGGCTACGCCTCGGTCGCGGCGAGCGGCAGCGGTGCCTACCCGATCATCCCCGCGATCCTCGGGGTCGTCGCGCTCCGCGAGAGGCTCGCGCCGAACCAGTACGTCGGGATCGGGATCCTGGTCTGCGGCCTCGTCGCGCTCGGCGCGGTGAGTTAGGCGGCGAGCGGAAGCTCGAGCGATGAGCTCGAGCGGGCGATCTTGGCCTTGAGGAACGCCACCGCGGCCTCGAGCTGCGGGTCGCCCGCCGCGCCGGTCGGCTGGTCGACGACCTGATCGGGAACGACCCCGCGGCTCGGCCCGTTCAGCTCCGCCCCGGTCTTCGCGTCCTGGATCTTGGTGATCGTCACCAGCAGCAGCCCGCCGTCCGGGAGGTCGCGGGGCTGTCCCGTGCCGACGCACCCCGCGGTCTGCGTGCCCATGACGAGGCCCGCGTCATTCGCGCGGATGCCGGCGGCGATGATCTCCGCGCCGGACGCGGAGTTCTTGTTGACGAGGACGACGAGCGGCTTGGGCTTGGGATAGTAGAAGCGACGGTTCACGTCGAGCGGGGTGCGGTTCCCGTCGCGTCCGGTCTGGTACACGAGAGTGCCTTGCCGTACGAAGATGCTCGCGATATCGACCGCGGCCGAGAGATCGCCGCCCGGGTCGCTTCGTAGGTCGAGGATGATCGCGTCCGCGCCGCTCGCGTCGAGGCGCTTCACCGCGGCCGAGACCTCGTCCGCAACCGCGCCGACGAGCTGCGGAACAATGATGCGTCCGATGTTTCCCTCGATAAGGGTGTCAGTCTCCAGCGGGACCTGGAAACGCGCGCGATTCATGGTGAAGGAGATGCTCGCCTGCCCGCGCTGGACCCCGATCGTCACCGGCGTGCCCTCGGCGCCACGGACCTTGTTGGCGACCTCTTCGGTCTGCAGATTGGTGACGTCCTGCCCGTCGACGGTGACGATCTTGTCGCCCTCTTTGATCCCGGCGCGGTCCGCGGGCGTGCCCGCGTACACGCGGACCACTTCGATCGGGGCATCCACGGTGGGCTTGTTTATTTGCACGCCGATGCCCGACACCGGAGGCTGCGGCTGGTTGAAGCTCTTGGCGCGCGTCGGGTCGAGGTAGTAGGTGTGGCACTCGTTCATCGATTTGGCCATGCCGTCGACCGCGGCGCGCTCGAGCTTGGCCTTGTCCGCGCCGGGGGTGGCCGCGACGATCGCGTCGAGGCGATCCGAGAATTTCGCGAAATCGGACCATGTGCTGCCGGTGAGATTCAGCGGCGTCGCCGGCAACCCGTTGTCGGTCGCGCCTTCTTTCTTGGCCTCCGCGACTGCCCCGTCCAGCGCGCCGCCGAGCAGCAGCTTCGACGTGGGCTTGTCGACATGCCGCTCGATCAACACCTGATAGGCCGCTTCCGCGGTCTTGTACAGCGTGTTGGACGGCAGCAGCTCGCGCTGCAGCTCCGCGGGCACGAGCGAACACGCGGCAGCAACGAATGCGATGAGAGGGAGCAACGTGCGGAGACGGATCACGGAATCCTTATCGATCAGTCTACGGGCCGCGCGGATCAGCGGTTCAGGCGACCTCGGTCGTTAAGAGCTTTCTTAGGCGACCAAGCGCGCGGAACTGCAAGGCGCGAATCGCGCCCTCGTTCTTCCCCAATACCTGCGCGACCTGACGGCTCGACATGTTCTCGACGAAGCGCAGGACGATGACTTCCTGCTGCTCGGTGGTGAGGTGCTTCACCGCACCGCGCAACGCGTCGACCGCCTCGCCATGAACCGCGCGCTCATGCGCCGTCGGTCCTTCCTCGGCGACGCCGTACGCATTGTCCAGGTCGACGGTGGGCCGCTCGCGCCGCCGTCGATCGGTGACGGCGTTGCGCGCGATGGTGTAGAGCCACGCCAGGAATGACTTGCCCTGCCAGCGGTAGCGATGGATGTTCGCGAACGCGCGGGTGAAAACCTCACTCGTCAGATCCTCGGCGTCCGAAGGCTCGCGGACGCGATACAGCAGATAGCGGTAGACGGAGTCGACGTGGCGGTCGTACAGCTCGGCGAACGCGCCGCGATCGCCGCTGCGAGCGCGCGCGATCACATCCGGGACCGGCCCGATCGCCTCGAGGGATAACGCTGCGACCTTGACGATGCCTTCGTTCAAGCGGTGACTCTCCCCTTCCACCGACGCTGCTCCGGGACCATATCGGCCTTCGGGCGAATCCGCCAATGACCCGCTGGTACCAAAACCGTCACAGGCCCGCATATTCTGGCGGTCCGCGTACGGTAGTGACGAACGTACTAGAAGGGAAGAGGCCCCAAAAGGCAGGCTTGCGTACCGCTCGCTTGTTCGATTGGCGCTCGCGAGCTCAGGGGGGTCGGGAGCCCGCCGCGATCTTGTCCAGCAGCAGCTTTGTCGCTACTTCAACCGCCGATTGATCGTCGGCGGCGACGTCGGGCGGGACGCCGTTGTTGTTGTACTTCGTTCCGGTCACCGCGCCCGTGAACTCCTGGACCGTGACCGATAGCTCGGAATTGTCGGTCATGTGGGTTGGGCTCGTCGCGCCGAGACACCCGACGCTCTGCCTGCCGACGATGGTCGCGCGCTTGTTCTCCTTGAGCGAGGCGCTCAGTACCTCGGGAGCGGAACCGCCGCGGTCGTTCTGGATCAGCGCGATCGGAAGCTGGTATGCGGCGGAAAGGCGCAGATCCTTGTTGGCCGTCGCGGTACCGGCGTTCCCGGTCTTCACCACCACGCTGAGCGTGGGCTCGCCATTGAGGAACCAGCTCGCCATCGCATCGGCGCCGTTGCCGCCCACGTTGCCACGAAGGTCGAAGAGCCACGCCTTCGCTCCCTGCGCCAACGCTTTGTCCAGCATCGCCTTCACCGAATCGGTGATGCGGTACGTCCCGTTGATCGCGAACTCATGCCAGGTGATGTAGGCGACGCCACCCGCGAGCATCTTTCCGGTGACGCCGGCCTGATCCGGTCCGCCGAGATTCGTTCCCGTCGCGGGGATCATCGGGCCGGTTCCGGTCGGGGTCTTTCCGGACGAGTTCCGCACCTGACCGGAATTGTCCACGTAGTACGTGTGGCAGTCGGGACTCGCCTTGATCATGCCGGCGATCGCGGCATCGGCCAGCCGGTTCGCCGAGAGCTGGGTGTTGCGCGCGGCGAGCTGGCTCACGACGTCGGCGAACTTCTTGAAGTCCGCGATCAATGGCTCATCCGTGTCCTGGAAGGCGGGCGTCTCGACGTCATCCTTGCCGCCGGCCGCGCGGACCTCCGCCTTCGCCGCGTTCAGTGCCGCCTCGAGCGCTTTCTTGCTCGTCACGTGATGGACGTCTTGATCGACGAACGCGCTGTACGCGATGTCGAGCTTGGAACGCTTGATGTCTATGGTCGCCGTCGGAGTGGGTGAGGAGGTCGCCGCGTTGTCGCCCGAGCATGCCACCGCGAGCATCCCGGAGATCGCCATAAGAAGGAGGGCGCGGCGCATCCTTTTTCAAAGGATACGGGCGGTCAGTCGGCGGGCGTTGTCACCCTCGCCGGCGCGTGCTGGGCATTCCATTCGCTCGGCGAAGCGCAAAAGCCCTCGTAGTCGATGTATTCGGTGATCGTGGGGTGATCGCCACAGACCGGGCACTCCGGATCGCGCCGCAGCCGAACCTCACGGAAGGATCCTTCGAGCGCGTCGTACAAGAGATACCGGCCGACGAGCGGCTCACCGATGCCCAGGAGCAGCTTGATCGCCTCGGTCGCCTGTACCGTCCCGATGACGCCGGGCAGCACGCCGAGCACGCCGGCTTCGGCGCACGACGGCGCGAGCTCCGGCGGCGGTGGCTCGGGGAAGAGGCACCGGTAGCACGGGCCTTCGAAGGGCTTGAACACCGTCACCTGTCCCTCGAAGCGGTAGATCGAACCGTGCACCACGGGCTTGCGCCACTTGACCGACGCGTCGTTGAGGAGGTACCGCGTCGGGAAATTGTCCGCGCCGTCGACGACGACGTCGTAGTCCTTGATGATCCGATCGATGTTGTCGCTGGTGAGCCGCTCCTGGTATCCCACGATCTTCACGTCGGGGTTGAGCGCCTCGAGAGTCTCCTTCGCCGATTCGACCTTCGGCTTCCCAATGCGGTCGGTCGAATGGAGGATCTGCCGCTGCAGGTTCGTGAGGTCGACGACATCGGAGTCGACGATGCCGAGCGTCCCGACCCCCGCGGAGGCGAGGTAGAACGCAGCCGGAGAGCCGAGACCCCCCGCGCCTATGAGCAGCACTTTGCTGTGGAGCAGCTTCTGCTGGCCGGCCTCGCCGACCTCGGGGATGAGCAGATGCCGCGAGTACCGCTGCGCTTGCTCGGGTGTGAAGCTCGCGGGCTTCGTCCAGGCTTTGCCGGAGTCCTTCCAGCGGTTGAAGCCGCCGGCCATCGAGATGACATTGGTGTAGCCGAGCTTCGCGAGCGTGTCGGCGGCCATGGCCGAGCGCACTCCGCCGGCGCAGTAGAGGACGGTCGTCTTGTCCTTGGACGGAAGCCGATCCTCGGCCCACTGCTCGAGATAGCTCTTGGGAACGTGGACCGCGCCGACGATGTGACCCTCGTCCCACTCGTTCTTCTCACGGACATCGCCGAGTTGGACCTCATCCGAGCGCAGGAGCTCCTGCACCTGTTCGGGGGTCGCTTCCTTGATGCGCTTCTTGAGGTCGGCGAAGTAGTCGCGATAAGTCGGCATTCGTTGCTCTCCCAGGCAAATGCTAAACCGACCGGTGCGGTCGGAAATTCCCCGTATGCTCGGTCGGCGAGTGGAGACGCTCTACTTCGACTTTCTCCAGTTCCTGTATCACCTCGCGCTCGCGCTGCTGGTCGGCGGCGCGCTCGTGCTCGGCACGGCCGTCGCTCCGGCTCTGTTCCGCTCCACGCGCTCTCGCGGCGAGGCCGGGACTCTTTTCGGCGCGGTCCTCGCTCGCTTCGACGGTTACGCGATCCTCGCACTCGTCGTGCTCGTGGTCACGAGCGCACTCAAAGCCAGCTTCGAGGTGACCGGCACGCCGGAGCCGAGGCTCGTCGCGCGATGGGTCGTCCTGCTGCTGTTGGCGCTGGTGACGCTCTACTCGAGCGCGTGGGCCAATCCTGTGGCGCGCTCGATCCGCACCGCCACCGCTGGATTCGACGACCTTCCCGCGGGTGCCCCCGCGAGGGTCGAGTTCGCGCGCCTGCACGAGCGTTCGCGCCTGGCGATGTCAGTTGCGACGGTCCTTGGACTTATCGCTCTGTTCCTCAGTTAGAGCCGCTTCGTCTCCGAGCCGGCGCGCGAGCTCGCGGAGGAGCCGCTGGTCGCTGATCTCCGCGAATGCGGCGTCGCCTTCGTCGAAAGCCGACTCGGTCCTCTCGTCTTCCGTGTCCGACACGACCTCGTCGTCCGATCCGGTGTCATCGGCGAGGGCCGCGTCCTGGCAACGCTCGCACACGAGGTCCGCGCGCTGAAGGACGTCCGCGGGGACGTACACCTCGTGATACGACGCCCCGAGGACCCAGTTCGTGACGATCGCCGCGTCGGCTGACCCGCACTTTGGACCGAGCGATGAGCCTTTGAGGTGGACCACCCGACGCTCGTTCATCTCTTGACCTCCGTTTGCGGAATCGTCGCCGGGTCGCCAATGTCAATGCAACCATGTCACCTTCGAACGCGACGGCCGCTCAGTATCGCCGACCGCGCACCCCAGATCCGGTGCGAGTGACCGAGCGGGCCCTCGAACGGCATCGCGAGCGGGTCGCGGCACGGCACCAGGTCCGCACCGCCGATGCACTCGTCCGGATGGTCGACGGCCTCGGCTTCTGCTTCGCGTTCACCGCGGAGGCCGCCTACCCGGTGCCGGCGGCCTTCGATCATCTCGACACTCGGAGCGACGGACGGAAATGGGAGTGGATGTGGGGCTGGAAGGACGAGCTCGCCGAGGCGAAGCGGGTCTACTACGGGAAGCTCCTCATCCGGAAGCCGACGTTCGTCTCGATGAAGATCCTGCCGAGCTTCTACGCGACCTTCGGGCGCGCCGGCGAGCCCGACGATCATCTCGAGGACGTGCGCGCCGGGCGTCTGTCGGAGATCGCGCGGCGGATCATCGATTTTCTGGCGCAGAACGGCGAGACGCAGACCAAGAGGATGCGATCCGCTCTCGGCGTCAGCTCGCCAGAGGGGAAGCTGCAGTACGCGAAGGCGGTCGAGGAGCTGCAGCGGCTCATGTACGTCGCGCGTGTGCGCGCCGTCGGTGAAGGTCGGGAGGACTACAACTACACCTACGACCTCTTTGTGCGCCGCTACCCCGAGACGGTGCGGGCTGCGGAACGGCTCACGTCGGCCGAGGCGATGGGAGCGTTGCTCGAGAGGCTCGTCGACCTGGCTGGCGGAGTGACCGAACGTCAGGTGGCGAAGCTCTTCGACTGGAGCGATGAGCGCGTCGCGCATCTTTGCGCGCGACTCGAAGCGAAAAAAGCAATCGTTCGCTCCAACGGCTTGCTCGTTGTTCCAAGGCTAGGATAGCCCGGCCCCCGTGGACATCCATCAGCTGCGCTCGTGGATCTTCGAGCTCTACGAGCCGCTCGAAAACGAGCGTCAGTACATCGTTTACGACGAGCAGCGCGGCAATCTCCTCATCGATGCGCCGCCCTTCAGCGAGCGCGCGCTCCGCCTCGTGCGCGGCGCCGGTGCGGCGTCGCTCCTCGTCGCGACGAACGCCTCCCGTGCGGCCGACGCCGACAAGTACCGGCAGGCCCTCGGGATCCAGGTCGCGGTCCATCGCGACGATGCCGACCGTATCCGGGGAGGACCCGATCTGGTGCTCGGCGACGAGGAGCTCGTCCGCCCCGACGCCCGAACACTTCGCGTGCGCGGCAACGGCAGTGGAGCGACCGTCGTCCTTCTACGCAAAGCCGGCGGGGTCTTGGTCTGTGGCGATCTCGATCTCGCGAGCGATGCCGCCAGGGCTCTGCTCGGGCTCGATTTCTCGGCGGTGCTCTCGGCGCGACGCGCGCCGGTGTGGAACGCGGGAAAGGACGATCTGCAACAGCTTCAGAACGAGCTGCCGAGACCACAGAAGCAGTTCGGCATCTTCCTGCAAGCGCCGTGGGATCGCGAATATCGCGGCCGTCTTGACGACAAGCTGACCCCGAACGACCCGATCGTCCCGCGTGAGGTGACGGCACCGCGCGAAGCGGGGATGGGCCCCGCGACGCTGGTGGTGGCCACCGCCGCTCGCGAGCTGGTCGAGCGGCCGCGGCGGCCAGTCAAACGTGAGGGCTTGCCCCCACACCCCCTCACGGACGCCGGCGGGACTCCCCCAGCGAAATCGAAGCGTCCAAGGAGCTTCGCCGAGGATTGGAGCGCGGCCGCGACGGCGCGACCGCCGAGCACGATCGCGAATCCCGAGACCGATATTCGCCCGCCCGCTGCGGTCGTCGAAGGGCGATCGATCGGCGAGCGCTACCGCCGCTTTACCGCCCTGGAGCTCGCGGGAGTGCCTTATGTCGACTCCGTCTGGGGCGGCGTCGATCTCTCGCCCGATGGCAGCGAGGTCGCGTTCTCGTGGAATCGTTCCGGCACGTTCGAGGTGTACAGCGTGCCGCTCGAGGGAGAGCGCATCTTCCAGCTCACCGCTGCACAGGAGCGATCGGTCTGGCCGCGCTGGTCGCCCGACGCCGCAATGGTCGCTTTCCTGCGCGACACCGGCGGCAACGAACACTTCGACATCTGGCTCGTGGATCGCAACGGCGAGCGCGAGCGCAACCTCACGAACGAATCCACCGTCACACATCGCGATATCGCGTGGTCGCCCGATGGGACGAAGCTCGCGTACACCGCGAACGCCGCGGGTACGGAGAAAGGCTTCGCGGTGCACATCGTCGACGCCACGACCGGCGTGAAGCGCAGGGTCACCGACGGCGCGCACGACGATTCCCAGCCGCGGTGGTCTCCCGACGGCGCGCAGCTTCTCTTCTGGTCGCGCCGGGAGCCCACGCGGGCGAATGCCGATCTCTTCGTCGTTCCCGTGTCGGGCGGCGAGGCACGGCGTCTCGAGACGCGCGGCGGCGTTGACGGCGAGTCGACCGACGGTCGCTGGTCGCCGGACGGCTCGCGCATCTCGTTCACAACGGACACGCGAGGACGTCAGGAGATCGCGACGGCGGCGTACCCGGGCGGCGTCCTGGGACGGATCGAGCGAATGACCGAGAACATTCATGACGAATACGGCGCGGTCTGGCGTCCCGACGGGCGCGCGCTCGGCTACCTGCACGATGAGGACGCCGCGGTCTCGCTGCGCCGCGTGTTCACGGTCTCGCATGCGGACCACGCGGTGGCGGATGTTCCGGGAACGCATGCATCGCCCGCGATCGGCCCCGACAGCGATCGGACGGCGTTCATCTTCTCGAGCCCGACCCGCCCGTGGGACGTATTCGTCACCCACGAACGGGCCTCGGAGGCACGTGCTCTCACGAGGTCTCTCCCTGCGGGCATCGATCCGGCGACGCTGGTCGAGCCTGTGCACGTCCGGTATCCCGGAGCGGACGGTGACGACGTCCCTGCGCTCCTCTTCGTACCGTACGCCGAAGCGATGCGTGGCGGGCGCGTGCCGCCCGCGATCATCAACATCCACGGCGGCCCGACGAACCAGCATCACCGCGAGTGGAATGTGGCGACGCAGCTCTTCGTGAACGCGGGCTACGTCGTGCTCGAGCCGAACGTCCGCGGCTCGACGGGATACGGAAGGAAGTGGCGCGAGGCCAACCGTCACGACTGGGGCGGGAAGGATCTCGAGGACATCGCGCGCGGCGTCGAATGGCTCGGCGACGCGAAGATCGCCGATCCGGCCCGAGTCGGTGCGTACGGGTCGAGCTACGGCGGCTACCTCACGCTTATGTCGCTGGCGCTGCGCTCCGAGCGCTTCGCGGCGGGCGTCTCCGTCGTGGGAGTGGTCTCGTGGCAGACGATGTACGAAACGACCCGCGGCGATCTGCGCGACTACCTCGCCCGCGAGTTCGGCGATCCCGAGAAGGACCTGGAGCTCTACAAGGAGCGATCGCCACTTACCCACGCATCGAAGATCCGTGCGCCGCTGCTCATCCTCCAGGGCGCAAACGACCCGCTCGTCCCGCAGAGCGAAGCCGAGCAACTGGTGAAGGCGCTTCGCGACGGTGGCCAGAAGTACGAGTACCACGTCTACGCGGGCGAGGGCCACGGATTCCGCGTCACCGAAAACCGCATCGACTCGCTCCGTCGCACCCTCGACTGGTTCGACCGGCATCTTCGGGCGGGCTAGCTCCGCGTCCTGCGCTACCTTCTTGGGATGAGCGGCGGAAAGGGCGCCGAAAAACCTCGCGCTCGCGACGAGAGCGACCCGATCAAGAGATTCG
>WNGI01000237.1_pt1 | contig 37995 bp, 32 predicted proteins | sample 5400621 | NCBI WGS metagenome assembly WNGI01 (sample SAMN13153374, study PRJNA577476) | soil metagenome | isolation source: 20 cm soil or saprolite under Garry oak tree replicate 1 | place: USA:California | collected 2016-06-15
TGATGGTGACGACGTTCGGCCCGGCGGCCTGAGACGCCGGTCTGGCACAGGCGGCGCACGCTACGAAGCCGGCGGCGAGCAGGCAAGGTCGCATGGAGCGGATTCCTTTCGATGGGTCAGTGGCGTCGCAGCAGCACGATGCCGGAGAAGCGCCGAAACTCCTCGCGCTTCCGCTTGGGGTAGAGCCGGCCGAGCAGGCTCCACAGCCAGGCCAGGCGCATCGTCCGCTTGAGGCGCAGCGATTCGTCCCAGGTGGAGCGAAACTCCGCTTCGTGCCAGCCGAACGGCGCGAAGAAACCCGTGCCCTCGGGCGGCGCGAACTGGAACGGGGCGCTGGCCACCGCGCGGCCCCAGGTCTTTGACATCATCTTGAGCAGTCCGGGGGAGGCGAGGTCGATCAGCCACCACGCGAACGACGGTTGCGCGATGAGATCGCGCGTCAGCGCCCCGACCTGTTCGCCCGTCAGATAGATGAGCAGCCCTTCGCTCACCACCAGCACCCGCCGCGCCGCGGCGCCGATCTGCGCGAACAGCGCGCGCCGGCGCGCGGCGTCCGTCAGGTCCGCCCCGATCTGCTCCAGCGCGCACGCCGGTCGCTCACCGGCCAGCTGCTGCTGCTTGTAGGCGATCACGTCGGGGAAGTCCACCTCGACCCAGCGGAGTGAGGGAGCGAGCGGCAGCCGATACGGGCGCGTATCGAGCCCAGCGGCGAGGTTCACCACCGTGTCGACGCGGTCCCGCGCGATTCCCCGGAGAATCAGCTCGTCCATCACCGCCGTCCGCACGATCATGGGCCAGGCCCACGTACGTCCCTGCTTCAGGGACGCGAGGATGCGCTCGCCGCGCTCGCCAGCCAGCCGCCGCGCGTAGGGGTCGTGAAACAGCGCATCCGGCCGCTCCGACTCCATCGCGCGATACAGCGCGACCCAGCGCGCGGTGTCGGAGACGTGCTCGATGGTGCCGGACGCGGCGCTCACGGTGGCCTCGCCATGCGGGCCGAAAACTAGCGCGCTTGGTGTGTGGCGGCGAGGAGCCGTATCTTTGTGAGCGTGGCTGATCGCGCAGTCCACCTGTCGGTGATCGTGCCCGTGCGGGACGGCGCCGAGCGTCTGCCGGCACATCTGGACATGCTGCGGGCGTTTACCGCCGCCCAGGCGCGGGCCGCCGAGCTGATTCTGGTCGACGACGCGAGCCAGCCCCCCGCGGCCCGCCTGCTGGCGGACTTCGGCCGTGCCGCGCCCGGCGTGACCGTGCTGCGCAACGACCCGAACCGCGGCAAGGGGTTCTCGGTCGCCCGGGGCATGCAGTGCGCCCACGGGAGCTACCGCGTGTTCCTGGACGCGGACCTCGCGTATCCGGTCGACGAGATCACGAAGATCGTCCGCGAGCTCGAGACGGGGAGCGACGTGGCGATCGCCTGCCGCGTGCTCCCCGAGTCGCGCTACCTCATGAGCCCGTCGTTCTTCCATTATCTGTACACGCGACACCTGATGAGCCGGGTCTTCAACCTGGCGGTGCGCCTCGCGCTCCTTCCCCGGATCCTCGACACGCAGGCGGGATTGAAAGGGTTCACGGCGCGGGCCAGCGAGCTGATCTTTCCGCGCCTCACCGTCGCGGGCTTTGGCTTCGACGTCGAGCTGCTGTACGTCGCCAGAAAGCACGGGCTGAAGGTTGCACAGGCGGCGGTCCACTATCGCTACGACGACGAGCCGAGCACCGTTCGCTTCGTCGCGGATGCCGTCGGGATGCTCGAGGACCTGGTGAGGATCCGTTGGAACGATTGGCGCGGCCGCTATGACTGACCCGCCGCGGCTCGTGGTGAACGCCGATGACTTCGGTCTGTCGACCGGCGTGAACCGAGGAATTCTCGAAGCCCACGCCGCCGGCGTGGTGTCATCGGTCTCCGTGCTGGTGAATGCGCCGGGCTGGACCGACGCGCTGCGGCGGCTGCGCGACTTGGGTCCCGCCCCCGCCCCCGCCCCCGGGCTCGGCGTGGGACTGCACCTCAATTTGACCATGGGACGCCCGGTCTCCTGGGGCGGGAGCTTGTCCGACGCCCGCACCGGCCGGTTCCACACGTTCCCGGTGCTGGTTGCGCGAGCGTGCGCCGGGCGCCTCGATCCGGGGGACGTCGCGATCGAGTGCGCCGCCCAGCTCGCGCGGCTTCGCAACGCCGGACTCGTCGTGACCCATCTCGACAGTCACCGCCACGTGCACGTCCTTCCCGGAGTGTGGAGCGCAGTGGTGGAGACGGCGCGCGCGGCGGGCGTGCCCGTCCTGCGCGTGCCGCTCGAGCCGTGGAGCGTCAATCCGGTGAACTGGCGCGCGTCGCTGAAAAAGGCGGCGCTGCGAGTCGCGTGGGGGGTGGCAGCGCGCGGTGCCGCGGCGCTCGATCGGCCGGATCGGTTCGTCGGCATCTCGCTGCAAGGAAGCCGGAGCTTCCTGGCGCGGCTGCTCGCCGTCCTGGACCGGCTCGAGCCGGGCACCACGGAGCTGATGGTGCATCCCGGCTATGCCGACGGCGATCTCGCGGCCTGGGACGATTACACCGCACCGCGCGCCCGCGAGCTGGCCGCGCTCACGCGCCCGGAAGTTCGGGAGCGGTTCCGGGGAGGGCGCTTCCGGCTGATTCATTTCGGAGCGCTGTAGCGAACAGCTCCGCTTGCATCGCGAACCACGCCGCGACGCAGGGAATGCCCTTGAGACGATGGGGCACGAAGACCTGGTCTTTCACCCACAGCGGCACGATCTCGACATCGTGCAGCAGCATGACGAGCAGCATCGCCGCCATGACCGCGGTGCGCCACGGGTTCCGCTCGGAGCTCACGTACCAGATGGCGATGCCGGTGAAGGCGATCACGAACGTGGCCGTCTCCGATTGGTGGTTGAACAGCACGACGTATACGAGGATCGAGCAGAAGAACCGCAGCCGGAAGCGGTACTCCCCCCAGCGCCGGCGCCCCAGCGCGAGCGGGAGCAGCAGCAGCACGGTGCCCGCGAGCTGCACCGGCCAGTTGGGCCAGTCGGCTCCGACCCACATGTAGAGGTACTGCATCAGCGAGTAGCCGCGGTTCAGCGTGTCCGCCGCCTCGATGGCTCGCCAGGAGCGGTATTGGGCCGCCAGCGCGTCGGGCGAAACCACCACCAGCGGCAGCGCGGCGAGCACGACGGCAAGGCCGGCTAGTAGCACGGCGAAGCGCCAGCGCCGGGGATGAAACAGCGCGAGCGTCACTCCCGCCAGCGGGAAGAGCTTGATGAACGTCCCCAACGCGATCCACAGCGCTGCCCCGAGCTGCCGGCCGCGCTCGAACGCGAGAAACGCCAAAATCATCGACGCTGCGACCAGGGCGTTGCTCTGCGTGTACTGCAGCGACAGCAGCAGTTCCAGATACACGAGCGCCAGGGCGATAACCCCCGGGCGACCAGGCAAGAGGCGCACCAGGGCGTAGTACAGCAGCAAGGCGTTCAGCAGGTTCCAGGCGAGCAGCGCGAGCGCGAACGGAGGCCGCGCGAACGGCAGGAAGAGCAGGGCGAACGTCGGGCTGTACTTGTAGAAGTCCACGTGCTGGCCGGGATGAGCCGCGTACAAGTCGGTGCCGGCGAGCAGATTGATGGCCGCCCACCGGAACACGGCGAAGTTGTTGGATTGCGTCAGGACGCCCTTCTGGATCGCGACCAGGACGGCACTCGTCGCGTACAGCGCGAGCAGCCAGCGGCGGGCGCGTCCCGTCACGTCGGGCGAGGGGCGGTCCACGCGCGCGGCGCCAGATAGTGTCGATAAATTCGCACCACGTCCCCCATGGCGCGCACGAAGTCGAGCCCGCGGACCTTGGAGCCCGCGACGTCGACCCAGCTCTCGAGTGGATACTCATAGATCACTGCCTCGGGCGGGGGCCGGTTCGTGCCGCGCCGCGCGCGGATCAAGCGCGCGATGATCTCCACGTCGAATACCCAGCGCGTGAGGAACGGCTCGCGAAACAGCTCGGGCAAGAACGCCGTCACCCGGAACAGCTTCGCGCCGCACTGGGTGTCGTAGATCGCGAGCCGCAGCATGAGGGAGACTACGGTGGCGAAGGCGCGCCCGAGGTAGTGTCGCAGCGCGCGACGGCGAATCTCACGGCCCAGCAGCTGCACCCGCGCCCCAAAGACCATCTCGAGCTCCGGGTGCGCCTCGAGCACCTCCCGGAACGTTCCGATCGCCTTGAGCGGCGTTGCCAGGTCGGCGTCCCAGTAACCCACGTACCGGGCGTCCCGCTGCAGTGCGTCGAGCACTCCCGCCCGCACCGCCTCCCCCTTGCCGACGTTGCGGGGGAGGCGCAGCACGCGCACCCGGTCCGGCGCCCCGGTCCGGAGCCGCTCCAGCATCGCTGCGGTGGCGTCGGTGCTGCCGTCGTCCACGAACACGAACGCCACGTCCGGGAGCTCCGCCAGGCCGCGCTCGAACCGCTCGACCGGCAGCCGTCCCGCCTCATTGAAGCACGGGACGACGACGCTGACCGGCGTCACGCGCGCGCGACCGCGAACCCGCGGTGCGACAGGACGACGCTCGCTGCGAATAACAGCACCATCGTCCAGACGATCACGCTGTAGCCGCCGATGTAGTAGTAGACCGTCCTGCCGAACAGGTCACGCCCCGTCACGCCCGACACCGCCATGAGCGCCCACAGCCCGGCCACCGCGACCCTCCCGGGGCGCGCCAGGGCAGCCCGCCGGATCGCGAGAAAATTGTACGCGACGAACAGCAGCGTGACGAGGTGCGCCTTGCGGGTGATGGGCGACAACAGCAGGCTCGCGAGAAACACGCTGCTCAGCTCGAACGCCGTGACCGGGGCTCCCCGCTGCCGCAGCAGCACGAGGGACGCGAGCAGCGTCACTAACACGACGGCAGCCGACCCCCGGTACACGAGCGCCGCGGTCTGCTCGGACGCGGATAGGAGTTGATAGTCGAGCTGCTCCGGGTTCGTGGTCGGCCGCAGCATCCGGTAGACCATGCCGCCCAGGTTCTGATCGCCGGTGCCGACCTGTCCGTGCTGGGGTCCCTCGAGAAACGAGTGGTAATACTCGCGCAGCTCGGCCGCGCCGGTCGCCGGCCCCCGCAGGAGGAGCGGCACCAGGAGGCAGGCGAGCGCCGCCGGCGGAACGGTGACCAGCGCCCGCCGCCGGCCCCGGACGAGCAGCCAGATGACGAAGAACACCGGTGTGATCTTGAGTGCCGTCGCCACGACGAACCAGACGGCCGCCTCCGCGTCCCGGCCGCCGAGGGAGGCGCGGATCCCGAGCAGGACGAGGACGAAGATCACCTCGTTGACCTGCACCAGGTTGAAGTTGTTGAGGAAGAACTGGGCGGTGAAGACGACAGCCACGGCGAGCGGCGGCCAAGCCGGATTGCGGTCGGGAAACGTCCGCGCCACGATATCGCGCGTCAGCCAGGCGGCCACCACCCACAGCGCCATGTTGAGGAGCGAGAAGATCGTCGCCGCGACCTGCAGCGGCAGCAGGGCGAGCACTCCGAACGCGAGCGCCGCGAACGGCGGGTACAGGAAGTTGCGCGCCCCGGGGAGGTCGCCGTGGTACAGCGGCGCCCCGGTGAAGAAGTTGCGGCCGGCTTGCCAGAACACGTGGAAGTCGCCACCGACGTGCTCGTGCAGCCCGCGCCCGACCGAGAGCGCCACGGCGACGAGTCCTGCGACGGCGACGACGGCGCTGCGGCGCCCCGACCAGGGGCCTCCCGGAACCCTCACCGGCTCGACACGGGACCCTTCAGATACTGATCCAGCCAGTCGAGCCAGCGCCGGTAGACGTCGGTCGTGCGCACGGGATCGCCGGGAAAGTGGCCGTCGACGGGATAGGCGACGAACCTGACCGGTACGCCGTTGTCCCGGAGCGCGTGATACAGCTCATAGGACTGCGTCACCGTGACTCGCGCGTCACGTACGTCAGATAGGATCAGCGTGGGTGTTTTCATCGCCGCGACGTAAGAGATGGGAGACTGGTCCCGGTACGCCTGCAGCGACTGCCCCGTCCACGGGGAGCCGAAGCCCGAGAAGCCGTAGCGCTCCAGCACGTTGAAGTCGGCCATGTTGTACTGGTCCACCAGGTTCGTCACCGCGGCCCCGGCGACGGCCGCCTTCCACACGTGATAATGCCCGATGAGCCATGTAGTCATGTAGCCGCCGTACGACCACCCCGAGACGCCGATGCGCGTCGTGTCCACCACGCCGAGCCGCACGAGCGCCGCGATCCCGGCCATGACGTCCCGCCCCGGGCCGTCGCCCGCGTCGTTGAAGATGGCGCGCTGATAGGCGTTGCCGAGGTTGTCCGAGCCGCGGTAGTTGGGCGAAAACACGATGTAGTCGTGCGCTGCCACGAGCTGGCTGAACAGGCTGAAGGCGCGCACCGACGCCGCGGTGGGCCCGCCATGAATGATCAGCACCAACGGGTACCGCTTGCCCTTGACGAAGCCGGGTGGGTAGGTCACCACGCCATCGTCCCGGAAGCCGTCCGGTCCGGGCCACTCGAACCGCTCCATGTTGCCGAGCTGGCGCGATGCCACGTCGGCGTTCAGGTCCGTCAGGCGGCGCGGCGGGGCGGTGGCCGACGCGAGATAGTACAGCTCCGTCGGCCGGTCGGGGGTGCTGCCGGCGAACGCGATCGCGCCGTCCCTCCCGACCGAGACGTCGATCCAGAATCCCCAGGACGGGCTGACGTCGCCCAGGTCGAGGGGCTTGGCCGCGCCGCCCAGCGGCAAGAGCCAGAGCGCGGTGCGTGTCCCGTCGTGGCCGCCTATCAGCAGCGACTTGCCGTCGGGCAGCCACACGGCGCGCACCAGGTTGCGATTGACGGCGCGGGTCTGATCCGCCCCGTCCCCCCCGGCCGCGGTGGTTACGTGAATCTCGTTGACGTTGTTGGGGTCGCCGTCGCGCGGGTACCAGTAGGAAATGCGCGAGCCGTCGGGAGAGTACGTGGCGTAGCCTTCGAACGCCTTGTGCGCGGTGAGCTTGTGACTCTCACCCGTGGCGACGTCGAGCAGCATCACCACCGACTGGTCGGCGTCGCCGAAATGCGGCGTGGTCTGTTGCGTGAACAGGATCGACTTGCCGTCGGGCGACCAGGCGAGTGGCGAGGACGGTGGGCCGGGGGGCTCGCTCTTGGCGAGGCTCCACGCGCCGCGGGTCAGGCGCCGCGCCGTCCCCCCTCCGGCAGGCACGATCCAGAGGTGCGACGGCGTGGGGGCCGCGGTCATGAGAAAGCCGTCGTCCCCCACCTCGAACGCGTCGTTGTGGGCCGCGATCTCCTTCTTGTTCTCGGCGTCGTCCGGGGTGACGTACGCGATATCGGCTCCGTCGGGCCTCCAGGCGTACTGCTCCACGCCGTTCGCCGCCTCGGTAATCTGACGCGCCTCGCCGCCGCGCATGTCGAGCACGTAGACCTGTGGGGCGGCTTTGTCCCCCGAGCCCGCGGTCGCGAGGAACGCCAGGCGATCGCCGTTGGGGGACCAGCGCGGCGCGGCGATGCCCTTGCGATCGTACGTGAGCGTGCGTTGCGTGCCGCTGGCGATGTCGACCAGCACGAGATTCGCGTCGAACCGGTCGTCGGTCCAGTTCACGCGCGACACGATACAGGCGATCGATTTCCCGTCGGGCGCGATCTGCGGATCGGAGAGGTTGACCAGCTTCTGTAAGTCGGAGAGGTCGATGCGCTTGGTCTGGGCCGTGGCGGTGCCGGCACAGCAAACACACAGCCCCAACATGAGGAGCAGGACGAGCAGGCGTGGTTTCATCGAGCCAAATCTCGGGGCTCGATCCCCGGTCGGCTAGAGTCACCCCGACCGGGAAGCTACGGTGCTACACGGGAGGCCAGCCTGCCGTCAGCGCCGCGACGTTGAGCCGGGTGAGGTGAGTGAGCCAGCCGGGGACGCTGCCGTGGGTGCTCAAGAACCGGGCGGCGTTCCGCCAGGCCTGCTCGAACGTGCCGGCGACGACGGCTTCGGCCTGCTCCGGATCGACCAGCACGGCGTAGGCAGTGGCGTACACGGTGCTGCGGTAGCGGGCCAGCAGCTCTCGCACGGCGGTCTGGTCGCCACTCGCCATGCGCTCAACGACGGCCCGATCGGTGACGTCGCGAGCCGGCCAGGGGGCTCGCCAGGGGAGGAGTCGCATGTCTTAAAGAGCACGCCGGCGCGCGCGCGTAACTGTGACGCACGGCACGCTGCGAGCGCCCGGTTGACAGGCCCTGCACGTGTTAGTAAGGTCACACTCAATATGGTCACCTGCCCGTCCACCACCTGTTGTCCGAGCTGTCGGCGGATGTGTGCGCTTCCCTGGGGAAGCGGACCGAGTGGCGATGCGCGGTGGTGCCAGACCGGACGAACGTGAGCTAGCTCCGAGACGACGTGCAACGCAATGCGGGCCCGCTTCCCGAATGGGAGCGGGCCCGTCGTTTTATGGGTTTTCGTGTTTTTTTGTGATCGATCCAGGGAGGTGTGAGGATGGTGGACCAGCGCGCGGACGTGAGCGCCGTCGAACAGATCAAGCAGGCGAGCCGCGGGCTGCGCGGTTCGCTCGCCCCGGAGCTCGCCGCCGACACCAGTCATTTCGAGGACGAGGCCGCGCAGCTGCTCAAGTTCCACGGCGTCTACCAGCAGGATGACCGTGACGCGCGCCGCCAACGCAGCGACGCCGGGCTCGAGCCCGACTACGCCTTCATGGTCCGCTGCAAGATCCCGGGCGGCGTCCTCACCGCCAGGCAGTATCTCGTCCTCGACGAGCTGGCAGGTCGGTACGGCAACGGCACGCTGCGGGTCACCACGCGACAGGACAACCAGTTTCACGGTGTGGTGAAGGGCGACCTGAAGGCCACCATCCGTGAGCTGAACGACGCGCTCGTCACGACGCTCGGCGCCTGCGGCGACGTGCAGCGCAACGTGATGTGCTGCCCGGCCCCGCTCCCCGGGGCGCTGCGCGATCAGGTGCTCGGAGTGACGCGCCGCATCTCCGAGCACCTGCTCCCTCGCACCCGCGCCTACCACGAGATCTGGCTCAACGGCGAGCCCGTCGGGTCCGGGGCGCCGGGCCCCGAGCCCGATCCGATCTACGGAGAGCGCTATCTGCCGCGCAAGTTCAAAACGGCAGTTGCGTTCCCGGACGACAACTGCACCGACGTCTACAGCAACGATCTCGGCTTCCTCGCGATCCCCGACGGGGACCGCATCGCCGGATTCAACGTGCTGGTGGGTGGGGGGCTGGGGATGACCCACGGCAAGAAGGTCACCTACCCGCGACTCGCCGACCCGCTGGGGTTCGCTACCGCGGAAGACGTGGTCCCGGTGGCCGAGGCCGTGCTCACCGTGCAGCGCGATTATGGCGACCGCCGCGACCGCCGGCACGCGCGCCTCAAGTATCTCCTGGACGATCGCGGGCTCGACTGGTTCCGCGTGCAGGTGGAGCAGCGGCTCGGTCGCGCGCTGCCGGCGCCCGCCCCGGTGAGGGTGAGCGACGTGCACGATCACCTGGGGTGGCACGATCAGGGGGGCGGCCGGTCGTTTTACGGGCTGTTCGTCGAGAATGGGCGCATCCTCGACACAGAGGATGTGCAGCTCCGGACCGCGCTGCGCCGCATCGTGCAGCTGTTCGGCGCGGGCGTCCACTTCACGCCGCAACAGAACGTGCTGCTGACAGGCATCCCCGACGGGCGGCGGTCCGCGCTCGAGGCGGTGCTGACGCATCACGGCGTGCGGTCCACCGGCGCCATTTCGACGGTGCGCCGCTGGTCCATGGCCTGCCCAGCGCTGCCGACGTGCGGCCTGGCGCTGGCCGAGTCCGAGCGGGTGCTCCCCGGTGTGATCGATGAGCTCGAGCGCGAGCTTGCGCGCCTGGGGCTCGCGGACCTGCGGCTCACGGTGCGGATGACGGGCTGTCCCAACGGCTGCGCGCGCCCTTATACCGCCGACCTCGCGTTCGTGGGCCGCTCGGCGGACAAGTACACGATCTTCGTGGGCGGCAGCGTGCTCGGCACCAGGCTCGCGACGGCGTACGCCGACCTCGTGCCGCGGCACCGGCTCGTCGCTCAAGTACGGCCGCTGCTCGAGCGCTACCGCGCGGAGCGCCTGCCGGGCGAAGGTCTGGGGGATTTCTGCTGCCGGATCGGCAGCGACGAATCGCGCAACCGCGCCGTCGCGGAGCCCGCCTCATGACTCAGTTCTATCCAGCGTTCCTCGACCTGCGCGGGCGCCGGGCCGTGGTGATCGGCGGCGGCGCGATCGCGGAGCAGAAGGTGGTGGGGCTGCTCGCTGCCGGCGCGCGCGTGACCGTGATCAGCCCGGGCGTTTCTCGGCGGCTCGAGGATCTCGCGGCCGCGGGGACGGTCACGATCGAGCGGCGCCCGTATCGTCCCGGGGACCTGGCGGGCGCGTTTCTCGCGATCGCGGCGACCGACGATCGCGCCGCGAACCGCGCGGTGTGGGTCGAGGCGGAAGCCCGCGGCGTCCTGCTCAACGCGGTCGACGATCTACCGCACTGCAGCTTCATCGCTCCCGCGATCCACCGCCAGGGCGACGTGGCGGTCGCCGTTTCGACCGCAGGGAGGAGCCCCGCGCTCGCGGTGCGGCTGCGCGAGCGGATCGGGAGGCTGATCGGACCGGAATACGCGACGCTGCTCGAGCTGCTGGGCGAGCTGCGGGCCGAGCTGGCGCGGCGGGTCCCCGACGCTCGCATCCGCACCCGGCTGTGGTATCGCATCGTCGATTCCGACGCGATCGAGTTGGTGCGGCGGGGCGACGTGGCGGGCGCCCGTCGCCGCATCGGCCGGCTGGTGGAGGCCGCGGAGGAACCTGCGACCCGGGGCGAGGGGATCGTCTATATCGTCGGTGCCGGCCCGGGGGATCCTGGATTGATCACGCGGCGCGGTCTGGAGCGCCTGCGGGCGGCCGAGGTCGTGGTGTACGATCGGCTGGTGCATCCGGACCTGCTCGAAGAGGCGCCGCCCTGGGCCGAGCGGATCTTCGTGGGGAAGCGGCCCGGGAGTGAGGGCCATTCGCTGCCACAGGAGCAGATCAACACCCTGCTGATCGAGACGGCCCGGGGCGGCCGTGTCGTTGTCCGACTAAAGGGTGGAGACCCGTTCGTGTTCGGGCGGGGCGCGGAGGAGTGCGAGGCGTTGCGCGCGGCGGGCGTGGCGTACGAGGTGGTCCCCGGCGTGACGTCGGCCATCGCCGCGCCGGGTGCCGCGGGCATCCCCGTAACCCACCGGCGCCATGCGTCGGCGTTCGCGGTCGTGGCGGGTCATGAATGTGACGCCGCGTCGGACCTCGACTGGGACGCGTTGGCGCGGCTGCCGGCGCTCGTCTTTTTGATGGGGCTGCGGGCGCTTCCCCAGATCACGGCGCGGCTGATCGCGCACGGCATGCCGGAGGAGACGCCGGCGGCAGTGATCGCGAGCGCCACGCTGCCCGAGCAGCGCAGCGTGATCGGTACGCTCGCGACGCTCGCCGAGCGTGCGGCCGCGGCGGGGCTCGAGCCGCCGGCGACGCTCGTGGTGGGGGAGGTCGTGGCGTCGGCACCGCTGGTGGAGCGAGACTGGCCGGCCTCGGCTGCTTGTTTAAGCCCGGGTGCGATGTGAAGTTTGGGCGGTGTCCGACCCGGTAGCTCAGTTGGTAGAGCACTCAACGGACCCGGGGGCCGGTAGCTCAACAGGTAGAGCAGCGCACTTTTAATGCGCAGGTAGTGGGTTCGAGCCCCACCCGGCCTACTTCGCACAGCCCTAAGAAGAAGCGCGACGTGCCTGGCCCGATCCTGCTCACAATGTGAAAAAGTCCGGCGAGTGGACACAAGCATCCTTCCAGGACGCACCCGCGCCGAGGGCGCCCTTCAGGGCGTCCAATCACTGACGCCGCCACGCCCATCTGGTTCCTGCTAGATGTGCATTACCACAAGCACGATCGCGGCCGGCAGAAACGCCAGCACATCGAGCACCCCGTTCCACGGGCCGCCGTTCACCCGCAGAAAGTCGCCGTCGCCGATCTCGTGCGCGATCCCCATCGCGACGACCGCCACGAGCACCGCCACCGGCGGCGCCGCCAGCCACGCCAGCACGGCCGTGAGGCCCGTCCCGATCACGGCGTGCAGCAGCCAGCCACCCCACGGCGACGGCGTCGTGTTATTCTCGTTCATCGTGATCCCTCCCCGGGGCTCGCGCCCCAGCGTAGTACGCCGTCGGGATCGGCGGCTCGCAGTTGGAATGCCCAGCCGCCGTCCAGGTTCGCCACCTTCACGAGCACGCGGTTCCAACCGGCGTGGAGCCGCACGGGAATGGCGACGTCATCGGGCTCCGAGGTGTGCCGCCCCTGCCGTTCGGACACGCGTTCCCCGTTCACCCACAAGACATGCCCGTCGTCCGCGCCCAGGAGCAGCGTGGTCGGCCCCGCCCTGGGTGAGTAAAGCAACGTCTCACCGTAGGCGAGCACCCAGTCCGCCGGCTTGAAGATTCGAGTGAGCCGGACGCGCCCGTCCGGCCCCGCTGACACTCGGCGCCAGCGAATCGGCTGGCCGCTCACGCCGGCGTAGCTCGCCGCAAGGTCGGGGTTCCGTTCCGGCGCGAGCACGCTGTCGAGTGCCGGACTGGTTTCCTTTCCCGGCACCCGCGGACTCGGGAACGGGCCGACGACGTGCCACTCAGTCGCCCACAAATGGAGTGGGAGCGCTTCAATTGCCGCGGGGAGGTGCCGGGAGCGTACCTCGAGCCGCACGCTGTCCCGGACCGACACGGCGCCGAGCGGGATGGCCGGCAGGAGCGTGTTGGAGTCGTCGGCGACGAGGAGCGCCGTCCGGCTCGGGCTGCCGGCGACACGAAAGGTGGCGCGATCGCTGTCGGGGCCGCCCACCGGGTAGACCACGATCGTGTAACGGTCGGGGCGGGGCACCGGTAACGCGACGACGCTCGTCGCGCCGCGGCGTTGCCAGTGGAGCGAATCGACCGGGATCGCCGCAAGCGGAATGACGACGGCCGGCACGCGCCGCGCTTCGGGCGGCGGCAAGGGCGGCAGCGGCGTGTGTGGCTCGGTTTGATACCAGTACGCCATCGTCGCGTAGTCGGCCACCTCGCCGTTTTCTGTGCCGTGCTCGATGGCGACGCGCAACGAGTCGCGGAACGGCACCGGGTCCGGGAGGTGCCAGCGGTACGCCGCCACGCGTCCCAGCGTGTCGTCTTTCACGATCAGTCCCGTGTAGGGACCGGCGTACGTGCCCTCGTCGAAGTACCAACCGCTGTTGAAATAGTCTTCGGTCCCGGTTCCCTGACCGCGGCGCTCTCCATCCACCGTGTAGATCTCGTCGCCCTCGAGGAACGCCAGGTTCTTCGCGTAGCTCTGCGCGTTGAGGGAGACGCCGACCAGGGCGCCGCGGCCGCGGGCAGCCAGAATGAGGTGCGGGGCCCGCGCCCCGGTCCGCGGGTCACGATGCCACCACGCATGGAACGTCGCAAAGCCCGACGGCAGCCGCACGTCCCTGACGAGCTCCATGTTGTAATACAGCGCGTCGATCGGCCGCCCCGTGCCGTTCTCGACGACGATCCGGGCGCGTCGCCGGAACGGCATCGGCAGATAGCAGTAGAACCCGCCGCTCGCCTCGCCCATTACCAGCGCGGTATAGTGCCGCTTGGTGAATCCGTTGCCGAAGAAGTCCCCGAGCGGCGCCGCCACGGAGGGATCGGTCTCGCCCTCCCAGTACATCTTCAACGCGATGCGGCGCAGGTACTGCCGGTCGCGGCTCGCCACAGTGATCCACAGCCGCCGCACCACGCCGGGGCCCGGGGTGTCGAGCAACACTGCGCTGTCGCCCGCCGCAATTTCGACGAAGTCGTGATTCCCGCCGGTCGTGTCGGTGGACGAGACGTGCTGAAAGCGGCCCCCGCCCCCGGGGGGAGCGAAGAGGTAGTCGAACGAGCCCGCGGGCGGCGCGGGTTGGCCGCACGCGGCCAGAGCGACCACGAGGCCGACGCGCGGGTGGCGGAGTCGCATGACACGCCCCTTCCAAAGTCGGGCCAAAGATGCGACGCGCCCCACCCGGTGCAAGAGTCCCGTTACTTCAAGCGCCGCGCAGCGTCTTTAAGAAGTGACTCACCACCTCATGCCGGACAGCCGACTGGTACAACTGATGGCCGAAGGTGACCGCGAGGCCTGTGCCGAGCTGCGCGAGCGTCACGGGTTGTCCTTGTACGCGCAGCTGTACGTCGCGCTCGGCAGGGCGGAGCCGGCCGAGCAGCTCGTGGCCGAGACGTTCGATCAGGCGTGGCGCGCCGCCGGGGAGTTCCATCCCCGCGCCGGCAGCGTGCTCGTGTGGCTGTCGTCGCTGGCGCGAACGCTCGCCGCCCGGCGCGGAGCCATGCCGGCCGCGCGATGACGCACTGGCGCCTGACCCGAGTCGCCGCGGCAGCCGTCGGGTCGAGCATGATCGTGGTGGGATGGCTGGCGCTGTTCACGTGGGACCCGATCCCGGCCTGGGCTCGCTGGACCCTGGGAACGGGAGCCGCCCTCTTGATCCTCGCCGGCGTCCTGCGCCAGCCGGCCGGCTGACTCCTCAGAGCAGTCGCTTCAGCCCGGGCACGTGCTTCAGCCCGGCGATCAGCAGCTCCGTCGCCACCGCGCCGGCGACGTCATAACCCAAATCGACGAAGCCGAACCCGGCGTCCTCCCGCCCGCACGAGTGTGTCTGGCGACACTGGACGTAATCGGCCAACTCGAGCCCGACGCCGCCGATGGCGACCGTCGCGATCCGGCCCGCGGGCGTCTCCCAGCTTTTTTTCACGAACGGCATGACGTGCAACGCGGCGTCCGCAGTGGCGCCGCCGATGAAATGCGAGTTGTGACTGTTGCAGTGCCAGCAGAACAGCTTGGTATCGGGATCGAGGAACTGGGCGGGGCTGGCGCGCGGGATGAAGGTGCTGGTGACGAGCAACGCGAGCAGCCCAAGGCCGGTCCGATAGGATCTGTGCGGCATGATGTCATGTCCCGGGTCGGGGTGAAGGTCTTGTGGACCACTACCTGGCGTCGCGCGTGTAGTTCCGCGAGCTTTCCCCATCGGCCCGAGGCGCCGCCGCTACAACAAGGACCCTGTGACGCAGCGCACACGTAGCCGACTTCTCTTTCCCGGCGGTATATTCCGCCCCGCGACCATGGCACCCACGATCTGGATCGACGGCCAGTACTACGACAAGGCGAACGCCAAGGTCTCGGTGTTCGATCACGGTCTCTTGTACGGCGACGGCGTGTTCGAGGGAATCCGCGTGTACGACCGACGCGTGTTCCGGTTGGACAAGCACCTCGACCGCCTGTATCACTCGGCCAAGGGAGCGTGGCTCGAGATTCCGATGACCAAGGCCGAGCTGCGCCGGCTCGTGGAGGAGGCGGTCGCAAAGAGCGGGCTCGCGGACGCGTACATCCGGTTGCTGGTGACTCGAGGGGTCGGTGACCTGGGGCTCGACCCGCGCAAATGCGTTCGGCCGTCCATCGTCCTGATCGTCGACGCGATCACGCTGTGGCCCGCCGACCGCTACGAGAAGGGTCTGACCTGCCTCACGGCGGCGACACCCATCAACCACCGGGAGAGTCTTTCACCCCGCATCAAATCGTTGAATTACCTGTCACACATCCTCGCGAAGGTCGAAGGGATCGCGGCCGGCGTGGACGAGGTCATCATGCTGGACAACTCGGGCTACGTGGCCGAGGCGAGCGGCATGAACGTCTTCGCGGTGACGAACAGCACGCTCAAGACGCCTCCCGCCTATGCCGGCATCCTGCGCGGCGTCACGCGCGACGCGGTGATCGAGCTGGCGCGCGAGGCCACGTACGGGATCGAAGAGGTGCCGCTCAACCGCTACGACCTCTACACGGCGGACGAAGTCTTCTTCACCGGCACGGCGGCCGAAATCGTCGGCGTCTCGAAGCTCGACGCCCGGGTGATCGGCGCCGGTGCGCCCGGTCCCGTCACGAAGGAGCTCTCCAAGCGGTTCAAGGCGCTCGCCACCCGGGGGGATTGACCCCTCCGGGAGCCTCAACTATTGACCAGGCTTGGGGTTAGGCCCATATTGTCGGGCCCTTGTGTGCGGGAAGGTGATCCATGCCATGGAGAGTGATCGCCCTGGGCGATCAAGTTTGGCACGTGGACGCACTCGCCGAGCGCCCGGCCAACGCGGAGGCATGGCAGTTGGTGCTGTCGTTCCGTGCGGCGTCGGAGCGGCCGGGTCGGTCGTTTTGGACGCTGTACCCGCTCGAGGCCACCTCGAAATCGTCGCTGTTCATCCAGGCGGAGCGCATCCCCGACACGGCCCTGTCGCAGCTCCTGGCCGAGCGGCTGGCGTGACCGCGCTGGGCGTACAGGCCCTGCGCCGCATCGTGGGCGCGGTCGCGCGGCTGCGGGGCGAGCTGGTGCGCGACGTCACCGTGCGGTCGGACGTGCGCCAGCTCAAGGTGGAGCTGGAGAGTGGGCTTATCCTGGTGGTGACGGCGGAGCGGGACGCGCAGGGGCGGCCCCAGCTGGAGGTGGACGTGGTAGAGTTGCCGCGGGATGCATCGACCAAGCAGCAGATCGAAGTGCGGTTCGACTGAGGCCACCTTTGTGACAGCTCCGATGAGCAGGGCACCGGGCGACGAGCGGCTGCGCTTCAAGGGCTTCGACTTCCAGCGCCTGGCGAGCGGGCGGTGCCGCGCGACCGTGGTGCTGGCCTCGCCCGATGGCCGGGAGTTCACCGGAGAATCGGAAGGGATCATCTCCCAGGCCGGCGAGCTGCGCTGTGGCGCTGCGGCTACAGTGCGCGCGCTCGAGCGCGTGGTCCAGCCGGCTCTGGCGTTCGAGCTGCTGGGGGTGAAGGCGGTGCGGGCGTTCGACGCGACGGTGGTGATCGTGTCGCTGTCGGCCCGGCAAGAAACGCGGGCCTCGCGGCTCGTGGGGGCCTACCTGACCGAGACCGACGCGCCACGGGGCGCGGCTCTTGCGGTCTTGAACGCGACGAACCGCATTCTCGGCAATTTTTTCGCGACGCGATGAAGGCCATGACGTCAAAACGTGTGCTCGCCGTTGTGGTAGTCGGGATCACGGCTTGCGGCGGCGGGGCGGGATCGCACGCCGGCGCGGTCGAGCCCGCCGTCCGCGATACGGCGGCCGCGCACACCGTGGACTCGCTCGGCGCGGCGATCGCCCGGGTGGAGCAGGATTCCGCCGCCGACCAGCAGGTGCTCGACAGCCTGCACAAGACCCTGCCGCGCGCCGACAGCACGCGGCCCCGCGGCGACTCCGCGGCGGCGGTGAAGGGGGAGGAGGTCGAGCGGGAGGCGGTACGGTTGTTCGGGGCGGAGGGCAAGGCCGTGATCGGGGCGGCGCCCCCAGCAGAGCCGACGTTCGACATCGACGTCTCGAGCTTCGCCATGAACCACCGCGTCCTCCAGTACCTCGAGTTCTTCCGGTTGGACTCGCGCGACCGCTTCGAGATCTGGCTGGCACGGCTGGGGCGCTACGAGGGCATGATCCGCGACCGGCTGCGCGCCAAGCGGTTGCCCGAGGATCTGGTCTACTTGTCGCTGATCGAGAGCGGATTCTCGAACACCGCCGTGAGCCGCGCCAAGGCGGTCGGGATGTGGCAGTTCATGGCGAGCACCGCCCGGCTGTACGGCCTGACGGTGGACCCCTGGGTGGACGAGCGGCGCGATCCCTACAAGGCGACCGAGGCGGCGGTGAACTATCTCGCCGACCTGCGAGAGCGGCTGGGGAGCATCTACCTGGCGGCGGCCGCCTATAACGCGGGCGTGGGCCGGATCGAGCGCGGCATCGCCCGCCTTCCAGGGGGTGGCCGCGGCGGGAGCGGCGGCGACCCCGATTCGGTGAGCGATCTCACGTTCTTCCAGTTGGCGGACCGCCGCTATCTGCGGCGCGAGACGCGCGACTACGTGCCGAAGCTGATCGCCGCATCGCTGATCGCGAAGCAGCCCCGGCGCTATGGGTTCGACGACGTGCAGCCGCTGCCGCCCCTGGTGTTCGACGAGATCACCGTCACCGACGCCACCGGCCTGGATGTGGTCGCTCGACTCGCCGACACGAGCGTCGCAGCGATCCTGGAGCTGAACTCCCAGTTCGTCCGAGGCATCACGCCTCCCGGGCGGACGGTAGTGGTGCGCGTGCCCCGCGGACGGGGCACGCGGGTCGCGGAGCGCTACGACAGCCTCCCGGCGACCGACCGGATCACGTTCGTGGATCACTACGTCTCGCGCGGCCAGACGCTGTCGGAAATCGCCAAGCGGTACCGGGTGACCCTCGCCATGCTCGAGGGGGCGAACCCGCGTATCCGGGCGCACGCGTTGCGCGTCGGCCAGCGGATCATCATCCCCATGAGCGGCCGGATCGTGCCGGCCGGGGCGTGGTCCACGCCCCCCGAGCCCCGCTACCGGCGCGTCAGCCGCACGGAGGCGAGCCGGGGGAGCCACCGCGTCCAATCGGGCGAGACCGTGAGCGAGATCGCACGCCGCTATGGCGTATCGCTCACCGCGCTGCTGAATTACAACGGCCTGACGATCGCGTCGGTCATTCGGGCGGGGGACGTCATCAAAATTCCTCAAAAATAAAGGCGTAGCACAAAGACGTAGCACAAAGGCGTAGGGCCACTCGACCCTACGCCTTTGTGCTACGCTTTTGTGTAACGTTTTCGCGCGACGTTTCTGCTTGACGATCTTAGCTTTTCCGCCTGTAGCCTTTCATAATGTGCGTCGCGTATCCATTCTGCGGATCCCGACCCGCGTCGAGCAGCTCCTGCACCTTGCTCGGGCCGCGGTTGTACGCGAGCAGCGCCAGGCGCAGCTTCGCTTCCGGGGTGCCCTCGTAGCGCTCCAGCAGGTCCCGCAGGTAGCGGAACCCGAGACGCAGGTTGGTGTTACGATCGTACAGCTGCTGCGTCGTGAGCCCGGGCTCGTACAGCCGAGCCGTGCTGGGCAGCACCTGGGTAAACCCGAGCGCCCCCACTTTGCTCTTCGCCTTGGCGTGGAAGTTCGACTCCGTCTTCACCAGGCGGAACGCGAGCGCGGGATCGACCCCCTCGGCCAGGGCGATATCGTAGATCGCGGCCGACAGGTCGGCGGCGATGTCATAGTGCGTCGAATAGTCGATGATGGCGTTGGCGCGCTCCAGCTGGAGCCGTGCCACCGCCAGCTCACCGCGCGTCGCCTCGAGCGACTGCTCGAGCGGGCGCATGTCGCCCGGCGCGGCGGGGGCCGTCGCCGCCGGCTGGTCGTCCGCCGTGGCGCGTCGTGCCCACCCGCCGATGCTGCTCACCATCAAGGCGCCGAGGAGGATGAGACTCCCCTGCAGCATCAGTTTCTGGGTCTTCGTGTGCATAGCCCTCTCAGGTAAGTCCGTGCGGCCCATGAGTAGCGCCGCGCCATCAACTCCCCGTCAATCGCCGGCGGCCCGCCGCCAGTCGCCGTGCGTCCCACCCGTCTTCTCGAGCAGTCGCACGCCCTCCAGCTCCATCCCCCGATCGATCGCCTTGACCATGTCGTAGACGGTCAACAGCGCGACCGATACGGCTGTCAGAGCCTCCATCTCGACCCCGGTGCGCCCCACCGCCCGCGCCGCCGCCCGCACCCGCACGCCCGGTAGCGCCTCGTCCAGCACGGCATCCACCTCGACGTGGTCCAGGCCCACGGGATGGCAGAGCGGGATCAGCTCCGCCGTCCGCTTCGCGGCGAGCGTGCCGGCTACTTCGCTCACCGCCAGCACGTCACCCTTCGCCACCGCCTGGTCGGCCACGAGGCGATACGCCTCGGCCGACATCCGGATGCTCCCCTCCGCCACCGCTGTGCGCACGGTGATCGGCTTGTCCCCCACGTCCACCATGCGGGCCCGGCCCGCCGCGTCGACATGCGAAAGCTTCATTTCAGCTCCGCCAGCTGATCCGCCAGTACGGCCGCCACGAGCTGGGGGTTCACGTTCCCCTGGGCCAGCTCCCGCGCATCGAGCGTACGGGCGATCGCTTCCACCACCCTGGTCGTCTCGCCACCGGCCCGCGCCTGCTCCCGCAGCTGCTCGAGTAGGCCGTCCAGCATCGCGGTGAATCCACCGCGCGCCTGGAATGGCGCCTGGCGCAGCGCGAACCCGTAACGTTGGACGGCACCGTGCGCCACTGCTGCCTGAAACGCCGCCGCTGCCTGCCCCGTTCCGGCGGCGCCCTCCTGAGCTGCAAGGAGCTTGCCTATACTTCCGTCCGCCGCTGTAACTCGTTCTGCAACATCGCGTTGCGACTTCAGACCGAGCTCACGCTGTGCGAACGCTGCCACGATGCTGTCGGCATTTCGTGCCACCCGGACGCGCACTACGCGAGACAGGATGGTCGGCAGCAGCGCGTCCGGCTCTGAGCTCGTCAACACGAACACCGTATCTGGCGGCGGCTCCTCGAGCGCTTTCAGCAAGGCGTTCGCTGCCGCCTCTGCTCCGGTCTGCGGTACCAGCCGTTCGGCGTCGCCGATCACGAACACCTTACGTCGCCCGAGCGCGGGTTTGAGCGCGAGGCGGCGCAGCAACAGCCGCACCGACGCGATCCCGTGACTCGCGAGCCCTGACGGGGGCTCGTACAACGGCTGCTCCCGCCGTGTCGCCAGCTGCTCCGCCAGGGCCTCCGCCGCCAGGTCTACCTGCTTGTCGGCGTCTGCCCCCTTCTTCGGGAGCTCGACCGGCACGAACCAGTGCACGTCTGGATGCGACAGGTTCAGCACTAGTTTGCAGGGCTGACACTGGCCGCACGGTTCGCCCTTCCCCGCTCCCCGGCCTTTTCCCGGGTTTTCACACACCAGGGCCTGCGCCAGCCACAGCGCCAACCGTTGTTTCCCCACCCCCCGCGGGCCTTCGAAGAGGAGCGCTTGTGGCAACCGGCTGGAGGCGATAGCGCCTACCAGCCGGTCGCGGATCCCCTCATGGCCATACAGGGGGGGGATGGGCATGGCGGAAATGTAGATCGGGTCCGGACTCCTGGGGAAATGTCGCTTGAAAGACGTTGCAGTGGCGTTATTTAGGCTACTTGGAGGGGGCTTGTGCTAGTGTAAAGGCCGTAGCGTGCGAATGATTATGGACAGAAGTGAGCGCACACTCGCTAGATAATGCTTGGAAACGCTAGTTTTTCGGCATATCTTCGGTGTGAGCGCGGGTGTTTTGGCCCGTGCATGCGTCGCATCGACCCCACACCTGGTGACCCGGCGCACACTCGGTCCGGGCGCTCGCCAAACGTCAGTTACGAATTCTGTTGTGGCGGCGCTGCGACAGCTGCTCCCTCCACTGGTCCATTCGCGAGCTCTCGGGCGGCCTCGAGCTGGCCCGGCTGACCGACGACCACGAGAACGTCCCCGGCGGCGAGCTCGAATTGGGGGTCGGGGCTCGCGATGTTATCCGACCCGCGGCTGATCGACAGCACGAGGGCTCCCGTGCGGGTGCGGAGCCCGCTCTCGGCGAGGCTCTTGCCGACCAGGTCCGACTCGCGGGCGAGGCGAATGCGACCCACCGCCATCTGGGGGATGCCGGCCACGGTGCCGAGGCGCAGTGAGTCGCTCCCCGGCGCGCCGCCCCGCAACGCCTGGTAGTGAGAGGCGCGGATCTGCTCCACCAGGCGATCGGTTTCCCCGGGCGCGACACCGTAATGCGCCAACACGCGCGCAAAGATCTCGATCGACGTCTCGAACTCCTCCGGGATGACGTCGTTCGCACCCAGCCGCAGCAGCTCGGGGATCTCCACCACGTACCGCGTGCGGGCGATGATGTGCACGCCGGGATTGATCCCGCGCGCGATGCGCACCATGCGCCGCGTCGCGGCGGGGTCGGAGATCGCGGCGACGAGCATGCGGGCCCGTTCGATCCCCAGGGCGTGTAGGATCTCCTCCCGCGTGGCGTCACCGTAGAACGCCGGCTCGCCGTTGGAGCGCGCCTGCCGTACGGTTTGCGCGTTCAGCTCGACAATGAGGTAGGGCGCCGCGATCGACCGCAGCGCGGCCGAAAGGTTGCGGCCGTTCAGTCCGTACCCGGCGATGATGACGTGATCGGCCAGCGGTTGCTCGCCCGCGGTGATCCCTGAGGGACGAAACCCCGGCAGCAGGCGATCCAGGGGCACCAGCTGCTCCAGCCGGTCGATCAGGGCGGGCCCACCCTGCAACAGGAACGGCGTCAGGAGCATGGTGAACACGGCGACCGCGAGGAAGGTCTGGTAGAGGGTCTCCGACACCAGTCCCATGCCCCGGCCTTCCCGCGCGAGCACAAAAGAGAACTCCCCGACCTGCGAGACGGCCAACCCGGCGAGCAGCGCGACCCGGCCCGCGTAACCGAGCACCGCCGGGCCGGCCGACGCGACGACCGTCTTGCCGCCCAGGACCACGAGTACGCCCCCCAGCGTCACCACCGGGTGCGCGCGGATGAAGTCGAACTCCACGAGCATTCCGACCGCGACGAAGAACAGCGAAATGAACACATCCCGAAACGGCAGCAGCTCCGCCAACGCCTGGTGACCGTAGTCGGACTCCGAGATCACCAGTCCTGCGAGAAACGCCCCGAGTGCAAGCGACGCTCCGGCCTCCGCCGTGCCGAGGGCGGTGAGGGTCCCGAGCAGGATGATCGCGATTAGGAACAGTTCTCGGCTCTTCGTCTTGAGGATCTCGGTGAGCAGGGGCGGGACAACCGTGCGGGCCAGGATGGTGACGCCGATCACAATCAAGGCCGCCTTCCCCAGGGCCAATGCGAGCTGGGCGCCACCACCGCCCGCTCGCCCGGCGAGAAACGGCAGCGCCAGCATGATCGGGACGACGCACAGATCCTGAAAGATCAGCACGCCGGTGGCGAGGCGGCCGTGCGGGGCGTCGATCTCGCCCTGGTCCGTGAGGCCCTTGAGCACGAGGGCGGTACTCGAGAGGGCGATCAAGCATCCTAGAAAGAGCGCCACCCGCCAGGGGTGGCCGAGTGCGGCGGCCAGCCCGGCGGCGGCGGCGACGGTCAGCCCTACTTGCAGTCCCCCGCCAACCAAGACCTGCCGGCCCATTTCGCGGAGCCGGCTAAGCGAGAACTCGATCCCGATGGTGAAGAGCAACAGGACGACGCCGACTTCGGCGAGCCCTTCTACGCGATGTACGTCGGACACGAGCCCGAGGGCGTTCGGGCCGAGCAGCACGCCGGCCACGATGAAGCCCGGCAGGGGAGGGAGCTTGACCCGGTGGAACGCCAGGATGACGAGCAGCGAGACCGCGAAGATCACCGCAAGATCTTTGAGGACGAGGAGTTGCTCCACGGTGCCCGCCTGGGTTTTTCAGGTTTTGAGCGAGTTGTGGAAACCGCCCGCAAATCGCTGTGTGACGGTGGATTACGGCGCCCGCCGTGATGCGGCGCACTGCTCTCCCGTGCTCTCTACGGTGGAAAAAACGACAGAGGAATGCAAGGTTGTGGCCCCGCAATGAACGCTCCTCGGTTCCGACTGCTGCGCCCCGACGGCGAGGCGCGCGACGCCCGCCTGTCGCGCACCGAGGCCACGCTGCAGGCGACTGCGCGACAGCAGGAGGCGGTGGCGCACCTGGGGCAGCAGGCCCTCGCCGGTGCGCCGGTTCGGGACCTGATGGATGCAGCCGTCGGGTTCGCCGCCCGGGTGCTCGAAGTCGAGTTCGCCAGCGTGCTGGAGTTCCGCCCCGAGAGCCGCACCCTGGTGCTGCGGGCCGGCGTGGGTTGGGACGACACGAGCCGCGTCATCATCCCCGCCGATGCCGATTCTCACGCCGGCTACACGCTGCGCGCCGCCGGGCCGGTGGTGGTGGAGGACCTGGCGACCGACACGCGCTTTGCCAGCGCGCCCCTGATGGCGGAGCGCGGGGTGGTCAGCAGTCTGAGCGTTCTCGTCCACGGCAAGGACCGACCGTTCGGCATCCTGGGCGCTCATGGGGCTCGGCGGCGCGAGTTCACCATCCACGACACCCATTTCCTGCAGGCGATCGCGAACGTCCTCGCGACCGCGATCGACCGCGCCGCCACGGAGCAAGCGCTGCGCCACAGCGAGGAGCACTTCCGCTCGCTGATCGAGAACGCGTCGGACATCGTCACGATCGTCGGTGACAACGGCGTGTTCCGCTACGCCAGCCCGTCGGTGGAGCGGGTCCTGGGTTACGGGCCCGCCGAGCTGCTCGAGCGGAGCGCGTTCGAACTGGTCCACCCGGAGGACATCGCCCTCGTCGCGGAGGCGCTCGCCCGCGCGATTCAGCGGCCCAACGCTCCCCAGTTGGCGGAGTTCCGGTTCCGGCACCGGGACGGCTCGTGGCGCGTGCTCGAGGCCGTCGGCCAAGCACGGGTCGATGGCGGCGGTGCGGCGCAGCTGATCGTCAACGCGCGGGACGTCACCCAACGCCGGCGCCAGGAGCGGGCGCTGCGCGAGAGCAAGGAGCGGCTGCGCACGGTGATCGCCGGGGCGCCGCTCGTGCTGTTCGCGTTCGACCAGCACGGCATCTTCACGATGGTGGAGGGGCGGGGGCTCGACGCCCTCGGCTTCCGGCCGGCCCAGCTGATCGGCCGGTCGGTGTACGAGCTGTACGCCGACCTGCCCCAGGCGCTGGCGGACGTGCGCCGCGCGCTCGCCGGAGAGACGTTCTCGTCGACCGTGGAGGTGTTCGGAACGGTGTTCGAGGCGTGGTACTCACCGGTGCGGGATACCGTCGGTGGCCCGGTCAGCGGGGCGATCGGAGTGGGGACGGACGTCACCGAGCGGCATCGCGCCGAGGCCGCGTTGCGGCGGTCCGAGGAGAGCAGCCGGGCGCTGGTCGAGAACGCGAGCTACGGGATCTACCGATCGACACCCGAGGGGCGGTTCCTCGCGGCGAACTCCGCTTTCGTGAAGCTGCTGGGGTACGGGTCCGAAACCGAGCTGCGCAAGGTGGACATGGCGCGCGACGTGTACGCCGACCCCACGGAGCGCGAGCGGCTGATCGCGGGGTTCGACGGAGGCGAGCCGGTGCGGGGAGCGGAGGTCGCCTGGAAGCGCCAAGACGGCAAGCCCATCCTGGTCCGGCTCTCCGCGCGGGCGGTGCGGCGCCCCGACGGCCGGATCGAGTGCTTCGAGACGATCGCCGAGGACATCACCGAGCGGCGGGCCCTGGAAGAGCAGCTGCGCCAGTCGCAGAAGATGGAGGCGATCGGCCAGCTCACCGGGGGCATCGCCCACGACTTCAACAACCTGCTGACGATCATCCTGGCGAACGCCCAGCTCATCGCGAAGGCGCTCCCCACCGAGCGCGGCGACGCGCACGCCGACCTGCGCGACGTCATGTCGGCGGCGTTGCGCGGCCGCGTGATGGTGCAGGAGCTGCTCGGCTTCGCCCGCCGCTCGAGCCTCGACCTCCAGTCGACGGACTTGAGCGGGCTCGTGGCGGATCTGTCCGGGCTGCTGCGGCGCATCCTCCCCGCCGACGTCGAGGTCGTGATCGCCGGCGGCGTCGGCCTGCCGGAGGTGCGCGCGGACGAGCATGCCGTCGAACAGATGCTCTTCAACCTCGCCACCAACGCGCGTGACGCCATGCCGAACGGCGGAGTGCTGCGGATCGAGACGACGTGCGTCGAGCTGACCGAGGAGCGACGACTTGCGTGCGGCGCGCCCGCCCTTGGCGAATACGGCTGCCTGTACGTCGGCGACACCGGCGTCGGCATGGACGAGGAGACCCGGCGGCGGATGTTCGAGCCGTTCTTCACCACCAAGCCGGCAGGGCGGGGAACGGGCCTGGGCCTCGCGACCGTCTACGGACTGGTGAAGCAGCACGGCGGTGGCATCGAGGTGGACACGGCGCCGGGGAAGGGCACCCGCTTCCGCATCTACTTCCCGGTCGCGGAGCACTCCGCCGCGGCGGCCAGCCGCGGTGTGAAGGGCGAGCCCGAGGTCCGGGGCGGCTCGGAGACGATCCTCGTGGTGGAAGACGACGATCAGCTGCGCCGCTCGGCCAAGCGCATCCTGGAGGACGCCGGCTATCAGGTCGTGACGGCCGCGGACGGACAGGAGGCGCTCGACGTGCTCCGTCATCAGGGCCCGTCCATTGACCTGGTCCTCTCCGACCTGGTGATGCCGCGGCTGGGCGGCCGCGCGCTGTACGACGCCCTGCGCCGCGAAGGGCGGACCGCACGGTTCTTGTTTGCGAGCGGGTATTCGGATCCGGACGGGCGGGGTGGTGCGCGGCTCGACCCGGGGCTTCCCTTCCTGCACAAGCCTTGGACGGCGAACGACCTGCTGGGCCGCGTGCGCGAGGTGCTGGACCAGACGTAACGCTTTACCCGTCCAGCACCTCTCTCACCTTTCGCGCCAGCGACTCCGGCACGAACGGCTTCTGTAGAAACGCCACGCCCGAGCGCAGCACCCCCTGGTGCACCATCGCGTCGTCGGTGTAGCCCGACGTATACAGCACCCGCATGCCGGGCCGCAGCGGCGCCAGGCGCTCGGCGAGCTCCCGGCCGCTCATCCCGGGCATCACGACATCGGTCACGAGGATGTCGATGCCGCCGGCATGGTGGGCCGACAGGTCGAGCGCCGCGCGGCCGTCGGCGGCATCGAGCACCCGGTACCCGCAGTTCTCCAGGCTCTTCCGCGCCAGGGTGCGCACCGGCGCGGCGTCCTCCACCAGGAGCACCGTCTCGGTGCCGCGGCGCAGCTCGGGGGCGGCCTCGGCCGCGGGGAGCGGCTCTGCCGCGCCCGCAACACGCGGCAGGTACACTTTCACCGTCGTCCCGTGGCCGGGCTCGCTGTACACCCAGATGTAGCCACCCGATTGCTTGACGATCCCGTACACCGTCGCGAGCCCCAGACCCGTGCCCTTGCCGACCTCCTTGGTAGTAAAGAAGGGCTCGAACAAGTGTTTCTGGGTCGCCTCGTCCATGCCGACGCCGGTATCCGACACCGCGAGCAGCACGTACTGGCCCGGCGGGAGGCGGTGGTGGCGCTCAGCGTACTCTTCGGTGAGCACCACGTTCGCGGTCGCGATCGTGAGCCGGCCGCCCTGCGGCATGGCGTCGCGCGCGTTGACAGCGAGGTTCAAGAGCACCTGCTCGAGCTGGCCGGGATCCGCGTTGACGGGGCCCAGGTCGGCCGCGAGCTCGGTCACGAGGGCGACGTCCTCGCCGATCAGCCGCCGCAGCATCTTGTCCATGTTGGCGACGACGGAGTTCATGTCCAGCAGCTTGGGCGCGAGCACCTGCCGCCGGCTGAACGCGAGCAGCTGGCGCGTGAGCTCGGCGGCTCTGAGCCCGGCGTTCTTGATCTCTTCCACGTCTTCGCGCCGGGCATCCTCGGGTGGCGTGGCGTGCAAGAGGAGCTGGGTGCAACCCAGGATGGCCGTGAGGAGATTGTTGAAGTCGTGGGCGATGCCCCCGGCGAGCTGCCCTACTGCCTCCATCTTCTGGGCCTGTCGGAGCTGGTCCTCCAGCTGGCGGCGGGCGGTGACGTCCCGCGCGAGCACCAGGCGGGCGGGGCGGCCTGCGAAGCTGATCGGTTGCGCTTCGACGTCGACGTCGATCAGCGTGCCGTCTTTGCGGCGGTGGCGGAAGCCGGTGTACGTCCCGCCGGTGTCGTTGTGCAGTGTCTCCTCGAAGCGGGCGAGCTCCGACGCCGGCCGGATGTCGCGCACGGTCATGGTCAGAAACTCCTGCTCCGAAAAGCCGTAGCGCTGCACCGCGGCGGCGTTCACGGCCAGGAAGCGTAATGTCTCGCAGTCATACACCCACATCGCTTCGGGATTCGCCTGGAACAACAGACGATAGCGGCGCTCGTTTTCGAGCAGCCCCTCCTCGGCGCGCTTCCGCTCGATCGCCATGGCGACCTGGGTGGACACGAATTGGAGGATGTGCTTCTCGCGCTCGCCGTAGCGGACTCCCGGCGTATATGTCTGGGCGACGAGCACGCCGATGGTGCGGTCCCCGGCCTTGAGCGGCACGCCGAGCCAGTCGATCGACGGAGGGCCGATCAGCTCGACCTCGCCCCGCTGCTCCAGCTCCTGGTGGAGCTCGGGAGTGGCGAGCAGCGCCTGGCCGGTGCGCAGCACGTACTCGGTCAACCCCTTTCCCATCCGCTTCGCCGGGAAGTCCGTGTCGTACTCGTCCACGAAGTACGGGAAGCTGAGCAGCTCGGCGGCGGGGTCGTACAGCGCGATGTAGAAGTTCTTCGCCGGCATCAATCCGCCCACGATCTCGTGGATCGCGGCGAACAGGTCCTGCAAATTGCCGGCGGCGTGCGCCGCCTCCGAGATGCGGTAGGTGGCGAGCTGGATCTGCTCGGCGCGCCGGCGCTCGGTGACGTCCCGGAACACCCAGACGCGCCCGACGGTCTTGCCCGCCATCCGCTGTGGCTGTGAGTAGCGCTCGAAGATCCGGCCGTCTTTGAACAGGAGCACGTCGAAGCTCGACGCCTCGGGGCGATGGTACAGCTCGTCGATCTTGGCGAGGAAGCCGTCGGGGTCTTTGACCTGCTCGAGCACGAACGCGCGCGTTTGCGCCGCGTCCTTGGTTTCGAGCACGGAGTCCGGGATGCGCCACAGCTCGGCGAACTTGCGGTTGAAGCTGACGATGCGCCCCTGCAAGTCGATGACGAGGATGCCGTCCGCCGTGGATTCGAACGTCGCGTTCAGGAGCGACAGGGTCTCGCGCAGGTCCTGCTCGGCGCGCTTCCGATCACTGATGTCCCGGGCCACGAGCACCACCTGCCGGTCGTCCATCGGGGAGATGGCGGCGGCGAACCACACCTCGCGACCCGCGATGTGCAGGCTGTATTCGGCCTGTACGGTTTCGCGCGCCGTCAGGGCGCGGTGGATGTATTCGAGGAACTTGTCGGCATTGTCCTGATCGAAGACCTCGTGCAGCGTCCGGCCGATCAGCTCGGGGGCCGGGCGGTAGAGGAGCGACGGACTGGTGGGGGCGATCTTGACGTAGCGCCCGTCTCGGTCGAGCACGAGGATGACGTCGCTGATGGCCGAGAACAGCGCCTGCAGCTCGGCCTCGGATTCGCGCAGCGGCGGGATGGGGGTGGGCGCGTGAGTGGTCATGCCGGGGCCACAATACTCACCCGGCCCCCCCGTCCAGGCAACAGCCCGCTCCGCGGGGGACCGGGCGTGATGCGGATCACGTCCCTTTGGCCGGGGGAGCCTCGTTCAAGATCAGCCAATAGAGCCCGAGCTGGCGGATCGCCTCGGTGAACTCGCCGAAATCGACCGGCTTGCGGACATAGCTGTTGGCGCCGAGGCTGTAGCTGTTGACGAGATCGCGCTCCTCTTTGGAGGACGTGAGAATCACCACGGGGAGCAGGTGGGTGCGGGGATCGGCGCGCAAGCGCCGCAGCACTTCGAGCCCGTCGACCCGGGGGAGCTTCAGGTCGAGCAGCACGAGCTGGGGCATGTCGTGTGACGGCCGGCCGGCGGACGGGCCGCTGCCGAGGAGATAGTCCAGCGCTTCGACCCCGTCATGCGCCACCACCACCTCGTTCTTGATGTTGTTCTTCTTCAGGGCCCGCAGCGTCAACGCCTCGTCGTCGGCGTTGTCCTCCACCAGCAGGATGACCTTGTCGTCCATCGGTCCTCGCTCCGCTTAGAGGGTGAAGTAAAAGGTCGCGCCGTCGCCCACTGCGCCTTCGGCCCAGACGCGGCCGCCGTGGCGGTGGATGACGCGCTGCACGGTCGCGAGACCGATCCCGGTCCCGTCAAACTCTTGCGTGCCGTGGAGCCGCTGGAAAGCGCCGAACAGTTTGTGGACGTAGGTCATGTCGAAGCCGGCGCCGTTGTCGCGCACGAAGTACGCGCGACCGCCGTCATGAGGGACGCTCCCGACCTCGATGCGCGCGTCGGGAAGCTTGCCGGTGAACTTCCACGCGTTTTCGAGCAGGTTTTGCAGCACCGCCCGCATGAGACCGGGATCCGCGCTGACGTGGAGCCCCGGAGCGATCGCGACCTCGACCCGCCGCGCCGGGTCGCGCTTCTGGAGGCCCTCGGCGATGCCCGTCGCGAGGGCGCTCAGGTCCAGGGGGCCGACGTGCATCTCGCTGCGGGTGACCCGCGAGAGGTTGAGCAGGTCGTCGATCAGCGTGGCCATGCGCTGGCTCGCGGACCGCACCCGGGTGAGGTAGTCCTTCCCCGCGTCGTCCAGCCGGTCGGCGTAATCCTCGAGCAGCGCCTGGCTGAAGCCGTCGATGCCACGCAGCGGGGCGCGCAGGTCGTGGGACACCGAGTACGCGAACGCGTCCAGCTCGGCGTTGGCGGCCTCGACCTGCGCGGTGTGGCGCCGCAGCGTCTCGTCCACCCGCTTGCGCTCCGTCACGTCGCGGATGATCGCCGTGAAGGCGATCTCGGAGCCGCGTTGCCAGCTCGCGAGCGAGAGCTCCAGCGGAAATTCCGCGCCATTCTTCTTTTGTCCGGCGAGCTCGACCGTCTTACCGACCACGCGCGCTTCACCGGTCGCGAGGTAGCGCGCGATTCCCGCGTGGTGCGCGTCCCGGAACCGTTCGGGCATCAGGACGGTGAGCGGCTTGCCGTTGACCTCCGTCGCCCCGTAACCAAAGATCCGCTCGGCACCCGGGTTGAAGTACGTGATGTTCCCGTGGCGGTCGGCCGAAATGATGGCGTCGTTCGCGGTCACGGCGAGGATGCGGAACCGCTCCTCGCTCGCGCGCAGCGCCTCCTCGGCCCGTTGGCGCTCCGTGAGATCGCGCGTCACCTTCGCGAAACCGAGCAGCGTCCCGCGGTCATCGCGTACGGCGGTGATCACCACGTCCGCCCAGATGCGGGAGCCGTCCTTGCGGATCCGCCAGTTCTCCTCTTCGTAGCGACCCTCGGCCGCGGCGGCCCGCAACGCGGCCTCGGGCCTTCCCGCGGCGACGTCTTCCGGCACGTAGAAGCGCGAGAAGTGCTGGCCGATGATCTCCTCCGCCCGGTACCCCTTGATCTGCTCGGCACCCGGGTTCCAGCTCACGACGTGGCCGGTCGTATCCAGCATGTAAATGGCGTAGTCTCGCACGCTTCCCAGGAGCAGGCGGAGCCGCTCTTCGCTGGCACGCAGCGACGCCTCCGCCTGCCGGTGATCGGTGATGTCGATCCACGAACCCACGACCTCGATCGGGGTGCCGGCCGCGTCGCGCCGCAGCCGCGACTCGTCGTGGACCCAATGGTACGTGCCGTCCTTGTAGCGAAAACGATACTCTGTGGTCAGTTGGTCGCCGGCGATCAGGGCGGGCATTTCGGCGAGCACCCGCGCGCGATCGTCGGGATGCAGGTTGTCGAGCCACCAGGTGGGCCGGAGCGGCTCGTCTGGCCCGTAGCCGGTGATGCGAGTGACGTTCTCGCTCACCCAGCTGGGCGAGAAGCTCGCTCCGGAGATGGTGTTCGCGTAGATCACCGCGGTGCTCGAGGCCAGCACCTGGCGGAAGCGCGTTTGCGTCTCCCCGAGCGTCTGCTCCGCCCGCCGCCGCCCGGCCAGCTCGCGACTGACCAGCGCGCCGGCGATGACGGCGAGGGTCACGGCGACCAGGGCGCCGCTCCAGGCCGCGAGCCGTGCCAGCCGGGCTTTGGTCTGCAAGACGGCGGAGCGCTGCGCCAGCAGCCGTGCCTCCTCGCCCTCCATCTGACCGATTAATCCGCGCACCAGGTGCATCAGCTCCTTGCCCCGGCCGCCGATCACCGCGCGTGCCGCCGCGGCCGGCCCCCCGGTGCGCCGCGTCTCGACCGTCCAGTGGAACCGCTCGAGACGGACGGAGACGAGCGTCGCGAGCGAATCGAGTCGCTCGAGCTGCGCCGGGTTGTCGCTGGTCAAGGCGCGGAGCCCGCCCAGGAGGCCGCCCAGTCTCGCCTGCGCGGAATCGTACGGCGCGAGGTAGGTCGTGTCCCCCGTGATGACATAGCCGCGCACCGCCGTCTCGGCGTAGATCAGCTCGGCGAACGTGGCCTCGAGCTCGCCGCGCACTTCCAGGGTGTGCGCCACCCAGCGCGCACTCTCGACGGTGGCCGCGGTGCTCCGCAGCGCCGCCGCACCCACCGCCAGGATGATGACGACGGCGATGGCGAACCCGATCAGGATCCGGCGCTCGAGGGTCAGCTGCATTCTCTCGTGGACGATTGGCGTCACGCGGAGGGCGGTCCCACCGGACCGCGGCGCTGCTCGAGTTGCGGCTCGACGTATTTCGTGTAGCAATCGGGGCAGATGCTGTGGCTGAACTGGGTCGCGAAGTGCTCCTCGATGTAGTCCTCGAGCGACTTCCACACGTCGTGATTGTTGCGGATGCGCTTGCAGTAGGAGCAGATGGGGAGGAGCCCCTCGAGCTGCCGCAGCTCCGTACGCAGCCCCAAGATGCGCTCAGCGACCGTGAGCCGGGCGCGCAGCTCGTCCGGGTCGACCGGCTTGGCGATGAAGTCATCCGCCCCGGCCTCCATCCCAGTCAGGTACTGCTGCTTGCCGCCGCGGGATGTGACCATGATGAAGTAGATGTAGGGCTGGTTGCGGCGCGCCCGGACGCGGCGGCACAGCTCCAGGCCGTCCATCTCGGGCATGTACCAATCCGAAATGACGACCTGGAAGCGCGACAGCTGCAGCATCTCCCACGCTTCCCGCCCGTTGGCGGCGGCGGTCGGCGCGTAGCCGGCTGCTTTCGCCAGCGCGCACAGCTGCGCGCTGGATACCGCATCGTCGTCCACCACGAGCACGGGAATCGTCTTAGCCATGGTCCCCCCCTCCGTCCACCGCCAGCCTCACGTGATCCAACACGATCTGCGCCTCGCGGCTCACATCCTGTAACCCCCCCTGCGCGCGCGCTACGTCGCCGCTTCTGGCGGATGCCTCCATCGCCTCGAGCAGCTGCGCCAGGCGATGGGCTCCGATGGTCGCCGCCGCGGACCTGAACGCATGCGCGGCGCGTTGAATCGCCTCGGCCTCGCCGCCCCGGCTCGCTTCTGCCAGCGCCTCGAGCCGCTGCGGCAGGGTGCTGGCGAACGTCGCCAGGATGCCGTCCACGGCCGCTTCCGCCCCGGCCTCGCGCATGGTACCGCGGAACGCAGCGAGGTCGACCGGCGGCGCGGGCGCGGCGGCGGTGTCCGCCGTCGCGGCTGTCCGGCCCTCGATCGCAGCGAACAGGTCGTGCGCCTTGAACGGCTTGGCGAGATATCCGGTCATGCCGCGCTCGAGGCAGCGCTCTCGCTCGCCGCTCAGGGCGTGCGCGGTGAGCGCGATGATCGGGAGGCTCCGGCCGCGCGGCAGCGCGCGGATCGCCTGCGTCGCAGCGAACCCGTCCATCTCGGGCATTTGGATGTCCATGAGTACCAAGTCGTAGTCGTGGGTGCCGATCGCGTCCACCGCTTCGCGGCCGTTCCCCACCACGTCCACCTGGTGCCCCCGCTTCACGAGCATCGCGGTCGCGACTTGTTGGTTGACCAGGTTGTCTTCCGCCAACAGGATGCGCAGCGTGTGGCGCGATTCCGCGATCGAGTGGCGGGTGATGAGCGCGGGTGCGGCTCCGGCGGGCGGCGCCTCGAGCAGCACGGTGCCCACCGCTTCGATCAGATCGGCCCGCGCGATCGGCTTCGTCAGATACGCCTGGATCCCCATCTGCCGGCAGCGCTCCCCATCGCCCCGCTGCCCCGCCGAGGTGAGGATCAGCAGCTTGGTAGCCGCCAGATCGGGATCGGCGCGAACGGCGGCGGCGAGCTCGAAACCGTCCTGATCGGGCATCTGGGCATCGAGGATGGCGATGTCGAAGGGGGTGCCCGCTGCGGCGGCGCGACGCAGGGCCGTGAGCCCCGCGTCGGCGCGCGCCGCCTCGTGGACCGCCACGCCCTCGGCGCCCAGCATGTCGCGCAAGATGCGCCGGTTGGTCTCGTTGTCGTCCACCACCAGGAGCCGCCGACCGCCGAGCGATACGGCCCGGCCGGGCGTCGCGGCGGCGGCGGACCGCTCTACTGGGAGGCGTAGGGTAAAGCTGAATTCGCTCCCGCGGCCGACCTCGCTCGTAACCGACAGCTGGCCCCCCATGAGCGCCACCAGCTTTCGGGAGATCGCCAGGCCGAGACCCGTCCCCCCGTACCGGCGGGTCATAGAGGCGTCCGCCTGCGTGAACTCATCGAAGATGGTGGCTAGCTGCTCGTCCGAGATGCCGATCCCCGTGTCGCGCACGCGGAAGCGCACCGACGTCCGGTCGTCATGGTAGCCGACCACGGCCGCGGAGACGTCGACCTCGCCCTGCTCGGTGAACTTGATGGCGTTTCCAATGAGGTTCATCAGGACCTGGCGCACGCGGGTGGGATCGCCCCGCATGATGTGCGGGACATCGGGCGGCACGTCCACCGTGAGCTCGAGGTGCTTCTCGCGGGCCCGGACCGCGAGGAGCGTGGCGGTGGCATGGACGACTTTGGGCAGATCGAACGGAATCGATTCGAGCTCCAGATGCTCGGCTTCGATCTTCGAATAGTCGAGGATGTCGTTCAGGATGGTGAGCAACGCCTCCGAGGACGAGCGCACCAGCTCCAGCGCGCGGCGCTGCTCGACCTGCAGCTCCGTGTCCAGCACCAGCTCGACGAAGCCGAGCACGGCGTTCATCGGCGTGCGGATCTCGTGGCTCATGTTGGCGAGGAAGGCACTGCGCGCTCGGGCGACCCGCTCCGCCAGCTCGCGGGCCGCGCGCATGGCCTGTTCGGCCGCCTTGCGATCGCTGATGTCCTCGTACAGCGCGACGAGCCCGCCTTCGGGGGCGGCCTTCACGGCGGCGGCTGACAGGCGGACCTGGATGGGCCGGCCGTCCTTCCGTCTGCGCTCTATTTCCACGCGCACGATCTCCCCGGCTCGCGCCCGCGCCTCGAGGTCGCTCGACTCGGAGCGGAGCGAATCGGGCACGATCAGCGCGTCGATGCTGGCGCCCACCGCCTCGGCGGTGGAGTACCCAAACAGGGTCTCGAAGGCCGGATTCACGCTCCGAATGGAGCGCCGGCCGTCCAGCACCGCGATGGCGACCGGCGTGCTCGCGATCAGCGCGTCGAGGTAGGCGTGCTGCCGTGCGAGGTCCTGGGTGGACGATGCGAGCAGGACGGCGGCACGCACTCGCTCGACGAACGTGCGATACGCCCGCCGATGCACCCGGTCCATCCCCCCGACGAAGAGCACGATGAGGAGCGTCGCGATGAGGTGAGCGCGGGAGTGCCCGTGCAGCAGGATGCCGATGGGCAGCGGGGCCAACGCGGTGAGCAGGAGGTAGTGGAAGCTGCGCCGGTCGCCGACCAGGGTCCCGGTCGCGCCCGCGACGATCCCGGCGAGCACGACCAGGATCAGGGCCGCCTGGTCTAGCCCGAGTGCCGGAATGGCGGCGGCGGCGCCGAACCCCCACGCCAGCCCGACGCCGGCCACGGTGAGACGCACGCCCCGGAGGGCTTCCTCGGGAGATGCCGTCCGCCGGCTGAGGCCCAGCCGCCACCAGGTGCGTAACGCGGCCGCGGCGGTGACCGCGCCGACCCAGCCGGCCGTGAGCGCGAGCGGCAAGGAGTTCCAGACCAGGGCGGCCACGACCACGACGAGCAGGACGTGCACCGCCTCCGCGAGCGGACCGCCCTTGAGCAACTGACTGAGCGCCGCACGCCGCACCTCGGCCTCGACGCGCGGGTCGTGCGCCGTGCCGCCCGCCACTGGATCCACGGTCATGACACTATATGGGATATCGTCAACCGGTTCCTCAGCCCGTTCCCCAGACGTTCCTACGGCCCTTTCCCGTCGTCTCCAGTTCTCACGGCCTCCGGGACGCCGGCGGTGCCCGATTCATGAGCAGCCAGTAGAGCCCCAGCTGTTTGGCTGCCTCGGTGAATTCCACGAAGTCCACCGGCTTGCGCACGTAGCTGTTGGCGCCCAGGCTGTACCCCTTGACGATGTCGCGTTCCTCGTCGGACGACGTCAGGATCACGACCGGTAGCACTCGGGTGCGCTGGTCGGCTCGGATGCGCTCGAGCACCTGCAGGCCGTCGAGCCTCGGCAGTTTCAGATCCAGGAGGACCACCGCCGGCAGCTCTTCTGCCCCGGGGCGGCCCTTCGCGCCGAACAGATACTCAACCGCCTGGACGCCGTCCTCCGCCACGATCACGTCGTTCGTGATGTTGTGACTCTTGAGCGCCCGCATCGTCAGGGCGACGTCGTCGGGGTTGTCTTCCACGAGCAGGATCTTTCCGGGGTTCACAGTGCCTCCAGGCCGACTCAGCGGACCTTACAGCGTGAAGTAGAACGTCGCTCCCTGATCCACGGCCCCCTCAGCCCAGATCCGGCCGCCGTGGCGGACGATGATGCGCCGCACCGTCGCAAGGCCGACGCCGGTTCCCTCGAATTCCGATACGGAGTGTAATCGCTGGAATACGCCGAACAGCTTGTCGGCGTACTGCATGTCGAAGCCGGCCCCGTTATCGCGGACCAGGAACGCCCGGCCTCCGTTCTCTTCGATCGATCCGAATTCGATCTTTGGCTTCGGCTGTTTCGCGGTGTACTTCCAGCTGTTGCCGAGAAGATTCTCGAGCGCCACCCGCAGCAGGCGGGCGTCGCCGCGCGCCTCGAGCCCCTGAGCGATCGCGAATTCCACCCGCCGTTCCGGGGTCGTGCGTTGCAGCTCGGCCGCGATGTCCCGCGCCATGACGCTCAAGTCGACGGCCTCAGTGCGCATTTCCGCGCGGGTGACCCGCGCGAGTTTCAGTAGGTCGTCGATCAGAGTACCCATCCGCTGGGTGGCGGCGCGGACCCGCCGCAGGGAATCCCGTCCCGCCTCGTCCAGCTGGGCGCCATAGTCTTCCATCAACACCTGGCTGAATCCGTCGATGCTGCGCAGCGGTGCGCGCAAGTCGTGCGACACCGAGTAGGCGAACGCATCCAGCTCGGTATTGGCGGCCAGCAGCTGCGCCGCGTTGTGCCGCAGCGCCTGGTTGCGCTCCTCGAGCTCGTGCGTCCGCTCCCCGACCCGCTGTTCCAGGCCCTCCTTGCTCTCCCTGAGGGCACGGTCCTGGGCCTCGATGCGGCTCAGCATGTGATTGAAGGCGTCGGTCAACACGCCCAATTCGTCCTCCCCAAGCTTCGCCGCCCGCACGGAGTAGTCGCGCCGGTCGGAAACGGCCCGGGCGGTCTCCGCCAGCATCAGCACGGGCTGCGAGATCGCGCCCTGCAGCACTCTGGACAGGAGGTACGCCGCCAGCAACGCGATGGCCAGCACCGCCACGGCGATGACGCCGGAGAGGCGAAGCGTGGCATCCACGGCCGCGAGATCGGACGCGAGGTACAACGTGCCAAGACGCTGACCGCCCGCCTCCGCTACCGGCTGGAAGCCAATCAAGTTCCCGCGCTGGAAGCGGTACCCGTCGGGGCCCGGCGCCGCCGGGAGGGCGCCGCCCGGCAGGTCGCCGGGAAAGCTGGCGAACAGCCGGCCGTTCCTGTCGTACAGGGCGGCGGCCACGATATGCGGGTCTGCCCGCAGGGCGGAGAGGAGCTCTCGGGCGTCCGCGTCGTTGGCAAAAGCGAGGGAAGCCGTGCTGTTGGTGGCGAGGATGCTGCCGCGGACGGACAGGGTGCTCCGCATGGTCTGCCGGAACGACCAGTACTGGTACCCCACGAGCGCGGCCGACGTCAACAGCAGCACCAGCCCGCTGCTGAGCACGAGCATCGCCGTCAGCTTCTGCCTGATCGGCCAATCGCGCAGTGACATCTCACCGCCCCCGCGGCGTGACGATATCGGCGACCCGGAGCAGCTTGGAGCTGACCGTCAGACTGGCCGCTTGTGCCGCGTCGAGGTTGATCTGCAACCGGATGCGGTTCTGGTCGGTCACGAAGCGAATCATGCCGCCGCGCTCGGCGAACCCAGCGTCGTCGCTCACGGTGAGAATCGGCCGGTTCCTGAGATTCGCGAGTACCTCATCCAGGCGAGCGCCGGTGGCCCTGCTGATGAACAGGATGTGACAGGTCTTGATCTCGCCCACGCTGCGATAGCGCTGAAGCTGGA